>ERZ825384.1938-NODE-1938-length-22773-cov-4.995906_pt1 | contig 22773 bp, 17 predicted proteins | sample MGYA00519931_ERZ825384 | MGnify/ENA primary metagenome ERZ825384 (study PRJEB31778, sample SAMEA3449200) | human gut metagenome | biome: human gut; feature: human-associated habitat; material: faeces | place: United Kingdom | collected 2010/2012 ...
CCCTCAGACAATCCGCCTTACGGCGTATTGCCAGCTCCCCGGCCGGGGAGCCTTTAACTCCCTCAGTCAAACCTTCGGTTTGCCAGCTCCCTCTTTGAGGGAGGTAGATGCGAGTGCAACGAGCAGACGGAGGGAGTCAGCCTGCCCTGAAATGGGAGGTGGACATGAGCGTTAGCGAATGGACGGAGGGGTTATAAATCAGCTCACATCTCTCCGTTTGTTTCAACCCCTCAGACAATCCGCCTTACGGCGTATTGCCAGCTCCCCGGCCGGGGAGCCTTTTGGTTTAATGCAACAAAAAACTCGCCCCTCCGCGAGGAGGGGCGAGGTGCATTTTAGGGTTTATGTCCCGATTGGTTTAATTACGCGCGAACCTTCTTGAAGGTTACGACGGCGGCGGCAACCATAGCCACTACGACCATAGCGAAGCCAACGATGCTGGCGTTGTCACCAGTCTGGGGCAGGTTGGGGGTAGCGGGGTTGACGTGAATGGAGCCGTTGGGATAGGTGATCTTCTGGCTCTGAGCCATGATGGTGCCGAAGTAGTGCTCGAAGTGAGCATCGGTCATGTAGTTAGCCTCTTCATAGCCGAAACCGAGGAAGCCGAATATCTTGTCATAAACAGCCTTGAGGTTGTTGTAAACAGCGCCTTCGGCATACTTGCCGTCCTTCATGAAGGCAAGGGTGTTGACAGTGCTCTTAACGATGGAATAGAGTTGGCCATCATAAGAAATCATAATGGGCTTACTCTGATCTACCTTCTGATTGTTGCCGCTGCCGGTAACAGGGAATATCACGTAGGTATTCTGGGTTTGGCCATTGCTGTTGAGGGCGTCCACAAGGTAGCCATTTCCATAGAAGTTATGACCGGGTGCCTGGACCTGGAAATCGGCAACGCCGTCCATGTCGCGGTCAATCACCATGACGCCATTCTTGAACCTATTGTAGAAGCCGATGGAAGCGTTGACAACAGCATCCTTACCGTCGGCATTGACGGTACCCCAGCACTCATAACCCCAAAGGGTCTTGCTGCCCGTGGTGTATTCAGAGGTGCCAAAGGATACGGTGAAGCCTTCCTTTACCTTGCCATAGCTGGCAACATTGAACGTACCTGCAAAAGCCTTATCCTTGTACTGCGTGAAAGTGTCATCCAGAGTGATGCCACTGACAGCAATATCAAGATCAAGCGCCCAATCTGCAAGCAGACGCTTCATAGCGGGGCTGAGATCACCGGCATCCGGCAGAGTCACTTCGGCATAGAAGTGAACGCGGCTGTTCTTGACAACGGGGTAGTAGGTGCTCAGGGGAGCATACAGGCTACCGACCGCAGCGGTGTTCTGAACGAGATCGAGACCGGTGAGGGTCAGGGTGATGTCTTTGTAGACGGGGATCTGCCAATCAAGCTGAGCCCAGCCGCTGGCCAGAGCGGGAACCGCAAAGGCAACGACGAGAGCCAGAGAAAGAACGAGAGCAAACAGTTTCTTCATCTTGTCTAATTTCCTTTCAAAAAATTGTTTTTGTTTGTGCCGGGAATTTCACCCGGCTTGGCCTTGCGGCCTATTTGGGACTTTCCCGTTTGCACGAGTAGATGTTACCATATCATTACGCCGTTGTCAACACTTTTATTACGATTTTGTAACAAATTATTTCGGGGCGTAATATTTCAACCCGCCCGCCTTACTCCACCTCGTAGCCTGCGTCGGTTATGGCCTTGCGCGCGGCGGCCTCGTCTGCATTGGCAAAGGTGGCCTGCTTGTTGGCAAGGTCAACGGTTATGTGCGTTGCGCCGATTTCCGCAAGGGCTTTCTCCACAGCCTTCTGGCAATGCTGGCACATCATGCCGTTCACTTTAAGCGTAATCATGTTTGTTTCCTCCTTAGAAGTAATGTTGTTATTATTTCCCGCCTGCGCGGCGTCATTCCCGCCGTTCTTCTTTGAAGAATGGGGTTTAAGGTACTTGTGCGTCTTGTTCGGGTCGAAACGGCGCAGCCTGAGCGCATTGGTAACGACCGATACGCTGCTCAGGCTCATTGCCGCCGCAGCTATCATGGGGCTGAGCAGCGGCCCGCCGAAGGCATGCAGCACGCCCGCCGCAACGGGTATGCCCAGCGTATTGTAGCCGAATGCCCAGAACAGGTTTTCCTTTATATTGGTCATTGCCGCGCGGCTGAGCCTTAGCGCCGCCGCAACGCCGCCAAGCTCGCCGCCCATAAGCACTATGTCTGCCGATTCTATGGCAACGTCCGCGCCCGCGCCTATGGCTATGCCCGTATCCGCCTTAACAAGCGCAGGTGCATCGTTCACGCCGTCGCCAACCATGGCAACGGTGTAGCCCATGTTTTGCAGCCGTGCTACCTCGCCCGCCTTGTCGCCGGGCAGAACCTCGCTGCGCACTTCGTCTATGCCAACCTTGGCCGCAACGGCCTTGGCCGTAAGCGAATTGTCGCCCGTGAGCATGACGAGCTTCACGTTCATCTCTTTAAGCAGGCGTATGGCCTCCGCGGCGTCCGGCTTTATTGCATCCGCCACGGCGAAAAGCGCCGTCAGCTTGCCGTCCGCTGCCATGTATATTGGCGTTTTGCCATCCGCGCTCAGCGCCGCCGCCTTTTCCTCCAGCGGGTTGTCTATGCCCTGCTCGCGCATAAGCCTTGCGCTGCCCATAACTATGTGCGTCCCGCTCACGGTGCAGTCCACGCCGTGCCCCGCGCTGGCCTTGAAGCCTTCCGCATCGGGCACAGTTATGCTCCGCTGCTCCGCCGCGGCAAGTATAGCCTTGGCAAGGGGATGCTCGCTCTGCTTTTCCGCCGCCGCCGCAAGGGTAAGCGCGGCTGTTTCATCCGCGTCGGGCGCGGTTATTATGTCCGTAACCACGGGCGAACCGGTAGTGACCGTGCCGGTTTTGTCCAGCATAACGGCGTTCACCTTGCCCGCCGTCTCAAGCGCCTCGCCGCTTTTTACCAATATGCCAAGCTCCGCTCCGCGCCCGGCAGCAACCATTATCGCCGTTGGCGTTGCAAGGCCCAGCGCGCACGGGCAGGCGATTACAAGCACCGATATGAATACCCTTACCGCCAGCGCAAAGTCACGGGCGAACACGAGCCACAGTATGAATGCCAATATTGCCACGCCGCCGACCGCCGGAACAAAGTACGCCGCAACGGCGTCCGCCATGCGCGCTATGGGAGCCTTTGACCCCTGCGCTTCTTCAACCATATGCACTATGCGCCCAAGCGCCGTGTCCGCGCCCACGCCAGTTGCCGTGAAAAGCACCGCGCCCTCGCCGTTTATTGTGCCGGCGTATACCTTATCGCCAATTTCCTTATCAACGGGCATGCTTTCGCCGGTAAGCATGGCCTCGTTCACGCTTGTGCGGCCGGATACAATGGTGCCGTCCACGCTCACCCGCTCGCCGGGTTTAAGCACCACCGTGTCGCCCATCATAACGTCCTTGGCGCTCAGTTCAACCTCCGCGCCGTTGCGCATAACGCGGGCCGTGTCCGGCGCAAGGCTCATCAGCTTTTTGATAGCGTCACCCGTGCGGCCCTTGGACAGCGTTTCCAGATATTTGCCGAACTGTATCAGCACTATTATCATGCCTGCCGATTCAAAATACAGCGAGTGCATGGCGTGCATATCCCCATTGGCGATTTTTATAACACCGTATATGCTGTAAAGCGTTGCGGCAAGCGTGCTTACGGCTATGAGCGAATCCATGTTGGGGCTTTTGAGCCACAGCGCCTTGAACCCGCTCCTGTAAAACCGCCTGCCGGCGATAAGTATGGGTATTACCAATATCAGCTCCGCCAAAGCATAGTTGAGCGTGTTATATTCCGGGTCTATAAAGCGGGGCAGCGCATGCTCAAGCCCCTTTATCATAGGCGCCATGGCAATATAGAAAAGCGGAATACCGAACACCGCCGCGAATATGAGCCGCCGCTTCATGTCCCGCTTTTCGTTGGCCTTTTTTGCGGCCATCTCGGCCTTGGCCTTCTCCGTCAGGTCGAATGGATTATACCCCGCGTCCTTAACGGCCTTCTTCAGCGCCGCCACGTCCGTAACATTTTCGTCATACACTATGTTTGCGCGTTCCGCGGCCAGATTAACGCTTGCACTTTCCACGCCGCCAACGCCCTTCAGCGCGCGTTCCACCCGCGCGGAGCATGCCGCGCAGCTCATTCCGCCCACGCCCAGTTCAAGCCTTTTCATTCCATCCTCCTTTTTGGCTTAAAAAGCTTATATATGGCATTGTCTGCCTTGTTTCGTTTTGTATACAGAATTATAGCGCAACATCATTCCGCATTCAAGCGGTTGAGGGGAATTGGTTTGATTGATTTAACCACCCCCCTTCACATTCCCCCTCCCCTCTGCATAATATGGAATCAGCCAATAGATGCGGAGGTAAAAAGAATAATGGTAATTGCAAAAAAGGCAGCTATGATACTTGCGGCAGCTATGCTGCTGTGCGCGCTCATGTGCGGCTGCGGCGGCGGCAGCGAACTGCGCCACGTTACGCTCAACGAGGTCACGCGCAGCGTATTCTATGCGCCGCTGTACTGCGCGGTGTCGCTCGGCTATTTTGAAAAAGAAGGTCTGGACGTGGAAATAGTGACGAGCGGCGGCAGCGACAAGAGCATGACAGCCCTCATATCCGGCGATGCCGAGGTCGCCCTGATGGGGCCCGAAACGGGCATATACGTCGCCAATCAGGGCCTTGAGAATCATCCCATGATAGTGGCGCAGATAACAAAGCGCGACGGCTCCTTCCTCGTAGGCCGCGAAGCCGAACCGGACTTCGACTGGGAATCCCTTCGCGGCCGCAGCGTGATAGGCGGCAGGCCCGGTGGCATGCCTTACATGACACTGTGTTACGTTCTCAAGTCCCATGGTCTTGTGCCGGGCGAGGATGTGGAGGTTATAGACAACATACAGTTCCCGCTGATGGGCGGCGCGTTCGAGGGCGGCACGGGGGACTACGTTACCCTGTTTGAGCCCACGGCGAGCGAGTTCGCTTCGTCCGGCAGGGGGCATATAGTGGCCAACGTGGGGCTTGAAAGCGGCGAGGTGCCGTATACAACCATTATGATGAGCAGCAAGACCATTGCCGAGGAGCCGGAATTCGCGCTGAGCTTCGTGCGGGCGATATATAAAGCGCAGCAGTGGGTAAAGACCGCGTCAGACGAGGAAGTGGCCCGCGCCATGCAGCCGTTCTTCCCCGATTCTTCGATAGAAACGCTCTCCGCCGTGGCGAACAGCTACCGCGCGACGGACAGCTGGATGTATTCCCCCGCCATGAGCGAGGATGCGTTCACCCGCCTTCAGGACATAATCGAGGCCGCGGGCGAGCTGAGCGCAAGGGTGGAGTTCGGCAGTTTGGTAGACAATTCCTTTGCCGATAAGGTAATGGGTGAATAATAAGCCTTAGCAAATAAAAAAGCGGCATAGCCGGTCATTTGGTCGTGCCGCTTTGGTTTTGTTTTATCAGCTCAGTTCAAACATGCCCATGTAAAGCTGGTAATACTTGCCCTGCTGCTTTATCAGCTCGTCATGGTTGCCGCGCTCTATTATTTCGCCGTGCTCCAGCACCATTATCGCGTCCGAATTGCGCACGGTGGAAAGCCTGTGCGCTATTACGAACACCGTGCGGTCCTTCATCAGGCTGTCCATGCCCTTCTCAATCAGCGATTCCGTGCGGGTATCTATGCTGGAGGTTGCTTCATCCAGTATCAGCACGGGGGGATCCGCCACCGCCGCGCGAGCTATTGCAATAAGCTGCCGCTGGCCCTGGGACAGGTTCGCGCCGTCCGCAGTAAGCACGGTATCGTAGCCTTCCGGCAGATGAGAAATGAAGTAATGCGCATTGGCAAGCTTTGCCGCGCTCACTATTTCATCATCCGTTGCATCAAGCCTGCCGTAGCGTATATTTTCGCGCACGGTGCCGGTGAAAAGATGCGTATCCTGCAGCACCATGCCCAGAGACCCGCGCAGCGACGCTTTCTTTATCTGCCTTATGGGTATGCCGTCGTATGTTATGCGCCCGCTCTGAATATCGTAGAAGCGGTTTATAAGGTTGGTTATGGTTGTTTTGCCTGCGCCCGTGGAGCCTACAAAGGCTATCTTCTGACCCGGCTTTGCGTAAAGCGAAACGTTTTTCAGCACGTCCACCTTGCCATCATAGCTGAAGGTAACTCCCTCAAAGCGCACGTCACCGCGCACGCGGATAAGCTCGCCCGTGGGCTTTTTCCATGCCCAAATCTCTGTACGCTCGCTGCATTCTTCAAGTTCGCCGTTTTCGTTCACGCGGGCGTTTACCATAACTATGTCGCCCTCGTCCTCTTCCGCCTTTTCGTCAAGCAGGGCGAATATTCTCTCCGCACCCGCAAGCGCGCTGAGCACGTTGTTCGCCTGCTGGCTTATTTCGGCTACGGGCATGGAGAAACTTCTGGTATACTGCAGGAATGCGCCCAGCGTGCCAATGTCTATTATTCCGGCAACGCCCAGCAATCCGCCGCTGGCGGCAATTATTGCATATGTAACGTGGGACAGGTTGTTCATTATCGGCCCCATTATGCTGGCAAGCGTGCTTGCGGCGGCGGTGTTCTTCCTAAGGGTTTCGTTCAGCTCGTCAAAGCGGCTGTTCACGGCCTGCTCGTGGCAAAATACCTTTACCACCTTCTGCCCTTCTATCATTTCCTCAATATAGCCGTTCACCTTGCCCACGCTGTCCTGCCGCGCCTTGAAGAAGCGGCCGGAGCGGCCCGCTATTGCCTTGGTGATAAGCATCATTATCACCAGCATCAGTATGGCTATGCCCGTAAGTATGGGGTTGAGCACGATCATCATCGTGAATACGCCTACTATTCTTACGGCGCTGCTTATAAAGCTTGGCAAGCCCTGGCTTATCATTTCGCGCATAACATCGGTATCGTTGGTGTATGTGCTCATTATTTCGCCGTGCGTGCGCCCGTCAAAATAGCTTATGGGCAGCGTCTGCATCTTTGTGAACATCTCAAGGCGCAGCTTCAAAAGCGTTCCGGTGGATACGTTTATCATAAGGCGGTTATACATAAACGTGCCCAGTATGCCTATGGTGTACACGGCTGCCATAACGGTAAGCTGACCTATAAGGCCCGTAAAATCGGGATTGGCGTTGCCTATCCACGGCACTATGTATTCGTTTATTATGGGCACCAGCATATATGTGCCGGCAATGTTTGCGGCAACGCTTGCAAGCAAACCTATCAGCACCAGCACAAGCTGGAGGCGGTACGGCTTAAAGTATTTCAGTATGCGCCTGAATGTGCCTTTGGCGTTCTTTGGCTTTGCAAAGCTCTGTTTCCTGGGTCCGGGCATTATTCCTCCACCCCCTTCTGCTGGGAATAGTATACCTCGCGGTATATTTCGCTGCGCTGCATCAGCTCCGCATGCGTACCAACGTCGTCTATCTTGCCTTCGTTCATAATAACTATCCTGTCCGCGTCCATAACGCTTGCAATGCGCTGGGCGATTATTATGGTCGTAGTGCTGCTAAGCTCTTCGCTCAGCGCTTTCCTTATGGCCGCATCCGTTGCGGTATCAACCGCGCTTGTGGAATCGTCCAGTATTATTATTTTGGGCTTTGATATCAGCGCGCGGGCTATGCACAGCCTTTGCTTCTGCCCGCCGGATACGTTCACGCCGCCCTGGCCAAGCTCTGTATCATAGCCATCGGGGAAATTCTTTATGAACCCGTCCGCCGCGGCCGCGCGGCACGCTTCCTCAATTTCCGCATCGGTCGCATCCGCGTTGCCCCATTTAAGGTTTTCCTTAATTGTGCCGGAGAACAGCACGTTCTTTTGCAGCACCATGGATACGCTGTGCCTAAGCGTTTGTATCTTATAATCCTTCACGTTGTGCCCCGCAACCTTGACCGCGCCGCTTGTCACGTCGTAAAGCCTTGGGATAAGCTGCACCAGCGTGCTCTTCGCGCTGCCCGTGCCGCCTATTATGCCTATCGTCTCGCCCGAGGCTATCTTCAGCTTTATGTGCTCAAGGTTCGGGTTATCGGGGTTGCCGTTGTAGCTGAAGGATACGTCGTCAAACTCTATCGAGCCGTCCGTAACTGCAATGTCCTTGGCGTCGTCATCGTTTATGGAAGGCTTTTCCGCAAGCACTTCGGTTATCCTTGCCATGCTGGCGCGGCTCATAACAAGCATTACCATCATCATGGCGACCATCATAACGGCGCTGAGCACCTGCCCAATATAGCTTATAAAGCTTATAAGGTCGCCCGATTGCAGCCTGCCTTCAACTATCTGCACACCGCCGAGATAGCATACCGCAATCATGCATATATATGCCATATACTGCGCAAGGGGCATTGCCACAACCAGCAGCTTTTCGGCCTTTACCTGATAATCCTTAACCTCGTTTGCGGAAAACGTGAAGCGTTCGTCCTCGTAATCCCCGCGCACAAATGCCTTGACCACGCGGATAGCCGTCAGGTTCTCCTGCACGTTTGCGTTCATGGCATCGAACTTGGCAAGCATTGCCTTGAACCGCGGGAATGTTTTCGTCATCAGTATGCCAATGACTATAGCCAGTATCGGCAGCGCGAACAGGAACACCAGTGCAAGATTGGGGCTTATCCTTACCGCCATCACCGTTGCCGCAATCAGCATGAACGGCGCGCGTATGAACGTGCGCACGGCCATCATGTATGTATTCTGAATGGTATTCACGTCCGTGGTAAGGCGGGTTATAAGGCTTGCCGTTGAAAAACGGTCCACGTTTGCAAAGGAAAAGCTCTGCACCCGTTCAAACAGCCCGCCGCGCAGGTTCTTCGCAAAGCCGGCACTGGATACGCTTGCAAACCTTGCGCTCAGCGCACCAAGGCTCAGCGAAGCTATTGCCATAAGTATCATCATAATACCGCGCTGTATTATAAACGCGGTATCCTTGTTCTCTATGCCTATGTTCACAATGTCCGCCATCATGTACGGTATGCTCACTTCCACCAGCACCTCGCCTATTATCGTAAGGGCGGCCAAAATGGATTTGAACCGGTAGCCCTTAGTGTAGGGCCAAATTGTCTTTATCATGCCTTTTCATCATCCTCCAGCCTTCTCAATTCGTTCATCAGCTCGCTCAGCGGCTTGCCCGCGCCTTCTTTATAAAGGTTCGCAGCCATGCGGGAATAAAGCTCGATCAGCTTCTGTTTCTCCTCGTCGCTTATTCCTTCAAACATTTCGCCGTCCAGCCGCTTGAATGCAGCCTTCACCTTTTTGTGGTTTTCCCTGCCCTTTTCGGTCAGCTCAAGCCGGGTGCAGCGCATGTCCTTCTCGTCCGTCGTTTTCACTATAAGCCCCGCGTTTTCCATGCGCCTTACGCTGCATGTTATGCTGGGCGGGCTAACCCCCAGCGATTCCGCCGCTTCCGCCTGCGTGCAGCGCGGGTGCGTTTCAATGTAATCAAGTATCGGCCCCTGCCCGCGGTGCGCATCGGTGCCGCGCAGCATGGTCTGTATGCGCATGCGGCGTATCAGCTCCAGCCTGTGCATGGCGTCCACAACGTTCCTGTCGTCCATTCCTCGCTCTCCCAAAAACTCCATAAATCTCCAAGAAACATACATATTCTTACAAAAAAGGTTAAATAACTAATAATTAACCAATTAATCGACATTTTACCCATAAAACTTCAAGAAAGCAACAGAAACATCAATATTTTACAAAATTGTCCCAATTTCTTATTTTTACCGCCAAAAATTGTGAAATTCTGCTAAATTCTTCCCCTATCGCTGCGGAAAATGCGGTGTTATGCTTTATACACGGAAAGCAAAATTTCCCACCGAATAGACATTATAGGAGGTCGCACATGACAAAATTTAAGGTATTGATGGCAGACAGCAACCCGCAGATGCTCAGCATGATGAAGGAATATTTCACCGCACAGGAAAACGTGAGCGTGTTCGACACCGTGACCGACGGCGTAAGCGCACTGGAGGCGCTGCACAAAACCCGCTACGATGTGCTGATAACCGAGCTTATAATGCCGCGCGCGGATGGGTTTGAAATAATGGAGCGCATTGCGGCGGGGCTGGTGAGCGACGCGCCGGCGGTTATGGTGGTAAGCACCATGCGCAGCGAGGACATGGTGCGCCGCGCGTGCTCGCTGGGCGCAAAGTATTACATGGTCAAGCCTGCCGAGCCGGAGGCGATATACAAGCGCATGCTGGATATGGCGGACGAGCCGCAGAGCGCGTATTCGCAGCTGCTCATGCCCTCCCAGCAGCCCAAGACGCTGGATGAAAAGATAACCTCCGTGTTCCTTGTTATCGGCATCCCGGCGCACATAAAGGGCTATCATTATCTGCGCGAGGCCATACGCATGGTGTATTTCCAGCCGGAGCTTATAAACCGCATCACAAAGGAGCTTTACCCCGGCATAGCCAAGCGGTTTTCCACATCCGCCTCCAAGGTGGAGCGCGCCATACGCCACTCCATAGAGGTCGCCTGGACGCGAGGCAGGATAGAGAACATAAACCAGCTTTTCGGCTATAACATATATTCAAAGAACGATAAGCCCACTAACGGCGAGTTCATAGCCCTTGTGGCGGACAAGCTGATAATGGAGGACGCCCGCGGCAAGGAGCAGGACATCCGCCCGGCGATATAGGCATTGGTTTACCTCCCGATGGATCGCTCCCGTATAAATTCGTGCGGGGGCGATTTTATGCACTCCGTTGTATACGCTGCATAATATTAAGTATTATACCCGCATATGCAACCTCTACACACCCTTTATGCACACTCTCAGCCCCCTAAACAGCCCACCCTGTGGATAACTCTGTGGAAATTGTGGATAACTCCCGGCTGTATATACATAGTATATTCATAATTTGACGTTCGGAGTCGGTTTGGGACGGATTTTCGCAAACCAGCCGCCCACCTATATTTTTGCGTTTGTGTTGATATTGTAAACACGTCCTCGTATAATTATACTGAAGTGAGGTGAATACTATGCCTAAAACCGCAAATATGCACACATGTACAGCGCAAGAAGCAGCCCTTCAGGCGGATGAGCAGTTCCGCTCGGTTGAAGCCTCCTCATCTAATGCCATAAACACGCTTGAAATCAAGTTTTACAACAAGGTGGACGATAAGCTGCTAAAATTTGCTGTAATTATTTCAAAAACAAATGGTAAATGGATATTTTGTAAGCATAAAGAAAGGGATACCTATGAGTTTCCGGGTGGGCATCGGGAAAAAGGTGAATCGATCTTAAGTGCTGCAAAGCGCGAGCTAAGCGAAGAAACCGGTGCAATAGATTTCGCAATTACGCCCATTTGTGCCTACTCAGTCAAGGGATATGCCAAAGTAAACGAAAACGCGGATGAAAAAACTTATGGAATGCTGTATTACGCGGATGTGTATTCTTTCGGAGAGATTCATAGTGAAATAGAAAAGATAATTATTGTAGATAAGTTAGTAGACAACTGGACATATCCTTTGATTCAACCATGTTTGCTGCAAGAAGCAACGAACCGAGGTTTTCTGTAATCCATTGCGCGCCGTGAACTTGACCGCGAGGAACACAGCAGATTGTCCGGCCGTTACCTGATTCAACAGCAGATTGTCCGGCCGTTACCTGATTCAAATGATAAAATACCTCAACTGACTATTACCCGAGAAATAATACTAAAAAAGTGGCCTTTCGGCCACTTTTGCCTTATTGCACGCTTCATAAACCAAAAGTCCCCACTCCGTTTATGAAGGTGACACTTTATATTCTCCTAAAATTCACTCACCTATGACCCTATCTTTGACAGGTTGATAGCGTTTACGCTGCCGATAACATTGTTCATAATCATTTGATACTGCAAGCTTGAAAGCTGGGCATTCGCATTACTCAGGAGCGACTTCAGGTCAACAAACTGCATCTCCTGCTTCTTCCGCCAGTCGTATTCGTCGTAAGCTTTATATGCCTCGCCCAGTGTATGCACTTTCTCAAGGTCAAACTCATGCACCATATAGCGCACTGCGTCAGGATAGCGGTATTCTCCGGATACATAGGTCAACTCCGTAGTATATGTGCGGCAAGCGTCATTATATTGTTCGGTAGCTTGAGCCAATTCTTGCTCTTTAGCTTTCAATAGACCCTTATTTTTGCTATAGTTCACTACCCAAACTATCACCATGGGTATTCCAATCAAAAACGCCAGCGGAATAATGCTCAGCACAATGCCTATAATCAGGTTCTTTTTGTCGTCTATTTTGGCTTTTAGCTGGGAAACCTCGTTTTCCAGCTGCATAAGCTTCTGCACATACGGCCAAACGGAAACAACCGCCATTTCTGCCTTTTTCAGTTTTTCGTAATCCGTAAGGCTTCCAACATGTTCCATACTCTTTTGTCCTCCCAACCAAGAATAATTAGCTTATATACAGTTTAACATAACGGTAGTTTAATTACAAGTATTTTGTATGCTACTTTTCGACGTAAAAGTAAGATTAGTACAGAAAGGAAGTGATTTATACGGTAAACACGCACGAACGTTTGCAAAAGCTTATGGATGAACGGGGCTGGTCCAAGTATCGCCTGTCAAAGGAATGCGGCTTGTCCGAATCCACACTTGCAAACATTTTCCGCAGGAATGTGGAACCTTCGATAGCAACGCTTGAAGCCATATGCAGCGGCTTCGGCATCACCCTGTCGCAGTTTTTTGCGGATGATACAATGGTTGAACTCTCGCCCGAACTTAAAGAGTTGTTCGATAACTGGGTGGCTTTAACACCGGAGCAAAAGCAGCTTACAATACAAATAATGAAAGCATTCCAATATAAATAAAAGGGAGCAGCGTAACAACTGCTCCCATGTTTTTCTTCCTCAGCTCACTATATCGCCCTGGTGCGATATCAGCGCCGCGTCATACACGCCTTCAACGCGCATGAACTTTTCAACAAAGCCGGTTTCGTTATCCTTCAGCCTAAGCTCCAGCGTCATCTCTATGCCGTCGCGCTGCACGGTCTTGCTCTTCAGCCGCGGGGACGGGAGCTGCTTGACCATCTGCTTTATCTGGCCGGAGGCGGATTCATCATAATGCAGTATCAGTATATACGGCCGCGTTCCCTTGAATTTGAACGCGCCCATCGCCGCCAGCACAACGCCGATTATTATGGCGGATATTATGGCTATGTCATAAAACTTGGTGCCTATGGCAATGCCCTCACCCACGCTCCAGAACATGAACACCGTGTCCATGGGGTCCTTTATGGCCGTGCGGAAGCGGATTATGGAAAGCGCGCCCACCATGCCGAGGCTTAGCGCAAGGCTGTTGTTTATAAGCATAAGCATCAGCGCCGTCACCATTGTAAGCACGATAAGGCTAAGGTTGAAGTTGCGCGAATACATAACGCCGCCAAACGTCTTTTTGTATACAAAGCATATAAAGCCGCCCACTACAAGCGCCATCAGCAGCGTAACTATGACCTGAAGCGGGCTCATGCTCAGCGAGAAAATGTCTGCAAAGGTAAAATCGTTCATGTTATCCTCCGTGTTTATGTTTTATGCTTGGTTCCTTCGTATTCTTTCTGTTGCCCCGCGGCTACAGTTCAAACTTTCTGCACAGCACATATTTGCTTATGGCGCTCCTTTGGCAGCGATCCAGCTGCAAAAGCGACCTTACATATGTGGACAAAAAGCGGTTGAACTTGACCTCCAGCACCATGTCCCCCCCGTCTATAACCGGATATGTGGGCAGTTTGGCGTCGAATATATCCGTTGCGCGGTACGCCGTGCGGATATCCTTATCGAACGTTATGCGCACGTCCTCCATAGGGAAAACGAACGGCTCGCGCGTGTAGTCAACTATTACGGCGGGCTTCAGCGCGCGCTGCGTAAATTCAAGATACATCCTGTGCGCAAACGGCTCCGGCCTGTTCAGCAGAAAGCCGCGCCTGCCCATCATAAGCTGCTCGTATTCCTTGCGGCTCAAATTGACGGACTGCTTTTTTATGTATCCGTTGGACTTATGCTTGCATTCAAGCTTTATCACGTCGTCCCGCATGTTGTATATGCGTATGCGGAACTTGTCGCGCTCGTCAATGCCGTCCAGCTTTTCGCGGAATGCGGAATCGTCCCTGTCGTCAAAGTACAGGCTGCGTATAAAATACTCCCCGCCGCTCTTCTTGGCAAACGCATCCTGCTCCATTGTAAGCGAAAGCTTGCGGCTGAGCAAGGCATGATCGCCTTCCGTAATATAATATTTCAGCTCGTGCCGGAATCCCTTTTCGCCAAGCTGCTTTTTCTCGCTCATCCGAACACCTCCGCCATGTAGCTGTCGCTCAGCCCAAGCACGTTTTTAAGCTGCTTCTTTATCTCGTCCGGCCGCTTTTGGGCAAAATCCTTTATGCGCGCTATTTCCCTTTCAAAGCCTTCGTATGTGCCAAGGACCTGGCTGTTTTGCTTAACGCCCATGAATGTTTCGCCGTTGAACTTTTCGCGTTCGCGCGCTATTTCCGGCTGAACATAGCCGTAAAGCTCATCCACCAGCGCAATCACCCTGTCCGGTGCAAATGCGGTATTCAGCAGCTCCGCAAATCTGCGCACGAATTTGTCCCTCCATTCGGCGTTATTCAGCAGCGCCTTGAAAAGCCTTCCGCTCGCCGCGTCCAGCCCCGTATCGCCCATCCTTGCTTTAAGGGTCTGATGGTCAACGTTATTGAAGCCCCAGCAGAAATCATAGAATATCCATTTCCATTTGCCGCCCTTAATCTTGTAGCATTGGATATTGTATGTGTCCGTATTGCCGTTGTACACTTCGGCTATCATGTAATCCATAAAGCTGTCCACGTCCATGTTGTCCGTAACGTACTTATAGTTTTCGGCCTTGGAAAGATCGCGCTTGCAGGCTTCGTCATAGAATTCCACCCATTCGGTCACGTCGCCGTAGGTAGTTTGCTTATAGCCCTTGGCAATTATCATGTCCGTAACGTTGTCCGTACCCTCATGCTGCGCCACGAAGAATCGGTTGCGCTTCTCCCTCAGGAAGTACACTCCCCAGTATTCGCCGTTCAGGTACAGCACGCACGGCCTATACGCCTGGTAAAGGAAATCCACGTCCGTCCCTTCAAGCAGGCCGGCCGCAAGCTCATCGCGTATTTTGCTGCGGTTTTGGTCCTGCGCACCCGCGCGCAGCACCAGCGCCTTGTATTCGGTAAAGTCCAAATTGTCAAAGAACTTATAGTGCATGCGGTCCTCGCCGTATTCGTCCCGCGCAACTATGTTAAAGCCCTTCTGCGCGCGGCCGCGGCCGTAGCTGCCCGCTATGCGTATGCCAATATTCTGGTTGAATACCTGCTGCTTCGTTTCCCCGTCAAACATGGCGAAGTTCGCCGCCCGTTCCCACGCATTCGCATCTGTTCTATCCCGTTTGTAATAATTCGCCGTCAGCAGCATATCGCCATACGGCAAATCGGGGTCAAAATTCTCGCCGTAGGCATATATGCCCGTTTTGCTGTCCCAAAGGTTGTCCGGATCCGTCACCAGCGTAACTATCGGCACGGCGTGGTTAACATTGTCTGTCGTAAAAAGGAATGTGCCGCTTACGGCAGCGTTTGTAATGTAGCCTTCGCGCACGGATATTGCGCGGATAACCGTGTTCTTCTCCGCAGTTATGGGGCCTGTGTATACGGGCGAGGATTCATTGGGCGTTGTGCAGTCCAGCGTATAATGCACCGTTTCGCCTTCCGGCACGTTTATTTCTATCTGTATGGCTTCATCGTATATGCCGGGCGTTTTTGAAAAAACGGGCACCGCCGTGATGCCTTCATAGCCGGTACCATTGGCAGCGCCCACGGTGGGTTGGGTGAAGTATGCAAGTTTGCCCGCCGTGTCCCTGCCGTAGCTTATATCGGGCAGAAAGGAGGCGGCCTGTAATTTGTCGCAAATAATGCCGTTCGGGTCGAAAAGATACACGCTGTCGCCGTCCTTGCTTATGCCGAACGCGCAGCTTAGCTCGCTCCCCTCGGCCTGGGCGGATGCGCCCTTACCTTTGGCGTAAACAACTATATGCCCGCCGGCGGGTATGCTTACATTCCCGAACACATAGCTTTTGGGGTTCTTGGGATTGTTGCTCAAAGCGTACCCCAAAAGAGAGACCGGCTCGCTGCCGGTGTTCTCAAGTTCTATTATGTCGTAATAATTCCCGTCCGGCGCTTTATACGCGGACCGGTTCCTGCCCATTATCTCGCTTATTACTATGCTCCCCTTGGGCAGCGCGGCGCTTGCCATGAATTGGTTATATCCCGCATCGTCGTTCGGGTAACCCGGCGTCGGGTGGCTGTTCTGCTGCCATTCGCCCGCGCCGTCAACCGTGCGCGCCATGGAGGAATCCGTCTGCTGCAGGCCGTATGAGTAGCTGTCTATTATAGAGCCGTTGCGGGAGGAAAGCACAACGTCCTCCCCGTATGCCTTCAGCTTGAACGGCGCGTGAAGCTCGCCGGTTTCGCTGAAGCCCTGATTGCCGGAGCAGAATATCAAAAGATAGCTCTTCGCGGCTATAACCGTGCCTTTGGGCAGAACGTATTTCTTCGGCTGGGCAATGTTGTCGCTTATGCCGAAGCCTGAAATGTCAACCTCTGCATCGGTTGAATTATAAAGCTCTATCCAGTCGCTGTAATTGCCGTATGAATCGGCAACGGTGGTTGCGTTGGAGGCCATAAACTCGTTTATGTATACCCCGCAGTCCTCGCCCGTTTCCATAAGATAAGCTTCGTATGCCTTAACGCCCTCATCCGTGTTCGGGTATCCGGGTGTAGGCCGCATCTCGCTCCAAAGGCCGTTCTGGCCCAGGGCGTATGTGTTGCCCTTTTCAACGGACTTGGTCATAACGCTGTCTATGGTGCCGCCGGTGGAGTTATACAATATAACGCTTTCGCCCGCGCTGAGCGAAAACGGCGCGTACAGGCCGCCCTCGTGCTCCCCGCCAGCGCACCACACCACTATGCGGCCGCTTGCTTCAAGCTTTGTCCCCTGCGGGAAAACGAACTTCACCCCGCCGGTTATGTTGTCGCTGAGGCCATAGCCGGATATGTCCACCGCCTCGGCAGAGGAATTATACAGCTCCACCCAGTCGTAATACTCCCCGTTTTCATCGGGAACGGAGCCCTTGTTGCTGTCCATAATTTCGCTTATCCTCACGGGGGATTCGGCGCGCGGGTTCTCCTTCCCGCTCAGCGAAACATAAATTATCAGCGCGGCAACGAGCGCAATGCACATCACCGCAAAAAATATCAGTTTTGAACTTTGTTTCATATTTCCGGTACGGCCGCCGGTATGAATTCAAACATTGCCGCAGCCACCCTTTCAGGTTTTTCCTCGTGCATCAAATGCCCCGCGTTGCGTATCAGCGAATAGCCGCAGTCCCTTATGGCGCTGTGGTAAAGCTCCATGGCCTGGCTGTCCGGCGCGTGCCACTTATCCTCGCCGCCGGTAAGTATAAGCACCGGCACATCCACTTCCCTAAGCCGCGCAACTATGGGTTCATCGTCAAAATATTGCAGCGCGCGCCTTACGCAGCGGCGGCTCACGCTGTCCGCAATGGGCTTATAGTATTCCTGCACAACGTCGGGCGTGATATTGGTCAAATCGAACACCGCGTCGCTGAGCAGCTTTTCCACCGCGTTCATATTATACAGCATGCTGGCTATGAAGCCGAAAAGCGGGCTGTCTATCATCCTTATTGTCAGCGGCATTTCCGGCGTTATCCCGCCCGGGGAAAGCAGCGCCAGCCTGCCCATGCGCTCCGGATGCCTGAGCGCGAAGCTTACGGCATACGCCCCGCCCAGCGAAAACGCCGCAATGTGCGCCGATTCTATGCCCTTTGCGTCCATAAAGCGGGCGATGACCTCGGCATAATCCTCCACGCTGAAGCTGAAATTCTCCGGCCTGTCCGAATAGCCGAAGCCTGGCAGGTCTATGGCTATGACCCTGTATCGTGCGCTGAGCAGATTGAATACGCCGCGCCATGTGTAGAGCGACTGCCCAACTGTATGTATAAGCAACAGCGGCTCTCCCATGCCGGCTTCCATATAATGTATGCGGCAGCGTTCCTGCTGCATAGTGCCTTGGTTTATATCCTGCGCCTCGCCCTCGCTATCCGCGGCGTCATCCATAGGATCGTCCGGGTCGAAGCTTGCCGCGTCCTCCGCCTCCGCGGGTGCGTCGCTTTCCTTCTTGGGCTTCAGCTTAACGCTTGCTGCGCTGTTTATGCCTATCTCCCCCGGAAGAATTATGTCCACATATTCTCCGCTGTGTTCGGAGTTGATAAACTTCTTTACCTTTAGCGCCAGACTCACAAATACCTCCATCACCGCGCCAAAAGCGCGGCTCAACATCGATAATCGGTTTATTTTACTATTTTTCCCGCACTATTGCAACCCGTTGCGCCCCCTTTACGCCCAATAGTCACGGATAATTAACAATATGGGCTTTCCCCTGCCGCGCAGGCGTTTTATATATAGTCTTTTGCTTATTATTCCATAATAAATATTTTCTCATCGTTTTCTAATGCAAATCTCTAAATTTATGCTTGCATATATTCACATCTGCCTATATACTATTAAAGGTTTTTATCGGTATATAAATTTTTGTTTAGGAGATATAAAGAATGAACCTCTTCTCTGTGCTCACTCTGCTTGGCGGCCTTGCCATGTTCCTTTACGGTATGCATACCATGAGCGGCGGGCTTGAAAAGCTTTCCGGCGGCAAGCTGCAATCAACGCTCCAGCGCATGACGTCAAACACCTTCAAAAGCCTTGCCTTCGGCGCGGGCGTAACAATAGCCATTCAGTCCTCCTCGGCCCTTACGGTAATGCTTGTCGGCCTTGTAAACAGCGGCATACTCAATCTTGAGCAGACCACGGGCATGATAATGGGCAGCAACATAGGCACAACGCTTACCGCATGGATACTCTCCCTTGCGGGCATAAACAGCAGCAGCGTGCTTTTGAGCATGCTCAAGCCCGAAAACTTCTCCCCTGTTATCGCCCTTATAGGCGTAATGATGATAATGGTATGCAAAACGCAGAAGCGGCGCGATATGGGCGGCGTTATGGTGGGCTTTGCAATACTCATGTTCGGCATGACCATGATGGGCGACGCCGTGGCCCCGCTGAAGGACATTCCGGAGTTCGCAAGTATACTTACTTCCTTTAATAATCCCGTGCTCGGCGTGCTTGTGGGCATGATATTCACAGGCATTATTCAGAGCAGCGCCGCCAGCATGGGCATATTGCAGGCGCTGTCCCTTACGGGCATGATAACATACGGCATGGCTATACCGGTTGTAATGGGCCTTAACATAGGCACCTGCGTAACCGCGCTCATCTCCAGCATAGGCACCAGCAAAAACGCCCGCCGCGTGGCTATAATCCATATTGTGTTCAATATGATAGGCACGCTGCTCGGCCTTGTGGTGTTCTATGGCATAGGCGGCCTGCTCGGCGGCTTCCCGTTCCTTTCAAATTCGGCCGATGCCGCGGGCATAGCGCTTTGCCACAGCGTGTTCAATGCCGCAACAACGTTCGTACTGCTGCCCTTCGGCAGGCAGCTTGTTGCCCTGTCCCGCATAATAATCCCCGTTGGGGAGGATGAAAGGCAGCGCGAAAAGATATTCCTTGATGAAAGGCTGCTCCTCTCCCCCGGCATGGCCGTGCACGAAAGCTTCAACATGGCCTGCGCAATGGCCAGCCTTGCCAAGGATACCGTGCTTGATTCGCTCAGCATAATGCAGAAATACGATGTCAACAAGGCCGAGGCCATAAAAGAAGGCGAAAGCGAGCTGGATACATATGAAGATAAGCTTGGCAGCTTTCTCGTTAAGGCGGCAGCATGCGCGCTGAACGAAAGCGACAGCCGGGATGTTTCCAAACTGCTGCACAGCATAAACGATTTTGAACGCATTGGCGACCATGCGCTGAACATAAAGAACAGCGCGGACGAAATGAAGGATAAAGCGCTGCATTTCTCCGCCGAGGCAAAGGAAGAGCTCAGCCTGCTGTTTAAGGCGCTAAACGATGTGCTTACCCTTTCGATAGATTCGTTCGTGAATAACGATCTTGAAAAGGCCGCGCACGTTGAACCGCTGGAGCAGGTGATAGACGTGCTCATCGGCCAAATAAAGCGCCGCCACATAGAGCGCCTGCAGGCGGGCCGCTGCACGATAGAGCTTGGGTTTATACTGAACGACCTTCTGAATAACTGCGAACGCATAAGCGACCATTGTTCAAATATTGCCGTATGCGTAACGGAAATAGACCGCGGCGAATTCGATACGCATGAATATCTTAACACCGTTAAGAGCGGCAACGATACCCGGTACAAGGCCGACTTTGCCCGCTATGCAAAGGAATACGAACTGAAGTAATTATAAATACGCAAACGGCGTGGCTTTTTCGGTCACGCCGTTTTACTTTGCTTATTTATGCGTCAGATTCGCTTTATTTCGCCGCAAGCGCCAGTATCGCGTCCGCCATTATCTTGGCGTCCTCAATCAGGTGATCTATGCGTATGTTCTCATCCGCCATGTGTATGCAGGCGGGCTCGTCCTCGCGCTCGGTGCCGAAAGCAACGGCGTTGGTTAGATGGCGCGCATAGGTGCCGCCGCCTATCGCCATGGGCTTTGCGTCCGCGTTGAAGCGCGCATTGTATACGCCTATCAGCTTGCTCACCAGCTCGCTTTCGGGGGACACATAGTATCCGTCGCTCCAGCCATGGTGCGTTTCTATCATGTTCGCCCTGCCGAAGGCATCGCGCAGCTTTTCGGTTATCAGTTCGCCGTTGGCGGTAATGGGCGCGCGTATGTCCATAGTCAGGCGCTTTATGCCCGTCTCGTCCCAGTCTATTACGCCAACGTTGGTGGTCAGCCTGCCGGAATCATCGGTGGAGTCTATGCCTATGCTCTCGCCGTGGCAATCGAACTTCAGTATGTCCCAAAGCACCGCAACGGTATCGGCATCCTCCTCGGGCAGGTTCAGCTCGTTCATAAGCTGCACCGCCGCAAGGAAGGCGTTCTTGCCCTGCTCCGGCGTGGACGCATGCGCCGCTATGCCCGTTATCACCACGTTCGCGCCGTTATCCGCCGCGCTTACATTATATGTAAAGTCCGCATTATTAAGCTTTGCCACAGCAGCTTTCACTTCATCCGCGCTTACGGGGACGAAAACTTCCGCCTTGCCGGGTACGGCGTTGGATACCGTGCCTGCCTTTACGCGCACGGAGGAAGCGTATTCCTTGCGATAGGCGCTGTTGTATATCATCTTTTCGGAATTTACCAGCGGATAGCTTGCATCGGGAGAGAAGCACATATCCGGCGCCTTCTCCACCTCATTATAATGATGCAGGCAGCCCATGCCGCATTCTTCGTCGCAGCCCAGTATCAGCCTTACGCGGCGCTTGGTCTCAACTCCGCTTGCCTTTACCGCCGCCAGTCCGAACAGCGCCGCAAACGCGGGGCCCTTATCGTCCATTGTGCCGCGGCCGTACAGGCGGCCGTCGTGAATTTCCGCAGCATAGGGCGGATATGTCCAGCCTTCGCCTTCGGGCACCACGTCAAGATGCGCCAGTATGCCCAGCTGCTCCTCGCCCGTGCCGTAGTCCACCGTGCCGCAGTAGCCGTCAAGGTTTTTCACTTCAAAGCCCATCTCCTTGGCGGTATTCAGCGTGTCCTCCAGGCACTTCGCCGCGCCCTCGCCAAAGGGTGCGCCTTCCCTTGTGCTGCCATCGTCGCGCACAGAGTTTATCCTAACGCACTGCTGAAGCTTCTCCACCAGCTCGTCCTTATGCTCATCTATCCATTTGTCCGTAAAAACGCTCATATCAAAACCTCCCTTGAGTTTTGACATTATTGTACATTTACGCGCCCCGTTTTACAACAGAGGAATTGTGAAACCTGCCCTTATTTTTCGGGTTCAAGCCTGTACCACGCGCTGTAAACGTAAATTGCCGTCTCGTCACCTATTTTGCCAATCTCCGCGCCGACAGCAGGCCAGTTGGCTTCGCCGTCGTTTTGCGGCATGCGCGATAGGTCAACAACCGCCGTAATGTTTCCCAGCACCTCCGCTGCGGCATGGTCGCCGCTCAGCTTTTCGCCGCGGTAAGCATACACCTGCCCATCCCAGCGCACCGAGGGCGGGCATTCGGCGGGCATCGGTATCTTGGCTGCGTTCACAAGCAGTATTCCCACCGCAACCAGCAGCGCGAATATTATAGCCGCCATTATGATAATTATTTTCTTAGTGTGTTTTCTATCCATAGCTGACTTCCTCCTGTTATCGGTTTATTCTCGTTCAAGCTCATGGGATTCTTCGGCCGTTTACAAAGGCAGCTTATCGCAAGCGGCGCTTCCCGGTGCAAGCAACCAATGCATGGCATGGCTTGGCATAATGCGCCTTCCGTCCCTTACAGTTTAAGCATAATTGGTAGCGATATGCCTTGTCAATAAGTCTGAAATTAGTTCACATTTTGTATTAGCTGTATATCCCCGGTTTGACGTATGATGAATGCCTGCGCAATGTGAAATATGGCTCTGCCATGTGAAATCCGCCTTGCGGCGGGTGAACGTAAGAGATTATGAAGATGAGAGAGACGCAGTGCGTCCCCTTGTTTTTGCCAAAAGTTTGTAATGTGCAGAGTAGGGGCCGTCATTGGCGGCCCGCCTAAGCTGTGCAGGAGTTTGTAAAGCGCACCAAAAAGGCTCCCCGGCCGGGGAGCTGTCGGCGTAAGCCGACTGAGGGGGAACAC
>ERZ825384.1958-NODE-1958-length-22598-cov-3.604977_pt1 | contig 22598 bp, 18 predicted proteins | sample MGYA00519931_ERZ825384 | MGnify/ENA primary metagenome ERZ825384 (study PRJEB31778, sample SAMEA3449200) | human gut metagenome | biome: human gut; feature: human-associated habitat; material: faeces | place: United Kingdom | collected 2010/2012 ...
GGGCATCCTGTCCGTGCGCGGCGGCACGGTGCGCGGGCTGCATGAGGCAGGATTCTACGGCCCCGAGGAGCATTTGACCATCGTACACTGCGCCGAAAGCCGCGCGGTGTTTGCCCATGGTGCACTGCGCGCCGCCCGGTGGAGCATCGGCCGCCCGGCAGGGCTGTACGGCATGGAGGATATGCTGGAAGGCAAATAAATACGCCCTGCCGATATTTCGACAGGGCGTTAGTAGCTGCGGATGGGTTACGGATCCAACAGGCCGATAATCGCAATGCCCGCCACCGTAATGGCGATGGCCGCGTAGTGCTTCCAGCTCAGCTTTTCCTTGAGGAACAGGCGGCTCCACAGCACCGACACCGCGCAGTAGGAGGCGATGATGGGCGCGCTCATGGCCACGTGGGCCTTGTCCGCCAGGGCGTAGATGTAGAAGAACTGACCGATGGTCTCGCACACAGCACCCAGATACTTGGGGCCTTCGCTGCGCACGGTCAGCTTTTCGCGCTTGACAAACAGCACGTACCCCCCCGCAAGCAGGCCGGCGACCAGGAAGGTCAGCTCGTAGGCCACGTTGGCAGAGCCTTCATCCAGGGTTTCCAGCACCAGGCTGTCGGCAAAGGTGCCTGCCGCGTCCAGCACGCAGTAGAGGATGGGCAGCAGCAGCGCCAGGAAGGACTTGGCGTATTTGCGGTTGCCCGCCTCCTGACGGGCGGCGCGCAGCTCGTCGTCCTCGGTGGCTTCCACCACGCCCAGCAGGATTACGCCGCCGGCCACCAGCGTGATGGCGATCAGCTGCAGCGCGCCCATATCGCCAAGCCCCGCCGTGATGAGGGTCAGTATGGCCACCAGCGCGCCGGAGGAATTGCAGATGGGCGAGGAAATGGACAGCTCAATATAGCGCAGGCCGATATAGCCAATGGCCATGGATACGATGTAGAGCAGCGATACGGGAAGGTAGGTCAGGATGATGCTCAGGTTGATCTCTACGCCGTTTACGAAGATTTCGTAGCAGGCGTGCAGGCCCATCACAACGCCCACGGCCATGACCATCTTCAGGTAGGCGGTTTTATCGCCGCTCTCACGGCAGCCAATTTTGGAAAACAAATCCGAGCCGCTCCAGCATAGCAGGGCAGCCAGGGAATACCAGAACCACATGGTTGTATTTCTCTCCTTTTTTTCTGATGAAGATCCGCTTACTGCGCCCGCGCGCGGCTGAGGGTGATCAGGTGATACTGTGCCCGCGCGCCCAGCCGCAGCGGCAGCCAGGTGGTGCCCACGCCGTTGGAAACCAGCACGGTGACGCCGTGCTCCTCAATTTCGCCCGAGCGGTAATGGTTGCCGTAACGCAGCCCGCGCCGGCTGGCGGTATAGGGCGCAAAGCCCAGCAGCGTCACCTGACCGCCGTGCGTATGCCCGCACAGAGCCAGATCAAAAAACGGATCCCTTTGTACATTATAAGCGTCCTCCAATGCGTCGGGCGCATGGGGGGCGTAAATCACATAATCCGCGCCGCGCACCTGGGCGGCCACGTCCTGATAGTCGGGCTCACCCCAATAGCAATCGTCCGTGGCGCACAGGGCGATGGTATCCTCCCCGCTGCGCAGCGTCAGCGCGCTGTTAACCAGCGGGGTGACGCTTTTTGACTGCATGGCGGCGCACAGCGCGTCGATATCGCCGTCCGCACGGTCATGATTGCCGATGACTGCGCACACGGCCAGGCGCGCGTGCAACGCAGGCACGATGCGCCAGAATTCCAGGCTGTGGGCCGCATCCTCGCCGTAATCCCCGCCCAGCAGGATGATATCGGCTTCCAGGGCGTTGAGACGCGCCGCCAGGTCATTTACGCGCTCCGCATCCAGCAACGCGCCGTAATGGATATCCGAGGCGTAGGCCAGCTTCAGCCCGCTCAGCGATCTTGGGACGTGCGCGGAGCTGATTTCGTGCCGTTCCAGCCGCAGCTGGCGCGCCGCGTAGATTGGATACAGCCAGCGCCGGGGACGCAGCGAGGCCATCAGAGGGCCCAGCCGCGAGGGCGTATGGGGTCGCTTTGCGGGCGTTTTCATGGGCGAATCAGCTCCTTTCCTATCATTGAATAGGGATATAATATCATAGCCGATTAAAAAGCGCAAGATGGCGAAAGCGGCAATTATCAGACTGCGCCCTCCCCACGCAGTACAGCGCCCACAGCCGTGTCAGCGACAGGCAGGCTCCTGCCAGGGCATGCAAAAGCGCCTGCAATCTGATTAGCGATTGCAGGCGTTTTGATTTGCAATTTAAACGTCCATGATTTCGCACCCATACAGGCCGATATCGCCGCCGCCCCAGGATGATTCCAGGCACAGGGTAAGGCGGGATGCGCCGTCCGGCAGAGGGATGCGCAGCAGCGCCTGATGGTTTTTCAGCTTCAGGGAAACGGAGCCGTCCGGCATTTCGCAGATCAGCGTGGCCTCGCGCAGCAGCGGGGCGGGCATTTGCAGCGGCGGATCGTCCGCAAACACATGCGCGCGCATGGCAAAGTCCTGATACTTTTTACGCGGGGAAATGCTCTCCCGCGAAAAATCAGCATCCAGCGCCAGCCGCAGCGCCTGACGGCGCGCAGGGGCGGGCAGGGTGATGGTCAGCCGCGTGCCAGCGGGCAGCAGGATGCGGTTTTCAACGCCCGCGTGCGGGCGCTCCCAGCCGTTTTGCAGGATGGCCAGCTGCTCGGACGGCAGATCGATCTGCGTCGGCGCGGGGCTGCGCGTAAGGCCGGGCAGGTAGCAGCCGTCCTCCATCAGGCGGCGCTGAAGCTCCGCCATGTGGCACAGATAAACCCCGCGCGGATCGCACGCCTTTTCAACCGCCAGCGCGGCGGCGGTGCCGGCTGCCTGCCCCATCAGCGAGCAGGTGGCCATCACGCGCGTGGAGCTCATGGCCAGGTGGGAAGCGCTGATGTTGCGCCCGGCGAACATCAGGTTATCGATGTTGCGCGAGTAGAGGCAGCGATAGGGAATGGGATAAGGCGCGTTGACGGGCAGATGATGCGAGGAGTAGCCCGGCGCGTAAAAGCCCGCGGGCAGGTGATTGTCCATTGTCCAGCCGCCGTAGGCCACTACATCGGGGAAGGGACGGCCGGTGGACAGATCCTGCTGGGTGAGCATATAGTCGCCCTCGTAGCGGCGGCTTTCGCGTTTGCCGGGCAGGAAGCCCACCCACTCCAGCTCCCAATTATCCGCGCCGTGATCGCCACGGTTTTTGATGTGATCCCACACGCCAAAGGCGATTTTGAGCAGCTCCATGTTCAGTGTTTGCGTGTCGGCAATGGTATCCTGCTCGCCGCCCAGCTCAATCCACCAGAAGTTCACGCCCGTGCCGATGAAATCATGGTTCTTGTCCATCATGCTGGCGTCATCGGGATAGACGTTCGCCCATTCGGGCGCGGTGAAGGGGCAGGGATGATCGGTCTGCCGGGCTTCAATCAGGCAGGAATTGCCCATCGTTTTACGGTCAGCCTGCGCGGGAGCCTCGGACTCGCACAGATCGTTTTGCCCTTCGCGGCCCACGCGGTAGGCTGCGCCGCACAGCGGGGCCAGGATGCTGTCGCCCGAGCAATCCAGAAAAATGTGCGCCTCCACCGTGTGGAAGGCATAGGTATTCAGCTGCCAGCCGGTAACGGACGTGATGCGGCCGCCCGCAGTTTGACAATCCAGGCAGGAGCAGTTGAGCAGCAGGGTGATGTTCTTTTCCGCCATCACGGCCTGCAATAGCACGCTATCCCAAAGGGAATAGTTCATGGTGGGATTGCGGTAGATGTTTTCCAGCTCCAGCTCCTGCAGGATGCCCGTTTCGCGGTTTTCCCTGCCTGCCGCGCCGCGGATCCACATGCGGATCTCGCTGCTGGCGTTGCCGCCAAGCACAGGGCGATCGTGCATCAGCACCACCCTGGCACCATGGCGCGCGGCGGAAATGGCGGCGATCATGCCGGCCATGCCGCCGCCGATTACGCAGATATCGGCCTGATGGCGGATGGCGTTATTCATGCTTAGCATATGCTTGTTCCTTTACGGCGGCGGAGAGATCGCGCAGCCGTTTCATCACATCGTTAGCGCCGCGGCCAAAGTAATCGTGCAGAGCAATGTATTCCTGATACAGCGCGTCGTAGGCGGCGGCCTGGCTGGCGTCGGGCTGATAGCGGATATCGCTCAGGCAGCTCATGCGCGCGGCGGCCTCGTCCAATTGATCGTAGCCGCCCTTTTGCGTGCCCGCCGCACAGGCGGACAAAATGGCCATGCCCACGGCCGGGGTAGGCAGGGGCTTGGAAATGTAGAGTGGGCGCTGAATGATATTGCTTAGCAGCTGCATGAACAGGGGGTTTTTGTAGGATATGCCGCCGCTGACATGCAGGGCGCGGATGGGCACGCCCGCGCGCTCGTGCGCATCGATGATGCAGCGCAGGCCAAAGCCCAGCCCCTCCATCAGCGCGCGGTAGATCTCCTCGGGGCGGGTTTGCAGCGTCATGCCCAGCAGCATGCCGCTCAGGCGCATATCGGCCAGGCACGAGCGGTTGCCGTTCCACCAGTCCAGACAGATCAGCCCGCTTTCGCCCGGGCGCAGGCGCGCGGCGCGGCGGGAAAGCTCCTCATGCGCGGAGATGTGCGCATCCTGCGCGGCGCGAAGCACTTCCTCGGGCGCGCAGCGGCTGACAAACCAGCCCAGCAGGTCGCCGAAGGCCGCCTGACCGGAGGCATAGCCGTACAGACCGGGCAGGGTGTTGTCCAGCATGATGCTGGTGGTGCCTTCTACGGGCAAAAATTGGGAATAGCACAGGATCATGGCGGAGGACGTGCCGGCTGCCAGCGCGGCGGGGCCGGGGCCTGTGATGCCCAGCGCGGGCAGGGAAGCCATGGCGTCGGGATGCGGGGCGGTGACGACGATGCCCGCGGGAAGACCCAGCCAGGCAGCCTGACGCGCGGTCAGATAGCCGCTGACCGCGCCGATATCGATGAGCCTTCCGCGCACCTTGGCGCCGATCATGCCGGCCAGGCGCGGATCGGCATAACGCAGCAGCGGCGGATAGCCCACGCCCTCGCGGTACTGCGCCTTATGCGTTGCCAGCGAGCGCGCCAGGTTCTCATTGCCGGTAAGCCGCTGCGTCAGCCAGTCGCCGACCTCCAGAAAGCGGTCTGCCGCGTCAAACACATCGGGCGCCTCGCGCAGCACCTGCCACACCTTGGGGAAAAACGCCTCGGGGGACAGCCTGCCGCCCACGCAGGGAAGCAGCTCCGGGTCATGCTCGCGCATCAGCTCGGTCAGCCGCGCGGCTTCCCACTGCGCGGCATGGTGCTTCCACAGCTTGATATAGGCGTGCGGATTGCGCTCGAACCGGGGATCAAAGCACAGCGGCGTGCCGGCCTTATCAACAGGCAGGGGCGTGCTACAGGTAAAATCCATGCCCATGCCGATGATATCCGCGCGGTTGATATCGGACTGATCCAGCACGCCGTGCACGGTGGCATGCAGGGCGTCCAGAAAATCCTGCGGGTGCTGCAGGGCATAATCGGGGGGCAGGGGCGTGCCGCAGGGCAGACGATCGGACATTACGCCGTGGGCATAGGGACATTCGGATTCAGATAGCACCGCGCCGTCGGATACGCGGCACAGCACGGCGCGGGCAGACTGGGTGCCAAAATCAACGCCGATGGTATAGGTTTGCTTCATAAAAAGTGCTTAGCCCTTTACGCCGGAGGTGGCGATACCTTCAACAAAGTATTTTTGCCCAACGATAAAAAGGATGACGACCGGCACGATGGCGCTGGTGGCGGCGGCCATGGTGAGGTTATGCTCCTTGAATTCATCGAGCATGTACCACTGAATATTCTGCGATACGGTGTACAATTCCTTCTTGACCAGGAAAATCAGCGGAGCCATATATTCATTCCAGCTGCTGATGAAGGCCAGGATGATCAGCGACATCAGCGCGGCCTTGGTCAACGGCAGCATGATGCGCAGGAAAATGCGCAGATGCCCTGCGCCGTCGATCTTGGCGGCTTCAATCAGATCGTTTGGCAATCCCATATAGAACTGCCGCAGCATGAAGATGGACGTGGCGCCAAAGAAGGCGGGCAGGATGATGGCCCACAGGTTGTTGTACAGGCCAATGGTCTTAAACAGCATAAAGCGGGGGATGATGGTCAGCTGGCTGGGCACCATCATGGAGGACAGGAACAGCATGAATACGACCTGCTTGCCCTTAAAATTGATCTTGGCAAAGGAATAGGCCGCCAGGGAAGAGATGAACATCTGCCCGATGATGCTGAACAGCGCGATATACAACGTGTTGGCAAAGGCGCGCAGCATGGAGGCCTCTTCGTTCATCCATACGGTGGCGTAGTTTTGCCACTGGGCCTTGACGGGCAGCCAGTGGAAGGGCCGGGCGAATACCTCCGGCGCGGTTTTGAGCGAGGAGAGCACCATCCATACCAGCGGAACGACAAACAACACGGCGATGAGCGAAACAACGATGGTGCGCACGATGGCGGCCGCTCTTTCATTCTTTTTCATGGGGCGGTCTCCTTTCTTTAATAATGAACCCACTTCTTCTGTCCCCAGAAGTTGAGCAGGGTAATGACGAGAATGAGCACGAACAGCACCATGGACTGCGCTGCGGCATAGCCAAACTTGTAGCTGCCAAAGGCGTTGCCGTAGATTTCCACCACCATGGAGGTGTTGGCGTAGGAGGGGGAGCCCATGGTCATGATGTTGACGGAGGAGAAGATTTTGAACACGGCGATCATACGCACGATGACCAGATAGAAGGTGGTGGGGGATACCATGGGCAGCGTGATGTAGAAGAACTTCTGCACGCCGGTGGCGCGGTCGATGTCGGCGGCCTCGTACAGGCTGGCGGGCACGCTTTGCAGCGCGGACATATAGATGACCAGCTCGTAGCCCACGGCCGTCCAGATGACCATCACGATGATGGGAATTTTGTTCAATTGCAGGCTTACAAACCATTGCGGCGGGTTCTTTACACCCAGCGCCAGCAGGATGGAGTTGATCACGCCGTCGTCGCGGAACATGAACTTGAATACGGCGGCCAGCGCCACAGCGCTGGAGATGTAGGGGATGAAGAAGGCCATGCGCAGCAGCTTTCTGCAATAGACCTTGTTGTTGAGGATATAGGCCAGCACCAGAGCCAGCAGGATGGAGGTGGGCACGGTGGCGATGGAATAGATGAACGTGTTGGCAAAGGCCTGGCCGAAGCGGCGATCCCTGGCCAGGTTGGCAAAGTTTTGCAGGCCGACCCACTTTAGCTTTTTCCAGCCGCCCAGAAAATTCCACTTGGTAAAGGACAGACCGATGGAGGCGAAGAAGGGGAAGGCCACGAAGACCAGGAACACAATCAGCGCGGGCAGGATGAAGGCATAGCCGATGAGGGTTTCCTGCCGCTGCAAGGCGCTGGTGCGCTTTGTCAGCCGCTTGCGGGCCGCCAGATCAGGATTGGACATGGTGTTTTCCTCATTTCTATGGCCCTCCCGCCTCTTGGCGAGGCGGGAGGGCGCTGTGTTGCTTCAATCCGCCCTGGGATTGAAATTAGTCAGCGTTCTTGATGGCTTCGTCGGCGATCTGCTTGGCCTGGGCCATGGCCTCCTCAGCGGTCATCAGGCCCTGATGCGCATAGCGGGTATACTCGTTGATCGCCTTGTTGACGTCGGTGTAGGCGGTCAGGATGGTGTCGGTGTAGGGAGGATTGTCATAGTTGACAACCACGCGCTTGAAGGATTCCACATCCACCAGCTTTTCGGCGTTTTCCTCGCTGCCAAATACCAGATCGACCAGCGCGTTGGTGTCGGTGCCCTTCCAGGAGGACTGATGGCCGGCGCAGATCAGATAGCGGGAGCCGTAGGTGGAATACCAGGCCAGCCAGTACCAGGCGGCCTCCTCATCGGCGCAGTTGGCGGCGATGCCGGCATGGGAGAAGTTGGACACGCCCGCCATGTAGTTGGTCTGACCCTTTTCCTCCACAGGCCAGGGGGCGAAGCCAGTGATCCACTGGGTGGGGTACTTGCTGGTATCGCGGATGAAGCGCACCATGTTGGGGCTGATGGCAGAGGCGGCGGTGTGACCCATGAACACGTCCTGGGTCTGGATGTTATCGTTGCGGTACACCTCCAGCGGATACCAGATCTTATCCTCTACCTCAGCCTTGATTTCGCGCTTGAGGGCGTTGACAATCAGCGGATCGGTGAAGTTGGACAGGCCGTCCTCGCCGAAATACTGATCGTGGCCGTACACCTGGTACCATACATAGGTGAAGTAGTTGACGCTGTGATAGTCGGAGCCGCCGTAGAGCACGGTGTTGCCCGCCTCGTCCTTCTTAGTCATGGCGGCGCAGGCGGCCAGGTACTCGTCCCAGGTCCATTCGGTGGGCAGCTCGCCCAGGCCGGCCTCGTTCCAGTCGGTCATGTTGATGGAAACATAGTAGCTCAGGCCGCCGCAGGGGAAGGTGTAGTACGTGTCGTCATACTTGTACACATCGGTGCCCCAGTTGTCTACCAGGTTGATGTTGTACTTTTCAATGTAGTCGGTCAGCTCCATGTACAGGCTGTTTTCCCAGCGGCGATAGGCGTTGGCCAGGCCGAAGGAGGCCAGCACGTCGATTTCACCGGCCATCAGGGCGGCGTCAACGGCCAGGTTGCCGTCGGAGTTGTTGTTGTAGGAGGTCAGCTCAACCTTGACGTTGGGATAGGTCTGGTTGAATTCAGCGATCATGTCGTCCATGCCCTGGGAGCCCTTGAAGGGAATCCAGAAGCGCACGGTGCCGGTGACGGCGGCGGGATCCTTGGCCAGGATCCAGGAGGTGATGTCGGGCTGCTCATCGGCCATGGCCATGGGGAGGGCGCACAGCAGCAGCACCAGCGCGGTCAGGAAAGCGAGTGCCTTTTTCATGTGGGGATACCTCTTTCTTTTATATTTTGGAAACGCTGCGGCGTTTGCCATTCTCTGTTGTCAGCCCAGGAAGGCGCCCTGTCTGCGCAGGGCGTCGCGCAGGGCCTGCACGTCGATCTGCCGGGGGGAGATGTGCGCTGCGGCGGCCTGCGCGGCTGCCGTGCCCGCCGCCTGCCCCAGCGCCATGCAGGGGGGCATCACGCGGATGGCCCCGGCGGCCTCGGACGTGGCCGATACGCTGCGCCCGGCCACCAGCAGGTTTTCCACCTTCAGGGGCACAAGGCAGCGGTAGGGCACGCCGTAGTACTCGCCGTTTTCCACCGTGACGTATTCGTTGCTCATCGGGCCGAAGCGCCCGTGCACGTCGATGGAGTTAGCGGCCAGCAGGATGCTGTCGTCAAAGAGCACGCCGTGCAGCACATCGTCGGTGGTCAGGATATATTCGCCCTTGATGTGCCGTGTTTCGCGCACGCCAATGTGCGCGGGCGTGCTGAGCAGCACGGCGTTTTCGCAGCCGGGCACATATTTGCGCAGGAAGCGGAAAATCTGCTGCACCTGCTCGCGGCCCTCCATCTCGGCGCGGGACAGTTGATCGGGATCGGTGGCGTCCACGCCCATGATGCGCGAGGTGTTGATATTCCACTCATCCTCGCGCACACCGCGGAAGATGCCGATGGACACGCGCTGCAAATCCCAGTCGCCGTTGGCGCGGGCCTGAGCCACCCGCCAGTGGAAGGAGCGGTAGTTTACGCCGTCCTTGCGGTAAAAGTTATCGCGGTTCGCATCGATATCGGCCTCCACCTTGGCGGAATCCACATGGCCGATGCGGAAGAACATCGTCACCGGCTGGATGCGGCCGCTGGCCTCGTCGCCCATCTCGCAGGGCACGCCGCTGCGATAGGCAACGTCCGCGTCGCCCGTGCAGTCAATCACGATATCGCTCTTTACCAGCTTCAGCCCGCCCTTGGTCATGATGACCAGGCCGGTCAGGCGGTTTTCCTCCATCACGGGGGATACGAACGTGCTGTGGAACAGCACCTGCACCCCGGCCTCGCAGCACATTTCATCCAGCACCACCTTGAGCGTTTCTGCGTCAAAGGGGGTGACGTGGTTGTGCCCCACCACGATGTAGGAGGTAAAGGCGGAGCCTGCGGGCACCTGGGCGGGATCGATGGCCGCCCCGCGGGCAACCAGGCGATCGACGATCTCTTTGAACAGGCCGCGGATGATCATATTGTCGCCATCCTTGTCATAGCAGGTCATAAATGGATTGACCTGCCCCAGCGTCGCCATACCGCCCAGGCAGTTGCCGCTTTCAATCAGCAGGGTTTTGGCGCCGTTGCGCGCGGCCGCAATGGCGGCGCATACGCCCGCCGGGCCGCCGCCCACCACCGTCACCTGCGCGGCGTAGCTTTCATTCAGCGCACAGGAAAAATTGTACATGCTCGGTTCCTCCCCTTGTTTATTCCTGGTCAAACAGCGTGCAGCCCGCCTTTTGCAGCGCATCCTGCACCAGATGGTAATCCAGCTCACGCGGCAGCTCCCCGCGCTTGGCGCACAGCGCCGCCGCCGTGCCCGCCGCCTGCCCCGTAGCCAGACAGATAGCCATCACGCGGTAGGAGGCGTGCGCGCGGTGCGTGCCGCTGATGCAGCGCCCGGCGGTCAGCATGCCGTCCACGCCGCGCGGCACCAGCGCGCCGTAGGGGATATCATAGGGAATGGCGGGCTGGGAGTGCCCCTCGGCCTGGCCGCCGCCCGCGGGATTGTGGATATCAATCAGGAACCACGCCTTATGCACCGCCACGTCGGGGCAGCGCGTGCCCGTTTCCACATCGATATCCTCGATGCGGCGCAGGCCCTCGATGCGGCGCGTCTCGCGCACGCCCAGCGTGGCGGCGGAGGACTTGACGCGGCAGTTTTCATAGCCGGGCACATACTTGCGCAGGAAGGCGATGATCTTGTCAATCTGCGCGCGCAGGGTCAATTCGGCCGTTACTTCGTCCTTGGGGGTCAGGATATCCAGGCCGTTTGCCTGGGTGGCGTTCACATTGCGCTCGCCGGGATAGAAGGTTTTGTGCAGGCGCACGATGGATACGTTCTGGGGCAGCTCGCCGCGCTCGCAGCATTCGCGGCACAGCTGGCTGTATTTTTTGCCGTCGGGCAGGGTGACGGGATCACTGCCGCCAAAGCAGGACAGCGCGCGGCTTTCATCCAGATGATCGACCAGAAACTCGATGGTTACAGGCTGGCAGCGGCCATCCTGCTCACGGCCGATGTGATACTGCGCGCCCGCGCGCATCGCGGCAAAGCCGTCGCCCGTCGCGTCGATAACTACGCTGGCGTGCAGCTCCTGCAGGCCCAGCGCCGTGCCTGCCAGCACGCCCGTCACGCGGCAGCCGTCCTTGAGCACCTCCACCACCGGGGTGTGCAGGAAGATTTCCACGCCGCTTTCGTGCGTCAGGCGCAGCAGGCGCTCCTTGGCTTCTTCTACATCCACGTGGATTTCGCGCCCGTTGCGGGTGGCGATCAGCGGCACGTCCTCATGGCCCTCGGCCAGCAGGGCGACGATTTCATCATAAAAGCTGCCTGGGGCGACATTGCCCAGGATGGGCTGTACCTGCCCGGCGGTGAGCATGCCGCCCAGCAGGCCGCTGCGCTCCAGCAGGGCGGTGTGCGCGCCCATACGCGCCGCGGCAACCGCCGCGCCAACGCCCGCTGGGCCGCCGCCCACCACAAGCACATCATACTGCAAAGAGGGAATAGTAGCGGAAATCATAGCTGCTTTCGGCTCCTTTTTGATTTTTGTACCGGTCTAAAAACTAAAAATAAGAAAAAATCGGGTTTTTATGTTAAACGCTTTCGCGCTCAACCATATAGGAAGGCACCACGATGGAGCGCATGGGCTGCTTGGAATCGGCCAGGCGGGAGAGCATCATCTCCGCCGCCTGCGCGCCCATGGCGTCCTGACGGATGTTAACGGCCGTCAGCGGCGGCGTGGCGTAGCCGCACAGGGAGTTATCCTCGTAGGAGATGATGGAAACGTCCTGCGGCACGCGCAGACCCGTCTCGTACAGAAAGCGCATCGCGCCCAGGGCGGCCTGGGGGTTGGCGCCCACCAGCCCATCGAAACGGCGGCCCGCCTGCCAGCTTTCGCGCAGCGCCTGGCAGGCGCTTTCACCGTTGTTGTGCTGGCCGTAGAGCACCATATCCGGCTGGAAGGGCGTGCCCGTATCGCGGCAGAAGCGCTGCATGGCGCGCAGGCGCGGCTGCGCGGACAGGAAGGTGTGCGGGCAGTTCATCAGGCCGATCTGGCGGCGGCCGCGCTGATAAAGCGCCATCAGCGCGTCATAGGTGCCGCCCTCCAGGTTGGATATCACGCAGTCGCACAGCGTAGAGGGCGAGTCGATGCCCACTGCCACCAGCGGGATGCCCGTGGCCAGGCAGTCGGGCAGCAGATGGCCGTCCAGAAAGCCGCCCAGCAGGAACACGCCGTCCACCTTGCGCTCGCGCAGGAGCTTGGGCAGCTGCGGCGCGCCGGGAGCGGCGCTGGGCAGAAAGTACTCGATGATCACGCTGTATTCGCTGTCGGCCAGGCGGTCAATCAGCCCCTGCATGACGTTGAGCGAAAACAGACCCACCGACTGCGAATAATCATAGCAGGCGGAGCGCTTCTGATCGGAAAGGATGACGATGCCCAGGCACTTGGTGGCGCGCCAGCTGAGGTTGCGGGCGTTGCTGTTGGGCACATAGCCGGTATCCTGAATGACGGCCAGCACCTTTTCGCGCGTTTCGGCCTTGACCAGGGGACTGTTGTTGAGCACCAGCGACACCGTGCTGCGGGAAACGCCTGCAATGGCGGCGATTTCGCGGATGGTGATCATGTGCGCACAGCCTCCCTTGAATTTTTAGACCGATCTAAATCTCCTGAAAATAAAATTCCCTTGTACCGGGAAAGAATAATGATTGAACTATTGCCAGTATAACGCGGAAAGACACGGCTGTCAACTGTATTTTCAACCGGTACAAAGGAAATTTTTCTACATGCAGCGCGGTGTCAGCGCCCAAGCAGCAGCTTGGCCGCGTCCACCAGATAACGCGCATGATCCTCGCGCAGGGCCATGGGCAGGTGCGTGGCGGCGACTTCATAGTTGAACGTGCCCTCATAGCCGATATCGCGCAGCGCGCGCATGATTTCGTCCCAATCGATGGTGCCAAAGTAGGGCATGCTGTGGTCGTCGCGGGTGCCGTAGTTATCATGCAGGTGCAGCACGCGGATGCGCTTGCCAAGCAGGGTCATGCTTTCATACTGCGGATGCTTGCCGAAATTGGCATGGCCCACATCCCAGCATGCGCCGCACGCCATGCGGTCCACGATCTCGCGCAGCTCCTCGGGATAGGTGGTGTACATGTTCTCCACGCACAGGGTAACGCCGCGGGCCTTGGCGTATTCGTTAAAGGGGGTCAGCAGCGCCACCGTGCGGTCAATCAGCGTGTGCTTTTCGGCGTCGCGCTGGGGGTGGATGACGGCGTATTTTGCGCCGATATAGGCCGAGGCGTCGATGGCGCGGTAGGTCATCTGATCGCAGAAGGCCAGGCGCTCTTTGTCGTCCATCTCATAGTTATAGAAGGGCAGGTGGGTGTGGGAGACCACCAGATTATTGCGGTGGATGGCGGCCAGCACGGTATCCAAATTTTGCTGCCAGTCGCCGTCCAGGATGGGCTCATGCTTTTCAGGCTCGTCATAGATGGTGGCGGCAAAGTTTACGTCCACTGCCTCAAAACCCATGCGGCCAAAGAAATCCATGGCCTCGGCCATGGGCACGCGCAGATCGTTGGGACGGGCGCTGTAAAGACCGGAATTGGTGGAAATCAGCATCAGAATGCCTCCTTCAGTGTGAAACGGACAATTTGGACCGCTCCAATTTTCGAGAAAACAGAAACTGCGCCGATTGAGATTCATCACTTTCGCGCAGTCTGCCGTTTCTCGATATTGTTATCTTAGCGCAAAGAAAAAGGGATGTCAAGCAAAACTAAGCGTGAATCGCGTGCACGTTGATTTCAAATTCCGCGTCGTCCAGCGGCTCGCCAAATACGTCGCAGCCTGCGTAGGCAAAGCGGCGAATGCGCACGGTATCGCGGTCAATGGGGTGCAGCTGCAGCGCGCCGCGGCGCAGGATGGGGCGGGACGCGCGCAGCGCCAGCGCCTCACGGGTGATGGCCATGACCTGCGCATCCTCGTGTCCCCAGGGATAGGGGAAGCGGCAGAAGGGATCGGCCGCGCCCTCCATGCCTGCCTCGTCGCCGTAATAGACGCTGGGCATGCCGGGCAGGGCGGCGTAGAGCTTCCACATTTCGGCCAGGCGGCGGACGGCCAGCGCGCGCTGCGCATCGCTCAGGCGGCAGCCCCCGCGCTCCAGCGGATCGACGCCCTCCCAGGCTTCGCCCGCCAGCACGTTCAGCAGGCGCGCGCGGTCATGGCTGCCCATCAGGTTCATCAGCGAATAGAAGAAGGGCAGGGGATAGTTTTCCCGCAGGCTTTCCACCCGGCGGCAGAAGGCATAGGCGTCCAGCGCGCCGGTGACAAAGCCGATGGCGGCTTCGCGCAGGGGATAGTTCATCACGCTGTCCAGCGTATCGCCCAGGCAGTAGCAGCGCTGCGCGCCGTAGGATACCTTGTTGCTTGCGTCCTCCCAGACCTCGCCCAGCAGCGCCGCCTGCGCATCCTGCGTGCGGACGGCGGTGCGCAGATCGCGCAGGAAGCGCATGGGCAGCTCGTCCGCCACATCCAGCCGCCAGCCGGCTGTGCCCGCGCGCATCCAGCGGCGCGCCACGCCGTCCTCCGCCAGGATGAACCGGCGGTAGTCCTCGTTGTCCTTGTTGACCTCGGGCAGGGTATCCACGCCCCACCAGCACTTGTATTTATCCGGAAAACGCTCAAAGGTGAACCACCCGGCATAGGGGGAATCGGGGCTTTGATACGCGCCCACGCTGTCGTAGCGGCCGTAGCGGTTAAAATACAGGCTGTCGTCGCCCGTGTGGTTGAACACGCCGTCCAGCAGCACGCGCATGCCGCGCTTGGCGGCCTCCTCGCACAGGCGGGTTAAATCGGCCTGCGTGCCCAGCATGGGGTCGATCCGGGTATAATCGCCGGTATCATAGCGGTGATTGCTGCGCGCCAGGAAGATGGGGTTCAGATACAGCACGGTGACGTGCAGCGATTGCAGGTAATCGAGCTTGGAGATGATGCCCTGCAGGTCGCCGCCGAAGAAATCCCGCGAGTGCGTATCGCCGTTGCGGGGATCAAACAGCGCCAGCGGGGCCTCGTCCCAGTTTTCATGCAGATAGATATCCTCGCGCGTATACCGCGGCGCGCGGCTGCGGCAGAAGCGGTCGGGGAAAATCTGATACATGACGCCCTCGCGCAGGAAGGCGGGGGGCGCATAATCCCGCGCGTACACGGTCAGCTGAAAGGACGGGGGCGCCGAAGCATACGTTTCGCCCACGCCGCCCAGGCCGTCGCGCGCGTTGCCCAGGTATTCGGTTTGCCCGTTTTCCATCACCGCCGCGAAATAGTACCACAGCAGGCGCGGGGTGGCGGGCGCGGCAAAGCGCAGCTCGTAGCCGTCGCGGCCGTCGGGCTGCAGAGGGATGGTATAGGGCTGGTTGTTGAGCGTAATGACGGCGTTGACCGCGCGCGGCCTGCCCTGGCAATAGACGCGAAGACGGACGATATCACCGCAGCGAACCGCGCCGAAGGGGGCGCGGCAATCCAGCGAGCGGGAGTCGTGATACAGCTTCATAAAAGCACCTCGGTCGTTCAGGCTTGCAGATGAACATGCAGCGCGCGGCCAATCAGCAGGCTGACGGCATAGCACACGGCGGCGCACAGCACCACGGCCGCGCCTACGCCGCAGCCAAGCGGCACGGATACGCACAGCCCGGCCACGCCGCTGAATACGGAAATCAGCACGCTCAGCAGGGCATGCTGGGCAACGCTGCGGGCGATGTTGCGCGCCGCGGCGGCAGGCAGGATCAGCAGCGCGTTAATCAGCAGAACGCCCACCCAGCGGATGGAGAGCATGACAGCCACGGCCACCAGGATGACAAAGGCGTATTCCACCCATTTGACGGCGATGCCGCGGCTTTGCGCCAGCTGCGGATTGACGGCGGTGAGCAGGAGCTGGTTGTACAGCGCCGCCCATAGAATCACGCCCACAGCCAGCGCGATAGCCAGCCACAGGATATCGGCAGGCGCGATGGCCAGCACATCGCCTACCAGGATGGAGGAGTATTTATTGTATTGTCCGCTGCCGGAAAGGATCAGCAGCCCCAGCGCGATGCCGGCGGAGGAGAATACGCTGATGGTGGTATCCGACGAGGCTGAGCCCGTGCGGTTGATGCGGGTGATCAGCACCGCCCACAGGATGCCGAACAGCACCAGGATCAGCGTAACGTTGCTGAGCCCCAGCAGCACGCCAAGCCCCAGCCCGGCCAGCGCGCTGTGACCCAGCGCATCAGAAAAAAAGGCCATGCGCTGATTGACCGCCATGGTGCCCAGCAGCGCCAGCAGCGGGGTCAGCAGCAGCAGCGCCAGCAGCGCGTTTTTCATAAAGGCGTAGCGGAACAGCTCAAAGGGCAGCAGCGCATCCATCACGCGATATACGGTTTCCATGCTTTACGCCTCCTTGCCGGCCGCCGCGGGGAAGGCCTCGCGGAAGGTTTCGCAGCCAAACACCGTATCGGGCGTGCCCTCGCACAGCACGGTTTTGTTCAGCAGCACCATGGTGTCGGCATACCTGCGCACCAGCGACCAATCGTGGGAGATGAGCAGGATGGCCATGTGGCGGCTCTTTTTCAGCGCTGATACGGTATCCAGAAACAGGCACAGGCCGTTCTGATCTACGCCCGATACCGGCTCGTCCAGCACAAGCAGGTCGGGGGTGGGAGTAAGGGCCATGGCCAGCAGCACGCGCTGCAATTCACCGCCGCTGAGCTGTCCCAGCTGGCGGTTGGCCAGCTTTTCGGCGCGGGCCAAAGCCAGCGCTTCCAGCACCTGCGCGCGCGTTTTTTTGCCAACGCCCGTCCATACCGGGCGGCGTGTGAGCGATGCAGCCAGAAAGTCCGTCACGGTGACGGGCATCTGCTTGTCAAAGGGCAGCTGCTGGGGCACATAGCCCGTGCGCACCGAGCGCAGCGGCCGCTCCTGATTATCCATATGGCGGATCTGCCCCGTATAGGGAATCTGCGACAGCAGCGCCCGCACCAGCGTGGTTTTGCCCGCACCGTTGGGGCCTACCAGCGCGGTAAGCTGGCCGCAGTGGATGTGCATGTTTACATCGCGCAGCAGCGTATCGCCGCCGGCGGATACCGAAACATGCTCCAGCTCGATGCGGCACAGCCCGCAGTGCTCGCTGTGCATATGTTCCTGATGGTGATGACCATGTGTGGGATCATAGGGCGAGGGTATTTGACTCATGAGCGCTCCTTGCGGCGGATTCCGCCTGACGGGTTTGATAATCGCGGCACAGCGCGGATAACGGGCATGCGTCGCAGTGCGGATTGCGCGCGGTACATACACGGCGGCCATGCCAGATCAGCCAGTGATGCGCGGCGCTCCAATCCTCGCGCGGGATGGCGCGCTGCAGCTGCTTTTCGGTATCCAGCACGTTATTGGCCTCCGCCAGACCCAGCCGGTTGCTGACGCGGAAAACGTGCGTATCCACCGCGATGGCGGGGATGTTGAAGGCGTTGGACAGCACCACGTTGGCCGTTTTACGCCCCACGCCCGGCAGGCTGGTCAGCGCGTCCATATCGGCGGGCACCTCGCCGTTGTATTTTTCGGTGATGATCTGGCAGGCGGCCACGATGTTGGCGGCCTTGGTCTTAAAGCCGCAGGACTTTATATAAGGGTACAGCACCTCAGCCGTGGTGGCCGCCATGGCGCGGGGATTGGGAAAATCCCGAAACACGGCGGGTGTGACCTTGTTCACCTGCTTATCCGTGCATTGGGCGGACAGCATGGTGGATACCAGCATTTCATAGGGATTGGAAAAATGCAGCTCGGCCTTGGCTTCAGGGTAGGCTTCCTGCAATACGCGCAGGATCTCGGGCTTGTTTACCGTCATTTGCGCAGCGCCCCCTCCAATGGTTTGCGGTATTTACGCAGCAGCAACAGGAAAAGCAGGTATACGGGATACAGAATGGGCTGCATGATCAGCCGCGTGCCGATGTATTCCGCCGCGGCGGTCTTGGTGACCCAGTTGAGCGCCCAGATGGAGTTGAGCAGCGCGTAGCAAACGATGGATACCAGCAGCTGGCACAGGGCGCAGCGGGCGACGGACAGCTCCCTTTTATGCAGGAACAGCGCGTAAAACAGCCCCACCAGGAAGGCTGTGAGCGTATAGCCAAAGTAGAACGAGCCCGAGCTGAACAGCAGCGCGCCCAGGATATCGGCCACCACCGCTACCGTTACCGTGGGCGCCACGCCAAAGAGCATGCCGCACACGGCGATGGGCAAAAAGCCAAAGGACAGCACCAGGGCATTGGGGATGATGGTGATCTTGCATACCTCGGCCAGCACAATGTTGAGCGCGGCCAGCATGCCCATCACCGCGATTTCGCGCACGGTGAAGCGGCGCTTCTGCACAGTCAGGCATAACACCATGCCCACGCCCAGGGCAATCAAAATCAAAACCGTCAAAAGCGCCGAGTGCGCGCCGACAAAATCAAGAATTGCGTGCAAAACAGTATCCAACACAGGCAGAACCCCCTCAAAAATGCGGATGTATATTTATTACCAGTCCCAGTCGTCCGCGTCGTCCACACCGCGCACGGTATAGCTTTCCAGCAGGAAGGCCTGCAGGGCTTCGCGGTTGGCCTCGTAGTCAATTTCCTGCGTGGCCATATCGTAATAGTAGAATTCATGCCCCGTATTGCCCACGGGGATGCGCAGCTGCTCAATTTCGGCGCTGCGCAGGTCAAAGGCATAGCCCGCCGCGGTCATCATATCGGCCAGGGTCATATTGGTATCCACAATGCTTTTCCAGATGGTCACAGTGGCTAGCTTGGTAGCCTCGGGCCAGGTGATATCGCGCAGGCTATCGGCCAGGGAGGATACCACGTTGCGCGCGCGGGTGGTGCGGCGATAGTCGTAGCTCTCGCCGTCCACGCGGCCGCTGGAACGGATGCGCATGTAGATCACCGCCGCATAGCCACGGAAGTGATAGGTGCCCGCGCCCGACAGCACAGGCTCCGTCCAGTCGGACTTATAGGTCAGCTTATCGCGCAGCCGGGTGGCTTCGCCGCTGGTAATGGTGATATCCACGCCGCCCAGCGCGTCGATGATCTCGCCCACGTCCGTCCAGTCCACCAGGATATACTTGTCGATTTCCAGGCCAAAGTGCGAGTTGATGGTATCCACCAGACCTTGCAGGCCAAAGCGGCTGGCCACAGCGTTGATGCGGCCGTACTTGCCGTCGGGGCGCAGCACCAGCATATCGCGGATAAACGAGGTGAGCATGATGCGGTGCGCCACGGTATCCACCGTCACCAGCATGATGCCGTCGGTGTAGTTATCCATGTTGTTGATATCGCACTTCCAGGTGTCGGCGCACAGCAGCAGGTAGTGATGCACGCCCTCAGGCGTTTTGGGGATATCCTGCGGCGCGTAAGTGGCGATGGGCTTGGGATCCTGCTGCGCCAGCGCGCAGACGGGCAGAGACAGGCAGAGAATCAGCAAAACTGCTATGATCTTTTTCAGCATGGCGTAGTACCTCCCGTGGCGGGGTCGTATTGTTCAATGGGAATCTGCGCGTCATGGAACAGCTGCAGGGAGAAATCGTCCGGGTATCCCTGCTCGTACACAACGCGGCGAATGCCGGCGTTGATGATCATGCGCGTGCACAGCGAGCAGGGCTGATGCGTGCAGTATAGCGTTGCGCCGTCGATGGACACGCCCAGCCTGGCGGCCTGAATGATGGCGTTTTGCTCGGCATGCACGGCATAGCAGATTTCAGCATGCGTGCCGCTTGCCACGCCCAGCTTGCGGCGCAGGCACTCGCCGCGTTCCTTGCAGGTGGGCAGGCCGGCGGGCGCGCCGTTATAGCCGGTGGTCATCACGCGCTTGTCCTTTACAATCACAGCGCCGATGGCCCGGCCGGGGGTATAGCAGCTGGTCCAGGTGGATACCAGATGCGCCATATCCATAAAGCGAACATCCCACTTGTGCAAGCAATCGCCTCCAAACGCAGCGTATAGCATACGCATCATACCGTATCATTGTATCCTGTTGTGCGGTGGCTGTCAATTGCATGAAACGTAAAAATGAAGGGGTATACGCCCCTTCATTGAGATTGTTAAAACGAAGCTAACTTAGCGAGAAGTAAAGAAGGGGCGCAGCTCCTTCTTTTTTAATTCCGCAGCAGCGACATGTGCGGTGCGAGGAGCAGCCGTCAGGCTGCTTCCTATGTCATTTTCTGCCCGTGAGCCTTTGGCTCAGAAGAAAATGACGTTCCCGCTGAAAGTCTGCTTCAGCTGACCTTCAGCGGCATGCTTATTATAGCACACGCTCGCATAAGTTTTACAATGAAACGCATTGACGAAAGCGCCCAGGAGCAGGTAATATAATATGGCATCCCTTTTAAGGAGGTATTTATTATAATGAAAAAACTGTGCGCAATGCTGCTTTCCCTTTCGCTGCTGTGCGCCCTGCTTCCCGCGCAGGCAGGCGCGTACCGCTTGGGCGATACCATCGCGGATTTTTCCGTCTCCACCTCGGATGGCAAAACGCTGTCGCTGCAGGCGCTTTTGCAAAAATACCGCGCCGTCGTGCTCAACTTCTGGTTTAAGGATTGCACCTGGTGCGACTATGAGTTTCCCTATTTAGAGGAAGCCTGGCAGCAGCTTTCCAGCGACGTGGCCGTGCTGGCGCTGTCCCCCTATGACGATGCGCAGACCATCGCCGATTACCAGGCAAGCAAGGGCCTCACCTTCCCCATGGCGATGGACACGGCAGGCCTGAGCACGCAGTTTGGCGTAGGCAGCTACCCCACCACCATCGTGATCGACCGCTACGGCGTATACTGTCTGCGGGAGGAGGGCGCGCAGCCCTCGGCGCAGGCGTTTATCGACCTGCTTACCCCCTATATCGGGGCGGATTACAGCCAGTCCGTGCTGAACGGCGCATCCCTGCCCACGGCTCAGGCTCCCAGCGCTGAGGCCCTGCGCGGCGCGCTGGGTGATGCGCTGACCTTCTATTCTTCCGATTCTTTGACTGCCTGGCCCTGGCTGGTGGATGGCGATCGTGTGTATTCCAGCAACGCGGGAGCGGCGGAAACCGACGCGCTGCTGTATACCCGCGTCACCGCGCAGGCGGGCGATGCGCTGGCCTTTGACGTGCGCGCATCCTGCCTGCCCGTGTTTGACCGCCTGACGATCTCCCTGAACGGTGAAATCGTCAAGACCTTCACGGGCGAAAGCAGCCTGCAGGGCTATGCAATCGCCTTTCCGCAGGCCGGGGAATATGAAATCTGCTTCGCCTATACCAAGGACAGCGCGGAGGGCGCAGGCGACGACCGGGCGGAGCTGAGCCATATTCGCCTGCTGCACGGTCAGGAGGCTGCGGACGCGCTGGCGGCCAATCCCGCCTATCCGCAGACGCTGCCGGGCAAGAAGCTGGACGTTTCGCTTCCTTCCTCCGCCGCGCATGAAATCGCCTTTGACGATCCTGCGGGCTACATCGCAGCCTATCTGCCCGCCAAGCATTATTACATCCTCACCCAGGATCCCGCCCCGGCACACGTGGCCATCGGCGCAGATATCGATCCGGACGCGGCCATCCTGTACAATATGGACGGCGCACGGGCCGTCAGCACCGCTGAAACAGGCGAAAGCGGCTTTATCGTCTCCTGCGGCCTGCAGGGCGAATCCTATGATCAGCTGCTGGTGCTAGAATCGCTGGACAATCAGGAGAACAACGCTGCGATTCTGTACTTTGTTGACGCTGCGTTTGTGGATCAGGTGTGCCAGGGCTTCGGCGCATCCTGGCGCTATCTGGAGGATGACGCAGCCGATTCTGCCCAGGAATCTCCCCAGGAAGCCGCCTATACCCTGCGTTTTGTCGATGCGGATGGCGCGCCTGTCGCAGGCGTGATGGTCAACATCTGCTCGGATACCTTCTGCTTTGCTCCGGCAGTTACAGGCACGGACGGCGTGGCGGCGTTCACCGGCGCGCCGTATGCCTATGAGGTGCATGTGCTGCACGCTCCCGCCGGCTATCAGTGGGATGCTGCGCAGACCGTCGTCCTGCCCGCCGCGGGCGGCGAAACGGTGCTGACGCTGAGCAGAGAGTAAGTACGAGGGAAGGGCCGTTACTTTCTTCAGTGAAGAAAGTAACAAAGAACCTGTGTGTGACGTAAAAGTCAGTTGAATTAAACTGGGAGTGGCCCTTGCCACCCGCCCCCGTGGCAGGGAAAAACTTAAGCTGCCTGGTCTGGAGCAAGCTCCGCCCAGGCAGCTTTTCATTTTCCCCTTTGGCCTGGCTTCGCCAGCCCGCGCCGATTGCATCGGCGTGCCACGGGGCACGATGAGTGTTTCCGGAAACTCGGCGCAGCGATTAGCGGCAGTTAGAGAGTTCACTCACCAAAAGGCTTCTCCTTGGGGAGAAGCTCCGC
>ERZ825384.1965-NODE-1965-length-22534-cov-3.440322_pt1 | contig 22534 bp, 18 predicted proteins | sample MGYA00519931_ERZ825384 | MGnify/ENA primary metagenome ERZ825384 (study PRJEB31778, sample SAMEA3449200) | human gut metagenome | biome: human gut; feature: human-associated habitat; material: faeces | place: United Kingdom | collected 2010/2012 ...
CGTCGTCGGCGTGCTGCAGTTCGACGTGCTCGAATACCGTTTGCAGAGCGAATATTCCACCGCCGTGCGCCGCCGCGCGCTGCCGTATGAAAACATCCGCTGGATTGTAAGCGACACCGACCCCGCAACGCTCACGCTCACGCGCGACACCAAGTGGGTGCAGGACTTCAAGGGCAACAACCTCCTGCTCTTCGGCGGCGAGTGGAACATCGCCTACACGCTCAAGCAGAACCCCGGCCTAGAGCTCGCGGAGTTCTCCAAGAACTGATTTTGATAAGGCGCTGCGCCCCGCGGCCGGACACCGGCTGCGGGGCGTAGTTTTTTTGTTTATGTGGGTCAACTTTCAGGAAAAGAGTGGTAGGAAATGACCACTTCTGCATCCTTTTCAAAAACATCGCCGACGAAAAATTTGGTGATATCTCCGATCGAAACGGTTTTTACATATACACCGGAGTACCAGAAGCTTTACGGGAAACGTAAAGAGACCATTGAACGGGTCTTTGCGGACGCCAAAGAGAAACACGCGATGCGTTATACGCAGTACAGAGGCTTGGCCCAGGTGACAAACAGGGTGAAGCTTAAGTTTGCTGCCATGAACTTGAAAAAGCTGGCAACATGGAAATGGAATGACCATTTTCGTCTCTTGCTTTTCCGCCTTTTCTGTTCTGAACACGAAAGAAACCCGGTTGCCGCTTAATGCGTAACCGGGTTTCTCGACAGACTGAATATTGACTATTATACGCGAGAAAACTGTTTGTCAATAAAATATCTGGGAGAGCAGGATTCCCTGTCGCGGTTGCAATGGAATGGAGGTTTGTGATATGATTTTCCTGCAAAGGGGAGGCCGGCATGGTTTTCCTTCAGAAGTACGCGAAAAAGACTCACAGCTGGACTGAATCGACCTCAGAATATTTTTTATCAACCGAGTGAAGCAGCAGAGGCAATATATAATAAGGAGTTAGTCTTGTGAAATATAACAGAGAAAATGTTGACGGGCGGATTATTGCGGCTGCCTATAAACTATTTACGGAAAAGGGTTATCCTGGAACCTCTGTGACGGATATTCTTGAAGAAGCAAAGGTGACACGAAGAACCTGCTATCTTCATTATTCTTCGAAACTGGATCTGTTTGTTGCAGTAGTGGATAACACTTTGAAGGATATATATTCTAAATTTAAACAATCGATTCAGGAGATTGATTATGCGGATCCAGATGGCTTCCTCTTTTATCTGAAAGCTCTGGTAGAAAGTTTGAACCAATGCGGGGGCCTGCTGTATACGCTTTGGGCGATGGAAAATGAAGAGTTTGAGAATCAGGTATCGGAGAAATTGTATCATAGTTATCGGACGGCGTCGTTGGGACTCCGAAAGGAAATCATTTCGGATGTGGATAAATTTTATCAAAATGGTGCGATAAACTTTTCCAACGCGGAAGTTTTGACAGATGCAATCCTGGCGATTTATAAAGGAATGTATGTGCATATCCGTAAAGAGAAGAATTATGAAATTGCAGACTTGTCTTTCGATGAGTTGTTTGCCGCAATTCTGAGGATCATCAGTTACGGAATTTTGGATAAGAAAGAAAAACCTGAGTGATCTTATGCCGCAAAGCGGCCCGGGACTGACGCACGAAAGTGTATCATTCTAACTAAACTGACGTTCAGAGAATAATGGAAAAAAGCAAAGACCTCTGGCTGTCGTGGCCGGAGGTCTTTTTGCGGCCTTGATAAAATGAGGATTTCTCCTGCCGCGGCCAACCATGCATTTTTTCATATAAAAAACTCTTTTGTATTGACAATGAAGTAGACTTTGAGTATACTCAAAACATAAAGTATACATCAGGTCTACATTAAATTTGAAAAGGATGCATGGAAAAACTGAACTGGCATCATTTGAATAAAATGTAAAAGGAGTTGTTTGGCGTGAGCAAAGGAAAAATGCTGCGGGACTATATGAAAGGGGGGATGGTGACGGCCCCTTTCGTAAATGAGGGGTATGGAGCCAAGGTAGCACAGAGCGTGGGATTTAAGGCAATTTATATGACGGGCTTTGGAACAGCCGCTACTTATGGAATTCCGGATGTGGGTCTTCTTACCTATAAGGAAATGGTGGACAAGATTTCTCATCTGACAGAGGCCTGTGATCTTCCAATCATTGCGGATGCGGATACGGGCTATGGAAATTACAGCAATGTATACCGCACCGTTAGAGGCTATGAGAGAGCGGGTGCGGCGGCGCTTCATCTGGAAGACCAGGTGTGGCCGAAGCGCTGCGGCTATATGGCTGGTAAGCAGGTCGTTGACAGAGCGGAAGCGGTATCCAAGATTAAAGCCGCGGTTGATGCGAGAATAGATTCCGACTTCATTATCATTGCACGCACAGATGCTCTTGCCGTGTCTGGCTGGGAAGAGGTAGAGGAAAGAGTCGGGTTGTTTCTGGAGGCCGGAGCGGATATGATATTTGTTGATGGCATCAAATCGAAAGAACAATTATTTGAATACGGAAAGCGATTTGGTCATCTGCCCTGCATCATCAACAACGTGCCGCTGTTTCCCCGCAAACTGATTGAGGAGACCGGAAACTTCAATATCCAGCTCCATGCCGGGCCGTTCTTTTTCCAATTGGTAGAATATATGGGCCGGATGAAAGAACTGGCGGAAACCGGGGATTGCCAGGCAACTCCGGACGTCTTTGCAAAGTTCAATCAGATCGTTGAAGTCATGGGAGCCAATTTTTATTTCGAACTGGAAAATAAATATAAGAAGCAATAAAAATTCATGTCTTTAAGGAGAGAAAAATGGATCAGATTCAGATCAATAAGGAAAAGGCAAAGAATTTAACGGCAAAGGTTGCGCATCAGATAAGAGAGTTCCGGTATGAGAATATGCCGGAGGAGCTTCTGGCGAGGGGAAGACAGGTCCTGATCGATGGAATTGCAGTGGCGGTGGCCGGAGCGAAGCAGGAAGAGCCTTCCAGAATTTTGGCGGCAAACGCAAAAGAATACGGCGGATATGAACAGGCAAGTGTTATTGGACTGGGATTCAAGACGAGTATGGATCATGCGGCCATGATCAATGGCGGTTCCATGCATGTGCTGGATTTTGAACCGATGTGGAATCCGCCCAACCATTTAATGAGTACTTGCCTGCCGGCGGCTCTCGCGCTGACAGAAAAGAAAAGGCTGGATGGAAAGCAGCTTCTGACGGCGATGATCAAGGGCGTGGAGATGTCGGCGGGAATGCGCGGCGCCTCCAATATGTCTGATTTGAATGAAAACCGATTCCATCCGCCGGCGATGATCGGACCGCTGGGAGCAACAGTAGCCTCGGCACATTTGCTCGATCTGAATGAAATGCAGATCCGGAATGCGCTTGGAATTGTAACTTCTCGGTGCGGCGGCTCTTGGATCAATGTGGGAACGCATACAAAGTGCCTTCATTGCGGCCAGGCAAGCTTTGTGGGGTTGGATTCGGCGCTCCTGGCGAGCAGAAACTATACGGCGAACCCCAATGCGTTTGAAGCCGAGAGAGGATTTATCGACTGCTTCCTGAAATGGGAGAAATTTGACGCGGATATCCTGCTTCGATACGGAAAACGGTTCAGAATTGTGGATCCGGGCTACGAAATCAAGATTTATCCGAGTAATTTTGGAACCCATGCCGGAATTAACGCGGCGCTGGAGCTGAGACCGAGAATCAAAAATATCGATGATATCGTTTCTATTCGGGAAGAATCGGTCAATCAGCCATATTGCAACCGCCCATATCCGGAGTCCGGCCTGTCTGGAAAGTTCAGCCATCAATATACGGTCGTTCGTGCATTGCTGGACGGCTTTGTGAATCTGGACAGCTTCACGGATGAAAGCCGATTTGAGCCGAGGGTGGACGAACTACTGTCAAAATATGAGTGCAATATGCATGAAGACTGGCCGTGCACTTTGAATGGGCACAAAGGAGAGCTTGTTGTAACGCTGAAGGACGGCACCGTTTTGTCGGCAGTTGCTGTAGCGCCGAAGGACGGCCATATCTTTGGAAGTAAACCGGTGTCCTATGAGGATCATTATCCCAAACTAAAGGCGTGCCTGCTGAAGGGCATGAGCGCAGAGAATGTGGACAGAGTGATTGAGATGGGATACAGCATAGACAAGCTTTCCGCGGATGATATGGAGGAATTCTTCCGGCTGATCCGGTGCTGATGAAGGAAAACAGTATGAAGGCAAGAAATATATTTGAAAAGCTTTGGGATGAGCACGTAATTGCGCATCTGGACGCGGAAAGTGATCTTCTGCATATAGACCGATGCTATGTGCACGATCTCGGCGGGAGTCTTGTGCTGAATATGCTGAAAAGCGCGGGGAGAAAGGCAGTTGACCCGTCCACGGTTTACTGCTGCCCGGATCACACGGTATCGGAGCAGCCGGGGCGAAATGAGGACAGCAATGTGTACGGGGCGCTTATGGTAAAGCCGATGTATGCGTTGGCGAAGGAACAGGGGCTGAATCTGATCCCGCTCTCGGATGAAAGACAGGGAATCATTCATAACATCGGCTTGGAACAGGGACTTTCGCTGCCGGGTATGACGGTCGTTTGCGGAGATAGCCATACGTGCACTCATGGCGCGATTGGAGCAATGGCGTGGGGAATCGGTACAAGTGATCTTTCTCATGTGCTTGCAACAAGAACATTGGCAGTGAAGAAACCCAAAACCATGCGGATCGTGCTGAATGGAAAGCTGCGTGCAGGTACGGAACCGATGGATATCGTACTGCATATTCTCTCTTCTTATGGAACGGCGATAGGAGTAGGCTATGCTCTGGAATACGCCGGCAATGTGATTGAAGAGATGGAAATCGAAGACCGTGCAACATTATGCAACTTGTCCGTGGAGTTGGGGGCCCAGATATGCATGATGGAACCTGACGAGAAAGCGGTGGTGTTCCTGAAAAGCCACCATCCGGTTCTGGAGACGGAGACCTTGCGTCAGCTGCTTGCGTACTGTGAAGAGATTCGGACGGATGAAGGCGCGGTATGGGATAGGGAAGTTGAAATTTGCGTGGATGACATTGTTCCGCAGATCACCTGGGGAATTAATCCCGCCCAGACGATGCCGATTGACGGAAAAATCCCGACGGACGCGTCACTGCTCCACGGAGAGACGGAAGAAGATTTTGAGAAGGCATTGGAATATACGAAAACCAGAAAAGGGGAACAGCTGCTGGGCACGAAGGTGGACAGAGTGTTTATCGGTTCTTGTGCCAATGGACGCCTGCCCAATCTGAATCGTGCGGCGGAGGTAGTAAAGGGAAAAAAGGTCGCTCCGGGAGTTACAGCATGGGTGATTCCTGGTTCAAAGGCGGTGAAAGAACAGGCCGAAGCACTGGGTTTGGATCAGATATTCACAGAAGCGGGCTTCCTCTGGGGTGAACCGGGGTGCTCTCTGTGTTCCTGTGCTAATGGGCAGACGGTGGGCTCTGGTCAGAGATGCGTTTCCACAAGCAATCGGAATTTCGTGGGGCGTCAGGGGCCGGGAGCGATTACACATCTTGCCAGTCCGTCTACCGCGGCCATATCTGCCATTCGAGGGGTAATATCGGATGTACGGAAGGAACGGTAACGGATATGGAAAAGTTTGGAGTTCTAAAGAGCAGAGCGGTGGTTCTTCCGCTTGCGAATGTGGATACGGATATCATCGCCCCCATGAAGCGACTGCTGAGAAATATGGATGAAATGGGAAAATATGCGTTTGAACCGATTCGCTTTGTGAACGGAGACGGCGATGCGGCTGTACCGGATGAAGGATTCCCGTTGAACCGCCCGGAAAACAAGGATGCAAAGATTATGATTGTAGGGAACAATTTCGGCTGCGGAAGTTCAAGAGAAATGGCTGCGCAGGGGATTGCGGAAATGGGCATCCGGTGCCTGATCGGGACAAGCTTTGGAAGCATTTTTCACGACAACTGTTTTCAGTACGGTATTCTTCCCGTGATTCTGGATGAAGCGGAGGTTGATGCGCTGGCCTCAAAGTGTGAGAAGGGCGAGTTTACTGTAGACTTGATAAAGAACAGCATCACAGCTCCGGACGATGTAGTAACCGCGTTTTCTGTCAATGAATATCGACGGGAGATGCTGATGCAGGGGCTTGACCAAATCGGCGTGACGCTGCAAAGGAAGGCGGTGATCGATGCCTTCGAGGAACGTGACCGAGAGAAGAGACCCTGGATTTATGCGCAAGAAAAACGAAAATCATTGCCAATGGGGAGATGACCCGGATTTTTTTCTGTATGGAGAAAGCGACTTTCGTAGAGAGCACCGGATTAAAATTATGAGGAGGTACTTATGAATACGTGGGTATTGGTGTTATTGGCGATCCTGGCTTCCATTATTTTAGGGTATGTGACAAAAGTTAATGTTGGTTTTTACGCGTTGGGGTTCGCGTACATCATAGGCTGTTTTGTGATGGGTCTGAAGCCGAAGGCTGTAATAGCGATGTGGCCGATGGATATTTTTATGATCTTGTTCGCCGTAAATTTCTTTTACAGCTTTGCGGTTGCCAATGGAACACTTGAGAAAATGGCGGCGAATATCCTGTATGCTTTCCGCAAGCAGGTTGCTTTGATGCCGTTTGTAATTTTTCTGATCGCCCATGTCCTATCCGCGATGGGAGCTGGTTTTTATGCGATTTTGGCATTCATTATGCCATTTTCCATGTTGATCTGCAAAAAGACCGGGATGAATCCTGTGCTTGGCATTATGTCGGCAGCGGGAGGCGCGGTTTCCGGTGGGAAGTTTATTATCAGTATCAGCGGAAAGGTAATGGAGCAGCTGATTGTTGGTGCCGGATTTCCCGAAAGTGAAGCGTCGGGATACGTGCTTACGATTTATTTGGCAACAACCCTGATGCAATTCCTGTCGCTTGTGCTGATTTATGTTTTTACGAAGCAGTGGAAAGTGATCAAGGTGGCAATGGATATGGAAAAGCCGGAGCCGTTTGATAATAAGCAGAAGCAGATGATGGCTTTGATGGGGGCTCTCATTTTTGTCATGCTTGCGCCTTATCTTCTGGGACTTTTTGTGAAAGCGGATTGGCTTACTTTTGTGCAGAACAAGCTGGATATCAGCCTTCTTGCGATAATCGGAAGCATTGCAGCGCTGCTGCTCAAGCTTGGGGATGAAAAGAAACAGCTGAAAGCGATGCCGTGGGGCACCTTGATTATGATTTGTGGAGTGGGAATCTTGATTAAGCTTGGTGTGGAGGCTGGACTGATCGAGGCTGTTGCCGCGTGGGTTGGCAGTTCGATTCCGGAATTCTTGGTCCCACTGATTTTGACAGTCCTGGCTGGAATTATGTCGTTCTTTTCCAGCACGACAGGCGTGGTGCTGCCGACGCTGTATCCGATGGTTCCCGCGCTGCTCGTTTCCTCATCTTTCCCGGCGGCGCTCATGTTCGGCGCGATCAATATTGGCTCCATTTCTACCGGAATTTCCCCGTTTTCCTCCGGCGGCGGAATTGCCCTGAGTTCCTGCCCGGATGAGGAAAGCAGAAACAGTATACTGAAAATACTGTACGCATTGCCGTTTATTTTCATCCTGTTGGCCGTTATCTTTGTACTGGTGTGGGAATTGATCGTCTGAAATATACAATAAATCTGTCAAAAAGCTCGCCGAACGGCAAGCTTTTTGACAGACGGAACTCGCCCCGCCAAACGGCGGGGCGAGTTGTATATCGGGGAAGCAATCAGTCGTCGTTGATGACGTTGATCTGGCACATGCGCATCGTGGCGATGGCGGCATCGTGCGTCGCGGGGGTGACACCCGCGCAGCACTTTGCGTCCAGCGTGATGGGCATTTCGGGGTAGAACGCCTTTTCTATCAGCGCGTTCGATACGACGCAGATGTCGGTGCAGAGGCCGATGATCTCCATATGGACGTTCGGCTCGCCGTACTGCGCGACATATTCGCCGATGATCTTTATAAGATCGGTCGAGCCGAAGGTGGGCTTATGGACGATCGTGGCGTTTTCCGGCATAGCGGCCTGCACCGCATCATCCAGCTGCCAGCCCTCGGTGTTCTGCACGCAGTGGACGAACGGGAGGTTGACGCCCTCCTGCGTTTCAAGATAGGTTTCCTTGTGCGTGTCCTTCGTGGCGATGATCATATCGCCGCGGGCCTTGTATTCGTTGATCTTGGCCACAACGTCCGGGACGATGGCCCGCGCCTCGGGGGTGCCGAGCGCCTGATCGACGAAGTCCTTCTGCATATCGATGACAAGGAGAATGTTCATGGTTTTTCCCTCCGGGTTGGCTGCGGCGGATTCCTCGCAGAGTTTCGAGAACGTTTCGGATTTGAGCGGGTCGGGCACTTCCGGGGCGGGACGCTGCACAGGAACGGGATCCGCATGGTGTTTATTTAAATATACCAAGCGCTGTGTAACAATGCAACAAGTATTTGTCAGATTCGCTCCGTGCTATCCGGAAAAAGCAAAAAAAATCCGCCGCAGGAAGCGGCGGATTTTTTTAAATTAAGATGGAGGCATTCAGATCATTCGGCGGCTGCACACCGGATGCTCTGTATGATGCTATTATAACCGGCGTAAAAATCAAAGAGTGAACATTTCATGAACAAATTCCGGGGAAAATGTAAACAAATTTGAACGGATCGGCAGATTCAACAGAAAAACAGAAAATATCGAAAAGTATATGGACGATGTATTCAAATGTGCTATACTAAGCTCTGCGAGAAAAAGAAGGGAGTTGCCCGATGCAAAATTACAAACTGACGCTTTGCTACGACGGCACGCGCTACCGCGGCTGGCAGAAGCAGGGAAACACCGCCCAGACGGTGCAGGGCAAGCTCGAGACGCTGCTCTCCCGCGCGCTGGAGCAGCCCATCGAGATCGCGGGCAGCGGCCGCACGGATGCCGGCGTCCACGCGAGAATGCAGGTGTGCTCCTTCCGGGCGGATACGGACAAGTCCTGCGCGGAGCTTTTAGCTCTGCTCCGGGAATATCTGCCGGAGGATATCGGCGCGCTCGCGCTCGAGAAAGCGCCGGAACGGTTCCACGCTCGCCTTTCGGCGGTGCGGAAAACGTATATTTACCGTGTCTGGAACAGCGATGCGCCCTGCGTGTTTGAAAGAAAATATGTGCATGCGGAGCCGCGCCCGCTGGATCTTGACGCCATGCGCCGCGCCGCGGCACAGCTTTGCGGGCAGCACGAATTCTCTGCCTTTTCCACCGGAAAGAAAACGGGCCGCGCCGCCACGCGCACGATAGAGTCTATCGGGATCGAACGCTGCGGGGAAGAAGTGCGGCTTACGTATACCGGCGACGGGTTCTTATACAATATGGTGCGCATCCTGACCGGCACGCTGCTCGAGGTCGGTCTCGGAGAGCGCTGCCCGGACGAAATGGAGGCGATCCTTGCCTCGCACAGCCGTGCGAGTGCCGGTTTTACCGCTCCGGCGCAGGGACTTTTCCTCTGGGACGTGACGTACTAAGCGAGTAAAACCGGAAAATTTTCGTTTTTTTCAACTTTATGTTGTTTTTTTCTGGCTTTTCTGTTAAGGCTGTGTTATAATACCTTTTTGAAATTACCCCATGTAGGTGAAGAATATGACAAACCACAACCCGTATATGACCCGCGAGGGCGGCGCGACCGTCACGGTGTTCGTCCCGTACGACTGCAAAAACCACTGCCCGTTCTGCATCAATAAGCAGGAATACCAGAATCCCGAAGGCTTCAGCGTGGAAAAGGTGTGCGAGAGCATCCGCATGTTCCATGAGATCACGCCAAAGTGCGATTTCGTGTTCACCGGCGGCGAGCCGTTTTCCGAGCCGGAAGCGCTGCAGGTGATGATGGACTGCATCCCGGAGGGCCACCGTGTGTTCATCAACACGACGCTCCCGGTATCCGATCTTTTCCCCGCCGAGCGCATCATTGCGTTCACGGAGCGCAACAAGGATAAGATCACCTGCATCAACATCTCCCGCCACATGGTGCACTATGTGGAGGAGTGCAACGACGAGCTTCTCGGCTCGCTCAAGGTGCCGGTGCGCATCAACTGCGTGCTCTTCAAGAACTATCCGCACGACGGCATGATCGCTTTTGCCAACCGCTTCGCAAAGTACGGCCTGCCCATCCAGTTCCGCGCGGACTACACCATCACCACACCCGAAAACCTCTACGAGCGAGAGGGCGACCAGATCCTCGCCGATCTTATGAAGAACTTTGAGTATCTGGGTCTGGACGGCTGCCGCATCCGCTGCGGCTACCACTTCAACAACCACGGCCAGCACATTGCCTATCACCGCACGCTGCCCTACAGCACGATGACCGAGACGATCGACGGCACGACGTATGACATTCTCTACGACGTTCTCGTCAAGCAGACCGGCGAGCCGCACTCCGACTGGACCGGCGTGCCGCTGGATGTGGAAGCCTACCGCCACGTGAAATTCGAGCCCTACGATCTCAAGGTCCTCGAAGGCCGCGTTGAATAATTGCAATTGCAGAAAACCCTCGCCCCGGACGATGCGTCCGGGGCGAGGGTTTTGTAATACACTGGATTTTTCTCATGGTTATTTGCGCGTTTCTCTGACAGAAAAGCTTCGGTAAGGCTTTCCTTTGGGCAGAAAAACGGAATCCGTTGTGATACCGAGGTTTTCATCGATATACCGGTCGATAGCTTTGAAATCGACCGGATGCGGGTCACGGAACTCCAGCGCGTAAAATGTCAGCTCGTCTTTTTCGCGGTCCCAGTGCATGTGGAAAATCGTATCCGAGTTGTCGGGAAGGTCCAAAAGCATGTCGCCGGATTTGTTCAGCAGCTCCCAGAGAAGCTCCGATATGGCGTCACCGGATATTTTGAAGCCCCGAACCTCATCCTTTTTGATATCCTTGATGCTCATGGCGTGATTTCCTCCAGACCGTAGCTTTTGAATATCGGCTTATAGTACGCGGCTAGGGAGCGAACTTCCGACTGGGCGAAAAAACGGTACAGCAAAACCATGGCCGCGAGAGTGGCCGCCGATGCCAGAACTACGCCCCAGGAGCGCGCGATCAGCCCGGCGAACAGGGAAAAAGCAAAAAGAGCGGTAAGAAGGCAAAACACTGTCAGAAACACCCAAATCAGACTGCGCGGGCGGAGACATACCTCCAGAACCTTCTCTTCGTCCCGTTCCGTCACTTTCCCGCAGATACACGCCATGGTGCGCATACCGACCGGACGAATGCGAAACGAATCATCCCGCACCCTGCCGTAAAAGCGCGTCGGAAGCTCCAGACCGCAGCGCTTCGCGGACACGGGAGAGGACTGCGTGCCGCTCTGCAAAAGCACGAGCCAGCTCACATCCCGGAGACGGTAACAGGTTCTTGTCCTCATTGTTTGCGATCCCCTCTCCAAAAAGTATTGCAAAGAAATACGATTCGACATTCCTGCCGCCTCGCTTTTAGCGAACCGGCGTTACCGCCAAAAGCAGCGGTAATGCGGCACGATCCCATCGGGAACGGGTATGGAGCGGAGCTCACCGGCTATACGCTCGGGCGCAGTGCACACGATGGTCAGCGCGGCTTTATCTGTATAGGAGTAGTAAAGCGCGATAAAGTCCCGCTCTTTTGCCGCGACAGCGAGGGCGCTGCCAATAAAATCATTGCATTGCCGCGCTGCGTATTCTCCGCAGAAGTCATCCCATACTCGCGCGGCACTTGCCTCATCTGCGTTGGAGAGCAGGAAATAAGAGTATGCCTTGCTGTCTTTCAGCGTTTTGAGGCCGTATGAGGCACCAAGATAAACGCTTTTTTCTTCACAATCCACGCGCGCGGCGAATTTGCCCTCCGGCAGCCCGAGAAGCCCCCATACCTTTTTGTAATCCGTGATTCGGTTGCACGCGCTGCGCGGCAGCGCTTTTTCAACAATCTCCCATACGGTGTAACCGGAACCAAAAACCGTTTGAACTGCCTCATCCCAGTATTCCGGCGTGCCGAAAGCGACGGTCTCGGAATCATCATGTTCAAACACGACCCATGTGTCACAGGAGAGCGTGACAGTATGGTTTGAGGTCACCTCAATATTGGTTTTATCAAAGTGTATCATTGTTCATAGCACCCAGCTGCAAATTCCGTGCCGGAACCGAAACGGTGCGGTGCCGGTCAAAAGTTTCAAAAAGACACGATGCCCGAGGGATGGAAAGCGAACATTCCGACAGGGGGATCGTGTCTTTTTTTCATTATACAGTTTATAGCGGGTAAAAGCAAGGGGGCGTGCCTGCGATGAGGCCGCGGATCGCTCCCTCGTCAGATATCGCAGACCGTGCCGAGTCCCTGCTTTTCGCAGGCATTGAGAATGACTGCGGCGGAGGCGATGTCCTGCAGTGCGATGCCGGTGGAGTCGAAAACGGTTATCTCCGCATCGCTCGTCCGTCCGGCCTTTTCGCCGAGAATGACCTCGCCAAGCTCCCCGGCGAGAGCGGGGAGGACGCCCTCTTTGTGCGGCAGCTCGCATTCGCCGACGGCGAAGCACTGCGCCGTATCGTCGCCGTAGACGGCGGCGCGGGCGAGCACCGCCGATTCGACCTCCTGCTTGCCGGGCAGGTCGGCGCCGATACAGCTTACATGCGTACCGGGCTTGACCCAGGCGCTTTTCACGACCGGCGCCTTGGCGCAGGTGGCGGTGAAAACGATGTCGCTTTCTCCGACGGCGGATGCCGCATCTGCCGCGGCGTTGATCACGGCGGTACGGGCATGACCGCACGCCTTGAGCAGCGCGTCCGTTGCCGCTGTCACGACGGCGAGCCGCTCGGCGGCCTTTTCGGGGCGGTGCGGGTTTGTGAGATACACGGTCTTGAGGGACGGGATCGCCGCGAGCGCGGCCGCGGCAAGATACGGGCAGAGCTCGCCGCAGCCGACGATCGTGAGCGTTTTCGCGTCCTTGCGCGCAAGGTATTTTGCGCCGACGGCGGCCGCGGCGCCGGTGCGCAGCGCTGTGATCGGCCCGGCGTTTAAAAGCGCCTTCGGCTCGCCGGTGGCAAGATCAAAGAGGAGCGACGTGCCGAAAAGCGCCGGGAGCGCCTTTTCCGCGTTCGAGTCATACCATGAAACGACCTTCAGACCGTATACGCCCGCACTTTCGAGATCGCCGGATTTGATGTCGAGATCGGCGTGGCCGGGGTCGAACTCATGGAATACCATCGGCCACACGCGGCCCGTTCCGGCGGATTTCCCTGCGTAGGCGCTCTCTACGGCGCGGAGCGCCGCGGTCACAGTGAATACCTTCTGGATATCCTCCCGTCCGATGACGCGGATGGTGCTCATTTTTCCAGCTCCTTTTCCTTCCACGCAAAGTACTCACTCACAGCCTTCAGCCCGTTCACGAGCGCTTCCTTGCCGTAGGCGTAGCCGATGCGCATGCTCTTCGGCTGCTCAAAGCAGTCGCCCGGCGTGACGAACGCACCGGTCTTATGGTACATCTCCTCGCACAGCTCATAGGAGGGAATGTCGAAATCGTAGTAGACGAGCGCCGTCGTGCCGCCGAGGGGCTTGACGTAGCTCACGTGCTTTTCTCCGGCGACCCAATTGTCCAGGATGGCGAGATTTTCCCGCACGATGGCGCGGCTGCGCGCGAGCATTTTATCGCTGTGCTTGAGCGCGAGCGCGGCAATGGCTTCGTCGATCATGCCGCCGCTGATGAGATCGTAGTCACGGTGAGAGACGAGCGCGCGGAGCGCGTCCTTGTCGCGCGTGGCGATCCAGCCGAGCCGCAGCCCGGCAAGAGAGAAGACCTTCGACATGCTGCTCACGGAGATACCCTTTTCGTAAAGATCCGCGATGGACTCGCTCCACTCGTCGGTCTGGGAGAGATGGCGGTATACCTCGTCGCAGAGAATGTACGCGCCCGCCTCGCGCGCGATCTGCACGATCTCTTCGAGCATATCGCGGCTCATGAGCGCGCCGGTCGGATTGTTGGGGTTGTTGATGCAGATCATTTTTGTCCCCGGCACGGCGAGCGCGCGCAGCGCGTCAAGATCGGGGAGATACCCGTTTTCGCGGCTCAGGGGGAGAATCTTTACCTTTGCGCCGAGCGATTCGGGGATGGAGTAGAGCTGCTGGTACGTCGGCAGAACACTGATGACGCGGTCACCCGGCGATACGAGCGAGCAGAACACATGGTGGTTCGCGCCCGCCGCGCCGTGCGTTGTGACAATGTTTTCGGGCTTGACCGTTTTATAAAGCGAGCAGATGCCCTGCCGGAACGCGGGCGCGCCTTCAATGTCGCCGTAGGTCAGCCGGCGCGCGGCGAGATTCTCCAGAAAGGCGGCCTTGTCCTCGCCGGTCAGCGCGAACAGCTCGTTGAGCGACACGGAATCGACGCACGTCTCCGCGATGTTGTATCGCGCGCCGACCTCCCATTCGTTCATCCATTCCTCTACGGCAAACGGCTTGATGTACATAAAAATTCTCCTTTCCGCCTGCTGCAGCCCGGATAAAGCAAAAGGCGTCCGGGGCATTCCTTGTAGCGCATGTGCGCCGTACCTGCGGAATTGCCCGGACGTCTTTTTGACCCGCACCCGGTGATGCGGAAGGCGATATATTTAACTTATGATTGAATATTAATTCATAAATCCGAAAATGTCAAGCTGTAAAATAAATATTATTCATAATGCCAAGCGAAGCACCCTTCCGCACCCGATCCCGCTGCATACTGCACAGATTTACGGTTTCACAGCCCGGTAAAAGGCCGACAGAAAAAAGTCTATGCGAGAGGCGGAAAAAATTAGGGCCGCCCCGATAAGGGGCGGCCCTTGCGGATTGGTTTATTTCCGGATCACTTTCTCCAGGCGGTATCGTCCTCCGTGTAGCGGGAGGCGCTGCGGCGGCGGAAGTAGAAGTACAGACCCGCGCCGAGTGCCAGGACGGCCACGATGATGCCCGTGATGAGAAGGATGCGGCCGAGACCGCCGGACGACGTGGTATCCTTGGTGTCGTCGTTTTTCTTCACGTCGCCGATGGCTTCCTTCACGGTGAGCGTCGCGGCGTTGCTCTCAACGGAACCGGCAGCGTTTTTGATCACGCAGCGGTACTTCCAGCCGTTCTGCTCGGCGGTGACCTTTTCGACGGTGTAGCTCGCGTTCACCGCGCCGGAGATATCCGTCCAGCCGCTGCCGTCGTTTTTGTCCACCTGCCACTGGCAGAGCAGCGGCGTGGTGCCGCTCGCCGTCACGGTGAACGTGGCGGAGCTGTCCGCGTTGACGGATGCGCTCGCAGGCTGGGAGGATACGGTCGGGGCGACGGTCTTATCCTTCGCCTTGATGGTGAACTTGGCTTTCGCGCTGCCGTCGCCGTAGACGAGCGTCACGGTGTGGGAGCCTGCGGCGAGCGTGTCGAGATATTCCGGCTTGAGCGTGACGGTGGAGCCGTCCGCGGAGGCGGTGTATTTCCCGGCGGCGACCGCGGCGCCGTCCACCTTCACGGTGAAGGTGCCCTTGCCGCTGCCGGAGAAGTCGATGCCCTTGTCTCCGCCCTGCGTCCATTCGCTGTTCGCGCCCTTGGTGACGGTGTACTCACTGCCGGCGACGACGAGCGTCATCTGCCGCGTGGAGAAGCCGGTGGAGTTCGTCGCCTTCACGGCGAAGCGGAAGGAGCCTTCCTGCGTGGGCGTGCCGGAGAGAATACCGGTGTTGGCCGCGAGCGTCATGCCGTCGGGCAGCGTGCCGCTGTAGGACCAGGTGATCGGCGTGCCGCCGGTGGCGGTGATCTGCTGGCGGTATTCCTTGCCCATCGTGGCCGCGGCGAGCGTCGTGGTGGTGATGGCGGGCGCGGCAGGCAGCGTGCCGCCGCCGGTGTTCTGGCTCTTCACAATGCCGGACACGCTGACGGTCTGGTTGGCGTTGATGTTGCTGATGGTGTAAACGCCGTTGTTGCTCGTGAGCGTCGTGCCGTTGGCCTTTACGGAAAAGCCGTTGCCGCGGGTGTAGCCGTTGCTGGGCGTCACGGTGAAGGAGAAGCTGCCGCCGGCGTTTACGGGGCTCTTGGAGCCGCCGGTCGCGGCAATGGTATAGCCGGTGCCGCCCTGGAGCGTCACGGTGTAGGTCTTGGGAGCGGGCGTCGGCGTCGCGGTCGGGGCCGGCGTCGGGGTGGGCGTCGGCTGCGCGCTGTAGGCGGGAACGGTGATCGTGAACACGTCGCTCAGATTGCCGCTCTTATCGCGCACAACGACATAGACCTTGCGGGCGTTCGTATCGGCGATATCGCTGAGCTTAATGGTAGTACGGGCGTTGGTGCAGCCGCCGTGCGGGTTCTTGTCGTCGGCGATCTGCTCCGCGGTCGGAACACCGCCGTTCACGCTGCCAACCATGTAGTAATACGTTCCATCTTCGGACGAGGTGAAGTAGAACTCCGCGGTCTTCGCGTCGATGCGCTTGGAGGGCTCGCCCTTGATGGTGGGCTTCTGGGTGTCGCGCTTATAGCTCGTGGCGGAAGCGTCCGACCACTCGCTCTGCGTTCCGGCGGCGGCCGCCTGCACGCGGAAGGTGTAAACGCCGTCGTCGTTCATGTGGGGCGCAAGATCCGAGGTCGTAACGGAGCCGCCGTTGACGACGATCACGTTGCCGTAATCGCTGCCGTCGCGGAGAAGCTGGATGTTATAGGCTTCCGCGCCGGACACGGCATTCCACATGGCGGTCGCGGTGTTGTTGACCCAGGTGATCGTGGTGGGCTTTGCGAGATACACGGGAACTTTCACGGTCTTAATGTCGCTCTTGTTCCCGGCGGCGTCCACGACTATAAGATACACGTTCGTTGCTTCGGCGCCGAGACCGGAGAGATCGATCTTCGTTTCGCCGGAGGCGATGTCCTTCACGTTTGCCGAGGCAAGAAGAGCATCCTGCGTAGGCTTCTCGCCGCCGACGATGTAGTAGACCTTGCCGGCCTCGTCGGAGGTGAAGGTCACGGAGCCGTTGGAAGCGTCCGTGCGGCTCGCGCTTTCACCGGAGATGGCGGGCGCGGTCTTATCGATGGCGAGAGCGCCGCTCGCTTCCGACCACGCGCTCAGAATATCGCCGTTGACGGCCTGCACCTTGAAGGTGTAGGAGCCGGACTCTTCCAGCGTGAAGGTGTAGCTGGTCGTATCCGCGGTAACGGCAGGCGTGACCTCCGCGCCGTCCTTATAGAGCTGCACGCAGTAGGACACAGCGCCGGGGACCTCCGACCACATCGCGGTGGAGGTGCCGTTCACCCAGGTGAGCGTGGCAGGGGCCGCAAGATAGAGCGGCACGGTCACGCTCTGCACTTCGCCGCGGTTTCCGAGACCGTCCTCGGCGGCGTAGCGGACGACGACGGCGGCGCTGTCGGCAAGGCCGGTGAGCGTGAGCGTGTTGTCCTCGCCCTTCGTGAGCGCCATGGTGCTGCCGGAGGTGAATACATCGGCGGCATCGTCGTTGAGAACATAGTAAAGCTTGCCGTCCTCGCTGGAGACGAAGGCGACGGTGGCGGTGTCCTGCGCCGTGCGCTTGACGCCGTCGGCCGGCACCGTGAGGATGGGGGCGGCGGTGTCGCGCACCGTTTCGGCGCTGCGCTCAGACCACGCGCCGACGGTGTTCGCGCCGACGGAACGCACGGCGAACGTGTAAACGCCGTCGTCCTTCATCACGTCGGAGAGATCATCCGTAGCGGACGCACCATTCACGGGGATGGGATAGCCGTAGGCGTCGGAGCCCAGATAGAGCTGCACGGTGTAATCATTCACACCCTCCACGCCGGTCCACGCGGCCTTCTTGCCGTCCCAGACGGGGGCGGTCGGCGCGGCGAGCACCGCGGGGATCGCTGCGGTCAGAAGCTCGGTCGTATGGCCGAAGGCGTCCTTCGCGGCAATGTAGACGGTGTGGGCGTTGGCGTCGAGATCCTTGAGAGAGATGGTATTCGCGCCGCGGACGAGCTCGGCCTTCGCCTCGTCCTTCATGATGTCCGCCGCGGAAGCGGGTTCGCCGTCGAGCTGGTAGTAGTATGTACCGGCTTTCGAGGCGGTGAAGGTGACGCTGCCCTCGGTCTCCGAGGTGCGCACGGCGGAGGAAATAGTCAGCGTGGGGGCTTTGCCGTCGTCAAAAACAAGCTCCCTCATTTCGGCGGTGGGAGCGGCGGCGAGCTGCTCCTCCGTGGCGGCCGTGCCGCCGATGTAGAGCGTGGAGCCGTCGAGCATCTTGCCGAGCGTGAGCGCGTTGTCCTTATCGGGGGCAATGGCGCAGACGCTGCCCTTGACCGTGCCGGAGGCGATCTTGATCTCGCCGGAAGCGCCGGACAGGTTGATGCCGTTTGCCGACTCGATCTTGCCGAGCGTATTCACGCGGATCTTCACGCCGGAAGCGCCGACAACGGCCTTCACGCCGGAAGCGCCGCCGGAGATGCCGACCTCGCCCGAGATGGTCACGGCGGCGTCCTTCGCGACAACGACGCCGGAGGCGTTATCCGGCACCTTGACCGTGCCGGAGCCCTTGAGCGTCAGACTGCCGCTCTCCACATGGAAAACGGAAGCGTCGGCATAGCTCTCGCCGTCGGCGAGCTTGAGCGTGACCGTCTGACCGGTCAGCTCAAGCGTCACGTCCTTGTCGAGCGTAAGCGGCGCGGAGAGGACGATATCCTTGACGGATTTATCGACAACATAGGATCCTCCCGCGGAAATGCCCGAAAGGTCCGTGATGACTTGGGCGTCGCCTGCCATCGCCGGCATGGGCAGCAGCGATACTGCCATCAGCACGGCGAGCAGAAGAGCCATCAGTTTCTTTGTCATAACAAAGTTACCTCCTTGAAAACGGCGCGGCGCGAAGCCCTGCCGCTTGCTTTCTGACTATAAGACGCGCGGCGGGGTCAAAAGGTTTCCTCCGCACTCGGAATTTTTGTTATTTTTCGTTGCCAGTTTTTACCGGATGCCCTCCGCGATCACATCGGCGAGCGCTTCGATCTCGGCGAGCTGCCCTTCGGTGAGCGAGGAGCGGATCGCGACGCTCTGCTCGAGCACCGTCATGTTCTTGAGCGGAGCGAGGATCGCCGCCATCTGCCGCGCGCTGACAGGCGCCCACGTGCCGTTTTCCATAAAAGCGACGGTGCGCTTCTGGAGATTGTGCGCGGCGATATCGCGCAGCAGCTCGTCCATCGTGACGAAAATGCCGCCGTTGTACGTCGTCGAGGCAAATACCAGATGGCTCCACCGGAAGCACTCGGCGATGATGTCCGAGGCCGGGGTGACGGACACGTCGTACATCGCGGTGCGCACACCGCGCTCGCGCAGCTTCGAGGCGAGGATCTCGGCGGCGTTTTCCGTGTTGCCGTAGATCGAGGCGTACGCGATCATCACGCCCTTGTCCTCCGGCGTATAGGTGCTCCAGAGGTTGTACTTTTCCAGAATATATCCGAGATCACGCCGCCAGACGAAGCCGTGCAGCGGGCAGAGCATCTGAATGTCCAGACCCGCGATCTTCTTGAAGAGATTCTGCACCTGCACGCCGTATTTGCCGACGATGTTCGTATAGTACCGGCGTGCCTCCTTGAGATAGTCGCGGTCAAAATCCACCTCGTCGGCGAAGATCGCGCCGTTGAGCGCGCCGAAAACGCCGAAGGCGTCCGCGGTGAAGAGCGTGTGCGCGCTCTTGTCGTAGGTCATCATGACCTCCGGCCAGTGGATCATCGGGGCAAGATAGAACGTGAGCTCGTGCGCGCCAGCGGAGAGCACGTCGCCCTCCTTGACGAGCTGCATGTTCTTCACGGCGTCTTTGCCGAAAAACTGCGCGATCATCACGGCGGTCTTGTCGTTGCAGACGACCGTGGTTTCCGGGTGGCGCAGCAGCAGCTCCGAGAGCGTGGCGGAGTGGTCCGGCTCCATGTGGTGTACGATCACATAGTCGAGCGGCCGCCCGCCGAGCTCGTGCTCCAGATTTTCAAAGAAGGTGCGGCTCACGGCCTTATCGACCGTGTCGAAGAGGACGGTCTTCTCGTCCGTGAGAAGATAGGAGTTATAGGAAACGCCCGCCGGAACGGAATATACGCCCTCAAACATGGCGAGACGGCGGTCGTTCGCGCCGACCCAGACAAGATCCGACGCAATTTTTTTTGTGCAGTACATATACTACCTCCGTATTGAATTGGGTTACATAATTTAAATACAGATACAGTTTACCCGCTGAGGCGCGGAAACGCAAGTACCTTTCTGCCGAAAAAGACAATAGCGCGGATATGTTCGTTGACAAAATCTTTATACTGTGATATCACATAGTAGTATGCCGAAGTATATAAATTTCTTTATGTATCTGCGAAAGGATCGCATTCATGCAGACTTTTTTGAAAACCGTTCTTCCGTATGTGTTCTGCATTCTCGCGGGCTATCTGGCCGGAGCGGTGAATTTTGCGTGGCTGCTGGCGAAGAAGCGCGGCTTTGATATCCGCACGAAGGGCTCCGGCAACGCCGGGACGACGAACGCCGGGCGGACGATGGGCTCGGGCGTCGCGGCGGTCGTGTTTCTGTGCGACGCGCTCAAATCGGCGCTCATGGTATGGCTGGCGGGATTTCTGTTCCACAGCTCGCCCTCCATCCAGACCGTGACGATGGCGGCGTGCGTGGCGGGGCATCTCTATCCGTTCTATCTGGAATTCCAGGGCGGCAAGGGCATCGCGGTGCTGCTTGGCAGCGCGCTCGCGCTCGACTGGCGGCTGTTTCTTATCCTTGTGGCGGGCGTCGCGGTCATCACGTTCATCACGGACTATATGTTCATCGGCACGCTCTCGGCGAGCGTGGGGTATCTCGTCTGGTGCATCCTCACGGGACGGAGCGGCTGGGACATTGCGATCATGGCCGCCACGGTCGCGCTCATCTTCTGGAAGCACCGGAAGAACTTCGCCCGCCTCGTCAAGGGCAAGGAGCTCGGCATCCGCGCGAGCTTTTTCAAGAAAAAATACCGCGTCGATAAAAAAGACTCCTGAGAAAATCGACCGCCGCGTTTCCGAAACACCGGAAACGCGGCGGTCATTTTTTATTCTTCTTCCGGCTGCGGCGGCCGCGGTCTGCACACGACCGTGGCGAAGAGGAGCGCGAGCACGCACACCTGCACGAAGTAGACGTACCGGAAGCTCTGGTGGTAAACATACAGCACGGAGATGATGAGATTGCCGAGGAACGGCACGGCTGCGGAGCGGAAACGCTGCATACCGTTTTTCCGCCAGAAGAGCAGCAGCACCCAGAACGCGATCAGATACGCGCCCGTGCGCCAGAGCAGAATGTCCACCACGCTGTTTCGGGGCGTTCCGGTCAGCCGAAGGTAGGCTTTGGTGAAGAAGTTCTGCCGGTAATCGCGGAGCACGCCGTCGTCCGCATCGTAGTAATCGGCCATATCGACGTACTGCGCCATCCAGTCCCGGTCATACACAAGACAGAAGGACTTTGCGTTGAAGCTGTCCTCCGGTTCCGCGACATCCCAGAGAATGTCGCACCCGTCGATGCGGTCCTTTAGTATCACATCCGGATACTTGCATAGCGCTTCGCCGTAGACCCGGAGGATATCCGGCGTCGTTACCTCCGTCGGCGTATAGGGGACGCTCCCCTCCGGACGGCCCCAGTAATAGAAATCATGGCCGTAATAGCGGGCGTAATAATCGTGCCAGTCCTCGAGCGGGAGCGCCTTTTCCAAAATCGCGTCCGCTTCCTCGGAGAGCGGCAGATCCTTATTTACGCACGAGCCGACGGCGCAGAAAAGCGTCGTGAACGGCGAGAGCGACACCGGCGCAACATTGAGCGCCGTCATGACCGGCCCCTTGAATACGCCGAACGACACCGCGGCAAGTACCGCCGCCGTAAGCGCGCGGAGCTTCACCTGCTCATAGCGCCGGACGGTGAGCACGATACAGAGAACGATCATCGCCGCCGCGGGCGCGGCGCCGTTGTGCCGCAGGAGGGACACGAGAAAGATGTCCAGCGCAAGACAGGCGTAAAACGGCCATTTCCGGCTGCGCGGCGTATCGAGCGCAAGCTGCAAAAGAAGATATGTACCCCACAGCAGCGCGAGCGTGAACGGAAAATCCTTTAGCACGTTCGTCCAGCTGAGCACCTGATTCGGCATCAGCGCAAAGAAGCACCCGAGAAAGACGAGCAGCGGCAGCGGCACGCCGCGGTCGTACCCCATCATGAGGAACGCGCACAGCACGAGCGAGAAGAGCAGCAGCTGCACCGCCGTGAGCGCGGCGGGATGCGGAAAGACCGTCAGAACAGCACGCATGAGCAGCGTATCCAGCACCGGATGATCGTCGCTCAGCGGGAGCTCACCCATCGCCTGACGGTATTGATAAACGGCGTCGAGCGGAAATCCGCCCGGCCATTCGACCCAGAGCACAAAGACCTGACAGAGAAGCAGTGCAATAAGAAGAACGCACAGCGCCTTCTTCCGGCTTCCCGGCTTCGGCAGCGTGCGGGGGCGGGCGGAGAGCCATTCCAGCGCGAACAGCAGCAGCCAGATAACGGGGATGAACCAGAGAATACCGCTTAGCACATAGAAAAGCCCCGGCAGC
>ERZ825384.1983-NODE-1983-length-22373-cov-35.619993_pt1 | contig 22373 bp, 21 predicted proteins | sample MGYA00519931_ERZ825384 | MGnify/ENA primary metagenome ERZ825384 (study PRJEB31778, sample SAMEA3449200) | human gut metagenome | biome: human gut; feature: human-associated habitat; material: faeces | place: United Kingdom | collected 2010/2012 ...
TCAATCTTACACGCGCCACCTTACGCATCGCCGAGTTCGGCTTCTTCGGGGTCGTGGTGTACACACGCGTACAAACGCCCCGGCGCTGCGGACACGCGGCCAGTGCGGGGGACTTGCTCTTGTCCTCCAGACGTACTCGGCCGTTTCTCACTAACTGTTGAATAGTAGGCATTTCTTACTGTTTTTGTCCTTTAATAAATGGTTTGAATTTCAATCTCCATTGTCCAAAATGGACTGCAAAGATACGCAAAAATTCCGAACCGCCATATATAAGTGCAATATTTTTTGCCGTTCCAGCCCGATTTTTCAGCATTTTAGCCCATTTCAGCCCTTTTATCGATTCTTTTTATTTATAGAATTTATAAACATATAACATAATACTTATATACAAATCCGCAACTTACTGACAATAAAACCTATCTGCTCTCCGCGAAATAGTCTTTCGGCCTCCAGCCGACCTCCCGTCTCACCAAAACACAGGCTCCACTACGACACCCGGACAGCTCATCCGGGTCTTTCACCCCAATTCTCCGAAGCAAAGGGCAAGCCTCTCTCAATCAAAAAATTTCGATCCGTCTCCGGCTTCCGCCATCTTTCCGTACAGGAAGGCGGGACCGGACCCGAAACGGAAACCGAGGACATACGAACTCCGCCGTACAACGAACAGGGGTCCCGAAAAGAGGCCGATAAACGAAGAATATAAGGAGTATTTACAAATGATACCGGATCCGGAAAACGGAGAAACAAGTTCAAAGTCAAATCCGGCCCGTCGCTTCCTTTCTCCATTTACAGAAGACAGAATACGGTCCGGACAAGTTTGGCTCGCCCCCCATCTTTCACTATCTTTGCAGAAGATCGAATACGCCTCGGAAAACTGCGAGCAAGCACCCATTTTCTTCCGGCTTTCACTATCTTTGCAGAAGACAGGAGGCTGTTCGGAAATCTTGGAGAATAAATTCTCCCGATTTCGCCGGGCTTTCACTATCTTTGCCCCTGAAACGAAAACAATTCAAACCTATGGAGTACAATTTCAAAGAGATAGAAGCCAAGTGGCAGCGCCGCTGGCAGGAAGAGGAAACCTATCGCGTGGAAGCCGATCCCACACGTCCCAAATTCTACGTGCTCGACATGTTCCCCTACCCTTCGGGTGCGGGTCTGCACGTCGGACACCCGCTGGGCTATATCGCTTCGGACATCTACTCGCGCTACAAACGGCTTTGCGGCTTCAACGTACTTCATCCGATGGGCTACGACGCTTTCGGCCTGCCTGCCGAACAGTACGCCATTCAGACGGGGCAGCACCCCGCCGTAACGACCGAACGGAACATCGCCCGCTACCGGGAACAGCTCGACAAGATCGGCTTCTCGTTCGACTGGCACCGTGAGGTCCGCACCTGCGATCCCTCCTATTACAAATGGACCCAGTGGGCCTTTCTGGAGATGTTCAAACACTACTACGACCGCAGTACGGACAAGGCCGAACCGATCGAAAAACTCGTCGCCCGTTTCGAGGCGCAGGGCACCGAAGGACTCGACGCCGCCTGCACGCAGGAGATGCGTTTCACGGCCGACGAATGGAAATCCAAAACCGAAGAGGAACGCGAACAGATCCTCCAGAACTACCGCCTGGCGTTCCGCGCCGACACGATGGTCAATTGGTGTCCGCAGCTGGGCACGGTACTGGCCAACGACGAGGTGAAGGACGGACTCTCCGAACGCGGCGGCTTTCCCGTCGAACAGAAGCGGATGAAACAGTGGCTGCTCCGCGTAACGGCCTACGCCCAGCGGATGCTCGACGGACTGGAGCGGCTCGAGTGGAGCGACTCGCTGAAGGAGATCCAGCGCAACTGGATCGGCCGTTCGGAAGGCGCCCAGGTCTTCTTCGACATCCAGGGCTCCGACCGAAAACTCGAGATATTCACCACGCGTCCCGACACGATCTTCGGCGTTACCTTCATGGTCATCGCTCCGGAGCACGAATGGGTTCACGACCTTACCACGTCCGAACAACGGGCCGCCGTCGAGGAGTACATCGCCCAGGCGAAGAAACGCTCCGAGCGGGAGCGCATCGCCGAAACCAAGCGCGTAAGCGGTGTAGCGACAGGCTCCTATGCGATCAACCCTTTCACGGGCAAGGCGATTCCGATCTACATTTCGGACTACGTGCTGGCTGGCTACGGCACGGGGGCGATCATGGCTGTTCCTGCCCACGATTCGCGCGACTACGCCTTCGCCCGCCATTTCGGGCTGGAGATCATCCCGGTCGTCGAGGGCGGCGACATCGAGAAAGAGTCCTACGACGCCAAATCGGGCAAACTGATCAACTCGGATCTGCTCGACGGACTCGATGTAAAGGAGGCGATCGGTCGCATCCTGGGCGAAATCGAGCGACGCGGATTGGGCCGCCGGTTAGTGAACTACCGCCTGCGCGATGCCATCTTCTCGCGTCAGCGCTACTGGGGCGAGCCGTTCCCAATCTACTACAAGGAGGGCACGGCCTATCCGCTGCCGGAAGAGCGGCTGCCGCTGGAGCTGCCGCCGATCGACAACTTCGGCCCGACCGAACAGGGCGAACCGCCCTTGGCACGGGCCAAGGAGTGGACGACGCCCGAAGGCTATCCCCTCGAAGTATCCACGATGCCCGGATTCGCCGGATCGTCGGCCTACTACCTGCGCTACATGGATCCGCACAACGACCAAGCGCTCGTGGGCCGCGCCGCCAACGAATACTGGCGTAACGTCGATCTCTACGTCGGCGGCATCGAACACGCGACAGGACACCTGATGTATTCGCGCTTCTGGAACATGTTCCTCTACGACCTGGGATATGTCTGCGAACCGGAGCCGTTCAAGAAACTCGTCAATCAGGGTATGATCCAGGGCCGTTCGAATTTCGTCTATCGCGTGGTCGGCACCAACAAATTCGTATCGCTCGGGCTGAAAGACCAGTACAAAACCCAGGAGATCCACGTCGATGTGAACATCGTGCGCAACGACATACTCGACCTCGACGCGTTCCGCGCATGGCGTCCCGAATTCAAGGATGCGGAGTTCATCCTCGAAGAGGGCAGGTACGTCTGCGGCTGGGCGATCGAAAAGATGTCGAAGTCGATGTTCAACGTCGTGAACCCCGACTACATCGTCGATAACTACGGCGCCGACACACTGCGCATGTACGAGATGTTCCTCGGCCCGCTCGAACAGTCGAAACCGTGGGACACGAACGGCATCGACGGCGTGCATAAATTCCTGCGCCGTTTCTGGGCCCTCTTCTACAACCGCGAAGGACAACTGATCCTTACGGACGAAAAAGCCACGGATAAAGAGCTGAAGACGCTTCATAAAACGATAAAAAAGGTGCGCGAGGACATCGAAAATTTCTCGTTCAACACCTCGGTCGCCGCTTTCATGATCTGCCTGAACGAGTTAGGCGGCTGCCCGAAGCGCGAGATCCTCGAACCGCTGACCGTGCTGCTCGCCCCCTTCGCACCGCACATCGCCGAGGAGCTGTGGCACACGCTGGGACACACGACCTCGGTCTGCGACGCGCAATACCCCGTCTGCGAGGAGAAATACCTCGTGGAAAGTTCGTTCGAATATCCGGTTTCGGTCAATGGAAAGCTGCGTTTCAAAAAGGAATACGCCCTGACGCTCTCCCCGGCCGACATCCAGGCGGACATCGTACGCACGGACGAAGCGCAGAAGTGGCTCGAAGGCAAGGCCCCGAAAAAGATCATCGTCGTACCGGGCAAAATCATCAACATCGTAATCTAAACGACCGCTCTGCGGAATATGCGATTCGGGGGAGAAGCGAAAACTTCTCCCCCGAATCTTTTAACCGCTCCGCGATCAGGCGATCAGACCGGACAGATGAAATTTACGCTTGCAGTAGCGTTCGCACTGCATCGAAATATCATAACCCAACATGATGCCCAGCATGAAATCCTCCTCGGGAGTCAGTTTGTTCAGCGGTTTATCGACGAACGTCTGCACGGCGTCCAGGCAGCTACGCTTGCCGAAATAGAGATTGACCTTCTGCTCCGTTACCGGCTGCAACAGATAGTCGATACCCTGACTGCGAAGCCGTTCGATCAGCAGCCCGGCACAGGTCGGGCACAGCGTGCAGAGCACCAGATCCCGAACGCCCTTACGGAATTCGTAGATATGATGCAGCAGCATCTTCATATTGTCGTATCGGCTGAAATCCCCGGCACTCATGGCATTCGGTTTTAGCCGATGGCGGCGATCCACAACTCCATCCGCATCTGGTTCTCGGCGTCCGACGCGCTGTCGTCCACGGCCCAGCCGATCGCCTCTCCGTCCTGACACAGCCGCGAACCGCACCCCGGATACTCCTCGGCGTCGAATCCCCCGACGAACGTGCAGCCCGTCGAAGCCAGTCCGTCCCGAATTTCGGCCATCGCATCGCAGAAAGTATCGCTGTAAATACCCGCATCGCCGCAGCCGAACAGCGCCACGCGGCGGCCGGAGAGGTCTTCCTTCCCCAACTTGTCGAGAAATCCCGGCCAGTCGTCCTGCAACTCTCCGCTGCCCCAGGTCGATGACCCCAACAGCAGCAGATCGTATTTCTTCACATCTTCGACGGACGCAGCCGCCACATTATGCACATCGGCCTGTGCTACGCCGAGCCGCTCGGCGATCCTGGCAGCTACGGACTCCGTAGTCCCGGTCGTGCTGCCGAAAAAAATTCCTGTCATCTTTTTATTTGGTTTTATGAGTGAACTTCCTGTTGCAAAGGACGCGGATTTTCCGACGGCGGACAACCCCGCGTATTGGGGATTTTCCCGGGGCGCCCTCCCCGGAAAATGCGTCGCCATATATGGGGATAACCGATAATCCGAAGCGGAATTCCGACATTCACCGCGCAGCACGGTCTTGCCGGGAGAGCACGGGCCGGGACAAATCCAAATAAATTTGGCATTGCTCCCCGCTTGCACTATCTTTGCATAAGATAGGGGCATCTCGGAAATCTTTGGGAATAAATTCTCCCGATTTCGCTCGGCTTTCACTATCTTTGTACCCAAATTAAATTATATGGCAGACAATTCCATACTCACCAGACTGGACGGTCTGAAGCTCAAATACGAAGAGATCGGCCAGAAACTCACCGATCCCGAAGTGATCGCCGACGTCAAGCAGTTCATCCAATTCAACAAGGAATACCGGGAGCTGGAACCGATCATCGAAGCCTCGGAACGCTACCGCACGGCCATCGCCAACCTGGCCGAAGCCAAAGACATCCTGGCCAACGACAAGGACGAGGAGATGCGCGAAATGGCACGCGGGGAGATCGCGGAACTGGAACCGAAGATCGAAACCCTCGAAGAGGAGATCAAACTCCTGTTGATTCCCAAGGACCCGCAGGATGCGAAAAACGCGATCGTCGAGATCCGCGGCGGCACGGGCGGCGACGAAGCCGCCATCTTCGCCGGCGACCTGATGCGCATGTACACCAAATACATCGAATCCAAAGGCTGGAAGTACGAAATCACCTCCTTCTCGGAAGGCACGGCCGGCGGATACAAGGAGGTCGTGATGAAAGTCACGGGCAACAATGTCTATGGTACGCTCAAATACGAATCGGGCGTACATCGCGTGCAGCGCGTACCCCAGACCGAAACGCAGGGCCGCGTCCACACCTCGGCCGCTTCGGTGGCCGTGCTGCCCGAAGCCGAGGAGTTCGACGTAGAAATCTCGATGAACGACATCCGCAAGGATATCTTCTGCGCTTCGGGCCCCGGCGGACAGTCGGTCAATACGACCTACTCGGCGATCCGCCTGACGCACATCCCGACCGGTATCGTCGTGCAGTGCCAGGACCAGAAATCGCAGCTCAAGAACTTCGACAAGGCTTTCGAAGAACTTCGCACCCGCGTCTTCAACCTCGAATATTCGAAATACCTCGACGAAATCGCCTCGAAGCGCAAGACGATGGTTTCGACGGGCGACCGTTCGGCCAAGATCCGCACCTACAACTACCCGCAGGGGCGCATCACCGACCACCGCATCAACTACACGATCTACAACCTGTCGGCCTTCATGGACGGCGACATCCAGGACTGCATCGACCATCTGATCGTAGCGGAAAACGCCGAGCGCCTCAAGGAGAGCGAACTCTAACACACCTCCGACATGGCCCTTCCCGAAGGATTCGACGCGGAAGTCTATTCGGTCGTGGCGCAAATTCCCGCAGGGCGCGTAACGACCTACGGACAGATCGCCCGGCTGGTCGGCATGCCGGGATATGCCCGCCGCGTGGGACATGCGCTGGCAGCGGCTCCCGCCGGACTTCCCTGCCACCGGGTCGTAAACAGCGCAGGCAGAACCGCGCCCCATTGGACGGAGCAACGTCCGATGCTCGAGGCGGAAGGCGTCCGCTTCCGAAAGAACGGCTGCGTCGATCTGACCCGCTCGGGCTGGAAGGAGGTCCTCTGAAAGCAATATTCCGTGACCGAAACCCGTTCTGCGGATAAACGAACCGTATGAAAAAACAGCTCATACTCCTGTTCACATTGGCCTTCGCCGGGATCTTTTCCGCTGCGGCGCAGGACCCCATATACGTAGTCAACGGGCAGGTCGTAAGCGACATCCGCAACATTCCGCCGGGCGACATCGAATCGACCGAGATGCTGCCTGCCGACGAGCAGACCATCGCCCGATACGGAACAGAAGCCTCGAACGGCGTGATACTCATCACCCTGCGATACGACACCCCGGCCCGCTTCCCGGAAGCAGACGGCAGTTTCAACGACTATATTTCCAAACAGACCGATTGGGATGATTCTCTGCCGGCTGCACTAACGGCTTCGTGCACATGGTGTCCGTACATGCCTTTACCGCCATAGGCCGGGAGAAGGGCCGGATGGATGTTGACGATTTTGTTCGGCCAGGCTGCGGTGATAAAAGAGGGCATTAGCCACAAAAAGCCGGCCAATACGATAAAATCGATCTCCTGTTCCTGGAGCTGGCGGAATACTTTATCCGGATTCCGGAACTCTTCCCGGTTGAAAACAAAAGATGGAATACGGTATTTTTTAGCCCGTTCCAGAACGTAAGCATCCGGGACATTACAAAAGACAGATTTTACGCAGAATTGCGGTTTTTGAGCAAAATATTGAATGATATTTTCAGCGTTAGAACCTGATCCTGAGGCAAATATTGCTATTTTTTTCATGGTGTAAGCATTTAAAAATCAAGACGATAAAGGTAATAAAAGTTTATTCTTGGCAAAAAATTTTCCAGTAAAAAAAATAAACTCTAAATTTGCCCACTGAATTTAGATAATTATGCACATCTTGGTGCATGGAGTGAAATTAAAAAGAATGTCTAATTAAAATTTTAAGCTATGTCTGACATTACTGAAAGAGTACAACGGATTATTGAAGAAAAATTAGGTGTAGATGCATCAGAAGTTAAACCCGAAGCTACCTTCACAAATGATCTGGGTGCCGACTCTTTGGACACTGTAGAGCTGATTATGGAACTGGAAAAAGAATTCAATATTACTATTCCGGATGATCAAGCAGAAAAAATTGTTACTGTAGGTGACGCTATCTCTTACGTGGAAGCTAACGCAAAGTAATTTAATATTGTTTTTATGGATTTGAAACGAGTAGTAATTACAGGTCTTGGAACAATCAACCCTTTAGGTCATAATGTGCCTGAGTTTTGGGACAATTTATTGAAAGGCGTCAGTGGCGCCGGTCCTATTACTCGTTTCGATGCATCAAAATTCCGCACACAGTTTGCTTGTGAGGTGAAAAATTACGAACCGACCGGATATTTCGATAAGAAAGAAGTTCGGAAGATGGATCTTTATACTCAATTCGGTATCATCGCTGCAAGAGAGGCGCTTAAAGATTCGGGTTTGGACCTGGAAACAGCGAACAAAAAGCGGATAGGTGTAATATGGGGAGCAGGAATCGGTGGCTTGCAGACTTTTTTCGAGGAGTGTGATATTTTTTCGAAAGGAGATGGTACGCCTCGATTCAATCCTTTTTTTATACCTAAGATGATCGCTAACATGGGAGGGGCCATGATTGCTATAGAAAACGGATTGAAAGGTCCGAACTATACGACGGTCTCTGCATGTGCATCGTCGGCTCATGCTATTGTTGATGCATTGAACTTAATTCGCTTAGGAAAAGCTGATGCCATTGTTGCCGGTGGTTCTGAAGCTGCTGTCACCGTTCCTGGTGTAGGTGGTTTCAATTCGATGAAAGCCCTTTCAACCCGCAACGATGACCCGAAGACAGCTTCCCGTCCTTTCGATGCAGACCGGGATGGTTTTGTGATCGGTGAAGGTGGAGCTGCCCTGATTCTTGAAGAGTATGAACATGCTGTGGCCAGAGGTGCACATATCTATGCAGAGATTGCAGGGGGTGCCGGAAACTGTGACGCTTATCATATGACCGCTCCGGATCCGGACGGGGCCTATGAAGTGATGTTGCTGGCTCTTGAAGATGCAGGTGTGAAACCCGAAGATATCGATTATATCAATGTACACGGTACTTCGACCGGGTTGGGAGATATCTCCGAACCGACAGCTATCCTGAAAGCGTTTGGCGAACATGCTTACAAGCTGAATATCAGTTCTACGAAATCTATGACAGGCCACCTTTTGGGGGCTGCAGGTGCTGTAGAAGCGATCGCTTGTACGTTGGCTGTAAAGAATGATATTGTTCCTCCGACGATTAATTTCCATACTTTGGCTCCGGAGCTCGATCCGAAATTGAATTTTACGTTCAACGAGCCGCAAAAGAGGGAAGTGAAAGTGGCCATAAGCAATACTTTTGGCTTCGGTGGACACAATGCATGTGTCGTAATCAAAAAATAATCACATACTAAATTCTTTAGGGCTGTGATTAGGCAAATCATTCAATCCATAAGACTTTACCTGAATCGTAACGGGAAGTTTTATGGATTGTCTATTTCTCAGATCGGCTTTGTGCCCAATAATAAGAGTCTGTATCGTTTGGCTCTGCTGCATAAGTCGGCATCGAAGATGACTTCCAAAGGGGTTGTGCTCAATTACGAACGTCTGGAGTTTTTAGGAGATGCCGTCCTGGGAGCTATTGTCGCTGAATTATTGTATAAATTCTTTCCTAAAAAGGACGAAGGTTTTCTTACCCGTGTCCGTTCTAAAGTAGTCAGCCGCGAATCTTTGAATGAATTGGCCATTAATATCGGCCTGGATAAAGCTGTTGTCGCAAAATCGGATATCTCCCGGAATAAACATATTTACGGAGATGTATTCGAAGCTTTTATCGGGGCGATGTTTCTGGATCAGGGATTCGTTAATACCAAACGGTTTATCGAGAAGTTTATCTTTCCCAATTTCTTCGATATCAAAGATCTGGTGACGATCGACACCAACTACAAAAGCCGCCTGATCGAATGGGGACAAAAAAATAAAGTCGATATCCATTTCCAGACAGACGAAGTGGCTCGCGGACGTCGTAAATTCTGTTGCACCGTGATGCTTAGCGAGGAAGAAAAAGGAAAAGGGGAAGGCACTTCCAAAAAAGAAGCCGAACAAAATGCGGCTAAAATTGTTATCGATATCTTATCGAAAGAAGCTGACGGAAATATAGAAATTTAAGATTTACGATTTACGTTCAGAATCGATTGTAAATCGTAAATCGTAATTATGAATTATCTTACTCTTTCAACATAAGAGCCATCGGCTGTCGAAATCCGGATTTTTTCTCCCATTTCAATGAACAGGGGAACCATTACTTTGGCGCCGGTTTCCACTTCTGCCGGTTTCAGTGCGGTAGATGAAGCGGTATCGCCTTTCAGGCCCGGTTCGGTATAGGTCACTTCCAACACGACACTCGGCATCAACTCGACATACAACGGAGTTTCGGTATCGGCATGTACAACCATTTCTACTGCATCTCCTTCTTTCAGAAATTGAGGGGCATTGATCAGTTCTTCCGGGATGTTTACCTGTTCGAAAGTCTCGGTATGCATCATCACATAGTCTTCGCCTTCTTTGTACAGGAATTGATACGGACGTCTTTCGATACGGGCCGTGTCGATTTTAACTCCAGAGGTGAATGTGTTTTCAAGTATACGGCCGGTTTTTACGTTTCTCAGCTTGGTTCTCACGAATGCCGGACCTTTACCGGGTTTTACATGCTGAAACTGTACGATTGTATATAAATCGTCTTTGAATACAATACATAGTCCGTTACGGAAATCTGCTGTTGTTGCCATTGATTCTGTATTTTTTTGATTATAATTTTATTTTGAGGTTGCAAATATAGAAAAAAGGGATCAAAATGCCAAGTGAATCGCTTATGGATTTCATTCTGAGCTGTTTGGAGAAAACTATTTTTTAATACATCCGGGGGAATGTCGTTCGTTTGCGTTGGATTGTGTGAAATAATACTGGCTATTTTGAAAAGTGAAATAGATGTAATTTAACTAAGGAAGAGTTTTGAAATGACCCTTAAAAGTTTTGTATTTAACTTTTAGGGGGCATTTCAAAAAAATTACTTTTCTGCCAGCCTTTTTTATTATAGCTCCGAAAGATTATTGAGCGGCTACTTCATTTTGATAAGCGTGATCACCGAAACCTAAAATCGGGAAGAAAACGAAAGGTAAAAGAATCAGACCGATGGTAAAGCCGATTCCCTGACCGAATTTTTTGGCTATTTCATTGTAAAGCATGATAGCGAATACAATATTTACCAACGGAATGAAAAACATGATCACCCACCAGGCCGGTTTGGCTGCTATCTTAGTCATCAGATAGATGTTGTAAATCGGAATGATACATCCCCAACCCGGCTGCCCGGCCTTTTCAAATGTTTTCCACATGCCTGCGATGACGATCACGACAATCGCAAGATAAATAATAGAACCAATCATAATTTTTAGTTTTTAGTTATAAAAGTAATGATGCACACCTAAATCTTGATTAGATTATGCAAATATACATATTTTGGGAATCGGTTACGTCTGATTGGAATTTTTTTTGAATTTGATATCGGTATCTGATCAAAACTTAATAATTCATAAAATTTATGGTATTTATATACATGTTTATCCTAAATGTAGGTTTATTTTTTCTTTCTATTCCGATTCCGGTTTTTATACCGTCGGACCGGTTCGCCTGGAACGGTCCGGTAAGGCTTTCCTTCACTGACCGGCGGAACTCCTCGCAAGCTCGTCAGACACCACCGGTCGGGCGTTCGGAAAACCTAACCGGACCCTCGTTCCTGCTCCAATGGTCTTCCGCCACAAAACCCTGCATCTTCCGTCAGCACTACAGGGCAAAGAAGGAAAGTTTTATTGAATGAAAGGGCAGGCCACCCTGACCGGAGTACGAATACCTGGATTATTAGATCGGATTATTTCTATAAAATACTGATTATTAAATTAATCTCTAATGCATAAAGTATCAGAAAAACATCTGTTTGATAGAAGTTTATACTTTTTAGGTCACAGTTCGTTTTCCATGCAGTGATAACACGAACACCGGAGACGAATAAGTAACGAACTATATTAATCTGCAAGTAAAATGAGAGAAAAAACTCCACCATAAGCTATTTTGTTTGCCGGGTAGATACAAATCCATCCACATAAGGAGAGTCTGATTTGATTACGGCAAATGCTTGCCTGACGAGCTTGTTTGCAACAGTAATAAGAGCCACCTTGGAAGGTTTCCGTTGGCTTTCAATCGTGTGTAGCACTCTTTACAGGTTGTGTTACCACGTAATGCCGACCACGAGGCGACATATAGCAGTGAACGCAGGCTCACATCCCCGTTACGGTTTATCCCACCTTTGATGTGCACGGATGTTCCGGATTGCTGGTATGTCGGGCATATTCCGATAAAACGGGAAATTTGCTTTGCGTTATCGAAATAGGAGAATCCTCCGGTAGCGACAATCAAGGCCGTAGCCAAAGTGATACCAATTTCTTTGATGGATGTAAGAAGTTTAATCTGCCTGTCAAACTCTGACGAAGCCAGGTCTGCAAGTTCAGATTCCAAAGACTCTATTTGACTGGCCAAAAAAGAATATGTTAAAGCAATAAATAACAAGCTTATCTTTACAAAAAATAACTGTTTTGCTATAGATTCATTAAAAGTATGCCAGGAAGCCTACGAAGATTTATTGGCAAATCTCATAGATGTAAATAAAGTTATAGAGCAAGCAGAAAATGATTCACTTGAAATAAATTTGCAATATCCATTCCCAACTACATATTCAGCTTCTCACACAAGTTATATATTCACAAAACATAATACGACAAATAATTTAAATATTCTTTCCCCACGTTTAAAAACTTCAAGCGAAGATGGAGGAACAACAGAAAGAAATGTATTGTTAGCTTCAATGGCAGCTAATAGTCATTGTTATTTCCAAAGTGGCACTGCTAACATAAAATCTATAACACATGTAAATATTTCCATTTTCTTTTGGTCTTTTATGATTTATGATGAGGTATGGGGACACCATAATGGTGCAAATGGATTAGGTGTAATTGGAGAAAATAATGGTAATTATGAATATGATTGGTTATATGCTTTAGATAATCACACAGGAGAATTTAATTGGGAATTTCGTAACGTATCTTCCAGTACAGATGGCGTTTCTATTAATCATAATTTTTTTGGTAAAAAAGTAAATCGATAGATCGGGATATTCAGTAAATATCCCTACCTAAAGATAAAAAAGTCAACTAATTCGCAATAATTTACCCATGAATCAGTCGACTAATTTCCTAATATTTTAGGAATGTCCCTGGATCAACCACAGTTGTTTTGCTAAATCGTCCTTTTCAATTTCTCATTGATTCTGGAGCGGACTTTAATCATAGCATTCTTTTTCTTAATCCATTCGACAAGCCGTTCCATATCGCCTGCATTTTGAAATTCCAGAATCTTTTCGTCAGCCTCGCGGCAGAGGATTTCTATCCGGCGCATCTTGTAATTATCCACAATTTTAGGCAATAGTTCGTCGAGCATCATCTCTTCGGTCCGCATCGAGGAATCTTTCAGGGTCCAAAGTTTACTCAATTCATAGGGTTCGCTCAGAATATCCGCGACAAGTTCACAAATCGACACATCCGGGTTGCCGATAAAATACTTAGAAGGGATAAATCCGGGATTCCGATAATTCTTCCGGTATTCATTCTGAATTTCTCTCAAACGGGGATTCAACATTTCCAGTTCGTCCTCAGCCAGTTCGTGAATGATATATTCCCCGACAGTAACCGAATAAGGCATCCCGTCACGCTCTTCTTCGTAAAGCTCCTGTCCTCCGAAGAGCAACAAATAACGCACCAACACCATTTCTTCGGTGTCGCAAGGCGTCACCTGAACAGTCTTGGCCGGAGTCAGAGTCACCCGAGGGGGCTGTTGAGTGGGCGATTTATAGGGCAAAGGGGTCGGATCGCCGACTTTTTCTTTCCGGATACGGGCGATCTCATTGTAAAGGAGCTTTTCTTCCACCTTCATTTGGTTCGCAGTCTCCTGAACATATACCGAACGGGTGATCGTATCGGGAATCAACGAAATACTCCTGACGATATCTGTAATCAACTTCGCTCTTTCTATCGGATCACTACCCGCTTGTGTCAACAATAATTTTGTCTTGAAATGAATAAAATCCGTTTCATGCCCGGAGATATACTCCAACACTTCTTCGGCAGTATGCGCCTGCGCATAGGAATCGGGGTCCTCGCCGTCGGGCAAGGACACGACACGGACATTCAATCCCTCTTCGAGTACCAGGTCGATCCCGCGTAGAGACGCTTTTATTCCCGCAGCATCACCGTCATAGATGATCGTTACATTCGGGGTCAAACGGCGGATCAGACGGATTTGTTCGATCGTCAGAGAAGTACCCGAAGAAGCCACGGTATTTTCTATCCCCTTTTGGTGAAAAGAGATCACATCGAGATATCCCTCTACCAAATAACAACGATTGTGCTGTACAATACTTTTCTTGGCAAAATAGATCCCGTACAGCGTACGGCTCTTGTGGTAAATCTCAGACTCCGGAGAGTTGAGGTATTTGGCACTTTTCTTATCGTTGGTCATAATCCGGCCACCGAAAGCAATGATCTTACCGGCCAAATCACGAATCGGGAACATCACCCTGGCACGGAAACGATCGAACAGTCCGCGTTCCGATTCTATGGTCAGTCCCGTTTTTACCAAAAACTCTTTTTTATATCCTTTTTCTAAAGCTGCTTTCGTGAAACCGTCCCAAGCTTCGGGACAATACCCCAGACCGAATTTCTCGATCGTCCGATCATCCAATCCCCGACGACGAAAATACCCCAACCCCACCGATTTCCCTTCATCGGTATGCAACAATTGCTGTACGAAAAATTCTTCGGCATAATTGGTCACGATCAGCATACTTTCCCGCTCGCTCTTCTCTTGCTTTTCGTGTTCCGAAAGCTCTTTTTCTTCGATGATAATATTATATTTAGCCGCCAGCCAACGCAGAGCCTCGACATAAGACAATTGTTCGTGTTCCATAATGAAATTCACCGCATTCCCGCCTTTCCCGCATCCGAAGCATTTATAAATACCCTTCGACGGGGAGACCGTAAAAGAACCTGTTTTTTCATTATGAAAAGGACAACAGCCCACATAATTCACCCCTCTCTTCTTCAGACTTACAAAGTCGGAAATCACTTCGTAAATATCTGCAGCATCGAAAATCTTCTGTATCGTCGCTTGATCAATCATAGTACAAAGGTAAGAGGTAAAAAGGAAAAAGATAAAAGGTAAAAGGTAAAAAGTAAAAGGTTTTTCTATTTATTATATTTCACAGTATTTTAACTACATTACAATCACGCTTTGGCACAATATTTGTACTTTTGCGTCCCATGGAAACGATATATATTCAAAACGTTTTCATGTGCAAATTTAATTTTATCATGACAGAAAGCGAATTTAATCGGGCAAGAGAAGAACTATTAGAAAATATTTCTGAGTTATTTTTAAAATATGGCTTAAGAAGTACTTCAATGGACGATATCTGTTCGCATCTCAAGATCTCGAAAAAAACTTTATACCAATATTTCAGTAATAAAGACGATCTTGTCGAACAGATCATGATGCACCGTAGAAATAATTACCGTACACAGAAGGATATCGAAGAACTGAAACAACATAATTCTGTAGAGATCATGTTGACGATCAGAGACCATATCATCCGGAGCTTCAACAGCAGGATGCCGGCGAATTTATTCGATTTAAAGAAATACCATCCGGATGTTTATCAACGAGTAAATAACAAAGATCAGATTTTTATCCAAAATTTATTTAACGAAGTGATCGACAAAGGGATACGGGATGGTTATTTCCGGTCTGATATCAATCGTGAGATCCAGGTCTACCTGTTTGTAAAGCAAATGTCTCTCATCGGTGAGCCGGAAATGATCAGTGAATTGAAATATCCGATTTCTACGATCGTCTCTACGATTGTAGAAAATATTATCCGCAGTTTCGCGACTCCCCAAGGGATGCATGAATTGGAACATTTACTTTATAATAAACCTCATGAAAAAACAACTAAGCCATGAAAAAGAACAGATCTAACTTTCCCAGGAGCTATGCTGTTTAGCTGAATTTCGGGATATAAACGTGTATAATCAAAATCAAAAATCTAATAATTAAAGAGAATGAAAAGAGGAGTATTAATCATTTTTGTTGCGATTCTCATTCCGTGTTTGCTGCAAGCCCAGACCACACCGAATGATCCCCAGCGTCTGACGCTAGAACAAGCGGTAAATTTTGCCGTAGAGCACAACAAAGAACTACAGGCATCCCAAATGAATATCGAATTGAGAAATAAAATGGTGACAGAAGCCATTTCTCAAGGTTTGCCTCAAATCAACGGCGATCTGAACTATAGCACCAATTTCAGATATAAGATGAGTTTCCCTGGATCGGAATCGTCTACCGTACTGAAAGACCAGTCGAGCGTCGGGGTTACCGTTAACCAACTGCTATTCAGTGGTGAATGGATATTGGGAATACAAACCAGTAAGATTGCTAAACTGATTGCTTCTCAGCAAGTGGATGTAACCGAATTGGATATTAAAGAAACGGTTTATAATTCGTATTATACCATCCTGGTGAGCGAACGCCTGATGGAAATCGTAAAGCAGAACCTGGAAAATATGAGCCAGATACAGCGTCATACCGAAAATATGCTGGCAGCAGGTACTGCCGAGCCGACAGACGTCGATCAGATCCGCATCACTGTCGGACAGTTGAAAAACAGCCTTCTGGCTATGCAACGGACAGTAGACGTAAACTATAATTTACTGCGCCTGCAACTGGGTTTACAAGCCGGGACTCCGATCACCCTGGCCGATCAACTGGATAATTTTCTGGAAGTCGGTAATTTCCTGAAACTGGCCGGCCAGGAATTCGATATCAACCAGAATGCCCAATACAAACTGATGGAGACCCAGGAGGAATTACAAAAGAAAATGGTAGGATTGAAAAAATGGGCTTATTCACCGACGATCTCTGCAAACTACGGTTACACCTATAAAATCCTGAAACCTAGCTTGGATTTCAGTCCGAAACATTCAGCTACCATTACGATGAGTATTCCTATTTTTTCAGGTCTGCAACGTAAAGCGCAGCTCGATCAGGAGAAAATCACGCTGGAACAAACCACGCTGAACAAGAGTTTATTGGCGGATCAATTGAACTTACAGGAAGAGCAATATAAATTCGCCCTGAAAAATGCTTTGGAAGATTATAACCTGCAAAGTGAGAATATTCAGGTTGCCCGGAAAGTGCTGGAAAATTACCAGTATAAATACAATGCCGGAGCCGTATCCAGTTTAGATCTGACCCAGGCCAACAATAATTACCTGACCGCAGAAAACAACTATACTTCGGCTTGTTTAACATTATTACAGGCACAAACTCAACTGGAGAAACTGTATAACGAGCTAAAATAATCAGGAGTGAATAGTCGGAAAGCGATCTTTTAGCTCTGTAATTGAAAAAGAAACAAATTAAATATTGAAAACAATGATAAAGAACGTAATTTTATCTACCCTCGCGATTGCTGTATTAGCCGGTTGTTCAGGAAAGAAAGATTCTGACAAAGATACCAGCGTAGTTGAAGCTATCCCGGTGAAAGTTCAAAAACTGGAAAAAGAAAACATTGCCCGTACCCTGGACTACACAGCAAATTTACAGGCAGACGAGCAAGTGTATTATGCACCTGCAGCTACCGGACGTATTGAAAAAATCTATGTAGAAGTTGGGGACCGGATTAAAAAAGGACAATTATTAGTCGAAATGGACCGGACGAATCTGCAACAAGCCGAAGTCCAGTTAAAAAATCTGGAAACCGAATACAACCGGGCTAAAATGCTGAATGAAACTCAGAGTATCAGTAAGCAAGCCTACGATGCTGCAGTGACCCAATATGAGGTAGCTAAATCGAACGTAGACTTCCTGAAAGAAAATACCCGGATGTTGGCTCCTTTCAACGGAGTAGTGACCGGAAAATATTTCGAAAACGGAGAAGTATATACAGGAGCTGCTTTCGGTGGTGCTTCCAAACCATCGATCATTGCAATTGAAAAAATCAATCCCCTGAAAGCCTACGTAAATCTTTCGGAACAATATTTCTTATCGGTAAAGAAAGGCACGAAAGTAGAATTGAAAAGTAGCCTTTACCCCGACCGGATATTCGAAGGACAGGTAAGTATCGTTTATCCGACGATCGATCCGGCTTCGAGAACTTTCACCGTTGAAGTGAAGATTCCGAACGATGACGAAGCATTACGTCCCGGTATGTACGGAACCATCAATTTCTTTATCGGAAATACCGAAACCGTTGTTGTTCCTGCTATCGCTGTGTTGAAACTTCAGGGTGCGAATGACCGCTACGTATTCATCAACAAAGACGGTAAAGCCAAAAGAGTATCCGTGAATTTAGGGAAGCGTTTTGAAGATAAGATCGAATTGATCAGCGACGAAATCCAGGAAGGAGACGAATTGATCGTTGTCGGTCAGGGACGTGTTATCGACGGTTCACCCATTACTATCACTCAATAAGATAAATACATCAAATAAATAGTAAGAATATGAGTATATACAATACAGCGGTCAACAAGCCTATTTCCACATTAATGGTATTTATCGCCATTATGGTATTAGGTGTTGCCTCTTATATACAGTTGCCGGTGGACCAATACCCTAAGATGGACCCGCCCTACCTCACAGTGATGGCAACTTATCCGGGAGCGAATGCTTCGGATATTGAGGAAAATGTAACCAAAATCCTGGAAGATCAATTGAACTCCGTAGATAATCTGAAAGAGATGACCTCTACGTCCTATGACAACTTAGGAGTAATCTCTCTGGAGTTCGAATGGGAAGCCAATCTGGACGAAGCATCCAACGACGTACGTGACGCTGTCGATAAAGCAATGCAAAATTTGCCGGACGATATCGACCGACCGACCATTATGCGTTTCAACACGTCTATGATGCCGATCCTGATTTATGCCGTCACGGCCGACCAATCTTATCCCGGTATAGACAAGATTCTGGATGACAAACTGATCACCCGTTTGAACCGGGTAGACGGTGTAGCTTCTGTGATCGTTGCCGGAGCACCGGAACGTGTGGTTTATGTCGATTTAGACCCGAATAAACTGGATGCTTACAACCTGACTCTCGAACAGATCGGTAACAAAATTCTGGCAGAGAACAAGGATGTTTCTTCCGGTAATGTGAAAATGGGGCTGATGGACTATGCCTTGCGTGTAGAAGGGGAGTTCGCAGAAAGCGACCAGATCAAAAATATCGTACTCGGCACTCAAAATAATAAAACCATCTATTTGCATGATGTTGCTGTCGTGCGGGATACGATCAAAGACATCACACTGGAACAAACGATCAACCGGGGACGCGGCGGTGTACTGATGATCACCAAACAAACCGACGCCAATGCCGTTGCCGTAGCTAAAGAAGCGAAAAAGCAACTGGAATTGGCAATGAAAGAATTACCTACGGACATCAAGTTCCAAATCATTTCGGATAACTCGGACTTTATCGTAAAGTCGATCAACAACCTGCAGGAAACATTGATGTACGCTTCGATCTTTGTGGTATTGGTCGTATTTCTGTTCTTAGGACGATGGAGGGCCACCTTTATCATTGCTCTGACCATCCCGATCTCACTGATTGTCGCCTTCATCTATTTGTTTGCAACGGGTGAGTCTCTGAACGTAATTTCACTGTCCTCCCTCTCTATTGCAATCGGTATGGTGGTAGACGATGCCATCGTAGTGTTGGAAAACGTAACGAAACATATCGACCGGGGAAGCCGGCCACGTGAAGCAGCCAAATACGGAACGAATGAAGTATGGTTGCCTGTAATCGTCACCACACTGGTAACCGTAGCTGTGTTCTTCCCGCTGACCCTGGTAACCGGAATGACCGGAATCTTGTTCAAACAGTTGGGATGGATCGTTTGTATCACCGTATGTACCTCGACACTGACGGCTATTTCTCTGACTCCTATGCTTTGTTCACAATTAATGCGGATACAGGAAAAGACCAGTAACAGCAAGTTCAGCTTTTACAATTTCGTATCCCGGCAATTGGATAGGCTGGATTCAGGTTATGAAAGACTGATCCGTTGGGTACTGCATCATAAAACATTCGTCATTTGTTTCATGACTGCCATCTTCCTGGGGTCTTGCAGCCTTACGCGTTTTATCAAAACCGACTTTATGCCGCAGAACGACCAGAGCAATATGACTGTATATGCAAAAATGCAATCCGGTCAACGGGTAGAAGAGACGAAAAGAGTCGCTTTACAGATCGACTCAATGATCCGGGCAGATATACCGGAAATTACGATCATCAACTTGTCGTACGGTAGTGAATAAGAAGCTTCCTTCGCTTCTATGATGAACAGTACCGGTAACAATATCCTGAATATGCGTTTACGTACCGTAGATATTAAAGACCGTGAACGGAGTATTTTCGTCATTGCCGACCAGGTTCGTTCTATCTTGAAGAGTTTCCCGGATGTACTGCAATATACAGTCAGTACCTCATCCAGCGGTGGTTCTATGGGTAGCAACTCTGTCGATATCGAAATTATGGGTCACGATTTCAACACAACCACCCGTTTGGCTCAGGATATCGCAGTGAAAGCCCGTCAGATCCCGGGAGCCGAAGATATCAAAATCAGCCGGGACGACGATAAAGCCGAACTCCAGATTGCTTTAGATCAGGATAAACTGGCTCGTCATGGTTTGACCACTTCAGAAGTCGGTTCTTATGTCCGTAACCGGATCTACGGTTTCCGTAACAGTAAATTCAAAGAAGACGGAGAAGAATACGACATCATCGTCCGCCTGGATGAGAAATACCGTTCTTCTCTGACGGAGATCGAAAATATCCTGATCATAGACGGCCACGGCGAAAAAATACGTCTGAAAGAATTGGGTGAAATCAAAGAGTACTTCTCACCGCCAAATATCGAGCGTAAAAGCAAACAGCGTATCCTGAAAGTGTCTATCACTCCGGCAGCTGGCGTAGCTTTAGGAGATATCGCACAGGCATCACAACAGATTATCGACAATCTGGAAGATGTACCTCAGGATGTCAGTCTTTACATCGGTGGTAACTACGAAGACCAGCAGGAATCCTTCAGTTCTTTGATCTGGCTGTTACTGTTGTCCCTAATGTTGGTATACATTGTGATGGCCGCTCAGTTCGAATCTTTCAAGATGCCGTTCATTATCATGTTGGCCATTCCGTTTGCATTCACAGGAGTAATTCTGGCCCTGTTGCTCACGAACACCACCTTGAGTATCGTGGCTGCCTTGGGTGCTATTATGTTGGTCGGTATCGTGACGAAGAACGGTATTGTGTTGATCGACTTTATCAACCTGATGCGTGAAAGAGGTATTCGCTTGTACGATGCTATTGCACAAGCTTGTCGTTCCCGTCTGCGTCCGGTATTGATGACCTCTTTGACTACGATTCTGGGTATGGTACCGATGGCGATCAGTGCAGGTGAAGGTTCCGAAACCTGGCGGCCAATGGGTATCGCAGTAATCGGTGGTATGGTTTTCTCCACCATCATTACGATGATCATCGTCCCGGCCGTATACGCTGCTATGGACAAAAGCGGTAGCCGTGACAAGAAAAAGGCACTAGCCAAAGAATTTAAATTTATGAAAGACTTCGATCCTGAAAAAGATCTACCCAAAAAGTAATCGATAATGCAGATTTACAGTTTCAGACCGATATTAAAGTCTGAAATTGTAAATCAAAAATCAAAATCAAATATGAAGAAAGCAGTATTCATAACATACAACCAAGCCCTGACAGAGCGAGTAGCTTTTCTCCTCGATCAATTACAGATCAAAGGATTTACGCAATGGCCTCTGGTTAACGGAGCAGGAACAGAAACCGGAGAACCTCGTATGGGATCTCATACCTGGCCGGAAATGAACTCCGCCACCATTACCATCGTCGAAGAAGAAATGGTGCCCCTGATTCTGAAATACGTCAAAGCGTTGGATGAAGTAAACAAAGAAAACGGTATCCGGGCTTTTGTCTGGGATATTACCGATATGTATTAATCCGAAAACTCAATAGGGTCTGCGCAAAGCAACTGCACAGACCCTATTCAAAAATTCTCTTTCTTAACCACAACCGACAATCTGCCTAAGTGGCAGTAAAATAGTTTCAACTTTCTTTCAGCGGTTTAAAGCCGCGTCCCAGAATTTCTTTCGAATCGATTACGTTGATAAAGGCTTCGGGGTCGATTTCTGCAATCCGATGCCGTAAAATCATCATTTCACGACGTGTGAGGATGGTGTAGATCATATTGCGGCTTTCTCCCCGATACATACCGACAGCCGGCAATAAGGTAGCTCCCCGGTTGATATCCTTGATAATAACATCCTTCACCGGATCTAACTTATCAGTGACAATCATCAGGGTCTTATGTACAGCAGCACCGTCGATTACCAGATCGATCACTTTTCCTTCGATAAATACGATAATCCAGGAATACATCGGTAAACGCCAGTCACCGAAAGCAACAACCGTCGACAACGTAATGGTACAGTCGACAATAATCACCAAAGTTCCAAGCGATATGTGGGTATATTTATTCAAAATCATAGAAATGATATCGGATCCTCCGGAAGTTGCCCGTGCCTTAAAGATCATACCGATCCCGATACCATAAACAATTCCTCCGAAAATAGCGGACAACAACTGTTCGTTCAGTAACGTACGATCCGTAATACCGGGCTCCAACAAGGCATCATAGCCGTATAAATAGTGGATGAGACGCATAAATGCC
>ERZ825384.1996-NODE-1996-length-22235-cov-18.840848_pt1 | contig 22235 bp, 21 predicted proteins | sample MGYA00519931_ERZ825384 | MGnify/ENA primary metagenome ERZ825384 (study PRJEB31778, sample SAMEA3449200) | human gut metagenome | biome: human gut; feature: human-associated habitat; material: faeces | place: United Kingdom | collected 2010/2012 ...
ATAATATTAATTTAAAATTTTCTACAATCATGAAAAGAGTACTATTTTCAATGGTCTTACTACTTGCAGTAGGCTTCACTTTCGCTCAAGAAAAAAGCGTAAAAGAAGCTAAGAGCATTGCTAACGAAGTAAAACCAGACTTTGACCAAGCAGAGAAACTTATCAACGGAGCTTTGACCAACACTGAAACGAAGGACAATGCCGAAACATGGGACGTAGCAGGCTTTATTCAAAAAAGAATCAATGAAAAAGAAATGGAAAATGCATATTTGAGAAAGCCTTATGACACTCTTAAAGTATATAATAGCGCACTGAACATGTGTAAATATTACTTTAAGTGTGACGAACTTGCACAAATACCCAATGAAAAAGGTAAAATCAAGAATAAATACAGAAAATCAAATAGCGCCGCTATATTAGCAGCACGTCCTAATTTGATTAATGGCGGTATTCAATATTTCAATTTGGATAAGAATAAAGAAGCTCTTGATTTTTTTGCAACTTATGTAGATATTGCTGCCAATCCAATGTTTGAAAAGGAAAATCTGCTTCAAACAGATACTGTATTACCTCAAATTGCTTATTATGCAAGTTTAGCCGCTGCCAAAATGGAAGATTATCCTAATGTCTTGAAATATGCTCCATATGCAAAAGAAGACAAGGAGGTAGGGAAGTATGCCATGGAATTCATTTCTACAGCATTAAAAGCTCAAGGCGATACTATTAAATGGATTGCTTCTTTAAAAGATGGCATTCAAAAATATCCGGAACATTCATTCTTTTTTGGTCATCTGATTGATTATTATAGCAATAGCAATAAGTTTGATGAAGCAATGCAATTTGCAGACGACATGCTGGCTAAGGATCCTAACAACACATTCTATTTATATGTGAAAGGGTATCTCTATCATAATATGAAAGATTATGATAAGGCCATTGAATTCTATAAAAAGACTATTGAAGTTGATCCTAACTATGCAGAAGCATATTCAAACTTAGGTCTGATTTACTGTTTACAGGCACAGGATTTCTCAGAAAAAGCAACTACTGATGTCAATAATCCTAAATATAAAGATGATCAGGCTACATTAAAAGCTTTTTATGAAAAGGCAAGACCTAATTATGAAAAAGCAAAAGAATTGAAACCTGACCAAAAAGATTTGTGGTTAAATGGATTGTATCGAGTTTACTACAATCTGCAAATGGGTCCTGAATTTGATGCGATAGAGAAGTTAATGCAATAATCGCAAATATTATAAAAATGGCTGTTCTTGTATGAAACAGCCATTTTTATAATATTATGTTTTCTATGATAGAGGCTAATTAAATAATTATTACGCATCTTATATTAAACATAATCATGATATTGTAGAATTTATTTTTTTAATTATATTTGTGTCGTAATCAATTATTATAGTTATGGGAAAGCCTTCTTCAAAGCGTGTTGTGCTTAAGTATCGTAGAGTGATTATTCTTTTTTTTTCTCTTTATGATGGTCGTGTCCATCGTAAGATCTTTAAGGATTGTACTTTGTCTGAGGCCTTGGCTGTTTTTTATGCTATGGCTGATTTACATTGTTGGACTTGTGTAGATTATTATTGTATTAAGTATTAATTTTAATTCTTTTATTATTATGGATAAGGAAAAGATTTATAAGACAATCGAGATTGTAGTCAAAGCGGTTGTAGCTATTGCAGCTGTTTGGCTTTGTATATCATGCACTATGAGTATGAGTATTAGTAAGAACAATGTTGATAGTAATCAGTCTACTGAGCAGTCTCAGGCTACTTCTGTTGATTCTACTATTGTTGATTTAAAATATAAGTGATAAATTATAAGTGATTATGTCGTTGTTCAACCCCTTTTGTAAGTGTTTAAACCCTCAGCGTATTGTTAACCCTTATACAAATGAAGCTATGACTGTTCCTTGTGGATATTGTAAGGCTTGTATTTTGGCTAAAAATTCCCGATATGCATTTCAGTGCGATTTGGAAAGTTATTCATCTAAACATACGTTGTTTATTACACTTACTTATGCAAACCGTTTCATTCCTCGTGCACAGTTTGTTGACTCTATGGAAAGGCCTTACGGGCATGACCTCGTAGATGTTGAAACTGGTGAGTATCTTGGTAATGCTGATTTGTCGATACAAGAGATTGAACGTTTACAGGACAAATTCCATTTATTTGGTTATCTCCCTTATTTGAGAAAGTTTGATTTACAATTGTTTTTTAAGAGATTTCGTTATTATGTTACAAAAAGATTCCCCCAAGAAAAAGTGCGTTATTTTGCCATTGGCGAATACGGACCTGTACACTTTCGCCCGCATTATCATATCTTATTATTCCTCCGATCAGACGAAGCCTTACAAGTATGTTCAGCGGCTGTATCTGAGGCTTGGTCCTATGGTCGTGTCGACTGTCAAATATCCCAAGGTAAGTGTTCATCATACGTTGCGGGCTATGTTAATAGCAGTGTGCTTGTACCCAAAGTTCTTACATTACCTACCCTCTGTCCATTCTGCGTTCATTCTCAAAAGCTGGGTCAAGGCTTTTTGCAAGGTGAACGAGCGAAAATATATTCGCTTACCCCTGAGCAGTTTATTAAAAGAAGCATCGTTCTCAATGGAAAGTATAAAGAATTTGATGTATGGAGGTCGGCTTACGCTTACTTCTACCCCAAATGTAAAGGATTTACTGGTAAATCTTCACTTGAACGTGCTTACTCTTATGGAATATATGATACAGCAAGGCGTCTATTCCCGTCCGCCGAAACGACGTTCGCACTTGCGAAGGAAATAGTAGCTTATATTTATTATTTTCATAATAAGAAAGATACTTATTGTTTGGATATATTCGGTGAGGTTTCCTACCAATCGGATTTGTATCATCTTTCCCAATATTTCTTTGAACCTGAGATAGTTAACTATTCTCTTGATAGTATTGAGATGTGCCGTTATGTTCATCGTATCTATACGGAATTACTTCTTTCGAAACACTTTTTATATTATGTGTGTGACAGGCCTACCTTGTCGGAGCGAAAACGAAAGTTGAAGCTTATTGAGGAATTTTATTCCCGTTTGGATTATATGCATTTGAAAACATTTTTTGAAAATCAACAATTATTCTATGAAAGTGATTTGGTTGGTGATCTTGATTTGATGTCTGATGCTTGGGAAAATAGTTATTATCCATTTTTTTATGATAATGTTTATTTTAATTCTTCGGTTTATAAGAAAACTCCTGTATATAGATTGTATGATATGCAGATAAATAAGTTGTTTTCTGATCGTATTAAACACAAGAAACTTAATGATTTGAATAAAATTTTCGTCGATGAATAATGTTTAATTTAATTTTTTAATGTTATGGCAAATATTATGTCTTTAAAGTCCATACGTAATAAACCCTCGCGTAATGGATTTGATTTGTCCTTTAAGAAAAATTTTACTGCTAAAGCTGGTGAGTTGTTGCCGGTTATGGTAAAAGAGGTCTTGCCCGGTGATACGTTTAAGATTAATCTTAAGGCGTTTACTCGAACGCAACCTGTTAATACTGCTGCATTTGCTCGTATCAGAGAGTATTATGATTTCTTTTTTGTGCCCTATGATTTGTTGTGGAATAAGTCTAATACAGTTTTGATGCAAATGTATGATAATCCTCAACATGCTGTGTCTATTGATCCTACAAAAAATTTTGTTTTGAATGGTGAGATGCCTTATATGACTTCGGAGGCAATTGCTTCTTATATTAATGCTCTTAGTACTGCTGCTTTTTTAGCTAATTATAAATCTAATTATTTTGGCTATGATCGTTCAAAATCTTCTGTAAAGTTGTTGGAGTATCTTGGTTATGGTAATTATGAATCATTTTTGGCTGATGGTTGGAATACTGCGCCTTTAATGGCTAATGTTAATCACAATGTTTTTGGTTTGCTTGCTTATCAGAAAATATATTCAGATTTCTATCGTGATAGTCAATGGGAAAGAGTTTCTCCTTCTACTTTTAACGTTGACTATTTGGACGGTTCTTCAATGAATCTTGATGATACTTATTCTACTGAATTTTATCAGAACTATAATTTTTTTGATTTGCGTTATTGCAATTGGCAAAAAGACTTGTTCCATGGCGTTCTTCCACATCAACAATATGGTGAAACGGCCGTTGCTTCGATTACTCCGAATGTAACTGGTAAACTTACTCTCTCTAATTTCTCTACTGTTGGAACTTCTCCTACTACTGCGAGCGGTACGGCTACTAAAAACTTGCCTGCATTTGATACTGTTGGTGACCTCTCTATATTGGTCCTTCGTCAAGCTGAATTTTTACAAAAATGGAAAGAGATTACCCAATCAGGTAATAAAGATTATAAAGATCAGTTAGAGAAACACTGGGGTGTTTCTGTTGGTGACGGTTTCTCTGAACTATGTACCTATCTTGGTGGTGTTTCTTCCTCTATTGATATTAACGAAGTCATTAATACTAATATTACAGGAAGTGCTGCTGCTGATATTGCTGGTAAAGGTGTTGGTGTTGCGAATGGTGAGATTAATTTTAATAGTAATGGTCGCTATGGTTTGATTATGTGTATTTATCATTGTCTTCCTTTGCTTGACTATACTACCGATATGCTTGATCCTGCATTCTTGAAAGTAAATTCAATGGATTATGCTATCCCTGAATTCGATCGTGTTGGTATGCAATCTATGCCGTTGTTGCAACTTATGAATCCTCTTCGTTCTATGGCTAATGCTTCTGGATTGGTTCTTGGTTATGTACCTCGTTATATTGATTATAAAACATCAGTAGATCAGTCAGTTGGTGGTTTTAAACGCACATTGAATTCTTGGGTAATATCTTATGGTAATGCATCTGTTGTGGATCAGGTTGCACTTCCTAGTAGTGCGCCTCCTGTTGAGCCGTCTGAACCTGTTCCTTCTGTTGCTCCTATGAATTTTACATTTTTTAAAGTTAATCCTAATTGTCTTAACCCTATTTTTGCGGTTGAAGTTAATAGCGATATGAGTACAGACCAGTTTTTGTGTAGTTCATTCTTTGATATTAAATCTGTCCGTAATCTTGATACTGACGGTTTGCCTTATTAATTTAAAACTTGTTTATTATGTGGTGTATAAAGCGACGTGTTGAGCCTTATGTGCATAATTCTCAACCTAATAATGTTAATTCTGCCGTATTGTCAGGTAGTGAGTTTGTAGAACCTTCTCCTCTTCATGATTTTATGTTTCAGGAAATAGAGTGTGACGGTAAAAAGTCTATTCGTGTTACTTCTGATATTTATATGTTGTTTAATCAACAGCGATTAGATAAACTTACACGTGCGCAGCTTGTTGAATATTTTGACAATTTGTCTGTTTCCGAACCTAAAATGTCAGATTTGCGTAAAAAGATGACTGACGACCAGTTGTGTTCATTCGTTAAATCAAGGTTTATTCAGACACCGAGTGAGTTAATAGCTTGGTCTCAATATCTTATGAGTTCTCAGGATACAATGATTTCCGCTGCCGCTGCTGCTGCTACTGCTGCTGCTGCTAATGTTACTACTGATGATTCTGCTACTACTGTTGCTGAATGATTATTTCCCCTTGGTTATGGTCTTCAGTTTTAAAATAAAAAAGAGCCTGCGAGCAGTCTCCCCTTTTATTTTTTAACCTAAACCTTAACTGGGGGGTCCCCTTTTAAGGGGGGGCTCCAGGGCTATGCCCTATGAAATAATACCTTTGAAATATAAAGTTATGTGTAATTATAAAAATATTGAATTATGGGTGCTGCTGCTATGACTGGCCTTGTCGGTTCTGCAATTGGTGCAGGTACTTCCCTTATCGGTGGTGCTTCTACTACTGCTATGCAGAATCATGCCAATAAGGAAATTGCTCAAATGAACAATGCCTTTAACGAGAAAATGTTTGATAAGCAAATTGCTTATAATAAGGAAATGTATCAGACACAATTAGGTGACCAGTGGAAATTCTATGATGACCAAAAGGCGAATGCTTGGAAGTTGTATGAAGACAATAAGGCTTATCAGACTGAAATGTGGAATAAGACGAACGAGTACAATGCTCCGTCTGCTCAACGTGAACGTTTGGAAGCTGCTGGTTTGAACCCCTATATGATGATGAACGGTGGTTCTGCTGGTGTTGCTGGTTCTGTATCAGGAACACAAGGCTCTGCCCCGTCTGCTGGTTCTCCCAGTGCACAAGGTGTTCAACCTCCTACTGCTACTCCCTATTCTGCTGATTATTCAGGTGTTATGCAAGGACTTGGACATGCTATTGATACTATTATGACAGGTTCACAGCGTAATATTCAGGATGCTCAAGCCAATAATTTGCGCATTGAAGGTAAGTATATTGCAAGTAAGGCTATTGCTGAATTGTATAAGAGTTATAATGACGCTAAGAATGATGATGAACGTGTAGCTATACAGCGTGTTCTCTCTTCTGTTCAGAAAGACCTCTCTGCATCGCAGATTGCTGTTAATAATGAAAATATTCGTCAAATACAGGCACAAACAAAGATTGCTGTTACTGAGAATTTGTTGCGTGAACAACAACTTAAATTTTTGCCGTATGAACAAAAAATGCAGTTGGCTTTAAGTGCTGCTGATATTGCGTTGAAGTATTCACAGAAGAATCTTACTGAAAAACAAGCTCAACATGAAATTGAGAAACTTGCTGAAACTGTTGCTCGTACTTCTCTTACTAATCAGCAATATTGGACTGAGCGTGCTAATACTGTTAATGCACAGTTAGAAAATACTTCTCGTCAAACGGAGAATCAGTTCCAGTCTGAAACTTATAAAGATCGTGTTCGTCTTATTAAAGAATCTATCTATGATTCTATGTATAATACGGATAAACTTGGTATCTTTAAAACTGGTGCTCGTTTTTTACAATCTTTAGGTGTTCCCTCTGGTGTTTATTGAGTAATATTTTATTATATTTGCATTATAATATTAATTTTTGTTATTATGTGGATATTATTATTATTATTATCTATTCCGTTTTTTATTTTATTCTTTCGATTGGTTAATGCTATTATACGTTATCTTAATCGTAGGTGAAACCTTAGTCATTTTCCCAAAGGGCAGCCGATTAATGAATATCTCGGCTGTCTTTTTTTCTTGTCCTATTATACGAAAAATGACAGGATAAAAATCTTTATATTATGAATTACTCTATACAATGGTGTCCTATACCCTTTCATGACTTAATGGAAATATTTGAATTTCTGTCTTCTCTATCTGTTGTGCGGTTATATCAGTTTGACGGATTACATATATTATTGAATGGCTTCCCTATTATGCAGCTTGTTATTGCCTATGTTGATGGTTTATATCACATTACTTATCGAATATCACGTTTGTAATGTATCTTTATGTTAAATACAATATTACATTTGTTAATATTTTATATTAAACACATTCATGATATTGTAGAATTATAATTCCTCCTATAATCAAAGCAAATAGAAATCAATTAGAACGCCCACAAATTACCAGTAATGGTGTATCAGAATGAAATATCATCTTTCTCGCAATTCCAGGATTGAATAAACGAGAAAATATATTTCTCTTATATGATGTCAATGCAATAATACCTATATGATTGGTTTTAATATAATTATCTAAGCTATTCAATAAATCATCATTCTTTACTACATCATAATAAATCTCTAATTGTGGATATTGTTTTTGGAAATACTCTTTAATACCACCTAATTTAATCTCATTCCAAGTGTTGCTTACATCAGTAAGATGAATTAGAGATATAGAAAAATGGAATGGTTTCAAACTATTAATTAGTGAATCAAAGGCGATTAAATCCCGTTGATCAAAATTTGTAATAAACGCCACACGCTTCACTTCACTAAATTGTTTGAATGGCGTATTTTCAGGAATAGCCAGAACGGGCACACGACTACGTTCAATGACCTCAGCTGTCACACTGCCAATTAAATCAATATCCTTTTGATTTTTACCACGTGTTCCCATTATAATGATCACCGGACGATATTCTTTGGCATAACGTAATATTTCTTCTTCCGGAATACCTTCTCTCAACACACAAACATATTTTACATCAGGAAACTCCCCAGAAGCGACTTTGACTTTTACCTTATCAGACAAAACATTTAAATCTGCATGAACTTTTTGTAATATACTTCTTACATTTTCTTCATCGCTCAACTGATAGTTAAAAACATCACCATATGGTAATGACGTAGCATAAATAGGTGTAAAATAAACATGGAGTAAAACAACTTCAGCATCTATGTTTTTTGCAAAATTGAAGCCAAACTCACACGCTTTCAATGAATAATTTGAAAAATCAACAGGAATCACAACTTTATTACTCCCCTTCTCTATTTTTGGAGCCTTTCCTCCTACCACCTCTTCAGACAGCCATGCTGAACTTTCAGTAATTTTCAAAGCATGCGGTAAATCACTTTCTTTAATACGAACACGCACACCGGAGGATACGACCGGCTGTATTTGATTCACATTATGAATATAAGTTTCAATGCCCTCATTTTCAAGAACATTCTTCAGTATCTGTGCCTTTGCATACGTCAGAATAGCTAATGTTACTAATTTATCTTCCATAAGTTATCCAATTAGATTGTTTATAAAAACAAACAAGAAATCCCAATTGTTTCTCAGCAATTGGGATTCTTTTTAATTTTTCTTAAGCCCGAACGGGTTCTACAGCTTCGCCTGCAATCTCATCTAAAATCTTCAAAGCCCGATCCAGGACTGTAGTATCATCAATCATTACTAAACCACCATCAGGACCTGGTTCCAAATGAATCCCAACACTCTTGCCTTCCTTAAAGTTGTGGCCACCAAAAAAGTTTCTTACTGTGTCAACGTTAAGTCCGAGTTCATCGGCTATTCTATGCATACTACCGCTGGGTAATGAGTCTTTGATCTTACGGAGTTCATTAAATGTTATCGTTCTCATATTCATAAATTTAATGGTTAATACTTTGGATATTGTTTTATCACGCTATAAACTTAAGGAAAAAAAAAGATAAAACAAACTATTTACTTGTATTTTTCTGTTATATGTTTAACATTCTATAAATACCTCAAAAGCCCGTATGAAATATAAACAGGAAAAACACCTTTTATATCCCATGCGGGCTTTACTATTCGGCAATAAACTATCTCTAAATCACTTCTATTGCAGAAGTAGGAACCCATCCTACTTTACCATCTTCCAGACGAATTTCTTTCCATTCGCGCATAGAATTATCCTTAACCTCTATTTTATGCCCCTCATGCAGAATAAACAAACTGGTGCCACTTTCACTGGGAGTACTTCGTACTGTAACACTGGGAGATAAAATAATAGCTTTATTTCTATTCATCAATTCGCTTTTTTGTTCTGAAGCAAAGATGTTACTCAAGGCAACAAGAAACAAAAATGCAATTCCGGCTATAAATCCACTCTTCTTCCACACAATCTGTTTGGAAAGGAAAAAAAGAGAAAATGATATAAGTAAAAGAATAAAGAATACGATTCCTAACTTAGCCCATGCATCTACACTTAAACAATTTATCAAAGACTTCACCCAGGCTACAAAAAAGATATCAGGCACCGAGACTACTTTATCTATCGTTTTAGAACGCGCAATCTCTAAATTAGCACGAATATCCGCATTGCCAGGTTGCAATAACAAAGCACGTTCATAATTTAGAATTGCTTTGGCTATATCATCGGCTTTGTAATAACTATTACCTAAATTATAATAGATTTCTGCCGCTTCCCCTTTCTTTAATAGACTCTCATAAATTTGAATGGCAGAAGCATAATCATTTCGCATATATGCACTATCACCCTCTGCTTTAGTCACATTATCATCTGAGATCTTAGCTGCTGCGAATTCCGTATGTGAACCGATAGAGACTGAATCTTGCGCAGGAGTCAAAGTATCTACTGCTGCAGAACTTTGTCCCCAAGCAGCCATTGTCATCAGCAATCCAAATGTTAAGGATATTATTTTCTTCATCATAGTGTCCTCCCAATTAATGTTTTATAGAGCTTTCCATTTTGCTGATAACCTCCAAAGAATCTGAATAAACTTTATCCATAGCCTGGTTATCATCCCCAGGAGCAAAACGAGCGAACTCACAATTATTCAATGCATCAAGGAACTCTTTTATCAGTGCATCATCCACACCGTAATTACGAAGTTCTCCTTCAACATTATCTTTAGACAAGCGTGAAACCGGGATATTCAATTTGTCACTAATATATCCCCAAAGCGCTTTCAACACTTCATCATAAAATGCATCTTTCTTACCATCGGCCAATAGTCTACCAGCCATTTTCATACGTTTCACAGCAACTTTATTTGCTTTCTTCGTACGCATTTTAGCAACATTGGCATTGGCTGCTATTTGTTTACGATAAATGATAAAGAACAAGATGAATACAACTCCAGGCACAATATAGAATAACCAGCATAGCAGAGAGCCAAAGAAGAAATCGCCCTTCCGAGAAAGAGTGACGTCATTTTGCTTAATATAACGAATATCCTCATTCAACACCTTTAAATCCTCCTTATTAGTAAAGTTAGCAATGGTTTGTGCCGCATTACCACTTCCCTTTTCAACGTGAAGTTCATAGCCTTCAGTGGTCAAAGTCTTATACGTACGAGATTTGATATCAAAATAGCTGAACTCCACAGCAGGAATCTTATAGGTGCCGGCATTACGAGGAATAGCAAGATATTCAATTACCTGACTACCGGAAAGTCCGGCACTCGTCAAACGGAACTTATTATCTACCTTTGGATCATAAACTTCAAAATCTTCAGGGAACTTAACTTCCGGAGTGGAAATCAACTTCAAGTTGCCTGTTCCGGAAATGACAAGTTTCACTGTAACAGCATCGTTTGTTTTAACGTTCGTACTGTTTATGGATGAAGAAATACTGAACTCTCCCACTCCGCCAGAGAATCCTGCGGGCTTTCCTGCCGGCAGTTCTTTTACGTCAACTGTCAACTGGGGAGTTGCCAATGTTTTCTTTACTTCCACATAATTATTTCCGCCATTAAAGAAAGCTTCAAACGGATCGGCCACCTGAGTAGCCTTAGCGATAGACGCATCAAAACGGGCCGCATCAATCGTTAATTTACCCGATTGTTGTGGAAAGAGCACAAATTGACGGTATACGGTTGTCTGATAGTTTCTTCCTTTGTAGTGTTCAAGACTCCATTTACGGTCATTGGGAAGTTCCACCTCTTGCGAATGGAATCCCTTGAAATCAGGTAGTTTGACATTGTCAAAACCCCGTAAATCAACTAAAGTATATATCTTATATGTCAACAAGAAAGCCTCTTGCTCATATAAAGTAGTCTTACTGGCTGTGGCAGTAATAAATAGATCACTATTTGACACTGACGTTCCCGATGAAGCACGACTTGCCGCTCCGCCTTGTCTTCCACTATTTCCGGAGGACGCTCCATTTGCTTGGTCTGCCGGAAGCACATTTATATGTACAGCATTGGAAACCATCTGGTTACCGTCAGCAGTTATGGTAGCTCCGGGAAGAGTAAAACTGCCTTCCTTTGTAGCCATCAAGATGTATGTAAACGTTATGCTGCTGGTAGAGGTCGTTTCTCCATTAATAATCTGCACACTTTTCTGTTGTGAACGGCTGGGTCCCATAAGTACATCGAATCCTTTTATGGAAGGAACCCGAAAATCTCTCACTTTCTGTGTAGTCACTGTATACGACAGCCTGAACTGATCACCCACCGCTACAGCATCGGGGGCAGATGCAGTAAACGATACCTTTTCATCGGCAAAGGCATGCAAACTGACCATTATCAGTGCTATCCATAAGAAAACTATTTTTCTCATATATTATTTCCTAATTATGTTTGTTACCAATCTTTTTCCAAACGTCCACCCTGGATAACCTGTTGCTTCTTTACCTTATCCTGCACATCCTTTTCATCCTGCATAACAGAATTCAAAAGCTGTTCGGCATTCTCTTTAGACATCTCGTTATCCTTCTTTTGCGGTTGAGGTGGTTGTTGCTGTTCTTTATTCTGCTGTTGATCTTTATTCTGGTCCTTTTTGTCTTCCTGTTGGTCTTGCTTCTGCTGTTGTTGATTTTGATCCTGATTTTGTTGATCCTGCTGTTGGTCTTTCAGCATTTTCTGAGCCAAAGCTAAGTTATAACGCGTTTCATCATCCTTTGGATTATTGCGCAGCAACTGTTTGTATGCTTCTACCGCCTTAGCATAATCTTTCTGTGACTGAAAAATCACTCCCATATTATGATAAATCTGCGCTAAATCATCCTTGTCTTTTTCTATCTTTGTGGCTGCAACATATTGTTCCATAGCTTCCTGCAACTTATTCTGCTGTGCCAACGTATTTCCAAGGTTAAACATAGAAACGGTGGACTGAGGATTTACCTCCAATGCCTTGCGATAATTCACTTCTGCATTGACATATACACTATCATTAAAAAAGCGGTTTCCCTTACGGATAAAATCACGTTCGGCTTTTTGGGCGAAAGACGTAGCTGCCGCCAACAGCAATAAAGCCAATCCTATATATTTTTTCTGTAACATACGCATCATTCCTTATTAGAAAACAAATGAATATTACGGAACAGAGGGTTCTTGCGTTCCAATATCAGCATCTCTGCCAACAGCAACAATAAGATGATCCACGCCACAGCCTGGAATTGCTCATTGAATTCTGTATATACTTGCGTTTCTACGTCGGCTTTCGCCATCTTATTGATTTCCTGACTGATTGCCTTCTGGGCACCATTCGTATTATCTACACGCACATATATGCCGTTACCGGATTTGGCGATCTCCTGACACATTTGCTCGTTCAAACGGGTCACAATAACATTTCCGTCACGATCGCGACGATAATCATTGGTTCCTTCTGCCGGAATAGGTGCTCCTTCGGGCATACCCACACCGAGTACATTCACCTGAATGCCCTTCTCGGCAGCAGCCTTAGCGGCTTCTACCGCGCCACCTTCGTGATTTTCACCATCTGTTATGACAATGATCGCACGTCCTACGCCTTCTTGCGGAGTAAAGCTGCGGGAAGCTAAATTAATGGCTGCTCCAATAGCCGTACCTTGTTTAGAAATCAATGAAGGGTCGATAGATTCCAAAAACATCTTGGCCGATATATAATCACTGGTAATAGGAAGCTGTGTAAAAGCGTCACCCGCAAAAACAATCATACCTACCTTGTCATTTTCCATTTTGTCCACCAGCTGTGCCACCAATCTTTTTGCTTTCTGCAAGCGGCTGGGCTGTACATCTTGCGCCAACATTGAGTTTGAGATATCCAGCGCAATCATCACTTCCACTCCCTGACGTTTCACAGTCTCCAGTTTAGAGCCGAATTGGGGACGAGCCAGCAGCACTGCAAACAATCCGATAGCGGCAAATACCATCCAAAACTTCACATCCGGACGGTACTTGGACACATCCGGCATTAATTGCGCCATCAGCACCGGATCACCGAACTTACGAATATTCCTTCGTCTCCGATAATTGGAATACAAGTAAAAGGCTGCCAATAAAGGCAGCAACAGCAACAAGGACAAATATGCAGGTTCTTCAAATCGAAACATCTTCTTATTTACTATTTTACGATTTACTATTCATATTAATCTGTGCACGACATAAAGCACATCCATAAAAAAATCACAAACTTCCTTACGGTATTTTCTTCAATATCGAATTGCGCAACAGGACTTCCAGCAGTACGCAGAAGAAAGCAGCCAGTGCAAACCAGCGGTATTCCTCCTGACGCTTACTGTATTCTTTCACACTCAGTTTCGTTTTCTCCAGTTTGTCAATTTCTTCATATACCTCTTTCAGCTTCGAATTACTCGTAGCACGAAAATAATTGCCGTCTGTTGTCCCGGCAATTTGTGTCAAAGTCTTCTCGTCTATCTCAACCGGCATATTGACGTATTGCACTGTCCCGCCTACCGGATACGGATATGGCGCCATACCGTTAGTACCCACACCGATGGTATAGACACGAATACCGAAACTTTTTGCAATCTCGGCAGCCGTCAATGGAGAAATATCTCCTTTGTTGTTCGTACCATCCGTCAGCAGAATGATAACTTTTGATTTGGCCTTGCTGTCTTTCAACCGGGTAACCGCGTTGGCGATGCCCATTCCCACCGCTGTACCGTCCTCAATAAGTCCGCACTTTACGTCCTTTATCAAATTCAGAAGAACGGCATGATCTACTGTCAGCGGGCATTGCGTAAAACTCTCTCCGGCAAACAGCGTGATACCGATATTATCATTCGGTCGTCCATTGATAAACTCCGCCGCCACATCCTTTGCCGCTTCCAGCCGGTTAGGCTTCAAATCTTCGGCCAACATACTGGTAGAAACGTCTATGGCAAGCATTATATCAATACCTTCTATTTCGCTATTCTGCCAACTATTGGTTGTTTGAGGCCGGGCCAAAATAAGAATAACCAATGCCAAAGCAATTATTCGCAATGCAAACGGTACATGCAGCAAATAGTTCTTATAACTTTTCGGGGTATGCGCATATACACGAGCGTCCGAAATCTGAAGCGTAGCTTCACTATTCTTCCGTTTCATGATATACCATACTATATAAGGTATAAGCAACAGCAGTAAGAATAAATATTCAATATTGGCAAAAACCATGATATTTACAATTTTACAATTTACAATTTATGACTGAAGTTCCCTCCTACCCGCTCATCAAGCAAAATAGTTGTATAACTCCGAACCGATATATATCAACGAACCGATAAGGGCCGCTGCTAAGGCCGCAATCCCTATGCCAAGCAATATCTTGGTACGCAAAGGCCGCTTCTCAATAATAGTGATCTCAGTGGGCTGCGGTTTGACATTCTCGTCCTCCTTTTCTTTCGTTTCATTGATAAAATCGATTGCGCTAATCAAATTAGCGTCGTTCTCATTCATCAGCGGACTATGCTTGGCAAACTTCACTAAATCCGCCGTCTGAAACAAGGAACGCAAATCAGAGATAGCATCTTTATCATTCATTTGCAGCAACTTATCAATAATTTCAGAAGACGTCATCTCCAATGCATTGAAGCCGAAACGATTCTTTATATAAGTACGAATGGCATCCGTCAGTTCCGTATAATATTCCTTCGACTGTCCTTTCTGCCAAACCTTCTCACTCTTAATGCGCTCTATTTCCTGCATAGCCAATTGATGAGGCGGCAATTTGGGCTCCACTTTCACCTTGCGAATAATCGGCTTATTATCACGAATACGTTTCACAAGGTAGATAAGCAGCAACAAGAAGGGCGCAAACAGCACAGCACAAGCGATGGCCATATACCAATCCTCCCATGCAAAGGGAGCTTTCATTACGGGCTTCGGGCCAAAGAACTGGTCGGGATGCAACGTGTCTACCGGCATTGAATATACTTTCAATGCCAAAGCCTTGGAACGGTATGCCTTATTATCGACAAGCACCTCCATCGGTGGCAGATAGTATAATGCCGAATCAAATGAAGTTACGGTATACTCCTGCGTTATCAACGAACGTCTGCCATCATTCAGCATTTGCGTATCCGGCTTGGCTATATCGATTATTTCCACTCCACGCACCAAAGTATCGGCATAGGCGGGAAAAATAGCACGCTTATCAGCATCCAATGCCACTTGGAGCTTGATTTTGGCTTGCTCTCCAATGAGGATCTGCAAAGAGTCAATCGTAGCATCCACCGTCACCGACTGGGCTGCTATCCTACCCGTCAAGACTGCCAACAGTGTTATCAGAAATATATGTCTTTTCATTTTCCGATTAATTTCGTTTCGCAAACAAATTCATCAATGCCTTAACATAGTCCTGGTCTGTACGTACCGACACATTATCGACATTGCTTTTGGTAAATGTTTCATTCAGTTCCGCCTGTTTGTTCACCCACCAATCATGGTGAGCGCGGCGTACAGCACGTGAAGAAGTATCAATCCACTGTTCATGCCCTGTTTCCGCATCTTTTATTTTCATCAGTCCTACGGCAGGCAATTCCTCTACACGACGGTCATAGACCTGAATAGCCACAACATCATGCTTGCGATTGGCAATAGTCATGGCATTCTTAAAGTTCTCCCGGTCAATAAAGTCTGATAAAACAAAAGCAGTGCAGCGGCGCTTCATCACATTCGTAAGATACTCCAGTCCAAGGCGAATGTTTGTCCGCCGGCTTTCCGGATGAAAATCAAGCAACTCTCGAATGATATATAAAATGTGTTTACGCCCTTTCTTAGGCGGAATAAACTTTTCTATCCGGTCTGAAAAGAAGATGACACCGATCTTATCGTTGTTCTGAATGGCAGAAAAAGCTAATGTGGCAGCTATTTCTGTCACCATATCCTTTTTCATCTGCTTCACCGTACCGAACTCCAAACTACCGGAAACATCTACCAGCAACATAACAGTCAACTCACGCTCTTCTTCAAACACCTTCACAAATGGTTTGTGGAAGCGCGCCGTCACATTCCAGTCTATGTCGCGTATATCGTCACCAAACTGATATTCACGCACTTCGGAAAAAGCCATACCCCTGCCTTTAAAAGCCGAATGATATTGGCCTGCAAAGATATTATTGGATAATCCGCGCGTTTTTATCTCAATTTGACGGACTTTTTTTAACAAATCAGTGGTTTCCATTCAGTAACACATAAATATTTAGTAAACAACAACTTAGTATATGACATACGTCTTTTACTAAATCTTTCTTTCCTTTTTACTAAAACATCGGTAAGGATATACTAAATCTTTTCCCCCGTTTTAGTAAAAGAACAGGAGCGCTCTTTCAACATCAACCTTACGGCTACGATATTTATTTACACATTAGGGCACTTCAACTTTATTCAAAATCTTGCTGACAATTTCGTCAGAAGTCATATTGCTTGCTTCTGCCTCATAAGTCAAGCCGATACGATGGCGCAATACATCATGTGCCACAGCACGTACGTCTTCAGGAATAACGTAGCCACGACGCTTGATGAAAGCATAACTGCGAGCTGCCAACGCCAAATTGATGGAAGCACGAGGTGAGCCACCAAATCCAATCATATCCTTCAGTTCCTTCAGATCGTATTTCTCCGGATAGCGGGTTGCAAATACAATATCGACAATGTATTTCTCAATTTTCTCATCCAGATATACCTGACGCACAACTTTACGAGCTTCGATGATCTCATCAGCTTTCAAAATAGGCTTCACATTCAGCTTATCTCCGTTTATATTCTGACGTATAATCAATTTCTCCTCTTCCAGTTTCGGATAGTCGATGACAACTTTCAGCATAAAACGGTCCACCTGTGCTTCGGGCAGCGGATATGTACCTTCCTGCTCAATAGGGTTCTGGGTAGCAAGCACCAAGAATGGTTCGGGCAACTTGAAGGTCTCCTTGCCTATTGTAACCTGACGTTCCTGCATAGCTTCCAACAGGGCACTCTGGACTTTGGCCGGAGCACGATTTATTTCATCCGCCAATACGAAATTAGCAAATACCGGACCTCGCTTCACTTGGAAAGTCTCATCTTTCTGACTGTAAACCATTGTACCGATAACGTCGGCCGGCAACAAGTCCGGCGTAAACTGAATACGGCTGTACTGCGCGTCGATCAATGAAGCCAACGTTTTGATAGCTAATGTTTTTGCCAAACCCGGCACACCTTCCAGCAGCACATGTCCGTCGGACAACAGACCAATTAACAACGACTCTACCAGATGCTTTTGTCCTACAATAACCTGGTCCATGCCCGTAGTAAGATTGGTAACGAAAGCACTTTGTCTTTCAATCCGCTCATTCAGCTCGCGGATATCAATTGTTTCAGCCATAAATCAATGTATTTTTAATGTTTAATTTTCATTTTAGCCCGGTTGAAAGCCGGTAATTATCTTTTCGCTTCCAAAAGTACGGGAATAAATTAACCATAGCAACTAATTTTTATTAAAAAACTATGCGAAACCTTTAGATTAAACTACTTTCATAGAGTTTAGTATTTAGCAAAAAAAGAAGCAGTAATTTTTTACTGCTTCTTTTTTAATTTCGGGATCTTTATCGTTGTACCTGCGGGTACATTATTCGGATTCTTAATAACAGCCGGATTATGCTTTACGATATATGGATAAAGCACCTTAGTACCATAAAAACGGAGGGCTACTTTTGTTAAAGTTTCTCCCGATTTAATCGTATAGGTGGTCTCTGTTCCCACAATAGTATAACTGGTAGAATCGGGTATATACGCGGTTCCGGTTGTTTTTTGAGTTTGAGCAGTCGTTTTTTGCGTCTGAGATACCGGCGTGGTATTAACCGGATCTGGTCGCCTGGCGACAACAGGCGCATCCGATTTCTTTGTTACAGGTTCAGTAACCGGCCTTCCGGATGCTGTATCTGTATCTGCTTCAGTGACAGTTACAGTATCTTTAACGGCAACACTATCTGCCAAAGCTGTATTATCTGCCGGTTTGTCAGTTCCGACATCAACCACTTTCTCAACAGGAGGTTCTGATGACAGATTATCGAATAATTCCGGGGAATATAAATAAGCAATGGCTCCTGCACACAACAGCACTACAAACACTACAATTCCAATGAAATATTTCATTGTAGAAGATTCGGTTGACGCATCGGTTTTCATCACCTCCGCTTCCTCCGGGGTTTCTGTTTTTTCCTCCTCCGAAGTCATTGTTTCCTCCGAAGTCGCTGTTTCAAAAGTTGTTGCTGCTTCCGATATTGTTACTTCTTCCGATATTGCTGCTTCTTCCCGGTTTTCAGTTTTTTCTTTCGGCGTCTCAATATCTTCCGGCGTAGCAGCAGTTACTTCCTCTGTCTTTTGCCCGGCGTTTTCTTCATCCTCATTATCACTATCATCCACAGGGGTATCTTCCAAGACTGTATTGTCATTGAGCACCACCGTTTCAAAATGCGAGAATGGCTTATTAATGAGGTCTTTCAGGGCAGGTTCGGGAGTAAATGAAACTTTAGTATGTCCCTGTATCTCAAAACGTTCCCCCGTATTGACATTGACACTTTCGCGGCTTTCCACATCAATCAGTTTAAAAGCCCCCAGCCCTTTTACCTTCACATACTTATCTTTTTCCAGCGCTTCCTCAATCAACTGGAAGAATTCCTTCACAAAACTATCAGCATTTTTCTTGCTCATGCCATGCTTTTCAGCCAGCAAATCAATCAAGTCCTGTATGTTTAGTTTCTCATTCATAATATGGAAGATTTAAAAGCAAGATTACTTAAACTTATCTTTTAACAACGTACTGGGTTTATAAGTCAACACCAACTTGGGTGGAACCAGCATGCGCTGCTTGGTTGTCGGATTCACAGATATACGTTCAGCTTTCTTCTTTACCTCGAATGTTCCAAAGCCTTGTATGGAAATCACATTCCCTTCTTCCAACTGCCGCGTCATGTCCGACAACAAGGATGTAACCAGCTCCGAGGTATCCTTTAAAGTGTACCCCAACCGTCGTGACAATTCAGAAGTAAATTCTTTGTTATTCAAAATCCAAGCTTTAAAATTGTGAACTACGGTGCTATATTAGCAAATCTTCCCCACATACACAAGGAGTTTGGGAAAAATATTTAAATAATCCGGCCAAAAAGATCGAAATCATCGGAGTTTATTATCTCCACCTGGTAAAAGTTACCGATTTCCAACGACGCATCCCCACATTCAATCAGCACCTCAGGATCCACCTCAGGAGAATCGAATTCAGTGCGCCCAACATAATAATCACCTTCCCTACGGTCGATAATCACCTTCATCCGCTTACCCACTTTTCCCGCACTCAGTTCCGCAGAAATGCCTTGCTGAATAGACATCAGTTCATCCAATCGGGCCTGCTTCACCTCCGGAGGAACAGTGTCTTCGTAATGGGCCGCAGCATACGTACCTTCTTCTTCGGAATACGCAAATGCCCCCATTCTATCGAAGCGAACCTTACGGACAAACTCTTTCAACTCCTCAAAATCAGCTTCCGTTTCTCCCGGATGTCCCACCATAAGCGTAGTGCGCAAATGAATTCCGGGCACTTCCTCACGAAATTTTTCTATCAGACGATAAGTTTCCTCCTTAGTTACATGGCGGCGCATCTTATCCAACATATTATCGCTGATATGTTGCAAAGCAATGTCCATATATTTACAAACATTAGAACGCTCACGCATAACCCGGAACAAGTCCATAGGGAAATGGGCAGGATAGGCATAATGCAGACGTATCCATTCCACGCCCGGAACATCCGAAATTCTTTCGATTAATTCGGGCAACATCTGCTTTTTGTACAAATCCACTCCATAGTAAGTAAGTTCCTGAGCAATGACCTGAAACTCTTTGACCCCACGAGCCACAAGATACCTCACTTCATCCAAGATTTCTTCTATCGGACGCGATATGTGCCGCCCTGTAATAATGGGAATGGCACAGTACGAACACTTACGGTCGCATCCTTCCGATATTTTCAGATAAGCATAATGCTTGGGAGTAGTCAACGTACGCTCTATATGAAACTCCTCATGATATGCCTTACCCAAATCTTGCAACAGTTCCTTCCAGTTAAACTTACCGTAAAACTTATCAACCTGAGGGATTTCAATAGCCAGTTCTTTCAGATAGCGTTCCGAAAGGCAACCCATGACATAGAGTTTCTCCAAATTTCCTTCTTCTTTTGCCTGTGCAAATTCAAGAATCATGTTAATGGACTCTTCCTTTGCATCACCTATAAAGCCACAGGTGTTAATCACAGCAATCTGACCTTTCGGACGCTCGGCATCATGCGTCACACAAAAGCCTGCTTCCTCTAATTGGCGCATCAAATGCTCTGAATCCACCAAATTTTTAGAACAACCTAATGTTATGATATCAATGGTTTTCCGTTTCATGCATTTCCCCCAAACAATGAATCTACAAATTCTTTCTTACGGAACACTTGCAAGTCTTCCATACCCTCTCCTAACCCTATGTACTTCACAGGAATCTTGAATTGATCGGAAATACCTATTACAACACCGCCTTTAGCCGTTCCGTCCAACTTAGTCACAGCCATTGCCGTAACTTCCGTTGCCAGCGTGAATTGTTTGGCCTGCTCAAAAGCATTCTGTCCGGTAGAGCCATCCAAAACAAGCAACACCTCATTAGGAGCATCCGGCACAACCTTCTTCATCACATTCTTAATCTTAGTCAGCTCATTCATCAAGCCCACTTTATTATGCAGACGCCCGGCTGTATCAATAATCACTACGTCAGCATTATTGGCTACTGCCGAACTCAGAGTATCAAATGCTACGGAGGCGGGATCCGAACCCATTTTCTGCTTTACAACAGGAACTCCTACACGTTCCCCCCATATCACCAACTGCTCTACCGCTGCCGCACGAAAAGTATCGGCCGCTCCCAGATAAACAGATTTACCAGCTTTCTTAAACTGATAAGCCAGCTTACCTATGGTAGTGGTTTTTCCCACGCCATTCACTCCAACCACCATAATGACGTAAGGTTTCTTCGTAATCGGAGTTTCAAAATCATCTACATCATCTGAATTATTTTCCGTCAGCAAAGCAGCGATTTCATCGCGCAAAATCATATTCAGTTCTTGCGCATTCATATATTTTTCATCGGCGGCGCGCTTCTCGATACGTTCAATAATTTTCAACGTTGTCTCTACACCCACATCCGAAGTTATCAGCACCTCTTCCAGATTATCCAGCACTTCATCGTCTACTTTCGACTTTCCTGCCACTGCGCGGGCTATCTTGCCGAATACACTTTCTTTTGTCTTAGATAATCCTTTATCTAACGTTTCCTTCTTTTCCTTAGAGAAAAAACTAAAAAATCCCATAGTCTACACTTTTGTATAATACATTATGCTACAAAGATATAACAAAACTGACAAATAATAAAAGTTGAAGCGATTTAATAACAAAAAAAATCCTCTCACCGGATACTTCCAATGAGAGGAGCTTTATAAGTAATCAGCGCTTCGCAGCAACTGTATTCATCTTATTTTTTGAAAAAGTCTTGTACTTTTTCGTTAGGAACCATTTGTTCATCAAAAGAATAAGCACCTGTTTTCGGAGACTTAACCATCTTGATAACCTTCGTATAAGCACGACCTTCTTTAGAACCATCGTGCAAACTTGCTACTGTTTTCT
>ERZ825384.2016-NODE-2016-length-22040-cov-4.068956_pt1 | contig 22040 bp, 20 predicted proteins | sample MGYA00519931_ERZ825384 | MGnify/ENA primary metagenome ERZ825384 (study PRJEB31778, sample SAMEA3449200) | human gut metagenome | biome: human gut; feature: human-associated habitat; material: faeces | place: United Kingdom | collected 2010/2012 ...
AAATCTTTTAATAAATTTGCCGGATCGAAACAAGCAGAACCCCCAGAGAAAATATACCCTATATCTGTGGCCTCGGAGCAAGGTTTGGATGCGAGCACTTAAGCGAGTATTCAAACCGCCGCGACTAAAGTCACAGATATAGGGTATATATTCTCTGGGGGTTCGTCTGTCTACTCATCCCGGCAAATTCCTATTTATCTATTTGTATCAAAAAAAATACTTGACTTCTCCACCAGCTATGATATATTTGTAATCACTTGCTTTGATATTCAAACTATTTTAATTCAAAATAATATTATTTCAAAACAATAAGATTTGAAAATAAAAATATTCACATAGAATATCAGAACGAAGTGATCAGAAGTAATCATATGAGCAAGAAAAGGAGAAAGTGATGTTTGTCAAAATAAAAGGGACAGGCTCCTGCCTTCCTGAGAAAGTGCTTGATAATTTTGAAATTTCTCAGTTGGTAGATACGAACGATGAATGGATTCAGAGTCGTACCGGAATCAAGAGCCGGCATATTGCCAGGGAAGAGACAGCAGTTTCTATGGCAGCGAAAGCGGCGAAGAGGGCATTGGAAGATGCACAGGTTGCGGCAGAGGAGATTGACCTTCTCATTGTGTCAAGTGTTTCGTCTGAACAGCTTTTGCCATGTACAGCCTGCAGTGTTCAAAAGGAGATTGGTGCTGTGAATGCAGCAGCATTTGATTTAAATGCGGCATGTTCAGGATTTATAGTAGCTTATCAGATGGCAGCCGGACAGATTAAGGCCGGGCTTTCGAAAAAAGCGCTGTTGATCGGTGTAGAATGTCTGTCGAATATCGTGAACTGGGAAGACAGAGGTACCTGTATTTTATTTGGTGATGGTGCCGGAGCTGCGGTTGTCAGTGCAGATGAAGATGGGAATATAGATGGAAGAGGAAACATTGAGATTCCTTCCGTACTTCATTCCGATGGAAGCAGAGGTGAAGTACTTACCTGTCAGAATCCGACGGGAAAGAGAGCCGATGGTTCTTTAAAGGGTTATGTGGCGATGGATGGCAGAGAGATTTACAAGTTTGCAGCCAGACAGGTTCCTGTTGTAGTGAAGGAAATTCTTGAAAAGGCAGGAAAGTCTGTAGAAGAAGTTGATTTATTTGTTCTTCATCAGGCAAACCGAAGAATTGTCGAGGCAATCGCTAAGCGGTTAAAGCAGCCAATTGAAAAGTTTCCGATGGATATGATGCAGAATGGAAATATGTCTTCTGCGAGTATTCCGGTGCTGCTTGATGAATTAAAGAAAGCCGGAAAGTTACAGCCGGGAATGAAGATAGTTGTTGCCGGGTTTGGCGCAGGCCTTACATGGGGCGGCATGTATTTAGAATGGTAAAAAGGTAATTCCCGGAATTTCCGGATTACATAAAGAAGAAAACAATGTAAGAGTATAAGAAAGAATGAGGTTTATATTATGTTTGAAAAAATTAAAGAATTAATCGTGGAATCTTTAGGAATTGAAGAAGACCAGGTAACAATGGAAGCATCTTTCAAAGAGGATTTAAAAGTAGATTCTCTTGACCTTTTCGAGATGGTTATGAGTCTTGAGGATGAGTTTGATGTAGAAATCCCTACAGAAGAGTTAGAGAAGATGGAAACTGTTGGAGACGTTGTAGAGTACATCAAAGAACATAAATAGGCAGAGGGACAAAGAATGAAAACAGTGATTACAGAATTGCTTGGAATTGAGTACCCGGTAATTCAGGGCGGTATGGCATGGGTTGGAACAGCCGAGCTTGCCGCCGCTGTTTCCGAAGCCGGTGGACTTGGAATCATTGGTGCGGGCGGTGCACCTGCTTCTTGGGTGGAAGAACAGATTCATAAAGTAAAGGAAAAAACAGATAAGCCATTTGGCGTGAATCTGATGTTATTAAATCCAGAGGCAGATGCGATCGCCGAACTTCTTGTAAAAGAGGAAGTAAAGGTAGTAACAACCGGTGCAGGTAACCCGGAAAAGTACATGGAAGAATGGAAGAAAGCCGGTGTGCGCGTCATTCCAGTTGTAGCAAGTACTGCTCTTGCAAAGCGAATGGAAAAGGCTGGTGCGGACGCGGTTATCGCAGAAGGTACCGAGTCAGGCGGACATATTGGAGAGACAACAACAATGGCATTAGTACCACAGGTTGTTGATGCAGTAAATATCCCTGTAATTGCAGCCGGCGGAATCGCAGACGGAAGAGGAATGGCAGCCGCATTTATGCTTGGCGCAAAGGCTATCCAGATGGGAACGATTTTCGTTGCATCTAAGGAATCCATCGTAAGTGAAGCCTATAAGAATAAAGTAATTAAAGCAAAAGATATTGATACAAAGGTAACCGGAAGAACAACAGGACATCCAGTTAGATGTTTAAGAAATCAGCAGACAAGAGAGTATTTGAAGTTAGAGCAGGCAGGCGCTTCCTTTGAAGAACTTGAGAAGCTGACACTTGGCGGTCTTAGAAAGGCGGTTGTTGACGGTGATGTCATTCATGGAAGTGTGATGGCAGGCCAGATTGCCGGTCTTGTAAAGGACAGCAGAAGTTGTAAGGAAATTATCGAAGGAATCTGCAGAGAGATGAAGAACGTTGTTCTTTCACAGGCAGAGAATATCGGGAGGTAGAGTAAATGAGTAAAATAGCATTTCTTTATCCGGGACAGGGAGCACAGGTCGCAGGAATGGGTAAAGATTTTTATGAAAAAAGCCCACTGGCAAAAGAAGTATTTGATAAGAGCTGTGAGATTTTAGGACAGGATATGAAACATATCTGTTTTGAGGAAAATGAACTCCTTGACAGAACGGATTATACACAGGCTGCATTAGTTACTACCTGTATGGCAATGACAAAAGAGATTATGGCAAGAGGGCTTACACCAGACATGACAGCCGGGCTTAGTCTTGGAGAATATTGTGCGATTACAACAGCAGGCGGCATGGAGCTTGAGGATGCTATTAAGATGGTGTGGCTCCGCGGAAACCTCATGCATAACGCAGTACCGGAAGGTAAGGGCGGTATGGCCGCTGTACTTGGTCTTTCTGGAGAAGCGGTAAATGAGGCGATTGCATACATGGAAGGTGTTTACGTTGCAAACTATAACTGTCCGGGACAGATTGTTATTACCGGAGATAAGGAAGCGGTAGAGAATGCAGCACCAGCTTTAAAAGAGGCGGGAGCAAAACGTGTCATTCCATTAAATGTAAGCGGACCATTTCATTCCATTTACTTAAAAGAAGCAGGGGAGAAGCTTTATCAGGCACTTTCCGAAGTGACATTAGGAGAGTTAAAGATTCCTTATGTGACAAATGTGGATGCAAGTATCGTGACAGATACGACAAGAACAAAAGAATTATTAAAAGAACAGGTTTATTCCTCCGTTTTATGGGAGCAGAGTGTGCGTGCCATGATAGCAGACGGTGTGGACGTTTTCGTAGAAATCGGTCCGGGAAAGACTTTGAGCGGTTTTATGAGAAAGATTGACCGTAACGTAAAGATGTTCCGAATCGGAACGATGGAAGATATCGACAAGACAGTGGAAGCTATAAAGGAGTTATAGATATGTTATTAGAAGGAAAAACAGCAATTGTGACCGGCGCGTCCGGCGGAATCGGAAAAGCAGTTGCCATCGCTCTTGCAAAAGAAGGCGCAGCAGTAGCCGTACATTTTCACGGAAATGAAGAAAAGGCACTTCTTGTAAAAAAAGAAATTGAAGAGGCAGGTGGAAAAGCAGAAATTTTCCGTGCCAATGTTGCAGATTTTGAAGAATGTAATGCTTTAGTAAAAGCGGTAGCCAAGACATTTGGCAGCATTGATATTCTTGTAAATAATGCAGGAATTACAAAAGATGGTCTTTTAATGGCTATGAGTGAAGCAGATTTCGATAATGTAATAGATACGAACTTAAAGGGATGTTTCCAGATGATTCGTTTTGCGAGCCGTCGCATGATGAAGCAGAGATATGGAAGAATCATTAATGTAAGTTCCGTTTCCGGCGTCGCCGGAAATGCCGGTCAGGCGAACTATAGTGCATCCAAAGCAGGAATAATTGGATTAACCAAATCCGCAGCAAAAGAATTAGCGTCCAGAGGAATTACCTGTAACGCTATTGCTCCGGGATTCGTAAAAACAGAGATGACAGATGTACTTTCTGATGAAGTAAAAGAAAATGCAAAGAAACAGATTCCACTTGGCCGTTTTGCAGAGCCGGAAGATATTGCGAATGCAGCAGTATTTTTAGCTTCTGACAAAGCGTCTTATATTACCGGTCAGGTACTTTTAGTGGATGGTGGTATGGTGATGTAAGTGAGAGAAAGGATTTTTCTGATATGAAAAGAAGAGTAGTAATTACCGGAATGGGTGCTGTGACTCCAATCGGAAACACATTAGACGAATTCTGGAATGGAATTAAAGAAGAAAAGGTAGGTATCGGAGCTATCACAAAGTTCGATACCGAAGATTATAAAGTAAAGATTGCAGCCGAAGTAAAAGATTTCAATGTAAAAGAAAGACTTGATAACAAGGCAGCAAGAAGAATGGAAGTTTTCTCCCAGTATGCCGTAGCTGCATCAAGAGAAGCATTTGCCATGGCAGGTCTTGATATGGAAAAAGAAGATCCATACCGTGTCGGTGTTATCATTGGTTCCGGTATCGGCGGTCTTTCCAGCATGGAGAAAGAGCATGAGAAAATCATTACAAAGGGACCAAAGAGAGTGAGTCCAATGCTTATTCCTTTAATGATTTCCAACATGGCAGCAGGAAATGTAGCGATTGACTTAGGCTGCAAAGGCAAATGTACTGACGTAGTAACTGCATGTGCGACAGGAAGTAACTCTATCGGAGATGCCCTTCGTGCCATTCAGTACGGAGATGCCGATGTTATGCTTGCCGGTGGAACAGAAAGCAGTATCACACCAGTTGCCGTTGCTGGATTTACAAATCTGACTGCACTTTCCAGTGAGAGCGACCCGTTACGCGCGTCTCTTCCATTTGATGAGGCAAGAGGCGGATTCGTTATTGGCGAGGGAGCAGGAGTTGTTGTATTAGAGGAATTAGAACATGCGAAAAAGCGTGGAGCAAAGATTCTTGCAGAGTTAGCCGGATATGGTTCTACCTGTGATGCCTTCCACATCACTTCTCCTGCAGAGGACGGAAGCGGTGCAGCAAAAGCAATGGAACTTGCCATGGAAGAAGCAGGTGTAAAACCGGAAGAAGTAGATTACATTAACGCACATGGAACAGGAACCCACCACAACGATTTATTTGAGACAAGAGCTGTAAGACGTGCCTTTGGTGAGAGCGCAGACCATTTAAAAATGAGTTCTACAAAGTCAATGATCGGACATTTGCTTGGAGCAGCCGGAGCGGTAGAGTTAATCGTTTGTGTGAAGTCCATCGAAGAAGGCTATATCCATCCAACCGTAGGAACAACCAATCCTGGTGAGGGATGCGATCTTGACTATGTAATTAACGGAGCAGTAGAGCAGGAAGTGAATGTAGCCATCTCCAACTCTCTTGGTTTTGGAGGACATAACGCTTCTCTTCTTGTAAAGAAATACGAGGAGTAGACAGATATGGATTATCAGCAGATTTTAGAATTAGTAAAAGAAGTATCAAAAGCAGGGCTTACGAATTTTGAATATACAGAGGGTAATATCCGCATTGCCATGAGTTGTCCACAGCCAGAAGAAAAAATCGTTGTGCCAGCTTCAAACATTGCGTTACAGGAAGCCATTGGTGTCAGCGCAAACAGCGTGAATGGTGCAAATACAGCCGGAACAGAGGGAGTTGCAGCTACTGCAGCTGCACAGTCACAGGCAGCAGAAGCAGTCGGGGAAAAGGGTGGAAACCTCGTAAAATCCCCGTTAGTTGGTACATTTTATGCAGCACCTTCTGAAGATGCAGAGCCTTTCATAAAAGTAGGGGATACCGTAAAGAAAGGGCAGACTTTGGCCATTGTTGAGGCAATGAAGCTTATGAATGAGATTGAGAGCGAATTCGATGGTGTTGTTACGGAAATTCTTGTAGAAAATGAAGAGAATGTGGAGTATGGACAGCCGTTATTCAGAATTCAGTAATATTGATAAGGTATGAATTTAAGTCTGATTTTCTCAAGTTAATAACTATAAATGAGCAAATACAGAAAAATGCACAAAATAGGTGCTTGTTGTTTGTAGTCTAAGCACATTCAGACCAATCAAGTAAAGTATGTCTTTATAATGCGGACATAGTTGTGCAATATTTTAAATTTATTCATTTATAGTTAATAAGTCAGAAGCTTTAACAGAAAGTAAAAACAGGTTTTTATAAATATAAGTAAAGCAGTAAACAGGTTGGAAGAAAATTATGAGATTAGGAATTAAAGAAATTGAACAGATTTTACCACACAGACATCCATTTCTTTTAGTTGATTACATCGAAGAGATGGAACCAGGTGTCAGTGCCGTAGGATATAAATGCGTAACATTTCATGAAGACTTTTTCCGTGGACATTTTCCACAGGAGCCAGTTATGCCAGGTGTTCTTACTGTAGAAGCGTTAGCGCAGGTAGGGGCAGTTGCCATACTTTCCTTAGAAGAAAATAAAGGAAAGACAGCATATTTTGGTGGAATTAATAAATGCCGTTTTAAAGGGAAAATTGTTCCAGGCGATAAAGTAAAGCTTGAGACCAAAATCGTAAAACGTAAAGGCCCGATGGGTGTGGGAGAAGCCACAGCCTATGTGGACGGAAAAGTAGTAGTAAAGGCAGAATTAACTTTTATGGTTGGTTGATTTTTCATCAGAATAAGTCTTAAGGAAGATAGATAGAACATAGAAATAGCATAATTTTAGGATAGAGAATTGTGGCAGAAGTTGTCGCAATAAAGATAAAAGGAGAACATAATGATTCGGAAAATATTGATTGCAAACAGAGGAGAGATTGCCATCCGCATCATCCGTGCTTGCAGAGAGATGGGAATTGAAACTGTTGCAGTGTATTCCGAAGCAGACCGGGAGGCACTTCATACACAGCTTGCCGATGAGGCGGTCTGTATCGGACCTGCTGCAGCAAAAGACAGTTATCTGAATATGGAGCAGATTATCAGCGCAACGATGATTACCGGTGCGGATGCCATACATCCGGGATTTGGTTTTTTATCAGAAAACAGCCAGTTTGCGAAACTGTGTGAGGCCTGCCACATTACTTTTATCGGTCCGGACTCTGATATTATTGCCCGACTTGGCAATAAGGCAGTAGCAAGACAGACAATGGTAGATGCTGGTGTCCCAGTAATTCCAGGATGTCAGAAGGCGCTTACTGATGTAAAAGAAGCGTTGGAAATTGCAAAAGGAATCGGCTTTCCAGTTATCGTAAAGGCCGTTCTTGGTGGCGGCGGTAAGGGAATGCGTGTCGCTTACAATGAGGATGAGTTCGAAAATGCATTCTTAATGGCGCAGAAAGAATCCGGACTTGCTTTCGGTGATGAGAGCATGTACTTAGAGCATTTTGTAGAGAATCCCCGCCATATAGAGTTTCAGATTCTTGCCGACAATTATGGTAATGTCATTCATTTGGGAGAACGCGACTGTTCTGTGCAGAGAAATCATCAGAAAGTCATTGAGGAATCCCCATCTGCCGTAGTAGATGAGGAACTTCGTGAGAAAATGGGACAGGCAGCTGTTCTTGCAGCAAAGGCAGCAGGATATAAGAATGCAGGAACGATTGAATTTCTCCTTGAAAAAGATAAAAGCTTTTACTTTATGGAAATGAACACTCGTATCCAGGTAGAACATCCTGTCACAGAATGGGTTACAGGAATCGACTTGATTAAAGCACAGATTCGAATTGCTGATGGCGAGAAACTGAAATGGAAGCAGGAAGATATCCAGATTACCGGTCATGCCATTGAGTGCCGTATCAATGCGGAAGACCCATCAAAGAACTTCCGTCCATGTCCTGGAAGAATTACCGATATGTATCTTCCAGGTGGAAAAGGTGTTCGTATTGACAGTGCAATCTACAGTGGATGTGAAGTATCCCCATACTATGATTCTATGATTACAAAGCTCATTGTATTTGCGGCAACGAGAAAAGAAGCAATTGCAAAAATGCATCGTGCATTAGGCGAAGTTATCATCGAGGGAATCACAACGAATATTGATTTCCTTTATGAGATTATGGAACGTCCGGATTATCAGGAGGGCGATTTTACGATTCAGTATTTGGAAAAGGTGCTTGAAGAACGTAGTCAGGAAATCAAAAAGTAAGATTCACATCTTATTTTGTATTTTTGAGATGTATTTCCTATCTATTCGGCTGACGTAGTTCGCCATGTAGCTTTCATTTAAGCGAAAGCTTTTGTAAATTAGATGTACATCTTGCAGAAACATTTTCCAGACATGTTCTTGAAGAGATGGGAAAAATAAATAGTCAGCGGCCCGTAATAAAAAAATAACAGGTTTACCTGTTATGTACGAAAGGATTTATTTATGAAATTAAAAAGTATATTTAAGAAAACACCCGTCACAAAGCCGGAAGTAAAAGAAGCTGCCAGCAAGGTAAAGCCAGAAGTTCCAGAAGGACTTTTAAAACGCTGTAATAAATGTGGAAAGGGTATTTTCACAGAAGATTATAAGAAGAATTTATATATTTGTCCAAAGTGCGGAGGCTACCTTCGTATGCCAGCCCAGAAAAGGATTGCATTTTTAACAGAAAAGGATTCTTTTGAAGAATGGGATACCGGGCTTACAACAGAGAATCCTCTCCATATGATTGGGTATCCAGACAGAATCAAATCCCTGCAGGAAAAAACAAAGTTAGATGAGGCAGTCATCACAGGAAAAGCTCGCATCGGAGCAAATGAAGTTGCTCTTATGGTCATGGATGGGCGATTCCTTATGGCAAGTATGGGTGAAGTCGTTGGTGAAAAAATTGCAAGAGGTGTAGAACGCGCGACAAAAGAAAAACTTCCTGTCATTATTTTCACCTGCTCTGGTGGTGCGAGAATGCAGGAAGGTATGACCTCTCTTATGCAGATGGCTAAGACTTCTGCCGCATTAAAACGACACAGTGACGCTGGCTTACTTTACATTACAGTTCTCACAGATCCGACAACAGGCGGCGTTACCGCAAGTTTTGCTATGCTTGGCGATATCATTTTAGCAGAGCCAAAGGCACTCATCGGATTTGCAGGCCCGCGAGTTATCGAGCAGACCATTCACAAGAAGCTGCCGAAAGGATTCCAGCGTTCAGAATTTCTCTTAAAACACGGTTTTATTGATAAAATCGTTGAGAGAAAAGATATGAAAACGGTGTTGGAGAAGATTCTTACAATGCACCGTTTAACAGCAGAAGGGGTAGCGGAGAATACAGGCAATAATGCAGTCTTCAATGATGGTGATATTACAGTGGCATCAGAACAGGAAGTAGGTCAGACAGTTAAAATAGTGAAAAACTCCCGCAAACAAAAACTTTCTGCAACACAAAAGAAACGTGCATCAGAAAAAACAGCCTGGGAGCGCGTCCTGACTTCCCGTGAAAAAGACCGCCCAGTTGGTGAAGATTATATCAGCGGATTATTCGAAGAATTTATCGAATTCCACGGAGACAGAAACTTTGGTGATGATGCCGCCATCTGCGGAGGTATTGCTTATTTTCAGGGACAGCCGGTAACCGTTATCGCGCAGATGAAAGGAAAAAGTACCTCAGAAAATATTGAGCGTAACTTTGGGATGCCGGAGCCAGAAGGCTATCGTAAAGCACTTCGTCTTATGAAGCAGGCCGAAAAGTTCCACCGTCCAATCATCTGTTTTGTCGATACACCGGGAGCTTTCTGTGGAATGGAAGCCGAGGAACGAGGTCAGGGTGAGGCAATCGCCAGAAATCTCTATGAAATGTCTTCCTTAGAGACCCCAATTCTTTCCGTCTTAATCGGAGAAGGCGGCAGCGGCGGTGCGCTTGCCATGGCAGTAGCCGATGAAGTCTGGATTCTTGAAAATGCAGTTTATTCTATTCTTTCTCCAGAAGGCTATGCGGCCATTTTATGGAAAGATGGCAGTCAGGCAGCCCGCGCAGCCAAAGCAATGAAACTGACTTCTTATGATTTATACAAAGCAGGTTTTGTTGAAAAAATTATTTCAGAGCCGGAATCCTATACATTAGATTCAATGATGAATGTATTTGATAATTTAGAAGAAAATATCTCCGTATTTTTAGAAAACAGCAAGGAAATGACAGAAAAAGAGAGAGTTGAGGCAAGATACCAGCGTTTTCGCAGTATGTAGGGAACGCTTTATAAAGAACTAATATGATTCACATCAAATAAAATGAAATGTCAGTGATGTCACATTAGTATTTCACTGAATTAGTCAGTTATTTGAGTTTTATGTTGATATAAACATAGAAAATAGAATATTAGTACTTATAGGAGAATATAACTTATGAAGAAAAACTTATTTTTTATTGGAAAAAAACAAGTAAGAGTTCCAATCGTACAGGGTGGAATGGGTGTTGGTATCAGTCTTGGGAGGCTTGCCGGAACAGTTGCAAAAGAAGGTGGAGCCGGAACAATCTCTGCCGCACAGATTGGTTTTAAAGAACCAGATTTTTATGAGAATCCCATAGAAGCTAATAAACGTGCCATTCATAAAGAAATGCAAAAAGCGAGAGCGATTTCACCGGATGGAATTGTTGGCTTTAACCTTATGGTAGCCATGAACGATTATGAAACCTATGCCCACGAAGTAATTGCAGCAGGAGCTGATTTTATCGTATCAGGAGCAGGTCTTCCCGTAGATCTGCCTGCGTATACAGCAGACAGCGATATTGCGATTGCCCCGATTGTATCCACACAGAAATCCGCTCATGTCATTTTAAAATTCTGGGATAAAAAATATAAAAGAACCGCCGATTTTATTGTGATAGAAGGACCGATGGCGGGAGGACATTTAGGATTTCATAAAGAACAGTTAGAAGAATTTACTCCGGATATTTATGGAGAAGAAGTAAAGAAGATTATTACCGTAGTACAAAAATACGAAGAAAAATACGAGAAAAAAATACCTGTCATCCTGGCAGGAGGCATTTATGACCATGCCGATTATGAGAGAGCATTTTCTCTTGGTGCAGACGGGGTGCAGATTGCGACCCGATTTGTGACAACTGAAGAATGTGATGCAGATGAACACTATAAACAAACCTATATTCAAGCAGAAAAAGAAGATATCGTTATCGTAAAAAGTCCGGTCGGAATGCCGGGAAGAGCAATCAGAAACACATTTTTAGATAAAGTAAAATCCGAAGGAAGGATACCGCCGACGAAATGTCTTCGCTGTATTCATACCTGTAATCCGGCAGAAACACCGTACTGTATCACAGAAGCACTCATTCATGCAGCCAAAGGAGAGACAGAAAATGCCCTTTTATTCTGCGGAGGACGCGCTTATGAGGCAAAAACAATCGAAACAGTAAAAAAAGTAATTGATTATTTCTGTAGTTCTTGTATATAATGATAATAAAAGAAGATAAAGTCCATAATTGTATACAAATATAAAGAGTTGCGATGGAATTTAGGAAGCATCCCAGCCATCATAAATGCAGATCTTTATAAATGCCAGATGATTTATAGGGTTATCATGCGATAAAAACGATACGGTATTAGATAAGGTGAGAATATAGGAATGAACGATGTAAGAGAAACGATAAACACAATGTTAGTAAAGACTTTCCACGAGATTTTAGAGCTGGAAGAGAAGGCAATCATCACAGATGAATTTTCCGATATCAGTAACAATGATATGCATATCATAGAAGCCATCGGTCTTGGAGATGGTGCACGCATGAGCGTAGTAGCAAAGCGGCTGAATATCACTGTGGGTTCTCTCACAACATCCATGAACAGTCTGGTGAATAAGGGGTATGTGGCAAGAGCCAGAAGTGAGAAAGACAGACGAGTAGTTAATGTCTATCTCCTCGAAAAGGGAATTGCTGCCTACAAACATCATGAAGAATTTCATGAGAAAATGTTAGATGCCATCATGGAAACATTAAGTCCGGAAGAACTCGTTGTCTGGGCGAAGTCCTGTGATCGTCTGACACAGTTTTTAAAATCTTACGACAAAAGCCACATTAAAAAGGCCAAATAAAACAAAAAGTGAAAAAAAGAGGAATAATTCGATACCTGTCTGCATAAGTTTATAATGCAGACAGGTATTTTTTTGTATATCACAAAGCGACTTACTAAAAATAATAATTTTTAATAAAAATTCTAATATACTAAGAACTATATATATAATGATTAAGTTTAAAATACAAAATGTCTCTAAATATGATACAAAATAAAAATTAAACAAAAAATAAAAAAATAAATGTAGTAAAACGACAAAAAACTATTTATTTTTATTCAAGTGTAGTGTATAATGTAGAAAATACGAAAAGTAATATCAGAATAAGCAGGGGGAAAAGTTATGTTATCATTATATTCTTTAATATGGACGTTTTTAATTAGTTGTCCGATGTTACTCCTCATATTTATTCTGAGAAGGCGATCAGATTATTTAACAAAGTATGGAGTTACGTTTATTTCGATTCTTTACATATTTTGTACGGTAAGAATGCTATTTCCGATAGAATTTCCGAGTCATCAGAAGGTGATATGTGATCCGTATTTATTTTCATTTATCATGAAAGTTTATGCAGATTTAGGACCATCGGGAAGAAGGACAGCACTATATGTTATAGTGGGTATCTGGATTCTTGGAAGTATAATCGCTTTCCTTCGCAAAAACAGAGAGTGGAATAAGGTAAAGGGATATCTGATGAAAGGAGCTTCTAAAGGAGATGGAGTGTCGGAACGGATTTTAGAAAGAATTGATCCCGAATGTCCAATTACGATTGAATATAATCTGGCAATTGCAGAACCATTTATTAGAGGTTTACGTCATCCGGTTATCTATCTTCCAGAGAAGGAATGTAATGAGAAAGAATTGGAATTTATTCTCATGCATGAATATCTTCATTGGAAGAGAAAAGATTTGTGGAAGAAGTTTATAATTAATATTATAGGAATGATATTCTGGTGGAATCCATTGGCATATTTACTTTGCAAAGATTTAGACCAGATTATAGAATTAAACTGTGATAATGCGATGTCGAAGAAATACAGTGAGATGGATACCCTGTATTATCTGGATACACTGACTTATATGGCAGGTGGCAGAAGAGCGAACTTTGATAAAGTTTCTTCGGATACATTAGGATTTGTAAAGAAGCTTGAAGTAAGACCATTAAAGCAGAGATTTCATTATGTGATGTTTAAGAAGGATGATAAGAAGACACAGAGAAAGATGAATTTGTTTATCTTATGTGTGAGTGTTATTTGGTTTACTGCATCTTATTATTTTATCTTACAGCCAGAATATTCTATACCGCAAATGGATGTACAGGAAGATAATACATCATTTATCGCAGATGATGAAAATTCTTATTTGGAAGAACAAAAAGATGGAAGTTATATCTTTCATTATGCAGGATTTACAGATAAAGTTTCGAAAGAAGATGTAGAGAGTGGAGGTTATGAAGGATATCCAATTATTAAATATAAAGAAAAGTAAGTTTGTGATTCAAAGAAAAGGGATACACATATGTAGTAATAATTCACAGGGTAATTGTTGAATTTTTTCGTATTTTATTATATGATATACTTAGTATTAAACAATGAAGAAAAGGGGTATATCATGAAAAGAAAAATTCCAAAGATTACCAATAGTGAGAAACAGATATTAGAAGTATTATGGGATGAGGAGAAGCCTCTTACATCTTCAGAGATTGTAGGAGTTTCTGATGATAGAACATGGAAGGCAAGTTCTGTCCATTTATTACTGAATTCCCTTTTAAATAAGGATTTGGTAGAAGTTGCCGGTTTTAAGAAGACAACGAAGAATTATGCCAGAACTTTCCAGCCAACAATGACAAGAGAAGAATATTCAATTAATCAGCTCCGTCAGGAGCAGAGAAATACGAGCCGTACATTATCCAGATTATTTAATGCACTGTTAAAGAATGAGGAAGATGACGACTTATTAAAAGAACTTGCAGATATGGTAGATTCCAGAAGAAGCCAGATTCGAAAAGACTGATAGGCAATACTGCACATACGTTTTTACATTTCTCTCCGGTTATGAATATAAATACACATTACGATAAGTTCAATAAAAATCTATTGAAGTAATACAAGTTTATAGAAGTAACCCCTATTATAAAGTTTGTAAATAGAAGGAGAGATAATGATGAGAAAAGCAAAATGGAAAAGCGTAGTAGCGGCAGGTGCGATTCTTATGAGTCTTGGGATGGTATTTCCGGCAGCAGATATTCATGCAGAGGAAGTTGACTTTGGACCAGGAATTGTAGAAATTGTGGATGATGATAACATTAGTACCTGTGCAGATCGGATTACCGTAGTCTATCGTATTCATAATGGAAGACGACAGAAACGCCGTTGGAATCGAACACAGGGCGAATGGGTTGACAAAGACTGGATTGATCTTGGACCAGCATAGAATTTAAAAGTAACTACATAAAGATAATAGGGCTTATTTCCCGGCTACATTTGTAGCCGGGCTTTTTTATATCAGATTTACAGCCCAGAATTTATTCAGAAAGCTCTTCCCATTTGTCGTAGAGTTCCAGGAGTGCAGCCTCATTTTCCTCAAACTTCGTATTCAGCTCCATAAGCTTCGCCACATTAGTAGCATTCTCTGGAAGTGCCATTTCTTCCTTTAACCGGTCGTTTTCTTCTTCTAAACGGCTGATTTCCTTTTCTGTTTTCTTTAAGTCGTTAGCACGTTTACGCTGTCTGGCAGCTTCCTCGCGGGAACGCTTCCAGTCTTCTTTCGCTTTTTCTGGAGAAGGAGCCGGAGCGGCATCTGTGGCGGAAGTAAGCGTGATGTTATCGCTGTCCGCTGAGATGTTTCCAGCCTCTTTTTGTTCTAAGTAATAGTTATAGTTGCCTTTATAGTTTACGATGCCTTCTGGGGATAAATCCAGAATTCTGGTGGCAGTCTGGTTGATGAAGTAACGGTCGTGGGAAACGTAGAATACGGTTCCTTCGTAATTGTTGATGGCTTCTTCTAAAATCTCACGGGACTGGATATCTAAGTGGTTGGTCGGCTCATCAAGAATAATGAAGTTGGCATTAGAAAGCATCAGCTTTGCAAGGGAAACACGTCCTTTTTCTCCACCACTTAAGGTTCCGATCACCTGGAATACGTCTTCGCCAGTAAAAAGGAAGGCGGCGAGTACGTTACGGATGCGGGTGTTTGTGAGCTTTGGATACGCATCGGAAATCTCATCAAAAATCGTTTTGCTATCGTCTAGTACGTGCTGTTCCTGATCGTAGTAGCCGATGGAAACTTTAGAGCCATATCGGATTTTACCAGAGTCGGCGCGAAGCTGGCGGTTAATGATTTTTAAGAGGGTGGTCTTTCCCGTACCGTTTGCTCCGAGGAGGCCGACAACTTCCCCTCGTTTAATCTGCACATTTAAATTGCGGAATAAGGCTTTGTCACCAAAAGATTTGGAAAGTCCCTCAATTGTAAGTACATCATTACCGCTGAGAACTTCTGGTTCTAAAGTAATACGCATCTTGCTGTTTAAGACAACGGGTTTGTCCACGAGTTCAAGTTTACTGAGCATTTTCTCACGGCTTTCCGCACGTTTGATGGATTTCTCACGGTTAAAGGAGCGGAGTTTTGTGATTACTTCTTCCTGATGGTGGATTTCCTGCTGCTGGTTCATGTAAAGCTTCATCTGTGCATCACGCTGTGCCTTTTTCTTTTCGGCGTAGGCACTGTAATTGCCGTTAAATACCTGACTGGTTCCGCGCTCAATTTCGATAACCTTATCCACAACTTTATCAAGAAAATAACGGTCGTGGGAAACGATTAAAACAGCACCACGGTAGTTAGAAAGGAAAGTCTCTAACCAGCGAATGGATTCCATATCAAGGTGGTTGGTCGGCTCATCGAGTAAAATCAGATCCGGGTGCATTAAGAGAATACGGCTTAATGCGACACGGGTTTTCTGACCACCGGAAAGTGTATGGATTGGTGTGGCAAACTGGCTTTCATCAAATCCAAGTCCCTTTAATACGCCAGTGATTTCACTTTTCCAGGCATAGCCGTTTGCTTTTTCAAAACGGTCTGTCAGGCGGGAATAGCTTTCCATTGCACTTTCTAATGCTTCACCGGATAAGGTACTGATGTCCTTTTCAAGCTGGCGAATCTTTTTTTCCATCTCGATAATCTCTTTTTTGGCATCGAGCATCTCTTCATAAATACTGCGATGAGAGCTTACATCAATAACCTGAGATAAATAACCGTAGGTAGAGCCTTTCTGGAAAATAACTTCTCCGTTGTCTGCCTCATATTCTCCAGTAATGATTTTAAAAAGGGTAGTTTTTCCGGCACCGTTAATACCGATAACTGCTGCTTTTTCCCCTTCATTAATTAAAAAATTAACATTATTTAATACGGATTTGCCGCCGAATGCTTTTTCGATTTTCTGACAGGCTAAAATCATAATAACCTCCAAATTAGTTATATTGTTGTTGCATTATTATAAAGTAGAAATATTTCTGATGTATTTTATCATGAAAGAAAAAATAAGTAAATAAGTGTTATAATTTTTAACAATCTTATTTGACATTAAAAGAATTTTTGTATATAATTGATTCATTAGAGCTTAAGAATGGGAATTTTTTATCAAAGGGAGGAACTTATGCCAGATAGTAAAACAGTTGTAAAATCAGGAAGTGAAAAGTCTATTTCTCCGGCAGTGATAAAAAGATTGCCCCGGTACTATCGGTATCTTGGAGATTTATTGAAGAATAATGTTGTTCGTATTTCCTCTAAGGAACTGAGTCAGAGAATGAACGTCACTGCTTCCCAGATTCGTCAGGATTTAAATAATTTTGGCGGGTTTGGTCAACAGGGATATGGTTATAATGTAGAGTATCTTTATAATGAGATGGGCAAGATTCTTGGACTGGATAAGACGAATAATATCATTATCGTAGGTGCAGGTAATCTTGGACAGGCGTTGGCGAACAATCAGGATTTTGACAGTAATGGATTTAAGATTATCGGGCTTTTCGATGTGAATCCAAGATTAATTGGTATGACAGTGCGGGGCGTGGAAGTATATGATATCGACATGCTGGAAACATTCTTAAAAGAACATGAGGTAATGATTGCCGCATTGACATTGCCGAAGTCGAAGGCAACGAAAGTTGCAGAACAGTTAGTTGATTTGGGAATCAAGGCATTATGGAACTTTGCGCCGGTAGATTTGCATTTTCCAGAAGAGATTCTGGTAGAGAATGTACATCTTGCAGAGAGTATTATGACATTGTCTTATCGAATCCACAGTCACAATCAGTAAGTATAAAGTTTATATTGCAGAAGAGAACGAAGAGATGAGAAGCTGTGTTGTAAGAAACAGATTTTCATCTCTTTTTGCTAAAGGGTGTTTGTATACAGATGGTGATACAAGGCTTGCTGAAAGTATTTTTCAAACATGTTCTGGAACGGTGCAGTTCAACAATATGCTGCATTCTGTATCTTAGAATAAGGAAGGGATAGTTTTTAGAAAGTAGGAGGTTAAATAATGCGTTACGTTGCTTCAAGGGAAGAAATGCAAAATATTGATGCGTATAGTATAAATAACGTAGGGATTCCAGGTATCGTTTTGATGGAAAAGGCAGCACTTGCATTAGAGGAAGTCTTTTTGGAGAGAATACCGACAGATAGCAGGGTGCTGATTGTTACAGAAAAAGGGAATAATGGAGGTGATGGACTGGCGCTGGGAAGACTTCTGTTAGAAGAAGGCTATACCGTAGATTTTTATGAAATCGGAGTCATTCCACATGATTCAGATTCCCATCAGATTCAGAAACACATTTTAGAGCAGATGGAAGCAGATTTTTTGATGAAGTTTCCCGATGAGGAGTATGATGTTATCGTAGATGCCATTTTTGGCGTTGGATTAAAGCGAGAAGTGGCAGGACGGCACAGGGAGGTTATTGAGCGCCTGAATCAGATGGAAGCACTGAAGGTTGCGGTAGATGTTCCGTCTGGAGTCGATGCCTCTGCCGGACAGATTCTTGGTATTGCATTTGAGGCGGATATAACGGTCACTTTTGGGCTTCCTAAGGTGGGACTGCTTCTTTATCCAGGGGCAGATGTCAGCGGCGAAGTCATTGTAAAGGAAATCGGTTTTCCGAATAAGGCGGTTGAAGAAATCGCACCGCAGATGGTTTCTTTCACAACAGATGACCTGGAACTTTTGCCGGAAAGAAAGGCATGGACGAATAAAGGAAGTTACGGGAAGGTTCTTCTGATTGCCGGCTCCAAAAATATGGCAGGAGCTGCCCTTTTGAGTGGAACAGCGGCCTATAAGAGCGGAAGCGGTCTGGTACGCATTTTTTCCTGTGAGGAGAATCGTGTGATTTTGCAGGAAAAGCTTCCAGAGGCGATTCTTACGACTTATGATTCGGAAGAAAAGGCATGGGAACTATTGCCGGAATCTCTTTCGTGGGCATCTGTTATCGGAATCGGACCGGGAATTGGACAGAGTGCATTTGCAAGGAAGTTAGTAAAACAGGTTCTTACATTAGGAAAGGCACCGCTTGTTATTGACGCAGATGGGCTTAATAATCTGGCGGCTTTATTACAAGAAGATACAGAATTAAGGCAGCTATTTCATGAATATGAAGGCGGGATGATTCTTACCCCGCATTTGAAAGAAATGTCCAGATTAACTGGAGAAGAAATTGCAGAAATTCGCAGCAATCTGCCAAAAGCGGCTGCAAGTACTGCAGATAAGGGACATGTTATCGTGTTAAAAGATGCAAGAACCATTGTGTCCGATGGAAGCGTACCTTCATACATTAATATGAGCGGAAACAATGGAATGGCAACTGGTGGAAGCGGCGATGTATTAACAGGAATTATCTGCGGTTTCCTTGCCGGAGGACTTGACATTTTGACAGCGGCACGACTTGGTGTGTACTGTCACGGTCTTGCCGGAGATGCTGCCGCAAAAGAAAAGGGATATTATAGTGTTCTTGCCGGAGATTTACCGAATTATCTCGAAACTATTTTGAAGTGGAAACATTTTCCAGAAGAAATGTAAAAAACAAAGGAAATCATCAGAATACTCATGACGTTTGCTGGAAATACTTCATTTAGAAAGAAAAGTAAAATGGAGTGAGTGAAAATGATGATAAAACGTGGAGATATTTATTATGCAGACCTTCGCCCGGTCGTAGGTTCCGAACAGGGAGGTGTCCGTCCGGTGCTTATTATTCAAAATGATGCAGGCAACCGTCACAGCCCTACCGTAATCTGTGCGGCGATCACAAGCCGGATGAATAAAGCAAAACTGCCGACTCATGTGGAACTGTCTACGACGGAGTGTGATATTACAAAGGATTCTGTTGTACTATTAGAACAGATTCGTACAATTGACAAACAGCGGCTAAAAGAACGGGTATGCCATCTTGACACAAACACCTTAAAGAGAGTAAACTATGCCTTAAAAATCAGTCTGGAGCTGATTACATAAAGGACAACACAAAGGAGTAATAAAAATATGAATTTTGAACCAGCAGAGAAAATGAAGAATTTTGAAGCAGGAATTTTTCAGATTTTAGATGAGAAAAAGAAAGAATTGCAAAAACAGGGAAAGAAGATTTACAACTTTTCTGTAGGAACACCAGATTTTGAAACACCGGAATGTGTGATGAAAGCGGTATCCGAAGCCTGCCTTCACCCGGAGAATTATCATTATTCTTTAGGCGAGACCGATGAGCTTTTAGATGCGTTAGCAGCACGTTACAAAAATAGATATAATACGGACATTGCGAAGAATGAGATTATGTCTGTATACGGCTCTCAGGAAGGAATGGCACACATTTTCCTGCCACTCATTAATCCGGGAGATATCGTGCTTTTACCAAACCCAGGATATCCAATCTTTTCAACAGGCGCATTTATCGCACAGAGTAATCAGTGGTTTTATCCGCTGACAGAGGAGAATAACTATCTTCCAGACTTTGATGCCATTCCTGCGGATGTAAAAAAGGCAGCAAAAGTGATGGTAGTATCCTATCCAGCCAATCCAATCTGTAAGACAGCACCAGACGAATTCTACGAAAAGTTAATTACATTTGCCAGGGAAAATAATATTTTAATCATTCATGATAATGCATACTCAGATATTATTTATGACGGAAGAGAAGGCAAGTCTTTCCTTTCTTTCAAGGGAGCAAAGGAAGTCGGCGTAGAATTTTATTCCCTGTCAAAGAGCTATAATTATACAGGTGCGCGTATGTCCTTTGTCATTGGAAATGCACAGGTCATTGAAGTGTTCAAACGTTTCCGTTCCCAGATTGACTATGGTATATTTCTTCCTGTACAGGCAGGTGCAGTAGCGGCATTAAAATCCGATGATGCTGCCGTACAGGAACAGTGCAAAAAATATCAGGAAAGAAGAGATGCACTGTGCGGAGGACTTCGAGAGATTGGGTGGAACATTCCAGACAGCGAGGGAACTATGTTTGCATGGGGGCCACTGCCGGACGGCTATACGAATTCCAATGAATTTGTTATGGAACTTATGGAGAAAACTGGCGTGATCTGTACACCAGGAAGCAGTTTTGGAAGCCTTGGTGAAGGTTATGTCCGTTTTGCTCTCGTACTTCCGCCAGAAGAGATTAAGAAAGCAATTGCGAGCATAAAAGAGTCTGGAATATTAAAATAATTGAAAAAAGATTTCGGTATATTCATTAACATGCTCTGGTACAGTAGCTGATTTGGGAGAATATTGTACAGATTATAAAATATCATGTTTGTCAATATGCCAGCACAGTAGCCTTTTTATGAAAATATAAAAAATAAAAAAATGGGTGTAAATCGAAAATTTTTGTGGAAAGGTAAATCAGAAAGATAAAGCCAGAATACTTGACTACATAATAAAACGGTGATAAACTTAGAAAAGTTATGCCTATAAGAGTATTTAAATATCATAGAGAAGTGAGGAGAATATAAAATGTCAGGACATTCCAAGTTTGCGAACATTAAACACAAAAAAGAAAAAAATGATGCTGCAAAAGGTAAAATCTTTACCGTAATCGGTCGTGAAATTGCAGTAGCAGTAAAAGAAGGCGGTCCAGATCCAGCGAATAACAGTAAGCTTCGTGATGTAATCGCTAAAGCAAAATCTAACAACATGCCTAACGATACTATCGAAAGAGGTATCAAAAAAGCTGCCGGAGATGCCAACTCCGTAAATTATGTACAGAATACATACGAAGGATACGGCCCTAACGGAATCGCTATCATCGTAGAAACATTAACAGATAATAAGAACCGTACAGCAGCTAACGTACGTTCCGCATTCTCCAAAGGACGTGGAAATATCGGTACATCCGGCTGTGTATCTTTCATGTTCCAGAAAAAAGGACAGATCATTGTATCTAAAGAAGAATACGAAACAGATCCAGATGAATTTATGATGATTGCATTAGATGCCGGAGCAGAAGACTTCGTGGAAGAAGATGACAGCTACGAAATCACTACAGATCCAGACGCATTTGGTGAAGTAAGAGAAGCCCTTGAAAAAGAAGGCGTACCAATGGCATCTGCAGAAGTAACAATGATTCCAGACAACTATGTAACATTAACAGACCCAGAAGATATTAAGAACTTAAACCGTACATTAGACTTACTCGATGAAGATGATGATGTACAGGCAGTATACCATAACTGGGAAGAAGAATAGTTTAACTCCTGATTTGCCGCAGGCAAAATAGACGCTTCCAAAGAGAGCCGATCCCCTATATTTGTGACTTTAGTCGCTGCAGGTTGAATGTTCGCTTAACCGCTTGCATCCAACCTTTGCTCCGAGGCCACAAATATAGGGTATCGGCTCTCTTTGGAAGCTGTTTGTTGGCTGCCCATGCAAATTCAGGATTTATTTTGAGAAAGATTTGAGGG
>ERZ825384.2024-NODE-2024-length-21950-cov-31.627357_pt1 | contig 21950 bp, 23 predicted proteins | sample MGYA00519931_ERZ825384 | MGnify/ENA primary metagenome ERZ825384 (study PRJEB31778, sample SAMEA3449200) | human gut metagenome | biome: human gut; feature: human-associated habitat; material: faeces | place: United Kingdom | collected 2010/2012 ...
ACTTTTTGGCTTTTGCGGCGAAATGTACTTACGACGTTTATTCTTGTTCATTAGAGCTTGAACACCAACGACAATGAAGCCAAGAGGCAATATAATAGGCGCCAAGCCTATTATAGCGATATGCTCTAATATACTTAATCCGCTTTTCGCATTAAAAGCATTTTGTTCGGAATTAGCCTTAGCCAAGTATATTATAGCAATACATGCACACCAATAGAATATGGCGACAGCCAAAAATGAGAAAAGCGCATTATGTGGGAACACATTGGTTGCCCAGCAGATAATTTGAGCAATCGATAGGATTGCCAAAACTATTATCAATGTGATATATATTTTTTGTTTGCTATTCATAGAAACAAGGAATTGAGAGATTAAAACTTAAGCGTTAGCGGCGCGTTGTACCAAAGCCGGACAAAGAGTTTTGAGCCGTTCACGAGCTTGCTTGGCGATATTCTTTGCACGCTCCATGCAGTTGTAAACGTCAACAATGGCTTGTTGAACTTCGATTGGAGGCAGAGGAATTTGAACGGCTTTCATCATATCAAAAGTGAAAAACTCGTGTGCACTACCCTCAGACCGCCAACGAGCAAAACGGTCAAATTCGGGGCGCTTGAAATAGAGTAATAGGAAGCGAGGATTGAGTTTAGTTTCATCAGTTATGTAGAATACACCGTAAGCAGATGAAACAGTGCAATCTTCGCCGTCGCGATAAGCAATGGAAATTTTTTCACCATTGCGTGTCGTTGCTCTATTGTAGCCAAATTGACCTTTTCTTACTATTTTGTCAGAACGCGAATTAGCGGCGACTTGCTTGGGGTCTTGAAATTCTTTAAGGTTAGATATACCTTGAGAAAGATGAATTGATAAATCAGAATTACGCTCGTCAGATTCTTCGATGTAATCGCCAAGATTGACGAGCGGATATTTGGTTTTGCAGTCAACAATGTAGGCTTGACAAGCGGCAGAGAGACGAGGAATAAGAGCCTCGTTTTGCTCAGCAAGAGCTTTCAAGCCGTTGTAGGTGTCAACAAGTTCTTGTTGCACCTCTATCGACGGCAATGGGATTTCGATGTCTTGCATATTGGCAACACGAAAGTAATTTCGGGCAGAGCCAATAGCATCGTACCAACAGAAACGAGCGAACTCATCACGCTTTATAAATAGATTGAGATATTCAGGGAGTAGAATACTTGTATCTGAAACATAGAATATCTCATAGAGCGATGAACATATAGCTTTTTCGTATTCGAGATTGAGAGATATGGAGTTAAGCTCCATTCTCGCAGGATTAAATACAAAATCGTATTTATAGAAAACATTATATAACGAAGTGTCGGCATCTTCCTGTTTGGGAGGGATAAATCCGTCACGAGTTACACCTCGAATAGGGACATCGTAGTCAAGGTTTTTTTCTCGGCGTTGTGTAATTAAATCGCCGAGGCGTACCCATTTTGTTTCACTTGCACTCATAGCCTAACTTATTGAGCGCATTGCGCAGGGTTGTGTCATTTTCTCTTTGCTCACGGAGCAAGTCGCTAACAGCGGCGGCTGTTTCGGTGAGCACTTTGTCGAAGTCGATATTTGTGTCGCGGTCAACGAACTCAATATAGCGACTTGGAACAAGTGAGAAGTCATTCTCGCGCATTTCATCTATGCCGACTGAACGATAAAGCTCCGGCTCAGCGAAGGCAGATCCGTCGGTTCCGACGGCTTGCCAACGGAAATAGATGTCGGTGGCTTTCTTAATTTGGTCGGCATGAAGTTCGACTTTCTTCTTCTGCTCACCCTTGATTGCATTTTGAACCCAAGTGCGTAAATCCATAAAAAGGATTTCGCCACGGCGGTCGCGCAGGTTACGTCCGTGCCAAGCACCGCCACGTTTGTTGTTGTTCAAAATCCAAAGGGTTACGGATATGTCGGTAGTATAGAACAACTCGCGAGGTAGAACGATAATGGCTTCGACTTTATCGTTCTCGATGAGCTTTTGGCGAATAGACTGAGCGTCTGAATCACCAAGAGCACCATTGGCGAGCAAGAAACCTGCGATGCCATTGGCGGCGTTTATTTTGGAGAGCATGTGCAAAATCCAAGCGTAGTTTGCATTGCTTTCGGGTGGAAGCCCGTAATCAGCCCAACGAGCGTCCGAACTCAATGTGGGTTCATACCACTTTTTGAGGTTGAACGGTGGATTTGCCATGATGTAGTCAAAGGTTTGACCTTTGTGTAGGTCGTTGGTGAATGTGGAAGCGTTCTTGCCGCCGAGATGGTGCGATATACCACGTACAGCCAAGTTCATCTTGGCAAGGCGGTAAGTAGCAGGGTCTCGCTCTTGACCATACACATTCACCTGCGTAATGTCACCCTGCTTTTCTTCAACGTATTTGGCGCATTGTATAAACATGCCGCCGGAGCCGCAGCACGGATCATATAATGTTCCGTCGAAAGGCTCAATGAAGGAGGCGATGAACTCCACAATATCGTGGGGAGTGTAATACTCGCCGTCTTCTTTGGTTGCGTTGATAGCAAAGGATTTGAGGAAGTATTCATAAACACGACCAATAAGGTCTTTTTCTTCGCCAAAAGTTTTGTGGGAGATTTTGTTAATCTCGTCCACAACTTTCTTAATATCGTTGGCAGCGATATTGACGGTGGAGAATAGACCTAACTTGACGCAGCCTTTAAGCGCTTCTCCGCTATCATCTATAGCTTGGAGAGCATCGTCGAGTGCTGCGTTTAGCTTGTTGGCCGGTACGTTTATGAGCATAGACCAACGTGCTTTTTCAGGAACAAAAACAATATTCTTATACTTTTTGGGGTCTTGCAGGAATTTTTCGATGACATCCTCTCTTTCAATTCCCCGATTAATGCATTCTTGGCGCATCTTCGCTTGTGCCTCGTCGAATTTTTCACCGATGAAGCGCAAGAATACAAGCGTGAGCATGATGTCGCGCTTGTCGTTCAACGCAGCACTACCACGTAGGTAGTCGCGGCAGTTGAATAGGATTGACTCAAGATTGAGCGGTTTATCTTTGGTAGCAGCTTTTTTTGCCATTGCATTATATAAAAACTCCGTCGCTATCTCTGCGAGGTTGACCAAAACCTATAAGATAGTGCCGGAGTTCGGAATATCGTATTTGAAGTTTTTCAGTTGGTCATTGCACAGAAATGAATATTGACACAAAGTTAAACAATTTTTTGCAGACTGAGAGGAATTAGCCTCAAAATCAGTTAAAAAAATTTATCTACAATGTGCTCACGCGCAAAGTTATAACGAGGGGTGAGCAAGATTTGAACACCTCGATGTTAATAATTATTAAAGCACTCCAGAAATGTTGTAGGCGGTAGCCAAGTGGCAGGGGAACTTCTCGCATCCGATGTAGAGAGTATCAAAAGCATCGGTGCCGTCGGTGCGGTGTTCGAGCAAGTCTTCCTCGGACTCCGCAAGCTTTTCCCCTGCCTTGTCCTTGCGGAAGCCATTGCGACCGCGAGCGACACCTGCGGCTTGAATGGCGAGAATGAGGTCGTCGTTGTTTTGGCGGTTGAAGAAAGGCATCAGCCTTTGCTTGCCGGCAAAGCCTTGGTTGATGAGAAGATATTTCTCATCATGTCGCATGGGATTACCTATGTAGACGGCTTCGACCTGCCAGCCTCGGCGTTCAAATTCGTGTACCACGACCCAACGAAAGTCCTGCTCGTTGACGGCATAGTTCGAGCCGAGTGCGGTAGCGTCGTAGTAGAAAATCACGGTCTTGTTTCGGTGCTTGGCGTAGTAGGCACAGAAGTCTTCGACAAGAGCCGGGATTTTGCGCTCGAACTTGACGTAGAAGGACTTTATGACGTTTAGCCGCCTCTGCTTCGGCTGACCCGCCACAATCCAGTTGATGTTGGCGTTGTAGTCCATGCCGATGCAGATAGGCGCGTCGGGGTCAACGTCAGAGTCGGCACGGCTGTCAATGGCAGTCGGCTCGAACTCATAACCGAGGGTATCGAGGTAGTTGAAGTCAGAAGCGTCATACTTGTGCGCCTCTTTCATGGAGGAGTAGAAACCGTCCTTGGCAATTCCGATCCTCTGACAAAGTATAGAGGTTTGGAAGGTCAAGGGCGTAAGGTCGCGCTTCATCTGCTTAATGTAGTTCTCGCCGAGCAACTGAAGGTTTTCAATCGAGGAATACTCCCGATAGTAAACCGCCACGGAGCGCATCTTATTGAGGGAAGTGTCAAGGCGACGGAGGTAGCCTTTGAGATAAGGCGGCACCTGCTCACCCTGAGCATTCAAAGAACGTATTCGTTCTTTCGTTCGCCATATCTCATAGACGGTGCCCTCAATGGTCTTAATCAGCTCGGCGTCCATTTTGTCGCGGTAGTGCAGGAACCAGCTCCCTTTCTGCGTCTGCGGCATATCGCTCAATATCATAATTGAGTGATTGAAGGAGTGCTTTCCGAAGTACGACTTGATGCCGCCGTTAGCAGGGAGCGTTTCGTCTTTGAGCTTCTGATAGTCGATGAACTTTGCTTCATCAACGAGTAGCCAAGAGAGCGTGAGCGAGTTTGACGAGCCTGGGCGGTCTTGGCTGATTATGACGGCGCACGAGCCGTTATAGAAGCTGATGACGTGCTCATAGTCGTTCGGCTCGATAATCGGGCGTTTGAACGACTTGGGCGGTTTCCTGCCGACAACATAGTGCAGTCCGCTGATGAAGCCCCAGCGTTTCCACGCGGCAAGCAAGCCCGGAATTGTATTGACAAGACCGTGCTTGAAAGTGGGAACGACGATGCCCCCGGTCGAGCCAGGCATACGCTGCATATTTCGGAGAACGAAAGGTGCAGCTATGGAATCGGTCTTGCCAGTGCGTCGCCCTGCGACAATGACCGTTGTGTTGGCGCCGATTAACTGAGTTAATCGCTGCGGCTTGTTAAAGTAGACTTTGCGTCCCGCCATTTTAGGCGGCACTCGGCAATCCCGAGCAAGCTCGTTATTGCCCTCGTTGGCACTAAAATTCTTCTCGGTCATTGTCGGCATCTTCTTGGGTTGGGTTAGGCATTGGAAACAGCTTATAAAATTGAGAACGGCTCGCTATTCGGCGCACCAGCCTGCGGCTGACGTTCGCCGCTCGCGTTCTCGAATGTCGGAAATAATTCCGACAGTTCGAGGTCGACTTCCTCAAACTCGACATCCTCGATGTCGAGAGTTTCGGCGCGGTACTTCTGTATCATAGCCGAAATCTTCTCCTGAATGTTGGGTATAGGCTCGATGCCGAGAACGCGCGGGTCGTCAGTGGCGGTAAAGGGCTGCGGCACGATCATGTCGTAAGGCATAGCTTGCTCGTCCTCCAAATCAACGCGGTTGTATTTGGCATAGGACGAAGCAGCCCGCTCCATTGTCTTAGTGTCCTTGCGCTTCTCGGCCATTTTGTAAGTGGCGAGAATCATCTCGTTGTAACGCCAACGGTGAAAGTCGCGGCTTGCCGAGGCGAGCATCGGCAGGAGCGTCTTGATTATGGCGAGGTCGGAGTAAGCGGTGACCTTGCTGATGCCGTGGCGTTGCAGAACCTCGGCGACAAACTCTCGGTCTGTGCCGTCGGGGTTGGAGATGAACCAGTTATACATCTCCCGTATGCGCATAACCTTATCCACAATAATTTGCGGATAACGCTGACGCAAATCGTCCTCCTTGGTAAAGAGGTCGGTGCGGCATACTTCGAGCGCAGAGGGAGTTGCCATAAAAATAACGACTTGGTTACACTGCAAAGGTAGCCAAGTCGTTGTATGCCTTAAAAGACAATTTATTTCTTTACACGTCTTGTATATTTAGCTTTTAGTTTTTTGCGTTCGAAATATAGATACTCCTTATCTTTTATTGTTGGATAAATTTTGTTCCATTCCTTGTTAAAACCAGCTTCATCAAATAATTCAATGTAACTATTATCACTAATATTTGATGTATCAATAGGTTTATTTATACTATCAAATTCATCCATAATTTCTTGATTTATCGAAATTTTGTTCTTTTCTTGTAATTCTTTAAGATAGTTTTTAACACGAATAATAATGACTATTAGTGCTATTACAAAAAAGATGGATAATATAGTGTTTATTTCTTTCATTGATTATCTGAATTTATACGCAAAGATAGTAAAAACATCTTATACAATAGACGTTTTTATTCATCGTCTTCCATGTCAAGCAGATTGCGGTGGGCGTTCTCGATAGCGAGCGGCGAGCCTACCTGAGCAAGCATCATTTCCTGAGAATGAAGCTTGACCTTTGATGCGGCTTTGCCGCGTCGGTAGGCTTTCGACACGTCAGTCGAGCGGTCTGCGATGTCGGAACGCAAAACTTCGGCAGGGATGTCGAGTATGACAGCCATGTCGGAAATTTTCAAGTATATGCTTGCAAATTTTTCAATCTGTTGCAATTCTGCTTCGGAATAGGTCATTGAGTGGTACGGAGTGGTTAGTTATTAAATCGTCGACTTGGGCGAACAGCCCGGCAAAGATTTCGGGGTCTGTCGAAATGAAAGCACTCTCGGCACGATTGCCTCGTGTCAAATTCTGCGAAGTGACGACGGAAACGACTGTGCCGTTGTCACCCTTGACGAGCAGAATTTTGGAGTGGTTGTCAGCGAGGAATGTCCGCTCGATAACTTGGGTGATGAACGCCCACAGTTTGAGAGTCTTGTTAGTAGCCTTGTGGTCGAGCACCAGGTTGATGCGAGATACTTTGTTTGCCTTGCAAATAAAGAAAAGGCGGCGCAAAAACTCCTCGGAAATGGAAAACGATGTTTGCCATACCTCGGCTACACCGACCTGCTGTAAAATCCATTCGAGAATGTCGGCTACCTGTACGGCATTTGAGAGGTACGCTTGATTGGGCGTATCTCTCAATGGTCGAAGAATGGAGTTTATGTCGGCTGTCCGCTTCATTTCGTAGCGGACTTCTTGCGACTGACGGCTTTCTTGGGTGTGGCGGCGGCTTTAGCCGTGGGGTCAGTCGGTGCTACATAGTGGTCGTACTGCTCCCAGTTGGAGTGGAGCTTCTTGTCGAGCGCAATCATTTCCTTTAGGAATGGGTAGCGTTCGGAGTCGGGGCAAGTTGCATTCTCCAATGAGAGCGATCTGAGCCGTAGGTGAAGTTCGCGCATACGTTGGAGCAGAGAAAGGTTCTCGACATAGAGAGCCTTGATACTGTCCGGCAAAAGGTCGTGATCATCACGCTTGCCGACGCGCTGTTGGTCGGCATTGGCGGCGAGAGGAATGTGTTCCTCGACAATGGCATCGACCTTTTGCTGCATTTCTTCCACCTCGGCGTGGGTCAACTCCTTTACCCGGAAGTTATAATACTTTTGAAGTTGGTACTCCACGATTTCGTGGCGGCGGTCGATGTTGGCAACGATGTTGGCATACATGATTTTGTTGCCGCTCAACTTCAAAAGGTAAAGTGCGCCGACAGTATAGTCGCGCTCGCTTTCGGGTGTGTTGAGCCAGTCGCCTATGAGTTTGGTAAAATTGTGGTCCATGGGGGTCAATTTTATTTTGGATTGAGGGGTCAATTCAAAATTGGATTTGATATTCAAAGTTTATTGTTTATGCCACAAAACATTATGCAATTTTTGTGGTTTTCGAGCAGGAGGTTCTGCATAGACACCAGCGTCTGCCCGGTTGTTACGAAGTCATCGAAAACAATGATGTTCCGCTGTGGCGGAATATTGTTTGCGGTGAAAACGGTGCCGACGCGGTGACGGTTGGGAGCAAGGGCGCAATCGTCGTAGAACGGCAAGCCGAGATGTTTGCCGAGTTTGGCGGCGATCATCGTGGCGAAGTTGCGCTCCTTGTGTCGGCGTTTGGGTGTGGTGACTATTGCGTAGTCTTCGGGCGAGAGGAACGAGCCGATGACCGACCTAATGAGCGGAGCGATATTGTCGGCGAAGAAGTCCACCATGTCATCATCAGCCTTAATGTCGGTGAGGGTGCGCCCATAGACCGACTTCTTCCAAAGGGTGATGAAGAAAACGCCGCCCCGGTTGGTGATGCGCATACGGTTTGGCGAGAAGTCGCACCGCGCCTCGTCAACCTGCACATCTTTCCAAGCGGCACGTTTCTTCTCGGCGAAAAGATCCTTTTGGCTCTTGTCGGCAGAAGAAACGAAATGAGCGTCAAGGTCGGGGACTGTGAGATAAGGAACCTCGATGTCTGCGACATACCGTTCCAACTCCGAGTTCTCGCACCCATGGTTTCCCATGAGTGTACCCTTTCGGGCGACCTTGGCACTCATTATAAGATAGGATTAGAGGTTACACCTTCACATTCGAGGCAACAGCTTGAGAGAGAGTTTTGGCGTTGATTTCGCCTTGCTCGGTCTCAATCGTGCCGGAATAGAAAGGAGCAGGTACTTCGTCGGTGGCTTCGACCGAAATGGTCGTGGAAGTCGTGCCGGTGGCACCTTGTCCGTTGTCCTGCGCAACAGTGGTCTTGGTGAGCCACTTGTCGCAGCCGACAACACGCCAGTTGCCTTTCATGTCCTGAACGATGAACACATTGTCCGAGTTGTTAAGGTAGGCAGCGGCGGCAGCGGCTTCCTCGCCAACGCCGGGGTGAACGGCGGTCAACTTGTTGAGCTGGGTCTGGCTTGGGAGTTCACCCTGAGCCTCGGAAGTGAGCTGCGACTTGTCGGGCAAGATGTCGATGAATTTCCACTTGGCATCGGCTTTTAGCACGAAAGAGCCGATGTACTTGGCGGAGGTAGCCCTGCCGTTACGCTCATCGCGTTCGAGCTTGGGCCACGTCACTATCTCCCCTTTGGAGAGATAGTAGATGCGACGCCTCATGCCGGGAAGCTCGGGGGTGCCTTGGCACCACGCGAGCGACTTTTGTATGTTGAATCAATCAGCCATTGTAGTAGCGGTTTAGAGGGTTAAGGATTGGGTTAGCGGCTTACGGGGCCGTCGTTGCTGTCAGCAACGAGCTTGCCGGGTTGGTCGGACGAGGAGCCGTCGGCTTTGAGCTTGACAACGTTAAGGTAACGCTTGTCAATCGAGTAGAACTGACAGCCGAAGAACATGGCAGCAGCGAGAGTGAGAACCCAGGGTTGGAAACGCTTAACCTCGATGCGTTCAAGGTCGCTCATATTGTCGAAGCCATAGACTATGTTAGTCTTGGGCGTGACGATGTACTTATCAGTACCTGCGAGGCAGTCGAGCGGAACAATGGTGGTCTTGTTGCCGCTGCCCTCCACGAAGGGCTGGTCGAACTGCTTGTTGTAGGAGATACCGGCGTGAGTGAGCAGGTATGCGTCGTTGTAAGCGTCGGCAAAAGTGGGGTCGCAGAAAAGGAACTTGTTCTCTTTTCTCAGGCGAGAGTCGCAGGAACGTTCAATCTCCTTGGCGATGTCAACGGCGTTAGCCGAGGTGACTTTTTCGTCAAGGGAAAGGAGATTGCCCTCGTCGGCAGAGATTTTGCCAGCGGTTATTTCCTTGTCGATGATTGTGCCCCAACCGTCGAACAGGTCTTTGGTGGTGTTGCCGTTGGGGTTGCGCTTGGCGGTGAACAGCACTTCATTGAGGTGCGAGCCAAGCGACTTCATCACGCAAGCGATGACGAGCTTAGCCGACGGAGCCTGAGCCTGGCCGTCACCAAGGAACGATGCGCTCTGACCGAGAAGCATCTGTATGTACTGGTTAGGCTCGAAGTCAATGCAGACGTTGCCGAAATAAGTTTCGAGCTCGCGCATGATGACGTTGGTGGAGTCGGCACTCTTGCGGTCGTGGCGGTATGGCGCCAACTGAGCCTCGCCCTCGACGGTGGCGAGAGAGTTCTTATAACGTTGGCCGGGCATACCGGTCATATATTTAAGTGTGTCGGCGCAAGAAAAGAGCGGCATCATGAGAAACTGCTTAGGCCACTGCTTGGCGGCTTTCTCATAATCCTCGTCGGAGAAAGTAATTTTGTGGAAATCAGCCATAGTCTGTTGAATTTTCATGTTAAGTAATGCGAATGGGAATGAGAATTACGTGAACGGCAATTCTTTAGGGCAAAGAATTGAAAAGCTCGCGAGACTCCTTGACGTTAGCGTGGTACTGCACAAGGGGGTCTTCGGTGTTGGTGATTGTCTTGCAATCATCGACAACCTGCTTGCTTTCGTCGCCGGGCTTCTGTTTGAGAGCGGCGACCTCGGCGGTAAGAGTGCCGATCTGCGCAGACAGCTCGGTAATCTTAGCGTCACGTTCAGCGAGAGTTGCTTCGAGTTCGGCAACGCGAGCCGTGTTCTCGGCAGGTTCGGCGGTAGCCGTAGGTTCGGGGGTTGGGTTTTCGTTAGTCATTTCGTTATCGGGATTAGAGTTTGAATTTGCGGAGTTAGATGTACTCGGCCTGAAAAGCGATGCCAAGGAAGCGAGGAAACGACCGAAGGCACTGGTGTTGTCTGCCACAGGTATGTTCGGTATCGGCATACCTGCTGCTGCCATTTCCGAAGCGACGGCATCGGTGAGTTTGGGGGCGGCTTCTTCGGGTAGGTCGGTGATTTCGTCAACGAAGCCCCAATCGAGGGCATCCTTTGCCGAGAGCCAGCCACCTTTCTGCATCAAGTCAAGAAGGGCTTTAGGCTCTTTCTTGCACTTTGCGGAGTACATCGAGGCGATGTTAAGGTCGAGCTTGTCAAGGTCAGCCTTGATTTTCTCGCAGTCGGCTATGAGCGTTGCGAATTGGTCTGCGTTGAGTGACCCCCACTCGAAAAAGGCTGAACTGCACTTGTGTACGAGGTACATGGCGTTGGCATCAATGCTGATATGCTTTGCGCCGAGGCTCGCTATTGTAGCAGCCGAGGCGTTCATGCCAACGAAATGCACGGTGACATCGCCGTGATTGCGGAAAGCCGAGGCGATGCTCAGGGCGGTAGCCACTGAGCCGCCGAGCGAGTCAATGAGGACATTGACGGCTTTGCCCTCGTACTTTGAGAGCACGAAGTCAACGTAGTTGCGGTCGAAGTCGGCTCCGCCGACGAAGCCTTTGAGGTGGAGTGCGTATTGAGTAGCGGACATAATTGCGTGGATCAAACTTGTTTGCGCCACGAAATTACCGCTATATATAAGGAGTGGAAAAGACAACTATTTCACAAAGAATGTTTAACTTTGCAATATGAAATACAGATATAGGAAATTTTCGAGTAGCAATGAAGTCAATACGTTCTTTGAGCGTTTGAACAAAGAAATTGTTTTACCAGTCGATGATTGGTACAAGGAAAACGGGCTTGTACTTTATGGGTATATTTATGACTTAGAGAGCCCACTGCCAACCAATTCGATAATTTGCTTCGGGAAAACAATTACTCCTGATGAAGAGGCGTCTATACCAAAGGTTGGTATCTTCGCAACTATAAAGTCATATGGCTCAAGTAAGAAATATGTAGGTTTAAGGAATATACGAGGAAAGATTATTCTGAGTAATCAATATGAGGAAATACTACCCTTATGCGAATATGATAATGATGTTATTCTCATTGTAAAGAGAAACGGCAAGTTTGGTTTAGTGAAGGCATTGTCAAATGGAGAGGAAGCAAAACTTATACTCCCTACTATATACGAAAAGATTTTTGATGCACAGGAATACACTATCGGGTTTGTAGATAAAGGCGCAGTTGGCTTTATGGATTTAGAAGGAAATATTGTAATTCAACCTATGTTTCAAGATATAGAGGGAAATAATATTTTCTGTAATGGGAAAGCAGAAGTATTAGGTATGGGGAAATTATCAATTCCGTATTATATCAATCATTATGGGAATTTTGTAGAAGATGCCTATGAATATGATAATATTTCAGATCATAATTTAGGTACTGGCTATTACCCATATGGAGATTTGCCAAGCTCCTCAGATGCTTATGAAGGAGATAACTCAAATCGCTGGAATACAGATTAAGAAAAAAGCCCCGGATTTCTCCGAGGCTGACAACTGAATTATTCAACGGCTTACCAATCGAAGTCGAGGGTAAGTTGTACCGGCTTTGCCGTTGGCTTGTTCCAATCGGGAACGTTTTGCGTGGCAGTCTTGACTGCTTCGACGGCTTCCGAGATAGGAGCCGAGGGCTTCGGAGCGTCCGTCTTTGCAGGAGTGATTAGCTCCGTAACGGCGCTCTTGCCTAATTTCTTCTGTATGAGGGGCGACTGTATCTGCTCGCAGATAGCAACGCGCTTTCCGGCTCGTACCAACTTTGGCAGGTACGTGTCGAGGGCGTGGTGAGGGAAGCCCGCAAGGTGAACGTGGGCGGCGTTGCCGTTGGCTCGGCGTGTGAGTGTGATGCCAAGTATCTCGGAGCAGATAACTGCGTCATCGCTGAATGTTTCGTAGAAATCACCGACACGGAACAAAAGAACTGCATCGGGATGTTTTTGCTTCATCTCCTGATATTGCTTCATTAACGGAGTTTGAGTTATTTTAGTCATTGGTCTGAAATTTAAGATGTTGAAGTTTTTGCTTTTGGGGTAAAGAGAGCCGCCCCGAAGGGCGACCCTCTGAGGGATTTAGTAATTGTTGAAAACGTAGCCGTCCTCGTAGTTGTAGTCGCACATAAACAACTCGCGGGCAATAGCCTCGTAGTCGATGTGATATTTGACGATTTCTGGAACGTTGCGCAAGTCGTAGCACTCCCAGATGATGTGCTCGGCGAAGTCTTCCTCTGTGTCCCAGTGACCGATGTATTTGTCCTCGAAGTTGTTGAAGTCCGAGCAGCCGAAGATATTGGCGTAAGCGTCAACGGCATCTCTGTCGTATCGCTCGCAAAGCTCGAAGTATTCCTTGATGCAGTCGAACTCGTCCGCGCCCATACATTCATCATACATTTCGCGGGGGAAGTTTTCGTAGTCTTGCATCATCAGTTCAGGGTCAGGCTCGTCGGCGTGAAGTGCCCGGCAGTAGGTGAAGAACTCGTCGGCATCGTAGAAGGTGGAGAGGTCGAGCCACTGACCAAAAAGGCTACCGGCGTTGTACTTGCCGTATGTGCCACAATAAACTGCGGGATTGCCTGTTTCGTAGTCGTAGGCGTGTTCGTTGTAGGCATCAACGAACTGTTCGGGAGTGAAGCCGAGGTCTTCAAGACGCTGTTTCTTGGCTTCGGTGAGCGTTGAGAGAAATTTTTCAAGTGTCATATACACGAGATTTAGAGGTGAATAATTCAGTTAATTTTGTAGGGCTTAAGCCTTACGTTGCAAGTGTCACGGCCTCTTGTGGTGAGTGGTACGCCAAAAGCAGAGTTTTTGAATACCCATTTTTGCACAAAAATGTGGAAGGTTTGAAAAAAGCTTTTTGCTACCGCGAACAGAGGTCGTAACTTCGCGACGGAAGGAGTAAGCATACCGTTTGCAAAATGACTGATTTATTTACCGTTTCACTAAATCCGCTGTATATGATACTGGCTCGGAAAAATCTCTCAATGCTGCCGATGTCGCCAAGTACAGCCACTGAAAGTGCTCGGCTGACCCGAAAAGTTCTTCCGTGTTCCCATAGGCTTACAGAGCATAGCGGAGAAGCAGAATAATGGCAAGACCATTCCGCTGAAAAATTGCGCCATACGGCAATCAATGGAAAGGAAGCGGTCAACGGCAGACCCCGACACCGATGCCGACAGAGTTTCTACCGCAAGGCGTAGCCGATGAGTGGGGGCTGATGATAGCAGACGGAGTGAACGACCGCTGCACCTCTGTAAAAATGAGTTTGGGCGTAAAGGAGTTAACCGACAATCAATTACTGATGCTGCGAGCGGTTACGCAGAGCAATGCCGTGCTTTAGCCTATGTCTGCGGCGACTTCGACAACGAGCAATAACAATCGGTCAATGGCACTTTGAGGAACGCAGAGTGCATGGGTGTGCTACGCTGCAATGTTCACCTTGTCAAATTTCGACTATGAGGCGACCGTGAGTTGTGTGCGGCCACAACAGAGCGGCGGCTGCCAACAATTACGACCCTCTGCGGTGTCGTATGGCTCTCGCCAAAAGTAAAAACCCACCTATCTTCACAGACCGGTGGGTTAATAACTTCAAAATCTACTTTCGATGTGCAATGGAGGGAAGCCAAAAGCGATGCAAAGATATGTCGTGTCAGTATGATGCGATACATTCGATTAGCGAGCAGAGAGATATGTGCGTTACCTCATACTCGTACCCTGCCGCATCGCCGTCGGGGTAGCCGACGGAGTGCGTCACCTTGATTTTCGGGTATGGTGGTCCGGCTTGACCGATGAGCCAAGTCTGACCGTTTACGTCAGTCACCACGAAACCGAGGTGCAGATGAATGGGCAAAAGCGTCGCGCAGCTGAAAGTTAGCGATGCGGTGGAAACACGATTGGCAGACTGCTTTTCAGTCTTGCAATCGCACTCCGCTTTGCCGAAGAAGTCAACGACGTTTATGGCGGTCAAGATAGGTGTGACCGTTTCGCAGATGCCATGCAGGTCAACGTGCGGTTGTAACTTTGTGCAGTCAATCCAGCCGATTGACTTTACGCCGGGGAGAATTTGTGTCTTTGGGTAATTCATAAAAAAGCGTCAAGTGCGTCAAATGCGGATTTTAAGGGGTGGGAAAATCGAAGTCAATTTTTTGATTTTTTTAGATATTTCAGTTGTCGCAAGGTATGAAGATACCTTTTTCGTTGGCGTTGGTATCTTTTAGCAATGGCATTCCAGTTGGCTTCGGTCAGTTCGATGCCATGCATTTCCATCCACGCATATATGAGTTCGTCCTGGCGGCGACCAATTCTGCCGAAAGTGTGCAGGTCATTCCACAAATCGACATCGAAGCGGTTGCGAATGGAATTGAGCAGAGCCGTCATCGCCTGTTTAGGCAGATAGTTGTAATACTCAGCCGGACGATAGCGGAAAGTCGGAATGTATATGGCGACCTGCCCCTCGCGGCCACGGATTTGAGGAACACAATCGGGTGGCTGCTTAGCGAGATACGTTTCGAGTATCTTGCTTTCTACGCTATCGCGGCGCAACTCCACCGGTTCATTGCCGCCGAAGTCGTGCACAAACCACTGCCGCAGGTAGGGGTCAAGCTCGATATATATGCAGATTTGGCTCATGGAATCAATGTGCTAATGCCGTGGTTTACCTATACAAAATTACGAAAAATCAGCGAGTTATGTGGTATAAAGAAGCCTTGGCGTTGCCGATAATCGGCAACGTCGCAGGGGGCAAAACCCAAAGCAACGAGAGGAAATTATTTTTCGTGAAAAATATTTCTCCAGATGTGGTGTGGCATTTTCAGACAAAAAAGAAGCCACCATATTAGGCAATGCAACTGCCTATATAATAATAAGATATATATTTTGTCAAAAAAAGTATATATAGTATAGGTGGCTATTTTTGTCTATGAAAATCTTACGTTGCCGAAAATCGCTGAATTTTGTCTAATGGTGACTAACCATTGGCTATGGAAATATCGCTATAACTCGTTATGTAATAACGATGTCTATGTTGACTAATGTGTCTAAGCGATATTTCGGCAGAGCGAAAACAATAGCGAGGCTCGAAAAAAAATAATTGTTGCCCCGAATTGAGTGAGGGCAACAATCATTGGTTGGGGTCAATCTTAAAATGGCAGGTCGCTATCTTCCTGAGTATCGAAGATAGAGGGCTGCTCAGGGGGCTTTGGCTGTGGCTGCGACGGCGGTGCCGGAGTCGGAGTTGTTTCTTCAACATCATCATCGAATGTCTCGGTTTCAAGGCGAGTATCTGTTTCGAGGTTAAGCTCGATACTATCTTTAAGCATCTCATAATCGAAAGCGTATGCCATTGGACGCACACGCACTACGCGCTTGACCGCCTTGCCGTCCACCGTTTCAACGGAGTAGTCGGGCGTTCCTTGTGGTGTGAGCACCCAAAAAGAGTATTGCTTTTTGCCAAGGAAAGCAGGACTTGTACGCAAATATGATTCAAGCGTGGAGGGGTCGAGCTTGCCGATTATGACGTTGCCATTGATACGCTGCCCCAAAACAGTAACAACAGATTGGTAGTTGAGATAGAGGATAGTCTTCTGACGCTCAAAGTCGATAACTTCCCTGTTGTTACGTTTGAATTTGGATTGAGTGTTGAGCGCAAAATGCACTTTGGAGAGTATCTTGCCCTGCATGTGGTTGGAGTCAAGCAGTTTCCAGAATACGGCTATGTCGCTGTATTGTGCCAACTGCTCGTTCTGAGAGCGTATGCCGCTTACGCAGACGTTGAATAGGTCAGTGTAAGTGAATGGCAGATTTAGCGATGTCTGAACGCAATGGAAGGCGGCAAGGGGTACAAGCCAGTTGATGAGCACGCGGTCGAGGATATTGTCTTCGGCCAGGACTGCGAGTAGTTCACGCTTGCAAAGCGAATAATGAGCCGCATAGTCGGTCTCAAACAGTTTGCGGAGTTTCAACAGCTGCACAGTCAGGTGCGATGCGCCACGTGCGCTAATGGCTTGAAATTCCTCGAAGTTACGCTTTGCCTCGTTGCTGAACGTGCCTTTGGAATATGATAGGTTGATGACACGGGATAGCAGGGCGTCGTCCCTTGTGGGAGCGTCCTGCCCGGTCAGCACCACGGCAGAATGAACATAGGTGCGCTGCACCTTTTTCTTGTCGCCGTTCATATTCTTCTTGGTCTGACCGCTGCCGCCCCATATCTGCTTCAAGAGTTCTATCTTCTTGAAGTCAAGTTCATTCTTATACTCGTCAAGGTGTACCAGGTTGTTTTCGCCGTAAGAGAGCATATCGTTGAGAGATGCGATAGAGGTGGTGGCGAGCGAGGGAGGGTCGTTGAGCTTGATAAAGAACGACATCAAAGCCGTACCGAGTTCCGTTTTGCCGGTGCCTTTGCTGCCGAATATATTGAGCAGCCCCATGCGTTTCGACGATTGTTTGACAATATCAAGAAACAGCGTGGCCAGCACATAGGCAAAACCCACCTTGGCGTTATCACCGAAAACCTTTACCATGCGGTCAACATACTCATAGAGCGATATGTCGCCATGCTCCTTACAGGAGAAGCTACGCTCGAACTGGTAGTCTTCGGGGTTATTGATGTGCATACGAGAGAACGCCGGAAGATAGAATGTGCGGTCGCCTACTTCGGCGATGCCGAGGTCATTGACCGGGTAAAGCACATTGTCGGCGAAAACACCGTCGCCGAACACATACACTTCTTCCTTGCGGTTCCAACCCATTTTGGGGAGGCTGGTCGCGCTCTTGGTGATAGAATAGAGATATTCCTTAAGGTTTTCCAATTTGAAGTTGTCGCCCTTGAAAATGAAGAAGCCGAGGGTCTCGATACGCTTCTTGAAGCTAACGAGCGAAACGAGTTCCTCCTGCGACAACTCTATCTCACGTTCTGTGCCTTGGGCGTTCTTCACCTTAAAGATACGCACGGCATTGTCGCCGTCGATGATGTGGTAGAGCGGAGTCATTACGAAGTTGCTCCAGCGTTCAAGGTCTCCGTCCTTATCATAGGAATGGTAACTGTTGTTCTTTACAATAATGCCGAGCGATCGCATAGCCGCTTGCTCGGCTGACAACGCTTCTTTGGCCTTAATCTCATCGGCTCGACGTTTTTCACTATCGGCACGAGAGAGAGCGTCGCGCCACAACTTTAGCTTGCCAAATTCTTTTGCAAGCGGTTCAAGCACACGGTTAAGGAGCGTTTCATCTTTGATATAGAGCAGAGCATCGCGGCATATATCTTTGAGGGCTTGCACCTTATTAGTGTCGGTATCGGCACTACGTAGGAGTTTCAAACCGTACCACACAGCGAAATGCACGTCTTCAAGTGAGTTGAAGACAATGCCGTCCGTAATGAAGCTGTCGGGGTCTTGCTTGAAGTATTCCGGCTCTTGGTTGTCTGCGTCTTCAGGCGGCATCTTCTTGCCGACCGGAATTTCTCTGACGCTGACGTTGAAGCCGAGTTGCAGTGCGAGCAGACCGTTTCTCATAACGGCTTTTGTTCCTGCCCCGAAAAGTTCACCTTCTTTAGGGGGATCTGCATCGGGCAGAAAAACGAGAGAGGGTGCGTAGCGTTGCAGTTGCTTGAACTGGGTTTCGCTCCAAGATGTGCCGAGGGATGCCACCGTTTCGGTCAGCCCGACTTCGCCGGATTGTAGGCGCAAAACATCGGGCGCACCCTCTACAATAATAAAGCGTCCTGCTTTCGATGCCTGGCGCACCGCTTCGTGCAAGCCAAAAACGACTTCGCCCTTTTTGAATATGGGCGAATCGGTAGAGTTTATGTATTTGGCTTGGTCGATTTCATCACCGATATAACGTGCCGTGAAAGCGATTACTTTGCCGTAGCGGTCGGTTATCGGAATTGTTACGCGGTCGCGGAAGAAAGAATATAGCTTCTTCGATTTCTCGGAGAAGCGTAGTATTCCTATCTCTTGGAGCAAATGTTCGTCAATGCAGTTTTTCAGGCAATATTGAGGCAGAGCGTCCCAGTCGCCGGGAGCGAAGCCGATGCCGTATTCGGCACAATATTCCTCACCCCAACGAGCGTATGCGTATTGTCGAGCCTGTTCAGCGGCAGGGGTATCTGCTTTGAATTGCTTGACAAACCATTCCTGTATTCTTTGAATGGCAATCTTCATGGACTCACGTTTGAGAGCAAGTTCCTTTTGCTCGTCCGTGAGCTGCTTGGCGGTGTGCATAACTTGTATGCCGAACATATTGGCAAGATGTTCGATAGCTTCGGGATAAGACTTGCTTTCAAGATTCATCACAAAGCCTATGGCATCACCGTGAGCCTGGCACCCGAAACAGTGATAGGTGTTTCGGGCAGGATTGACATGAAAAGAAGGTGTCCGCTCGTTATGGAACGGACAACAACCTACGAATGAGGCACCGCGTCGAGTAAGTGTAATGTTATATCGAGAAACGACTTCCACGATGTCTGCCCGGTCGTGGACTTGTCGGATAGTTGATTCTTCAATCATAACTGTTACTTGCCTCCATTGGTTAGCGCATCGTGTAGAATAAGGATTTCCGAGCCGAGATAGTATATTTCACGGCTCGTTACACGAATACAAACGATAGTTTCATTGGCTGTATATTTGCGGACGGTATCGCGGCAAATATTAAGCATTGCACAAATTTCTTTGACGCTGTAACGCCGTTTGGGGTCAACGTCAGGTTTGGGTCGGGTCATCTAAGTCATCGGTTTCAGTGGTGAATATTACAGTGCCGGCGCACTTTTCTATTATCTCCTTTGCAAATTCCGGAATACGGCAGCACATATAACGCCAACTGTACACCACAGGGCGTGATACCTTGCATTCTTCCGCAATCCATTTGATAAACCCCGCCCGGTCATGCCGAGTGAGGGTTTTGAGGTAAGCAGTGAGCTGCGCAGCCTCTTTGTGTTTGATGTCGTTGTTATACATGGTTTATCTACTCGTTGAAGTAATCTTGCTCAACACGTTGGAGTAGCCGAAGCTCGGCGGTAACATACTCTACCTTGCCGGGGCGCTTACAAGGTTTTACCTTGCCTTGCTTCTTCCAACGTTCTACATTACGACGACCGAATATTTTCCACGCTTGCCGTTGATTTATATATTCGGGGTCGTTGTGGTCTGTCTTAATCATCTTGACGACCGTAGAGGCAACGTCGTTGAGAAATCGGTCGTAAGGGATAAGACAATCAGTAAATTGCACAGTCTTCATAATTGAGGCTAATATACTCGTGTAACCTCAATGGTGCGCTCCTCGCGGTCAATATGCGTGGAATATTGACGCAACATAGATGCACCTAACTCCGAGCATTGAGTGCGTATGCTCTTTAGCTTCTCAATTGGGAACTTAACGCTCTCGCCCTCCACCATATCTACAAGTGTAGGCCGAATTTTTGTGGGGAAATTGAACTTTTCTTGCATTTTATTGTTTATTTATTTGTTTAACTTCTCAATTATACCTAACTTTGCACATGGAAAGTCCACATTGGCTTTCAGGCTGCAAAGTAACACCAAATTGTTTACATAAACAAATAATTGGTTAGATTTTTTGCAGAAAAATTGTTTACCCCTTTATAGAAAGTGCAATGAATATTGATTTGAAAGAAGTCCACATAGGGCATGAAATCGCTAAGAGACTTGAAGAATTAAAAATGAACAAGTCTGAGTTTGGTCGCCAAATTGGCGTTCCACAACAGCACATTAACCGTATCTTAGAGAGGGAAACTATGGAAACGAAAAAGCTTGTCAAGGTCTGCAACGTCCTTGACGTAAACTTCTTCGCCATGTTCTGTCATTTCCCCACCAACGTCAACGCATACTTGGCGGCGGTAGCCCTTGGCGACGGAAATGCAGAAAACAATGTAGGCGATGCTGCCGCTCTCGCACAGGTCGAGCTTCTTAAAGCCAACCTTGAGAGTGCCGGAGCAATGGAGAAAGAATTAAGAGAGCAGATTGCTCAACTCAAACAACGCATCGAGGATAAAGATGCGATGATAAAAGTATTGGAGAAACAAATCAAATAATAACCCGAGGCTATGATGCAGATGTAGATTGCTTTAAGTGTATTTCTCCTTTGAGAAAATAGCCATTTTGACATACGTGTAAGTTCACTCGCATACACTGCGCATACACTAAACCACTAAGTGTTTGATTTCCGTGAGGAAATGGCAGTGGTCCAAGCCGCAATAGAGTAAAACGCTGTCATTTAGCGTTTTAAGATTAGACAAACAAACAAAAAGCGCATACAAAGCGCATACACCAAGTTGTTAAACCTTTGATTGTTTGTTCTATATAAATTATGCGCAGGCTGCTATTGAAGAGTAATATAGAGAATTAGTCAATAGATACAATTAAAAATCCGAGATATCGGAATTCCGGTATCTCGGATTTCTTTTACTTGTAGGCAATGACGCAGAACGAAATTGACCGTGCCAGTATCGAGAAGGCTAAAAGTCTTTTCGCCACGGGCGAAGTCTATAAAATTGAGGTAGGCACAACCGGCGGCTTGCAAGCAATACACAGAGCACTTTTTGCCGGGCTCTATCCATTCGCAGACGAGATACGGACGCAGAACATCTCAAAGGGTGGTTTCCGCTTTGCCAATTCTCTTTACCTGCTTCCTGCTCTTGAAGCTATAGAAAAGATGCCGGAAGACACCTTTGAGGAGATTGTAGCCAAATACGTTGAGATGAATATTGCGCACCCTTTCATGGAGGGCAACGGACGCGCCACTCGAATTTGGCTCGATATGATGCTTAGGCGCTCACTTGGCAAGGTCGTTGACTGGCGCAATATTACACGCGAAGCATACATGCAGGCCATGGAGCGCAGTCCTATCAACGATCTTGAATTGCGGGTACTCCTGCAAGGAGCGCTCACAACAGAAACCGATGACCGCGATGTCATCTTCCACGGTATCGTTCAGTCGTACTACTACGAAGGCTACGAACCGGATTAAGAATCACGAATTATGAAGAAAATAAATCCAAAGGACCTCAATGACAATGTCTTTGAGGCCATTGGCAAAGAATGGATGCTGCTCACAGCAGGGAAAAGCGATAACTTCAATCTTATGACAGCGTCTTGGGGTGGAATAGGATGGCTATGGAATAAACCCGTAGCTTTCGTGTTTATACGCCCTGAACGTTACACATTCGAGTTTGCAGAACTTAACGACAGCTTTTCTATTTCGTTCCTCGGAACAAGTAAGGAAGCCCGGGATATTCACAAAATCTGCGGCACCAAATCGGGCAGGGACATCAACAAAGTTGAGGCATCAGGGTTGATATTAGAGCCGACGGAACAGGGCGACGTCATCTATAAACAGTCAAGGATTACCCTCATAGGCCGCAAACTGTATGCAGATTTTCTAAAACCGGAGTGCTTCTACGATTCTACTCTGCGCGACAAATGGTATAGCTCAAGCGAGGAAGCAAAGAAGTTAGATAGCGGCATAACGGCAGGATTTCACAAAATGTATATTTTAGAAATCGTAG
>ERZ825384.2037-NODE-2037-length-21850-cov-4.649874_pt1 | contig 21850 bp, 17 predicted proteins | sample MGYA00519931_ERZ825384 | MGnify/ENA primary metagenome ERZ825384 (study PRJEB31778, sample SAMEA3449200) | human gut metagenome | biome: human gut; feature: human-associated habitat; material: faeces | place: United Kingdom | collected 2010/2012 ...
GCAGTCGATGATGTCCAGCACATGCACTTCGTCCAGCTCGTGCTTCATGACCCAGGCCGAGAAGACGTTGGTGACGCCGGGGTCGAAACCGGAGCCCAGCAGGGCGGTGAGGCCGGCCTGCTTGAAGCGCTCCTGGTAGGCCCACTGCCATTTGTATTCGAACTTGGCGGTATCCAGGGGCTCGTAGTTGGCCGTATCCAGATAATGCACGCCGCATTCCAGGCAGGCGTCCATGATGTGCAGGTCCTGATAGGGCAGGGCGATGTTCAGCACGGTGTGGGGCTTCACCTGACGGATGAGGGCGCAGAGCTCGGGCACGTTGTCGGCATCCACCTGGGCGGTGGCGATGTCGACGCCCAGACGGGCTTTGACCGAGCGGGCGATCTCGTCACACCGGGAAAGCGTACGGCTGGCAAGAGTGATCTTGCCGAAGGCCCCTTCTTTGGCCAACTGGGCGCACTTGTGCGCCACCACGCTTCCCACGCCACCGGCGCCGATGATCAGAATATCCGCCATGACTTCTCCTTTTGAATCCGTTTTGTCCGTGATTGATGATGAAATGCGGCCCGCCGGAACAGGCGGTCATCCCCTCCATAGCCCACAGCGGCGGGAAGGTAAAGGGCGGGGGGAGGGCCCGGCCGCGCCGCCTTGGCCTTCCCGATCCTTACGGGCCCGCCCGGGCTGGGGACATCCTTGCTGTGCGTCGGGGAGCCGGGGGCATGCCATGACCAGCATGCCTGCTTTGTGTGACCGCCGGTCGTCATGAAGGTGACGGGCCGGCGACGGGACAGGAAGATGTGCTGCCCGTGCCTCCGGCGGACGGTACCGTGCCGGGGCCATGGCCCATGACGGTCTCCCGTCAGGACGAGGCATGGCAGGAAGCCGCCCTGCATGGCCCGGGAGCGTACGCGTCGGAAAGGGGCAGTACGGGAGGGGATTCCCTCCCGCTCCTATCTCATGCGTAGCCCTAGTGCGTGTGATCCAGCACGGGCACGCCGTCGCCCAGTTTTTTGCGGATGGCGGCGATCATGGTCTCGTGGTGCGGGCAGGGGAAGCTGATGGGGTTGCCCTTGCAGATGCAGGAGGCCAGAGCAACGGCTTCGGCGCCGCGATCCACCAGCATCCTGGCGCGGGCCACGGCCCGCTTGCCGGGACAGCCGCCGCAGGAGACGAAGCCGATGACCTCGCAGGGGCCCAGTTCCTCGAAAGCGCCCTTGCCCTGGGCGGCAAAGGAAAAGTCCGTGGTGCCGGGGCAGATGTCCTCGGTCTGCATGCAGCGGATGATGCCGATCTTCTTCATGAGAGCCTCCTTGGTTTGCTTATCGGGCCTGGGGCGCCTCCTCATGGTCTTCGGGGATGACGTAGCCCAGCAGGTCGTCACGCACGATGGCGTCCAGTTCCGCCCGGTCATGGGCCGGGGTCTCGGTGAACAGGAAGCCGAAGTGGGAATAGCGGTCGTAGAAGCCGCGGCGCAGGTGCAGGACCTTGTGGAAGCGGGTGCAGAGGGCGTCGTAGTCGAAGCAGCGCACCGGCGGGCAGGCGGCGGGCTTGTTGAGCACGATGAGGGTGTAGAGCTTGTCCTCGCGGCCGGGCAGGATGCTGTCCCAGTCCGGGCGCCGGTCGTCCAGATAGCAGCCGTAGGTGGGGAAGCCCCAGGCGAAGAGGCTGATGTCCGTGCAGCACCAGCCCGCGAAGCGCAGCGGGTTGAACTCGATGGGCACCATATGGCCGTCGGCGTCGCGGCGCAGCTCCACATGGACGGGGTAATCGCGCAGGCCCAGGCGCTCGTTGATCTGGTCGAACCACGCTTCCAGCGGCCCGGACATGCGGCGGATGATGTCCGCGCTGGTGTAGTACAGGCGGTCGCTCACGTCTTCGGAAGAGGCGAAGTCGTGCTGGAGGATGTTGCAGATGACGGCCTCGCCGCGGCTGTTGAAATAGACGTCCACGGCATATTCCGTGCCCTGGATGAGGGATTCCAGCAGCCAGACCTGGTTGTCCAGCACGGCGGCGGGATATTCCTTGCGCCAGCGCACGGCGCCGGCCGCGATGTCGTCACGGGCGGCGCGCCACTGCTGGGCGTTCTCGATGCTGTAGACGCCCAGGCTGAAGAAGCCCACCGCGGGCTTGAGCACGCAGGGGCCGGGCAGGCTTTCGAAATGGGTCTCCATGACGTCCCGCAGGGTCAGCTCGCGGAAATGGAAATCGGGGAAGAGCGGGGCCAGGCGCTGGCGGAACAGGAGCTTGTTCTTGAGCAGTTCTGTGGCGCGCACCAGCCCGGCATTGCCCGAACGGCTGTAGAGCCAGTCCAGGGAGTTTTCCGAATTGCTGTACAGGCGCTGCCCCTGGCAGCACAGACGGCCGAAGTCGCGGCTGGAGACAAGGTTGAGGTGCAGCCCGTAATCCAGCCCGGCCTGCCGGGCAGCGGGCGTATCCAGGACAGGTTCCTGCCGGTCGGCGGCAAAGGTGGCCAGCTCCGGCGAGACATACGGATCTTCCAGAATGATCATGGGGCCCCTCGTGCAGCATGGCTGCGTAAAAAGCGCAGGGCCGGGATGTTTCCTGACCCTGCGCGATGTGGTTGCTGGAGAAGCACCCGGAACCCCTCCCCGCGAGGACGGCTCCGGCAGTGGCGGGAAATGTCTCACGATGGCACGGGCTTTCCCGCGGAGCCGGGCACCATCATTTTGAGATCGTGTGCAGGGGGAGAGCCTCCCCCTGCGTTCGTTTTTGTTAATCCAGCACGCGGAAGTACACGGCAGGCTGGCGCAGCATGCCGGTGTCCAGGGTGCGCTGCAGGGCGGTGCTCATGGCTTCTTCGGTGGTCTCATGGGTCATGAAGACCAGCGGCACACCCTTGCCTTCGTCGGTACGCTGGATGACCTGGGCCATGCTCACGCCCTGGTCGGCCATGCAGCCGGCCAGATCGCGCAGCACGCCGGGCTCGTCCTCGACCATGACGCGCACATAGTAGCGCGAACGCCATTCCGCGGGCGGCACGATGCTGGCGCGGGGCAGGTCGTCACAGGCGTAGCCGGTGTTGTGCGGGTTCTCGTCACGGGCCACGGCCATGAGGTCGGCCAGCACGGCACCGGCGGTGGGCAGGTCGCCCGCGCCGCGGCCGTGGAAGAAGAGCGAGCCGCAGGCATTGCCGCTGACGCGCACGGCGTTGTACACGCCGCCCACGCGGGCCAGCAGCACCGTATAGGGCACCAGGGCCGGGAACACGCCCGCCTCCAGCCGCACCTTGTCGTCGGGCTGGCCGGGCTCGCGGCGTTCGCGCACCTGGGCGATGAGCTTGATGCGGTAGCCGAACTCGCGGGCCAGGGCGATGTCCAGGCTGGACATGCCGCGGATGCCGCGCACGGGCATGGCCGTATAGGGATAATTGACCCCGTAGGCCAGGCGGATGAGCAGGGTCAGCTTGTGGGCCGCATCGTGGCCGTCGATGTCCAGGGTGGGATCGGCTTCGGCATAGCCCAGCTGCTGGGCCTGTTTGAGGGCCACATCGAAGTCCAGACCGTTGGAGGTCATCTCGGACAGGATGTAGTTGCTGGTGCCGTTGAGGATGCCCATCAGGGACGAGATGCGGTTACCGGCCAGGCTGGTGCGCAGGGCCTCCACCACGGGGACGGCGCCGGCAACACTGGCCTCGTAGCGCAGGATGCGGCCCTTGCCGGCGGCCTTCTGGAACAGGGCGAGCCCTTCCTCGGCCAGCAGGGCCTTGTTGGCGGTGACGATGTGCTTGCCGGCGTCCAGGGCGCGGTCAATGATGGTGCGCGGGGCGTCGATGCCGCCCATGAGCTCCACCAGCACGTCGATCTCGGGATCGTTGATCAGCTCGTCAGGGTTGGTGGTCAGGTCGGCTCCGGGAGGCAGGGGCACGGTGCGCGCCTTCTGGGCATTGCGCACCAGCACCTTCTTGACCTGGATGTCCCGGCCCGTACGCTGACGGATGATGCCGGCGTTCTCTTCCAGCAGGCGGGCAAGACCGCCGCCCACGGTGCCGAACCCGGCCAGACCCACTACCAGAGGCTTGTTGCTGTCGGCCATAGTGTCCCCTAATCGCTGGAGCCGCCGAGCAGGCGGCGGATGTTGCGCACGGCCTGACGGGTGCGGTGATCGTTCTCGATGAGGGCGAAGCGCACGTACTCGTCACCGTAGGCGCCAAAGCCCAGGCCCGGAGAGACGGCCACCTGCGCTTCGGTGAGCAGCAGCTTGGAGAATTCCACGGAACCCATCTTGCGGAACTCTTCGGGGATGCGGGCCCAGACGAACATGGTCGCCTTGGGCGCGGGCACTTCCCAGCCGATGCGGTTGAGGCCGTCGATGAGCCAGTCACGGCGCTGGCGGTAGATGTCGCAGATCTTGGTGACTTCTTCGTCGCCGCTGCGCATGCCCACGGTGGCCGCGATCTGGATGGGCTGGAAGATGCCGTAGTCCAGGTAGCTCTTGATGCGGCTCAGGGCGTGGATGAGCTTGGGGTTGCCCAGGCAGAAGCCCACGCGCCAGCCGGGCATGGAGTAGCTCTTGGACATGGTGTAGAATTCCACGCCCACGTCCTTGGCGCCCTTGGCCTGCAGGAAGCTGGGGGCCTTGTAGCCGTCGAAGACCAGGTCGGCATAGGCCAGGTCATGGATGACCCAGATGTTGTTCTCCTTGGCGAATTCCACGACCTTTTCAAAGAAGGCCAGGTCGGTCACTTCCGTGGTGGGGTTGTGGGGATAGCACAGGAAAAGCAGCTTGGGACGGGGCCAGGCCTGCTTGGTGGCGGCGGTCAGGTCCTCGAAAAAGTCACGGCCGGGCCCGATGGGCACGCTGCGCACGTCGGCGCCGGCGATGATGGGCGCATACTTGTGGATGGGATAGGTGGGGTCGGGAGCCAGCACCACGTCGCCGGGCGAGAGCATGGCCAGCGAAAGGTGGGCGAGACCTTCCTTGGAGCCCATGGTCACGATGGCTTCGGTGTTGGGATCGAGGTCCACATCATAGAGGCGCTTGTAGCGTTCGCACACGGCGTCGCGCAGATGGGGGATGCCGCGGGAGAGCGAATAGCGATGATTCACCGGCTTCTGTGCGGCTTCCACCAGCTTGTCCACGATGTGCGGCGGGGTGGGAATGTCGGGATTTCCCATGCTGAAGTCAACGATATCGATATTCTGGCGACGCAGCTTCATTTTAAGGTCGCCTACCACCGCGAAAACGTAGGGGGGCAGGCGCTGGATGCGCGAGAACTCTTCCATGGGGACGCTTCTCCTGCTGAAGTTCAAAAACTTCAGCCAGATTAGCCAGTGCGTTCGGCATTTGTAAAGCACTTTGCCAAGATAAGGGCTTTGCGCTACCGTGGTCGGTATTGGACAGGCTACGCCATCTCACGGACCCTTTATCGCTCTTCAACCATCGAGGACCGCATGGAACACCATATCCGTTTCGACGCTGACGCCATGACCCTGTATCTGCTGGACCAGCGCGCCCTGCCCGGGCGCGAGGACTACCTGCCCATCCGCACCCTGGACGAGACCATCCGGGCCCTGCAGGTGATGGTGGTACGCGGCGCTCCGGCCATCGGCGTCACGGCCGGTTTCGGCTGCGTGCTGGCCCTTGAGGAACTGCGCCGCAGCCTGCCTGCCGGTGCCGACTGGCGCACGGCCTATGACCAGGCCCTGGTGCGTCTGGAGGCGGCCCGGCCCACGGCCGTGAACCTGCGCTGGGGCGTGGAGCGCATGCGGGCCCTGTGGCGGGCCCATGCCGGTCTGGAGATGGAGGCCCTCATCCCCGTCCTGCTGGCCGAGGCCGAGACCATGCGCCGCGAGGACGTGGAGATCTGCCGCGAGATCGGCCGCCACGGGGCGTCCTGCATCAATGACGGCGACACCGTGCTCACCCACTGCAATGCCGGGGCCCTGGCCACGGCCGGTTACGGCACGGCCCTGGGCGTCATCCGCGGCGCCCTGGAAGCGGGCAAGAAGGTGCGGGTCATCGCCGACGAGACGCGGCCCTTCCTGCAGGGTGCGCGCCTGACCGCCTGGGAACTGCAGCAGGACGGCATCGACGTGCGCGTGGCCTGCGACAATGCCTGCGCCCTGCTGATGCAGAAGGGCCTGGTGCAGTGCGTGGTGGTGGGGGCCGACCGCATCGCGGCCAACGGCGATGCCGCCAACAAGATCGGCACCTTCGGCGTGGCCCTGCTGGCCAAACATTTCGGCATCCCCTTCTATGTGGCGGCGCCCCTGTCCACCATCGACCCGCGCACGCCCGACGGCGCGCACATCCCCATCGAGGAGCGCCCCGACCGGGAAGTGACCCATGTGGGCGAGACCCGCATCGTCCCCGAAGGGGTGCCGGTCTTCAATTTCGCCTTCGACGTGACGCCCGCTGACTGCATCACGGGCATCATCACGGAAAAGGGCGTCCTGCGCGCGCCCTACGGCCCGGCCATCGCCGCGGCCCTCAAAGCCTGAGCCTGCACGGACGGCACCATGCCGTCCGTTTTTTCTTCCCCTGTCCGGAAAGGAGCGCCCATGAAAGAACTTACCTTGCTGGCCGACAGCAGAGCGCCGCTGGCCTTCCATCTGGAGACGTCCGCCGCCGTGGCCCACTGGAACCTGCGGGACGTGCCCGGCGACCACATCTCGCTGCCTGCCCTGTGCGATGCCCGGCTGACGGAGATCCGGCGCGAGCACGCCGCATGGGCCTGCCGGACGGGCCTCAGGCCCGTGGAGGGGGCGCTGCTGCACGAGCATTTCCAGGCCGGGGAAAAGCTGTCCATGTGGTGGTGTTCGCTGCTCTACGAGCGCCATCCCAAGATGACGCCCCTGCTTTACGAGATCTACAAGCTGCGTACCCTGGAGCATCTGCTGGACGAGGGCGGCTTCACGGCCCTGCGTCTGGTGGGCGGCGACGACCGTCTGTGCGAGACCCTGCTGGCGCTCTGCCAGGCCACGGGGCGGCAGTTCGCGGACTATCACGATCCCAAGTGCCGTGACGGACGCTACCGCAGCCGGCTGCGCCGCATCTATGAGGCTTGCCCCTCCCTGCTGCGCGCGGCCGGGCGCTTCCTCCACTGGTGGTTCCGGGTGCGCCTGCCCCTCCGGCCCAGGGGCGGGGCCCTGCCCACCCTGCCGCCCGCGCATGTGACCACGGGCACCATCGCCACCTATTTCCCCAATGTGGACATGGAAGCCGCGGCAGCGGGCCGCTTCCGCTCCCGTTACTGGGAGCTCCTGCACGACGCCCTGTGCGCGGCGGCGGCCAGGACGCCCGTGCGCTGGCTGTTCATCCGCTTCCCGTCGCCGCAGATGGATCTGGCCGGCTGCATCAGGATGCGGGACCGTCTGCGGGCCGCACGGCAGGACGGCGTGAGCTTCCACTATCTGGAGGAATTCCTCACGACCGCCGACCTGCGGGCCGCCTGGAAGCGCTATCTGCGTCTGGCCTGGACCAGCCGCCGTCTGGAGGCCTCCATGCGCGAGCTTTGCCGTTTCGAGGGCTCCCGCCTGAACTTTTGGGCCTATATGGCCGAGGACTGGGCTGAGACCTTCCGGGGCTGGCGCTGTTTGGAGCGCTGCCTGCAACAGCGCGGCATCGACAATTATGTGAAGGCCGCCGGGCCCCAGCGCTGGTTCACCTTCCCGCTGGAGAACTGCCCCTGGGAACGCATGCTGACCCATGCCGCCCACACAACGCCCGGCGCGGGCGGGCCCGTGTACGGGGCGCAGCATTCCACCATCCGGCCCACGGATTTCCGCTATTTCGACGATCCGGTCACCTTCACGGACAGCGCCTGCGCGCCCTTCCAGCCCGACCGCATCTGCGCCAACGGGCAGGGGGCCCTGCGGCAGTGGCAGGCCGCAGGTGTGCCGCAGGAGCGTCTGGAGCTGGTGGAGGCCCTGCGCTACATGTATCTCGTCGATGCCCGCAAGTCCGCCGTGCCGCCGCAGGAAGGGCAGACGCACCACCGCCTGCTGGTGGTGACCGGCTTTTTTGCCGACGAGACCGCCGACCATGTGCGCCTGCTGGCCCGGGCCGTGCACGCGGGCTTGCTGGACGGCTGGGAGATCGTGGTCAAGCCGCATCCCTATCTTTCCGTGGAGGCCGACCTGCGTCACGAGCTGGGGGCCCAGGCCGGGCGCCTGCGTTTTGCCGACGGCCCCATCGCCACCCATCTGGTGCCCGGTACCGTGGTCTGGTCGTCCGCTTCCACCACCGTGGTCTTGGAAGCGGCCCTCAAAAAGCTGCCCGTCATGGTCATGCTGCCCTCGGACGGCTTCGACCTGTGCCCCTTGCAGGACGTCCCCGGCCTGCTGCGTACCGGCAGCCTGGACGATGTGAAGCGGGCCCTGGCCCAGGCCGCGCCGCCCGCCCTGCCGGACGACTATCTGGAATTGCAGCCCGAGCTGCCCCGTTGGCGGGCCTTGCTGGAATTGTAACGAAGGCGGACGGGCCTTGGTCCCACGGGTTTCCCGGGCGCTGTCCGCGCCGTGGAGGCCGCCCGGTGCCTGATGGAGGCGCAGGGCGGCTTTTTTTGCCGGGGCCTGCCCTACGGCCCGATCGTTTCCCGAAGGCCCGGCAGGGAGAGATGGGGCTTCCTGTGACCGGGAGCATGGCACGCGGACGGACGGCTCCGGAGCGTGCGGGATGCCTGCGTCCCTCGCAGCCATCCCGCGGGGCTTGAAAAAACAGGCTCCGCTGGGTAGCGTCAAAAGAGCGGCTGCCCCGGGAAAGGGCGTCGCAGAGCAGGCCCCGCAGGGGGCGTGCGGGAGGATGTCATGGTGTTCAGCGAACGGGTCAGGAATTACGGCTCGCGCGGCAAGGGCGTGAGCGCACGTGACAACCATATCATCAAGGGCATGAAGGCCCTGCACCTGCTGGCGGCCCTGGCCTGGGCGGGCGGCGCCTTTTCCATGCAGGCCCTCGGTTTCCTCAAACTGGGCATGGACGATCCGGCGACCGTGAAGCTGGTGGAATACTGCCGCTATATCGTGGATTCCTGGGTGGTCATGCCCGGGCTCATCGGCTGTGTGCTCACCGGCCTGTTCTATTCCATCTTCACCTCGCTGGGCTTTTTCAAATTCGCCTGGGTCACCATCAAGTGGATCATCAGTTTCTGCGCCGGTTTCTGGGGCACCTTCTTCTGGCTGCCCGTGGGTGACCGCTGCATCGAGTGGCTCACGCCCATGGGGCTGGACTGGCCCTTGCGCTTCGTGCGCTCCTGTATCCTGCCGGAAGAACTCTGGGCCAGCCTGGTCCAGGTAGCCATCATCTTCGCCATGGCCCTGATCTCCATCTATCGCCCGCTGACCTGGAAGATGTACGTCGATCCCATCGTGCCGCCCACGTCGTAGAAGAAAGATCCTCGAAGGAGCCCCCCTTGCCCGGCGCAAGAAAAAGGGGCCTTCCGGCTTCCATCTTTCCCCAGTCGCTCCGGCAGGCTGGAAACGAGGGGACGGGAAACAGCCGATAAAAGAACAAGGGACGCTCCCGTACAGGGAGCGTCCCTTTTGTTGTGGACTTTCGTCCGGGGCTCCGGACGGCGGACCGCAAGCCTTCCCGTATGGCGGCTGGGATGTTTCAGGCGGCGTTTCGTCTGTGGACCGATAAATCGGGGAAAGGATAGAGGCGCGCGGGCTTCGAGAAGACCGCAGCCGTGGGGCATCCGCTGTCGGACACGGCGGCAGGATGCCGCCCCCGACGTGAAGAAAATCAAGAGGGCAGACCCTCCGGTCCTTTGTGGAGACACTTCTCCGGAGAAAGCGCGCGAGGGGTGGGCCTCTTCGCGCTGGCGTGAGCGGGCCATTTTCTCCTCCGCCTGTTGCCGCGAGGGCACGGACAGCGCGGCAGGCAGGGATACTTCCTCCTCAGGGCTCTTTGGTTCAGGCCTCGAAGACCAGGCTCTCGAACCAGAAGAGCAGGGCCTGCGGATCACGCCAGCTGCCTGCGGGCAGACCGGCCTTGCGGCAGAGATGTTCCAGATATTGCCCCAGATCCCAGCCCTGTTCCACGGGCACCTGCGGCAGGAAGACGCCCTGGCGCATGCCCAGGCGCAGCAGCAGGCCGTGACGGCCGATGACGATCCGCGCCGGGTCCGGGCAGGGGCTCAGGGGGCCCAGCACGGAGATGTGCAGGTGGCAGTGCGGCCATTCCTCCGCATCCAGGGCAGGGAAGCGGGGATCCTCGAAGGCGGCGGCACGGGCCATGCGCCAGACGTTCTGCCAGAGCGGCTCCCGGCCCACCATGTTGCCGATGCAGCCCCGCAGGTCGCCGTCCTTGTTCAGGGTCACGAAGGAGCCCAGGGACTGGGCCAGCGTCCCTCCGGCCAGCGCGGACGGCAGGGGCGGCGGGACGTCCTCCCGGCCCTCAAGGGCCGTGGTGATGCTTTCCCGGGCCAGCCGGGAGAGCCATTGCCGTTCTTCGTCATTGAGGGAAAAGCTGACGCCCATGACAGACCTCCGTAACGGGCGCGCAGGAAATGCGCGATCCCGAAGGGCTCGCGGCCGCCTGATGCCCGCACGGGAAGCTGTGAGGGGCGGCAGGTCGCGGCATATGGCCGCAGTGTAGGCGGGGCGGGCGGAGGATTCAAGCCGGCTGTGATGCGGACGCAGGAGGGGCGGCATGGGGAGGAGGGACCGCTCAGCCCGGTACGGAGGACGTTCTCCCTGCGCGCGTACGGGGGCCGCTCAGCCCGGTGACCGGCAGGTACAAGAGCGCTGCCCGGGCGCAGGCAGGATGCGGAGGGACTGCACAGGCCCCTGCCCATCCCTGCCGCCGCTGGAAAGCGGGACGGGGAACACCGGGGGCGCTGTCGCCGCAGACCGCCGGGGACGATAGGCGGGGCAGGGCCCTTTGCCTTCGCCGGACAGGCGTTGCATCCGTGCGGAAAACGGAAATGCCGCGATGGCTCGCGGCATTTCTGTGGGGTAAGGCAGAGCACATGCTCCTGAACGGTATTTGGCGGCATACCGTATGATATTTGCGTCCGTCGCGGTCCCGACTGCGTGGGGACGGACTGTTGCCGGTGCGGGAGGCACGACCGCCCGGCAGTCGCTTAATCTTCGCCCTCGGTGTGGGCCTGTTTGCCGGCCCCCTTGAGGCCGTACATGGTGGTGGAGCCGGAAGACCAGAATTCCAGCACTTCCTCATTCACCAGCCTGGTGAGGATCTTCTTCACTTCGCGGGGGCCCTTGTCGGGGAACAGCTCCGTGAAGTCCTTGAAGTAGAATTTGGACTTGGAAGCGGACTTGCCCTTCAGGAATTCGACGATGATGTCTTTTTCGTCAGCCATGTTTTTTCTCCTGGCCCCGGCGACGCTGCGGCGCGCCGCCGGGGCGTTTTCAAGACCGGCCTAGAACTTGAACTGGGTGCTCTGGCGCCAGGTGTAGTACGCCGGGTCGCGGAAGTCGTCGATCAGGTGGTGGGTGAACTGCAGGCCGGTCAGCTTGAAGAAGCTTTCCCAACCGATGCGCTCGGCCCAGTCGCCCAGACGTTCGTACTTGTTGGCGTTGGCGGCGTAGACTTCGACGATGTGCTTCACCGTCTTGGTCAGGCTGGGCCAACGGGGAGGTTCGTTGGGGATGTAACCCACGACGACCTTGGAGAACTTGGGCATGCTGATGCGGTTGGACACCTTGCCGCCCACCATGATGGCGATACCGTCGCCTTCGTGGTCGGCGATGGGCAGGGCGGGGCACATGGTGTAGCAGTTACCGCAGTACATGCAGCGGTCTTCCTTGATGGCGATGGAGTTCACCTTCTGGCCGTTGTGTTCCACCTTGGTGGGACGGACGGCAGCGGTGGGACAGGCGGCCACGGCCAGCGGGATCTCGCACAGCTGGTCGGCCCATTCGTGGTCGATCATGGGCGGTTTGCGGTGGATGCCCACCAGGCCGATGTCGGAGCAGTGCACGGCGCCGCACATGTTGATGCAGCAGGCTAGGGAGATGCGCACGGGCGCGGGCAGGCGCATGTTCTTGAAGTCCTCGAACATGGCGTCCATGACGCATTTCACGGGGCCGGAAGCGTCGGTGGCGGGGGTGTGGCAGTGCACCCAGCCCTGGGTGTGCACCATGTTGCTGATACCAGCGCCGGTGCCGCCCACGGGGAACTTGAAGGAACCGCCGTCGAACTTGCGGCTGTTCAGGTCGTCGCGCAGGGCCTTCATGGTTTCTTCGTCTTCCACCATGAATTCGATGTTGTTACGAGTGGTCCAGCGCAGGTAACCGCCGCAGTACTTGTCGGCGATGTCGCACAGTTCGCGGATGTGGGTGATGGACATGGTGCGGGTGCCGCCCACGCGGACGGTGTACACCTTGTCGCCGCCCTCGGCCACGTGCATCAGCACGCCGGGCTCGAGGATCTCGTGATACAGCCACTTGCCGAAATTCTTTTTGATGACCGGCGGGAAGAACTCATCGTACTTGCGGGGACCGATATCGGTGATGCGCCCTTCCATGGGCTTGGCCGGATTGTAGCCGGAAGAAATAAAAGCCATGGTCTTTCTCCCTTACACTAGCGTTGATGGCGTTTGCGGAATTCGGCCAGGTCGCGGTTCCAGCCGCCGGGCACTTCCTCTTCCTTGAAGAAGATGTACGGGTTGGAGCGGGGAGCCGTGACGTGGTACGGAGCGGCCTCGGTGTCGGTGACTTCGAGCAGCTTCTGGAAGGAAAGACGCTTCATGGTCTCGCCCACGCGTTCGCGGTTCTTGCCTTCTTCCATCCACCAGTCCCAAATCTTTTCGATGACTTCCTTGATTTCATCGTAGGGAGCTTCACAGGAGATGAAGGGCACCAGCAGCGAACCCATCTGGGCGCCGTCCACCACGGGGGCCTTGGCGCCCACCAGGATGCTGGCGCCGCGTTCGTCACCGATGTGCAGGGCGCGGGGCATGGTGTTGATGCAGTGCATGCAGCGCACGCAGTCGGCGGTCTTGATGGACAGCTTGTTGCCGTCCCAGCTCATGCACTTGGAGGGGCAGAGGTCGATGACTTCCTTCTGGATGTCGAATTTGCCCCAGTCACGACCGGCGTGAGCACCGGCGTTGGGCTTGAATTCGCCGCCAACGTAGGCTTTCACGGCATCCTGGTCGATCTTGATGTCGTCCTTCCAGGTACCCACCACAGCGAAGTCGGAACGGGCCATGGCGCACACGCAGCCGTTGGGGCAGCCGTCGAACTTGAACTTGAACTTGTAGGGGAAGGCGGGACGGTGCAGTTCGTCCTGGTAGTCCTGGGTCAGCTGGTAGCACATGTCCTGGGTGTTGTAGCAGGCATATTCGCAGCGGGACTGACCGAGGCAGGCTTCGGGGGTACGCAGGTTGGAGCCGGAACCACCGAGGTCGACGTTCAGCTTGTGGGTCAGGTCGTGGAAGATTTCTTCCAGCTGCGGGGTCTGGGTGCCCAGGAGCACGATGTCACCGGTGGAACCGTGCATGTTGGTGATGCCGGAACCGCGCAGGTCCCAGATGTCGCACAGGTCGCGCAGGAATTTGGTGTTGTAGTACTTGGCAGCGGGCTGGGCCACACGCATGGTGTGGAAGTGGGCCACGCCGGGGAACTTTTCGGGCTGGTCGCAGTAACGGCCGATGACGCCGCCGCCGTAACCGAACACGCCCACGATGCCGCCGTGCTTCCAGTGGGTCTCCTTTTCTTCGTAGGAAAGTTCCAGGACGCCCAGCAGGTCTTCGGGGGCATCAGCGGGGATCTGATAGTCGAGTCCTTTGGGATTGGCCGCACGGGCGGCGGCTTCCTGTTTGATGTCGGACACAAAGCTCGGCCAGGGGCCGCTTTCGAGCTGGTCCAGCAGGGGAGTCGCATGTTTCGGCATTGCCATACCTCCATGAGTACATATTTCAACGAAAAATCGTTGAATATTTTACCAAATGCTGAAAAATGGCGCATCCTCGGGGGTAAAGATGGCCTTTCCAGCCACGGCATGGCTTCTTGGTAACAAAAAATCGTTGCTCTTGGCAATAGAAAAAGAGGAATTTTCGTTTTTAGACAGCAAAATTTATGCTCGCGGTGTTATTTTAACGAAAAATCGTTGAAAAGGGGAGGGGTAAAGGGCGCGAGGCTCCGGCACGGTCAGGACCGTGCGAAGATGCGCCGCCATCCTGCGGTGTTGGAGTGGGCATGGCAGGACGGGCTGGTCCGTGAGGGCTGGAGCGGCCGGGCTCCCCGGCGCGGCGTGCCTTCCGGCCCGGATCAGGCGTCCTGTTTGCGGAGGCCGAACTTCTTGATGCGGGAGCAGAGCGTGGTGGGGCTGATGCCCAGCAGGGCCGCGGCCCCGTCCTCGCCATAGATCTTGCCGTGGCACCGTTGCAGGGCATTGGCGATATTGGTCCGCTCCAGGGCCTGCATCTCCGCCTCGGTAAAGACGATGGCGTTGTCGTCGGCAGGCAGGACGGGCCGGGGCGCGGCAGAGGGAGGGGAAGGCGGCAGGGCCTCCAGGTGCAGGAGACCGTCCGTGCTGCCTGCGGCCGCGCGCAGGAGGCATTCCTGCAGTTCGCGGACATTGCCGGGCCAGGCATAGGCCTGCAGGCGTCCCGGAGCGTCGTCGGCAAAGGCCAGTTCCGGCCGCTGCAGGTGGGCCCGGTCATGTTCCAGAAAGGCCTGGGCCAGCGGCAGGATGTCTTCCGGGCGCTCACGCAGGGGAGCGATGCGGATGGGGAAGGCATTGAGGCGGTAATAGAGGTCTTCGCGGAAAAGCCCCGCGCGCACCAGCTCGTAGAGGTCGCGGCTGGTGGCGGCCACGAGGCGCACGCTGAGCCGGTGTCCGCTGTCCTCGCCGCCGCGGTGAAACTCCTTGTCCTGCAGGACGCGCAGGAGCCTGGCCTGCAGAGGCAGGGGGAGCTCGTCCACGGCATCCAGGAAGAGCGTCCCGCCCGAGGCGGCCTCCAGAAAGCCCATGCGGGCCGCATGGCCGAAGAACTCGTCTTCGAAACTGTCGGGCGCGATGGCGGCACAGTTGACCCGCACCAGCGGCCCGCCGGCCACGAAACTTTGCCGGTGCAGCTCGGCGGCCACGGCTTCCTTGCCGCTGCCGGCTTCGCCGGTGATGAGGACGGGCACGTCCGTACAAGCCACCTGCCGGATCTTTTCCTTCAGCGTGCGCATGCAGGGGCTGTCCCCTGTCAGCGCCAGGGCGGCCGGGGGAAGGGCATCGTTCTTCAGGTAGGCGTTCTCGATCTCCAGCTGCCGCTTCAGGCGGGTCAGCTCTTCAAAGGCCTGGGCATTGGCGATGGAGACCGCCAGATAGTCCGCGATCATGCGCAGGCGGTCCATGGCCTGGGCATCCTGCACTTCGCGGCTGAAGACCGCGAAGACCCCCAGCACGCGGCCGCGGTGCACCAGCGGCTGGCCCAGGAAGGTGCGGATGCCTTCCCGGCGTATCCAGTCGGGCGAGGTCACCCAGTCCATATCCGGGCGGACGGCATCCACATGATAGGCGGTGCCTGACTGGGCGATGAGCCCCACCTTGCCCAGCCCCAGGGAAAAACGGCTGTGCTCGCCATCCAGAGCGGTCCAGGCATGCCCGTCCACGCGGGAACGCCCGGTGCTGGCCGCCAGCCGCAGGCACTGGCGATGGTCGCGGCAATCGTAGAAATGGCGGCAGCTGGCGCAGAGGCTCGGCTCGGTCTGTTCCAGCAGCCAGATGCGGCACAGGGCCACGTCCTGCCGGGCGGCGAAGGTCTCCGCCACCAGACGGAAGATCTGGTCCAGCGACTGGCAGCGGGCCATCTCCAGAAGCAGGGCCCGGGTCTGCCCCATGTCCTGTTCGGGGGCCGGGGTTCCGGCAGGCAGGTCCGCTGTGGCTCCGGTGCGGGGAAAAGCTGGATGGTGGTCGTGCATGGTCTCTCCGTCTGATGGCTGCTGTATCCAGAGCTGATGGGAGCGGTAAGGCGCTCTCGTGCTCTTTGCGCCCGGCCTGATAGTGGTGGGCAGGCTCTTTTGGGCGTGTCGCAGCCCCAGACTACTGGTGACGGCAGGCTTTTTCAACGAAAAATAGTTGGAGCGGCGACGATGCCGTCCCGTGGTCGTGGGGGCGCTCCTTCATGGCCAGAGGTGAGGGACGAGTCTCTTTGTCCGGGCGGAGCTTCGCCGCCCGACATCGGGCGTAAGGCGTACTGTCCCGGAAAAAGGCGGCCGGTGCTCCGGTGTCATGACTGGGGAAGGAGATGCCGCAGAAGGGGCGTGTGATGCCGGAACGGTCGCAAGGAAGGCTGGAAAGAAGAGTGGGGAGGGGGATGCGGCCGATTCTGCGCACGGCGGCGTTGCGGGGCTACAGGCGTCGGTAGGGAGGGGGGCGCGGGGATGGAAGGACGCTGCCGGAAGCTGGAGATGCCGCAGGCCCCGGAAGATTTTTACAAGGACAAAAACAAGAAATGCCACAACAGAGGTTGTGGCATTTCTTGAGAAAGGAGTCGAAGCTCCAATGGCCTTTGTAAACGCACAGACGTTGCAGTCGGGGCGTTCAAAAGCCGAAGGCAAAAAGACTAGTCTTCGCCTTCAGTGTGGGCCTGCTTGCCAGCGCCCTTCAGGCCGTACATGGTGGTGGAGCCGGAAGACCAGAATTCCAGAACTTCTTCGTTCACCAGCTTGGTGAGGATCTTCTTCACTTCGCGGGGGCCCTTTTCGGGGAACAGGTCCGTGAAGTCCTTGAAGTAGAACTTGGATTTGGAGGAGGACTTGCTCTTCAGGAATTCGACAACAACGTCTTTTTCGTCAGCCATTTTTTTTCTCCTGAACCCGGCGGCGCCGGAAAGCGCCGCCGGGGTATTTTCAAGCTCGGCTTAGAACTTGAACTGGGTGCTCTGACGCCAGGTGTAGTAAGCCGGATCGCGGAAGTCGTCGATCAGGTGGTGGGTGAACTGCAGGCCGGTCAGCTTGAAGAAGCTTTCCCAACCGATGCGCTCGGCCCAGTCGCCCAGACGTTCGTACTTGTTGGCGTTGGCGGCGTAGACTTCGACGATGTGCTTCACCGTCTTGGTCAGGCTGGGCCAACGGGGAGGTTCGTTGGGGATGTAACCCACGACGACCTTGGAGAACTTGGGCATGCTGATGCGGTTGGACACCTTGCCGCCCACCATGATGGCGATACCGTCGCCTTCGTGGTCGGCGATGGGCAGGGCGGGGCACATGGTGTAGCAGTTACCGCAGTACATGCAGCGGTCTTCCTTGATGGCGATGGAGTTCACCTTCTGGCCGTTGTGTTCCACCTTGGTGGGACGGACGGCAGCGGTGGGACAGGCGGCCACGGCCAGCGGGATCTCGCACAGCTGGTCGGCCCATTCGTGGTCGATCATGGGCGGTTTGCGGTGGATGCCCACCAGGCCGATGTCGGAGCAGTGCACGGCGCCGCACATGTTGATGCAGCAGGCTAGGGAGATGCGCACGGGCGCGGGCAGGCGCATGTTCTTGAAGTCCTCGAACATGGCGTCCATGACGCATTTCACGGGGCCGGAAGCGTCGGTGGCGGGGGTGTGGCAGTGCACCCAGCCCTGGGTGTGCACCATGTTGCTGATACCAGCGCCGGTGCCGCCCACGGGGAACTTGAAGGAACCGCCGTCGAACTTGCGGCTGTTCAGGTCGTCGCGCAGGGCCTTCATGGTTTCTTCGTCTTCCACCATGAATTCGATGTTGTTACGAGTGGTCCAGCGCAGGTAACCGCCGCAGTACTTGTCGGCGATGTCGCACAGTTCGCGGATGTGGGTGATGGACATGGTGCGGGTGCCGCCCACGCGGACGGTGTACACCTTGTCGCCGCCCTCGGCCACGTGCATCAGCACGCCGGGCTCGAGGATCTCGTGATACAGCCACTTGCCGAAATTCTTTTTGATGACCGGCGGGAAGAACTCATCGTACTTGCGGGGACCGATATCGGTGATGCGCCCTTCCATGGGCTTGGCCGGATTGTAGCCGGAAGAAATAAAAGCCATGGTCTTTCTCCCTTACACTAGCGTTGATGGCGTTTGCGGAATTCGGCCAGGTCGCGGTTCCAGCCGCCGGGCACTTCCTCTTCCTTGAAGAAGATGTACGGGTTGGAGCGGGGAGCCGTGACGTGGTACGGAGCGGCCTCGGTGTCGGTGACTTCGAGCAGCTTCTGGAAGGAAAGACGCTTCATGGTCTCGCCCACGCGTTCGCGGTTCTTGCCTTCTTCCATCCACCAGTCCCAAATCTTTTCGATGACTTCCTTGATTTCATCGTAGGGAGCTTCACAGGAGATGAAGGGCACCAGCAGCGAACCCATCTGGGCGCCGTCCACCACGGGGGCCTTGGCGCCCACCAGGATGCTGGCGCCGCGTTCGTCACCGATGTGCAGGGCGCGGGGCATGGTGTTGATGCAGTGCATGCAGCGCACGCAGTCGGCGGTCTTGATGGACAGCTTGTTGCCGTCCCAGCTCATGCACTTGGAGGGGCAGAGGTCGATGACTTCCTTCTGGATGTCGAATTTGCCCCAGTCACGACCGGCGTGAGCACCGGCGTTGGGCTTGAATTCGCCGCCAACGTAGGCTTTCACGGCATCCTGGTCGATCTTGATGTCGTCCTTCCAGGTACCCACCACAGCGAAGTCGGAACGGGCCATGGCGCACACGCAGCCGTTGGGGCAGCCGTCGAACTTGAACTTGAACTTGTAGGGGAAGGCGGGACGGTGCAGTTCGTCCTGGTAGTCCTGGGTCAGCTGGTAGCACATGTCCTGGGTGTTGTAGCAGGCATATTCGCAGCGGGACTGACCGAGGCAGGCTTCGGGGGTACGCAGGTTGGAGCCGGAACCACCGAGGTCGACGTTCAGCTTGTGGGTCAGGTCGTGGAAGATTTCTTCCAGCTGCGGGGTCTGGGTGCCCAGGAGCACGATGTCACCGGTGGAACCGTGCATGTTGGTGATGCCGGAACCGCGCAGGTCCCAGATGTCGCACAGGTCGCGCAGGAATTTGGTGTTGTAGTACTTGGCAGCGGGCTGGGCCACACGCATGGTGTGGAAGTGGGCCACGCCGGGGAACTTTTCGGGCTGGTCGCAGTAACGGCCGATGACGCCGCCGCCGTAACCGAACACGCCCACGATGCCGCCGTGCTTCCAGTGGGTCTCCTTTTCTTCGTAGGAAAGTTCCAGGACGCCCAGCAGGTCTTCGGGGGCATCAGCGGGGATCTGATAGTCGAGTCCTTTGGGATTGGCCGCACGGGCGGCGGCTTCCTGTTTGATGTCGGACACAAAGCTCGGCCAGGGGCCGCTTTCAAGCTGGTCCAACAGGGGGGTTGCATGTTTCGCCATTGCCATACCTCCACATGGTTTGTTGTATCACATCGCGTGATGTGCCTTCGTCATGACGCTTGGGGCCGGAGTAGCCCGGAACCGCACACGACAAAACGCCGCCGGGGCGGCCTCGTCTTGCGGCCTGCACACATATGTGTGCAGGCCCAGGTGCTGTTCCCTGTCCGGCGTAGTCAGACGGGGGATCGCAGGCGCAGCGGCAGACGCTGTTGGACGTCCGGCACTGCGGGCTGCAATGCAGTTCTGCTTCTTTTAGCGTATTTCTTTGGCGATGACAACCGCTGTTTCTTGTGATTGACCGCTTTTTCACAGCACAGACACAATGCGGGCTGCGCAGGCATGTTGTTTGTATGGTGCGGATAACTATGTGAAAAAAATATCATATCAACTTCTCCAAAAATATACGCTATGCCGCCCTGATAGACACGGTGCAGTCACGGGACCGGTCCATTGCCGGGCAGCCTGTGCAGAGCGTTCCGCTGTCCCCTGCGGGAGCGCCCCCTGTGCTCGCCTTGGCAAAAAAGGCATTAGCGGCTATGGTTCGGGCAGTATTTCACAGTGCCGCCGGGAGCGGCCCAGCAAGGAAAAAAGCATGAAAGACGAGCGTGGTTTGTACTATTTCCCCAATGCCGCGGACCACAGGGCCCGCATGTACGTGCGGCGCGGTGAGGACGGCGGCGTGCAGTTCCGCCTTTGGCAGTCCGACCATCCCGAGGTCTGGGACCGCCACCAGTGGCTGGACCTGCAGGTCATCGAAGACGCGGCGCGCCTGTACCGTGAGGAGCGCAACGCCGATGCCGATCCCCTCAAGCTCTATGATGCGGCCGTGGCCCGCGCCCTGCTGGAGGAGGCCGGTCTGTGAACGGGCGCTGGTCGCCGGAACGCAAGGCCTTTTTAGTGCGCGACCTGGTGCGTGACTACTGCCAGGTCTATGAGGGGCTGGAAGAGCAGCGCCGCCGTTTCGATCACGAAGGCGCCGTTTCCTATTCGTCCATCCGCGACCTCCTGGGCGAGGCCATGCGCAAGGGCGTGTTCTGGCGCCTCAAGGATACGGCGCATCACCTGTTCCGCAACAGCCAGTCCCAGACCCCGGACAAGGACGCCATCCTGCTTTGGCAGTATTCCGGCAGCCGTCATCCCGACGGCCTGGTCAGCCAGCAGCCGGTGGAGGCGCTCATCGACTGGTGCGTGGGCTATGCCTTCCACGAGTGCGCCAAACTGCGCGAGGACGCCTTCCAGCGCCAGCACTATGCCAACCGTCTGGCCCAGCTGGGACGCCATCAGGGCGTGACGGCCGAGCTCTACGATCCTTTGCGCCAGCTGGGCGAGCAGACCGCCGAGAGCTCCGCGCGCGAGCTGCAGCGCATCCTGCATGTGCTGCGGCATGGTCTGTTCCTGCTGCTGCGCTATCTGGAAGGGCAGGAGGACAACACCCATCTGGCCCGCTGGCTGGTCATGGAAGAGGCCCGTGCCCGGGCGGTCTTCGCCGACCTGTATGACGACCTGCTCTCCGCCCTGTACGGGAGCCGGCCCCAGCGCCTGTACATGCTGGCGGCCTGGGACCTGCTGGAGGCCGGTCGCAGCGAGGAGGCCCGCTGCATGCTGGAATGCGCCGCCCGTATGGGGCGCCTGGATGCCGAGAGTCTGACCCTGTTGCGGCAGCTGGAACAACTGCAGGAAGAGGGACGATGATGACGGAGCGACAGTTTTCCTTCCCCCGTCTGCTGGTGAACCTGTCCTGCCTGTTGCTGGCGGCCGTGCTGCTGGCCGGTTGCGGCAGCAGGGACACCTCCTGGCGCAAGGGCGGCGTACCGGGCTCCAAGCCCTATACCGTGCGCGGCAAGACCTACTATCCGCTCAAGTCGGCCCACGGCTTCGTGGAAGAGGGCGTGGCCTCCTGGTACGGCCCCGGCTTCCACGGCAAGAAGACGGCCAGCGGCGAGCGTTTCAACCAGTACAACATCAGCGCCGCGCACAAGATCCTGCCCCTGGGCACGGAAGTGCGCGTGACCAACCTGGAGAACCACCGTTCCCTCATCCTGCGCATCAATGACCGCGGGCCGTTCGTGGACGACCGTGTCATCGACCTTTCGCGCGGAGCCGCCCAGCGGCTGGGCGTCATCGGCAAGGGCACGGCGCGGGTGCGCATCCAGAGCCTGGGCGACGTGCCCCAGGTGGAAGACGGCGATGTGGTGCGCGGCAACTTCTTCGTCCAGATCGGCGCGTTCTCCAAAAAGGACAACGCCCAGGGCCTCATCGAGCGTCTCACCCGCAGCGGCCAGAAGGGCCGCATGATCTTCGGCAGCAACAACCTCTGGAACGTGCAGGTGGGCCCGTGGGAAGACTCCCGCAAGGCCGACGAGATGATGCGCGTGCTGCGTGCCCTGTACCCCCACGCCTTCGTGGTGGGCGACGGCGGCGCGAGCTAGCTTGTTGGCATCCTTTGACATGTCGAACGGGCCGTTCCCTGCGGGGAACGGCCCGTTTTTTATGGCATGGAGACGGCAGGCCGGGAGAGGAGACGGCTTGAGGGGGGAAGGGGCCCCTTTTGGAAAAGGGTCTCCCTTCCCCCCTCAAACTCCCCCCATCC
>ERZ825384.2051-NODE-2051-length-21710-cov-3.320619_pt1 | contig 21710 bp, 20 predicted proteins | sample MGYA00519931_ERZ825384 | MGnify/ENA primary metagenome ERZ825384 (study PRJEB31778, sample SAMEA3449200) | human gut metagenome | biome: human gut; feature: human-associated habitat; material: faeces | place: United Kingdom | collected 2010/2012 ...
GTCGAAAAAATTTTCCTTTTTTTCAAAAAAGGGCTTGACAAACAGTAACAGGTTTATAGGGCTGACTAACTGCCCTTATAAACTCATTATACTACGCATTTTCACTTTTTTCAACCACTTCTCCAATCAAATCCCCATCGGCATAGCGTCATCAATATCCGCTTTCTGCTTAGGCTTTGCATCCCTATAAAAACTTGAAGTAAGATTATAACAGTTGTTCTAATTCTATCAGTAACTTTTCTTTCATATCTTCTAATTCTGTCTTTGAAGGGCGGTTATTATCATTGTACATTTTTTCCATAGGATACCACCAAACAGGTCCTTTTCCGTTGTTGCCATAGTTTTCTATATCTCCGCTTTTCCTTGGGAATAGGTGCCAGTGCAGATGTGTATCGCCATTGCCTAACAATTCATAGTTCATTTTTTCTGCTCCAAAAGCGTTTGAAACTGCTTCGGCGACTATGGACATTTCCTCTAAAAACTTAATCTTTTTCGTATGGTTTAATTGAAACAGTTCTGTTTTGTGTTCTTTGCAAAGAAATAATGTGTAGCCCTTAAAATGCTGATTATCACCAATAACTACATAACCCGTTTGTAATTCTTTAACGAAGTATGGATTCGTACCATTGTTGACCATTTTAATTCTGTCGCATATAAAGCACATACTCTAATCCTCTCATTTTCTGTTTGTCCGGAATAATAACTACTTGTTCAAGACTATTATAGCATAATCCTTTATGTTATTCTGCTTTATAAATGAAAAAAATTATAAAATCTTTTCCATATACCCACAGGTAAAAGGGAAAAAATCATATTTTTTGGTTCCTGTATGTGTAAATCCGAATTGCTCATACCAATTTTTTAATTTTTTGTTTTCCTCGACTATTCCGATGTTGATTTTTACGCAATTTGTTTTTCTGGCAGTATTAAAGGCATGAAATAATAGCTCTTGACCGATTTTTCTGTGTCTGTATGCCGGAAGTACACATAAATTATTTAACTCACACTCATTATTACTCTGCAATAGCAATGAATAGTAGCCAACAATTTTCCCGTTATCCCAAAAGGCATACATACGTCTATGCTCACCGAATAAATGCCACTTTAATCTTTCTTCCGTCGTTGCAAACGCAGTGAATTTTGGGGCGTTTTCAGCGGTAAAGCCAAACTCGTCAGCAACTGTGGCAAAGCTGACTCTGATTACATTTACACATTCGCAAATATCTTTTTCATTCACTTCCTCTATCATGGTAAGTACCTCCGAATTTCGATTTAGGAGCAGTGCGTTGGTTCTTAAATAAATTGTATCATATAAAACTTAGTAATTCAAGAAATATTTGCAAAAAGGCTCAACAATCACTTGATGATGTATGAGAAAGAATTTCAAGCGTTCACGCTCACTGCTCATCAAGCCTTTTAACAGCTTTAATGACGCAGACAAACAAGCCGTGAATATTATGCTCTCGTATTAGGCGGATATTATATAAATTGTAATGTCTGTCTATTGCGTTTTGTTGCCGGATTGCGCAACCAAGCAAAATATGATAAAATTAATTCCGACATAAAACAGGATTTAAGGATTATTTAATAATTTCTATGCTACAATGTAATCACAACGATAAAAGGAGCAAGGAAATGTATTTAAACATACTGAAAAAAGACCTTAAAAGCAAAAAAACTATGAATATGATACTGCTGGTGTTTATTATACTTGCGACGATGTTTGTGGCAAGTGGTCTGAACAACGTATTTACCGTTATGAACGGCACGGATTATTATCTTGACAAGGCAGAAATCGGTGATTTTGTTGTTATTACAATGGGTAATGAGTCCACAGGATATGCCGACGGCATACTCGACAAAGCCGATTGTGTAAACGGCTACAAAATCGAAACCTGTATTTTCGGCTCACAGGACAGCGTTTCACACCTTGACGGCGCAGAGGTTGAAACCAAAAACACTGCGTTGTTTCAATCAATATCTGATGCAAAGCTCAAATTCTTTGATACGGCGAACAAGTCCGTTTCCGCTGTAAATCAGGGCGAGGTTCTGATTGCGGGTAAATTTATAGAAAACAACGGTTTCAAGGTAGGCGATTATATCCGCATAAAATTGGGCGATGTGGAAAAGGAACTGAAAATTGCAGGAAAAGTAAAGGACGCTTTTTTAGGCTCTGATTTTATGGGCAATACACGCTTTTTGCTCAATCAGGCTGATTATGACACATTCCTTGCGGATGAAATGATAAATGCACATTATCTGGGCGAGGTTATCTACATCGAAACCGATGATGTCAAAGCAACAACCTCAGCTATTGCCGATATCCCCGGAATTGCCTTTACAGGCGCAAGAGATACTCTTAAAATGTGCTATGTAATGGAAATGATTGTAGCGTTTATCATACTCATTTTAAGCGTATGTCTTATAATTGTTTCTTTCGTGGTACTCCGCTTTTCTATCGGCTTTACGATTGCCGAAGAATACAGAGAAATCGGCGTTATGAAGGCTATCGGTATTAAAAATCACAAAATCAGGGGGCTTTACATAGTAAAGTATCTGATGATGTCGGTAATCGGCGGAATTATCGGATTTTTCGCAAGTATTCCCTTCGGAAATATGCTGATTATGTCTGTAAGCGAAAATATGGTGCTTGGAAATGACGCAGGCTTCCTTATAAATATTATCAGTGCAGTCGGCACTGTGATTATAATTCTTCTGTTCGCTTACGGGTGCACAAGCAAGGTTAAAAAGCTTACACCTATTGACGCAATTCGCTCGGGACAGACAGGTGAACGTTTTGGAAAAAAGAGCTTTCTGCGGATAGAAAAAACAAGTTTAAAACCCTCTGTATATATGGCGTTAAACGATGTTTTAAGCGCACCAAAACGCTTTATGACGATTATAATTTCGTTCTTCCTCTGCACACTTTTTGTGCTTATGCTGGTCAACACGGTTGCAACTATGAAAAGTCCGAATCTTATTACAACCTTCGGAACAGAAAGCAACCTTTACATAAACGATGTAGACGGTGTAATGAAGTTTATGAATACAGGCGATAAGGAAAGCTTGTCAGATGGGCTGAATAATCTTTCCGATAAAATTTCAGACGATGGTATGCCTTGTAATGTAAGCGTTGATATACAGTATAAATACAAGGTTATAGCTATGGGAAATGAATATGCTGTAAGCTGTGCACAAAGCCTGAATATCCCCGTAGGTGAATACGATTATCTAGAAGGCTCTGCTCCGCAGAACAGGAATGAGATTGCCGTGACACCCAAGATTTCGGAAATGCTTGGTGCCAAAATTGGCGATACTGTGACAATTGATTTCGGAACTGAAAAAATCGACTGTATAGTAACTGCGTATTTTCAGACGATGAACAATCTCGGCGAGCTTATCCGTCTTCACGATGGTGCGCCCACCGATATGAGCTGTGTTTCAAGTATCAGACAGTATCAGGTGGACTTTACCGACAACCCCTCTGAAAGTGAAATCGAAAGCCGAAAGGAAAAAATCAAGGAGCTTCTGGATGTTGAAGATGTAATGAATGCAACTGAATACTGTATAGACTGTGTATCGGTTGTTCCCACAATGGAGGCCGTTCAGGTTCTGCTTTTGGCAATAACGATTGTTGTGGTAATTCTTGTTACAGTTCTTGTTGAACGCTCCTTTATTTCCGATGAAAAAAGTCAGACTGCCCTTTTAAAGGCTATCGGTTTTCAGAACGGAACTATAATCAGCTGGAACACCCTGCGTTTCGGAATAGTTGCTCTTGCAGCAGCAATTTTAGCGGCAGCAGCTTCAATACCTATGACAGAACTTTGCATTACACCCCTTTACGGAATGATGGGCGCAACAAAAATCAAGTTTAACATTGACCCGTTGCAGATATTCCTGATTTATCCGACAATTATTTTTACTGTAACAATTATTTCTGCATTTCTCACTTCGCTTTACACAAGAAAAATCAAGTCCTCAGACACAGCCAATATAGAATAAGAAAGGAAACCGCTATGAATATTTTAGAAGTAAAAGACCTGTGCAAAACATATATCGTAAACAAGCGCCAGAACAATGTGCTTAAAAATGTCAGCTTTACTGTAGAGAAGGGCGAGATGGTAGCCGTTATGGGACCGTCAGGCTCGGGTAAGTCAACTCTTCTCTACGCCGTTTCGGGTATGGACGGCATTACCGCAGGCGAGGTGCTGTTCTGTGGCAGGAATATCGCAAAAATGGGTGAAAGGGAGCTTGCCGATTTAAGACTTGACGAAATGGGATTTATCTTTCAGCAGATGTATATGCTGAAAAATTTAACGGTGCTTGACAATATCATACTCCCTGCGGTACAATCGAATAAGAATACCGAAACACGAAAAGAAATCGTTCGGCGTGGGCAGGATTTAATGCGTAAGCTGGGCATTATCGAAATCGCCGACAACGACATTAACGAGGTTTCGGGCGGACAGCTTCAGCGTGCCTGCATCTGCCGCAGTATGATTAATAATCCGAAAATGATTTTTGCCGATGAACCGACAGGCGCACTCAACCGTACATCATCTGACGAAGTTATGGAAGAGCTTGCAAAGCTAAACGCCGACGGTACGACAGTTATGCTTGTAACTCACGATGTTAAGGTTGCGGCAAAATGCACAAGAGTTATGTATATAGTTGACGGCAATATCAGGGACGAATATAATCTCGGCAGATGTGAAAGCAATTCTCAGGTGAGAGAGCGTGAACGTGCGCTGAATAACCGGTTACTTGAATTAGGGTGGTAATATGACCGATATTTTGATTGTTGAAGACAACGAAGAACTTGCCGATATACTGTGTGATTTTCTCCGTGCGGAAAACTACACTGTATCTGTTGCCAAAACAGGTGAAAAAGCCTTGTCGCTGTATGAAAAATACGGCGCAAGGCTTATCGTGCTTGATGTAATGCTACCCGGAATTGACGGCTTTGCGGTGTGCAGAAAAATTCGTGAAGAAAGCGACACACCCATACTTATCGTAAGTGCAAAGGTCGACAAGGAGGATAAGCTGAACGGGCTTATTCTTGGTGCTGACGATTACATTGAAAAGCCGTATGACATTGACATAATGCTTGCAAAAATTGCAGGTATTTTCAAGCGTCGGTACGCTGTTGATGAGCTTATCGACGGGGATATTCGTGTCAATAAGGTAAGCAGAACGGTATGCAGAAACGACATACCTATTGAAATGACTGTAAAGGAATTTGAATTACTGGTATTGCTTATCGAAAATAAGGGCAGGATTCTTACAAAGGAGTATCTATTTAATCAGATCTGGGGCAGTGACAGCTTTTCGGAACAGCAGACTCTCACAGTGCATATAAAGCGGCTTCGTCAGAAAATCGAGGACGATCCGAAAAATCCGAAGCATATACAGACGGTATGGGGAGTAGGCTACAAATATGAAAGCATTTAATAAAATTTTCGCCTTAGCGGTGGCGGTTATAATTACGGTTTTTGTTACAGCAAATGCGATACTTCTTAAGGATAGCACCGGCGGCAGACCATATCTTGTAGAGGTTTCAAGGCTTGTAAACGAAATCGAAAACGGGAACGCTTATGACATTTCAGATTGCAAATATGTAACGGGCGTAAGCGAGTACGCCGAGGACTTTTACAATTCCCACAGCGACTATGTAATCAGAGAGATAAACGGCGAGTTGTACCGTTTTGATTATACCGCTGACGGAAGCGTTGTTAAGGCGGAAACAATAATTGTTGTGAACGTAATCCTTAGCATAATGTCTGTGGTAATCATTGCGGTTATGATTTACATACGGGCAAAAATTCTCGCTCCGTTTGAGAAACTCACCGATATTCCCTATGAACTTTCAAAGGGTAATCTTACTGCACCTGTAAAGGAAGCGAAAAACAGGTTTTTCGGGCGATTTGTCTGGGGTGTGGATATGCTCCGTGAGAATATGGAACAGCAGAAAGAGCGTGAATTAAATCTGCAAAGGGAGAAGAAAATGCTTTTGCTGTCCCTGTCGCACGACATAAAAACTCCCTTGTCGGCTATAAAGCTGTATTCAAAAGCACTCTCAAAGGGGCTGTATACCGATAAGGAAAAGCAACTTGAAATTGCCGAAAGCATCAATGCCAAAGCTGATGAAATAGAGGGATATGTTGCTGAAATCATCACTGCTTCAAGAGAGGACTTTTTAAGTCTTGATGTAACAATGGGCGAGTTTTATCTGTCGGAGCTTGTAACAAAAATCAAGCTTTACTATACCGAAAAATTGTCGCTCATAAAGACTGATTTTTTCGTCGGAGAATATGGTGATTGCCTTATAAGCGGAGATCTTGACCGAAGTGTCGAGGTGGTTCAGAATATAATGGAGAACGCCATAAAATACGGCGACGGCAAGGAAATTTCAATCAGCTTTTCCGAAGAGGAGGGCTGTATTCTTATTGCTGTGAAGAATAGCGGCTGTACGCTTCCCGATACGGATCTGCCGCACATCTTTGAAAGCTTCTGGAGGGGCGCAAACGCAGAAAACCTGAAGGGAAGCGGACTTGGGCTTTACATCTGCCGACAGCTAATGCACAAGATGAACGGCGAGGTATTTGCACAGATAAATGACGGAGATATGTGCGTAACGGCGGTGTTCGGGAAAACATCTTGCGATAGGCGGGTTTGAAGAAGCTGTAAAGGACAATGTTTTCGGCAACAGTAAGGGGAATGCTTGGAAAGCAGAACACTATGATGTTGCAATTATGACGCTGTCGGTTTTAGAAAGCCGGCTGTTTGGTGCTGTGACGAGGGGCTTTGCTTTTCGTTACGGCACTTTTGCTATTGTTTTCGTTGTAATGCGGATAAAAGAGCAGAACAAATCTGATGAAACGAAAGTTTGCCGTAACAGGAATATCTGCTTTTCGGAAGCGGTTACATTCAGTTATTGAAATGTACTGTTTATGGGATAACCGCTGTGGTATGATATATTAATATATAACAAGTGGTATTCAACAAATTCGACAAAATTTTTAGCAATCAGAAAAGTAATTTGTCAATTATTTAAAAAATATGTTGAAATCTGTAATCAGTTGTGATATGATACTATATATAAATAAGCATACTGATTGATTATTTGGGTAAATAAAAAACTCACCCGAAGGTGAGTTAATATTCACAACACTTGTGATGTACTAAAAAGTACGATTTGAAATAATTTTTATTTGAACTCGTAGTGTAAATTTATAGGGTAGTAAAATCCTATGGCAATATAATAACACATTTATGGAGGAATGTCAATATGTCTTTTAAAGAAAATTCAAAAATTTATTACGGTCTTGACATCGGCACAGATTCGGTAGGCTGGTCGACTACAAACGAAAAGTATGAACTGCTCAGATATAAGAACAATTTAATGTGGGGAGTAAGCCTGTTTGAAGCCGCCTCTCTTGCAGAGGAACGCAGGGGGCACAGAACCGCAAGACGCAGACTGGATCGCAGACAACAAAGAGTGGCACTGCTCGGTGAACTGTTTGCAAAAGAGATTCTGAAAACCGATCCGGATTTCTTTTTGAGGTTAAAGGAGAGCTCTTTTTATCCGGAAGACAGAACAAGCAAAAATGTCAATACATACTTTGATGATGCGGATTTTAAAGACAGTGACTATTTCAAAATGTATCCGACCGTTCATCATCTTATAAAAGAGCTTTCGGAAAGCAATAAGCCACATGATGTAAGGCTCGTTTATCTTGCCTGTGCTTTTATAGTGGCACACAGAGGACATTTCCTTAACGGTGCTGACGAAAACAATGTACAGGCAGTTCTTGATTTTGATTCTTCTTATTGCGAATTTACGGATTGGTTTAAGTCAAACGATATAGAGGATAATCCTTTTTCTGAAAGTGTAAAGAACGAGTTTTCTGTTATTCTCCGCAAGAAGATAGGCATAACGGCAAAGGAGAGGGAAATCAAGAATCTGCTGTTCGGAACCACAAAGACACCGGATTGCTATAAAGACGAAGAATATCCGATAGATATTGACGTTCTTATAAAGTTTATATCGGGAGGAAAAACAAATCTTGCCAAGCTGTTCAGAAATCCGTCTTATGATGAACTTGATATACAGACTGTAGAGGTCGGAAAAGCGGATTTTGCCGACACTATTGATTTACTGGCTTCTTCTATGGAAGATACCGATGTTCCTCTGCTTTCTGCTGTAAAAGCAATGTATGACTGGTCGTTGCTTATCGATGTATTGAAAGGTCAAAAAACAATTTCCGATGCCAAGGTGTGCGAATACGAACAGCATAAATCAGATCTTAAGGCACTTAAGTACATAGTCCGTAAATATCTCGACAGGGCTCAGTACGATGAAATATTCCGCACAGCCGGTGAAAAGCCGAACTATGTCAGCTACTCATATAATGTAACAGATGTCAAGTTAAAGCAGCTTCCGTCAAACTTTAAAAAGAAAAATTCTGAAGAATTTTGCAAATATATCAAAAGCAAGCTCGAAAAAATCAAACCCGAATCAGACGACGAGGCGGTATATAATGAACTGATTGAAAAGTGCAACAGCAAAACACTTTGTCCAAAGCAGGTTACCGACGAAAACCGTGTTATTCCGTACCAGTTATATTATCATGAGCTGAGCATGATACTTGATAAAGCATCGGCTTATCTTGATTTTCTCAACGAGACGGAGGATGGTATTTCTGTAAAGCAAAAGATTCTTACGCTTATGAAATTCAGAATACCTTATTTTGTGGGACCTTTGGTAAAAAGAAATGAAACCGACAATGTGTGGATAGTACGCAAGGCTGAAGGAAGAATATATCCGTGGAATTTTGAAAATATGGTTGATTTCGATAAATCCGAAGATGGATTTATCAGAAGAATGACCTGTAAATGCACATATCTTGCCGGTGAAGATGTCATTCCTAAATACTCGTTGCTGTATAGCAAATATACTGTTTTGAATGAGATAAATAATATCAAAGTCAACGGTGAAAAGATTTCACCGGAGTTGAAACAGGATATATTCAATGAGCTGTTTATGAAAACGTCAAGAGTGACGGTCAAGAAAATCACGGAATTACTTAAGCGAAAAGGTGCATTCAGCGAAGAAAAAGGTGATTCGTTAAGCGGGGTTGATATTAACATAAAGTCTTCGCTTAAGTCATATCTTGATTTCAGAAGGCTGCTCGAGAATGGATCTCTTTCAGAAAACGATGTTGAGAGAATAATTGAGCGTATTACCGTTACTACAGATAAGCCGAGACTTGTTTCATGGCTAAAGGCCGAGTATTCCGATTTACCCGCAGAGGATATCAGATATATAAGTCGTCTTTCGTATAAGGACTACGGCAGATTATCAGCTAAACTGCTTACAGGCTGTTATGAGCTTGATACGAATACCGGTGAGATCGGTGGCAGAAGCATTATTGATTTTATGTGGGCTGAGAACATCAACCTAATGCAGATTCTATCAGATTCATACGGCTACAAGAGCTTTATAGAAGAAGAAAACAAAAAGTACTATACGATCAATCCTACGGGCAGCATTGCACAGACTCTTCGTGAAATGTATGTATCTCCGTCGGTATCCAGAGCTATTATCAGAACAATGGAGATAGTTAAGGAGCTTCGAAAGATAACAAAGAAGGATCCGGATAAGATTTTCGTAGAGATGGCAAGAGGCGGCAAGCCAGAAGAAAAAGGAAAGCGTACTTCATCAAGAAGAGAACAGATAGAGAAGCTGTATGATTCTGCAAAAGCATTTGTCAGTGATGAAGATATATCGCATCTGAGATCGCAGCTTGGCAGCCTTTCCGATGAACAGCTCAGAAGTGAGAAGTACTATCTTTATTTTATCCAGTTTGGAAAATGTATGTATTCCGGTGAGGCTATAGATTTCAGTCGTCTTGGCGATAATCATTGCTACGATATTGATCATATCTTTCCTCAGAGCAAAATAAATGATGATTCGCTTCATAACAAGGTGCTTGTAAAATCACAGCTTAACGGTGAGAAGTCGGACGATTATCCGATAAAAGCTGAGATAAGAAATAAAATGCATCCGATTTGGAAAAATCTGTTTTATCGTGATCCTAAAAATCCGACAGACAAGGTAAAATATGAGAGATTGACACGTTCAACGCCGTTTACAGAAGATGAGCTCGCAGGATTTATTGAACGTCAGCTTGTTGAAACAAGACAGTCGACAAAGGCTGTTGCAACGCTGCTTAAAGAAATGTTCCCCGACAGTAAGATTGTTTATGTAAAAGCAGGACAGGTTTCGGAGTTCAGACATGATTTTGATATGTTGAAATGCAGAGAGATAAACGACCTGCATCATGCTAAGGACGCTTATCTGAATATTGTTATCGGTAATGTCCATGATGTCAAGTTTACTTCCAACCCTATGAACTTTGTTAAAAATGCCGACAAGCATTATACAATCAAGGTCAAGGAAACGCTTAAGCATAAGGTTTCAAGAAACGGTGAAACGGCATGGAATCCTGAAACGGATTTTGATACGGTTAAGCGTATGATGAGCAAAAACAGTGTGAGATATGTACGTTATTGCTATAAGAGAAAGGGAGGGTTCTTTAATCAGAATCCCGACAGAGCCGGTAATCCGGATCTTGCAAGGTTAAAGAAAGATCTCGACCCGGTGAAATACGGAGGGTATAACAGCAAGAGTATTTCATGCTTTTCTCTAATCAAGTGTACAGGAGTCGGAGCGGTTATCATTCCGGTAGAATTATTATGTGAAAAGAGTTATTTCTCTGATGACAGTTTCGCAAGCGAATACGCATATTCTGTGCTTAAAAACGCATTGCCGGCTAAAAATATTGCAAAAATATCAATCGATGATATATCGTTTCCGCTGAAAAGAAGACCAATAAAAATTAACACGCTGTTTGAGTTTGACGGTTATCGTGTGAATATACGTTCAAAAGATAGTTATCATTATTTTACTATTTCATCAGCAATGGCTGCAATATATTCAAAAGATACATCTGATTACATTAAAGCTGTATCATCGTATATCGATAAAAGCGATAAAGGCAATAAATTCAAGCCCGGAGAAGCTTTTGACGTTTTATCAAATCTTAAAGTGTACGATGAGATAGCTAAAAAGTGTATTTCTGAGCCTTTCAGCAAAATAAGCAAGCTTGCGGAAGCCGGAAAAAAGATAGAAGAAGGAAGAGATAAGTTTGCAGAACTGTCTATTATAGAACAGATGAAAACTTTGCTGTTACTTGTGGATGTTTTAAAAACGGGACGAATTAACACGTGTAATCTGAAACCGGTTGGTGGTGTAGAAAGCTATCACACCGAAAGAATGTCTGCTATATTAAAGAATACTAAATATAGTGGCATCAGAATCATTGACCAGTCACCGACAGGCTTGTATGAAAAGAAGTCTGACAACTTACTTGAGCTATGAGCTGGAGGACTGTAATTGTGACCGGAAGAGCCAAGCTCGATAAGAAGCTTGGCTTCATGGTCGTGAGAAGTGAAGAAAATATCAAGCGTGTATTATTGGATGAAGTATCGGTGCTTATAATTGAGAATTGTGCGGTATCGATAACCGCAAGTCTTATCAACGAGCTTGCAAATCGCAAGGTGAAATTGATATTTTGTGATGAGAAGCATAATCCTTCGTGCGAAATGCTGCCTTTATACGGCTGCCATAACTGTACGGCAAGGGTGCGTGAACAGGTGAAGTGGGACGAAGATGTCAAAGCGTATATATGGACAAGCATAGTCAGCGAAAAAATACGCAATCAGGCTCGTGTTCTTCAGGAATTCGGTCATGAAAAAGAAGCAGGGATGCTTAAGGGATATATAGACGAGATTGAACTCGGCGATGAAACCAACAGGGAGGGTCATGCCGCAAAAGTATATTTCAATGCGCTTTTCGGAAAAGAGTTTTCAAGAAACGCTGATAATGTAATTAATTCCGCACTCAACTACGGATACAGCATAATACTTTCAGCATTCAATCGTGAGATTACATCTAACGGATATATTACACAGCTTGGATTGTTCCACGATAATATGTTCAATAATTTTAATCTTGCCTCTGATCTGATGGAGCCGTTCAGAACGCTGATAGATCGTTTTGTCAGAGAAAAGAACTACCGCATTTTTACCTCAGAGCAGAAACGTGAGATTATAGGAATATTGAATGAAAGCGTAATAATCAATAATACTGAGCAGTATGTTACAAATGCCGTTAAAATTTATTGCAGAAGTGTATTTGACGCAATAGAGGAGAACGATGTTTCGCTGATAAGATTTTATCGTGTTCGGAATTTAAAAACGGAGATAAAATGAGTTACAGATATATGAGATTACTTGTACTTTTTGATTTACCGGTTACGACCACAGAGGAACGCCGGGAATACACAAAATTCAGAAAATATCTGATCAAAAGCGGTTTTATGATGTTTCAGGAATCGGTTTACTGCCGTATGGCATTGAATCGCACAGCGGCAAGACTGATATCCGACGGAATCAAACGTAACAGTCCTCCGGCGGGTATTGTGTCTTTGCTGTGTATAACGGAAAAACAATTTGCGGATATGGAATATATTACAGGCGAATTTGTATCCGATGTTATAGACAGCGACGAAAGGCTGGTGATTTTATGACGTTTGCCTATTCGCAAATTGAATTATATGTTGACTCGGAGGATAAAGTCCTGACGTTGATAATTGAACATCCGGATTTCTTTTACACGGTGCTGAATGATATAAACGATCAGATAGAAGGAGGAACAGGATTTTCTGTTATATCGTGCAACGCAAAACTAATATCATTTGCTAAACAAGCAACGATGATAACTGAATTTGTGCCGTTTGAAATGAACCGTAAGGAGCTCATTTCCAAATTGTATGCGCATTTGAAAAAATGCTCTGTTAACGAAGACATGTTTATCAGAACAAACGAAATGCTGTCTGCGACAGAGAGGTACATTTCTGAGCTGGCACAGTATGCAGAAGGTGAATTTGTTACGGATGAGATATGCGATGTTACGCCTTTGTTAAAAATGTTCGGACTTAAATTTGTGGACAGCTATGATACTTTGGAGGAAAAGCTTTTGGAGTTTTTTCTTGCAATGACCGAGTATGCCGGTAAAACGGTGTTTATATGTGTGAATCTTCGCAGCTGTCTTTCTTTGCAAAAAGCAGAAAAGCTGTTTGAATCTGTTATTGAGCACGGAATACCACTCTTGTGTATCGAATCGTTCGACAAGGGAAAAACGAGATTCGAAAAAAGAGTAGTTATTGATGATGATCTGTGCGTTATATAATTGACTCATAATAGAAAATGTGATATTATAATGATAGTTTCTACCTTGTAGATACACGGCGAGTAGTGTCGCTTTTCCAAATTTGAGGTTTGAGAGTAGTGTAAATTTATAGGGTAGTAAAATGTGATGTGCTAAAGGTGTTATTAAGTGGGTTTATGAAGCGGTTTATAAAACGATATATTCAAGAGTCGGTGTGTGTCAACGGCGTTTCTGAAGAATCTTCCACAGGAGTTTTCTGGGTGATAGAGGATGAGTTGTTTGCTTATCCGTTTGGAACTGTAGATACATACAACGGGCTGGCTAAATCGGGAGCGACTTATAATCATAAAAGACTATGGGCGGATGTCAAACCGAAAGGCTGCAACAAACCATATAATTATTATCCAAGAGGCAGAGTTGAGCTTTCTAACAAAGGGAAACCTATAATATATATGAATCCTAACATAGATGCCTCGTTGATTGACGATATAAAAGCTAAGTTTGGCTTGAGGAAAAATCCGGTAATCAGATATGATTATAGTGTTCACTACAGGTGCTATCTTGATGATGGGTTTGAGCTTGAAAAATAGTATATGAGAGTTTTGCGCTTAATGATGCGTAAATTTGAAGGGCGGTAAAATGGTGGGGAACGATACATTACTCAAAAAACGGAACGTATCTCTTGTGCCTGCGGCACTGTTGAAAAGGAGATGAGAAATAATGGTTGATTCATTAACACTGTATGATACGTTGTTTCACAAAGTCAAGCTGACGGAAACAAACGGCGCAGTTCATATCGAAACGGCTATTCTGTACGAAAGCGAAGATGATAGCGACGAAGGCGTAGCAACAATAGGGCTTACAAACGGTTATTATTATAGGACCGATGAAATAAGTTCTATTGAGATACTTGATTGAGTTTAAATGCGGTGCAAAGAATCCGGATAGTCAAATCCGTATAGTCGGAATTGATTGCAGAAACCGATTATGTACTTCGCACTTACAAATAATTTGCTGCACCACAGCAAAGGAGGCAAATTAAATGAAATTGTTGAAAAAATGCAATTTTGTATTATTAGCTCTTTTTATATGGGGTTTGACAGTTTTATACAACGGCATAATCGTAAATTATTTGGCGAATCTGTTTCTTTCTTTTTCCAATCCGTTTTGGCTTGGATTTATAGTTCATATGTTGATACAATTATTGATTATATGCATACCGACAATAATTGTGATAAAGTACCTTGATTTAAATGTAAAACAGTTGTTGTTTTCAATTCCGGTTATGTATCTGTTGTTTGCGGTTTATTCTCCGCCTGCCTTATATATGTTTCTTTTTACGGGTGAATGGAATGGCTTCTGGCAACAATCTCATCCTGCTATGTCTGCGTGGATGGCTTCGTTGCTGATTACTTTGCAATACGGCATTGTGATTTCAATTACAAAATTAATTGTTTATTTAAAAGCGACATCAGAATGAATAGGCAAAACGGGAATTGTTGGATTTATAACGGGCGGAGATGCATCTTCATAATGCGGTCGATTGCTGTAAGGGACACATCGGACACTTTAAAAATCAAAACTGTTTGCAGATGGCTGACTTGATTCAGCCGCCTGCAAACCGTTGTTTTATATTTTAACCGTGAACATAAGCATATTGGTGTTTTGTTTATCTGCGGTGTCGGTGCGGGATTCTGAGGCGGTTGCAGATACATTTTCAGCGGTTATCGAGCCTTTGTGGAGTTCAGCTATTGCCTGAGCTACCGATAAGCCTATGCCGTAGCCGCCGTTTTTCTGCGTTCTTGCGCTGTCGCCCCGGTAAAAGCGGTCGAACAGCTTTTCGGGGTGGTCTATAGGCTCGCAGGTGTTGGCGATGCTGAGAGTTATGTTCTTTTCGCTGCCGTAAAGCTCAGCCCTTATGACACCTCCGCTTTCGGTATATTTGACCGCATTGTCAAGCAGTACCGTCATAAGCTGTACTATACTGTCACGGTTGCCGCTGAGCCTGATGCCTTTTTTGATGTCCTGTTCAATCATTATGCCTTTGAGGGCGGCAGGCTCTATAAATGCGCCGACGGTATCTTCTGCCGCAGTGCTTATATCGAATTCGCACATCGGGAGCTTTGTTGAGCTTTCATCCATTTTGGCAAGCATCAGCAGATTCTGCATAAGTCCGCTGAGTCTGAGCGTCTGCGCACGGATATTCTTGCTCCACTTGTTTTCGCCGTTGTGAAGCTCCATTGCATCTGTATTGGCAAGGATAATGGCAAGCGGCGTCTTTATTTCGTGACCTGCGTTTGTAACAAACTGCTTTTGCTTTTCAATGCTTCGTGCAACAGGGGCGATAGTTTTGCGGGAAAGAAGAATTACGAGCAGCAGCATCATAAGCCAGCCGAATATGCCTGCACCGACCGATATAAACAGTACGGTAAAGAAGGAGCTTATCTGCATACCGTTGTCAAGCAGGATGATAACCTTTCCTTCTGCACGCTTAGTTTCGCTTATCCTGTACTGAAAGCCGCTGTATGTGCCTGTTCCCGCAGCGGTATTTTTAAGTGCTTCGGTAATAGCGGCCGCTTCTTCCTCGGTAAGCGAGGAGATATGAGTTACATCCGTCCTTATGATATTTCCGTTTTTGTCGATCGCAACGGCGGCATAGCGTGCAGAATCCACTGCGTTTTTATCGTGTCTGTCAAAGCCGTGGTTCTTTTTATCGTCGGGCGGTTTAGTGCCGTTGTCCTGCGGCACAAACCCGTTATCATTCTGATTGCCGGATGTGTCGGTTATATTTTGCTTAGTGCCGTTTATGCTCTGCGGGGGCTGAGTATTGTCGGTTGTATCTGCGCTCCACTTTGTTGAGGTTTCAAAGCTGTAGCAGAGCATTTCCATAAGCCTGTCATTATCGTTGCTTGTGGTGAGATAATTGAAAACGTTTATTCCGCCGATAAGCACGACAAGCAGAATTGTTACCGCTGTCATAGCGGATATGATAAACTTTTTCTGCAGCTGTTTTACCATCAGTCAGCATCCCCGATCTTTGCAAGAGTATAGCCAACACTGCGCTTGGCTCGGATTTCAATATCCGCACCGATAGCGGCAAGACGTTTTCTTACATATGATATATATACCCATACTGCGCCGCTCTCTGCATCGCTCTCATAGCCCCAGACCTTTACGAGAATATCATCAGTGGAAAGATAGATGCCCTTGTTGAGCATAAGAAGCTCCATCAGTTTGTATTCTATCTTGGGCAGGACAATAGACTGCAACGGTCCTTTAAGCTCGCAGCTGCTGAGATTGAGCGACACATTGCCGAATGTCATTATATCGGGTGTGAACCTGTCTTTTCTGCGGAGCATTGCTCTGACACGGGAAAGAAGCTCGCCCATTACAAACGGCTTCGGAAGGTAATCGTCTGCACCCATATCAAGCCCCGCTATCCTGTCCTCGACCTCAGCCTTTGCGGTAAGCAGGAGAATGGGAGTGGTGTTCCCCTCGCTCCTTAGTGTTTTAAGCACCTCCAAGCCGCTCTTTTTCGGCATCATTATATCAAGAATTATCCCGTCATACTGTTCGGCTCTTGCGTAATCAATAGCGTCGGCACCGTCATAAACCGTGTCTACCGTATAATTATGATAGGTCAGAATGTCGGTTACAGCCTCAGCCATACTGACCTCATCTTCTGCAAACAGGAGCTTCATAATATCACCGTCCTTTATGATATTGATATTATAGTGCGGTTAGCTTAGAACAGCCTTAGAGCGTATAAGATTTTGTGTGAAATCTGATGTCGGATAATTTGCAAGGATTGATTTACGGGTTGCTGTCTTTGCCTTTTTTATAAGTTAATAAAGACAGAGCAAAAAACAAGAAACACGCTCCAAGACTACATACAGCGGCTACGATATGCCCCTTAAAAAGTTTATGACCATACAGATGAGAAGGAATGCTGAAAAAGCAAAACCGCAAATGGCGATGCATTTTTTCATTTGTTGTCCCTTTGAGTAAGTTTTGTTTAAGGCTATACCGCATAATTATTGTCGTGCGATTGCGCAGTCAGATTTTTTGTCAGATTGTATAAATTGAGTGCGGGCAGGCTGGCGCCTGTCAAGCAAAATTTGCGCAAGATGGCGGAAAATATGCAAGCAAGCGTGCGGCAAAGGCGAAAGCCGTTAATTATGCGGTGTTGCCTTTAATAATCAATGATTATATTGTACCATAACAGGGTGTTTTTTTCAACAGCTCAGCATTTACTTATATCAGGCGAACGTTGCCGGAACAATCAGACATATACAAAAAAAAGCTGCCGCAGTGCGACAGCTTTTAAAAGCATTAATTATTCTGCAGATGTTTCTGTGCTTGTTTCAGATGAAGACTCGGTTACTGAGGAATCAGCAGAAGAAGCGTCAGATGAAGAAGCGGAAGAATCTGTCGATGAAGCATCGGAAGATGCCGATGAAGCTGACGAATCGTCACTTGTAACGGAAGATGTTACAGATGATGTTGCGGAGCTTGTTGTCGAAGAATTATTCGACTTGTTGAAGTTACCGCTGTACATAACGATGAAGTTAACAACGAGAGCCACAACAAAGAAAATCACTGCGGCAATCTTTGTAAGCCTGTTCAGCTTAGCCTCGTTTGAACGGCCTGAATTTCTCTGATAATAGTTGTCTGCACTACCGCCTGTAATCGTCTGCGACATACCCTGCTTTGTATCCTGCATAAGTACCACGAGTACTATGAAAACACAGGCAACAATCAGAACAATAGCACTGATTATTTCTAATATTCCCATTTATATGTCCTCCTTATAGGAATACGGGTATGTCCGAGATCTGTTTATCGTACAAACCCAAAATTATTCTAACACGCAAATGCTATTATAACATAAAAGGAAATGAAATGCAAGTGTTTTCGGGAATTATTTTAAAGCGGAAAGAGCTTTTTTTCCTATATCGTGGCGGTAATGTGCCTTTTCAAAGCTAATTGTATCCACTGCCTTATAAGCTGTGTCAAGTGCTTCCTTTAATGTATCTCCGTAAGCGGTAATACCGAGAACACGTCCTCCTGCCGTAAGGAACTTTCCGTCCTCCAGCTTTGTGCCTGCGTGGTAAACGAATGCGCCCTCGCACTGACCGTTTTCGTCAAGTCCGCTTATCACCTTGCCTGTTTCATACTTTTCGGGGTAGCCGCCGCTTGCCATTACAACGCAGGCGCATGATTTATCGCTCCACTTGATGTCAAGCGTATCGAGTTTTTCTTCCCAGACAGCTTCGATTATATCCATAATATCCGTTTCAAGCAAGGGGAGTACCACCTGCGTTTCGGGATCGCCGAAGCGGCAGTTGTATTCAATTACCTTAGCACCGTTCGGGGTCAGCATAAGACCGAAGTAAAGGCAGCCCTTGAACGGTCTGCCCTCAGCCGCCATAGCCTTTATAGTAGGCAGGAATATCTTTTCCATACATTCCTGCTGTTTATCGGGGGTGTAGAGGGGGTTGGGCGCTATCGTACCCATTCCGCCTGTGTTAAGACCCTCATCGTTGTCATAAGCACGCTTGTGATCCATGGAGCTTATCATAGGCTTTACTGTCTTGCCGTCTGTGAACGCAAGAACGGTTACCTCGGGGCCTGTCATAAATTCCTCGACAACTATTTCACTGCCGGATTTGCCGAATTTTCCGTCAAGGAGCATTGAACGTACTGCATTTTCTGCCTCCTGCTCGTCCTTTGCGATTATAACGCCCTTGCCGAGTGCAAGACCGTCACACTTGATAACGGCAGGGAAGCTGTTCTGCTTTTTGATATATGCTATAGCCTCGTCTGCGTCCGTGAAGGTTTCGTAAGCCGCAGTGGGAATGTTGTACTTCTTCATCAGAGCCTTTGAGAAAACTTTACTGCCCTCAAGAATAGCGGCATTTGCTCTCGGTCCGAAGGTCTTGAAGCCCTCTGCGTTGAGCTTGTCCACCATACCCATAACCAGCGGATCGTCGGGGGCTACGAATACATAGTCGGGTCTGAGCTTCTTTGCAAGCTCGACACAGCCGTCAATATCGGTTGCCTTTACATTAAAGCACTCGGCATATTTCGAGATACCGCCGTTGCCGGGTGCGGCATACAGCTTGTCTACCTTCTTAGATTTTGCAAGGGCTGTTATTATGGCGTGTTCTCTGCCGCCTCCGCCTATTACAAGTACGTTCATGTTAAAAATACCTTTCTTTCTTTTGATTTATTCATTATTCGATGATAAGGCCAAGCAACTTTGCGAACATTGCCGCCTGCCACACATCGACCTTTGCGCCTTTAAGCTCCGCTCCCGTATCGGAAACGGTAAGACCTTCGATATTACAGGAGGTGAAGTCAAGCCCTGCAAGCTTCGTGCCGAAAAACACAGACCTTGCCAGCGTAACGTTTTTAAGCTCCGTCTGTTTTATCTCACAAGAAGAAAACAGAGCGGAGGAGAAGTCGGTATCTGTCACAGCTACCGATTGCAGTTTTGAACGCTGAAAATCTGACAGCTCAAAGCTGCCGCCGTCAAAGCTGACATTTTTATAAAACGAGTATTTGAAAGCCGTTCCGACCGCTTTACAGGAGATGAACGAGCAGGCTTTGAAATAGCTTTCGGAAAAATCGCTGTTTGAAATATCGCAGCCCTTGAAAACGCAATCTATAAAAGTGCATCCGGTAAAATCGCAGGCTGTAAAGCGACATCCGTGAAACAGGCAGTTTCTGAAACAGATGGCCGAAAAATCTGTTTCGGCACATATCAGCCTCGAAAAATCTGCCGCAATAAAATCCGATTCGTCATCACGCACTTTTGAAAGCTCGGCATCAATATCTGTTACCGTAAAAAGATTATCGGGCAGCTTCGGAGCGGTCAATGACGCAGATAATGACTTTGACTCTGCTGTCATGTGTTTAACGAATTGTCGAATGACATTGACCCGAGCGTGTATTCAAGCGCCTTTGTGACAGCTTTTTCGTTATCGTCAAGGTGCAGTGCTATCAATGTGTACACTTTATTGCCGTGGCGGGCAAAATATATGTGCTGTGTTGCGGCAACCGAAAAATCTCCGTCCGAAGATTTTACAGTTGCGTAAAATACATCGGTGTTGCCTATTTTTATCATACTCTTGGTCGATGAATCGACATTATCACCGACGGCGTAATAGCTCATAAATTCCTCGCCGATCTCGGCTACCGTTCTGCCTTTAGTATCTTCGTCCTCATCACTGCACATAGCAACTATATTAGATGTGACCTCGCCGTCATCGGAATAATGTACAAGATAAAGCTCGTTTTTATCTTCCTCATATTCACTGATGCCGGTATTGAAGTATACTCCGTCATCGTACATCAGAGAGAATTTGTTTACTTTATGTTTGACAAGACTTCCTACGGGGGTATACTTTGCAGGGGCAGGGGACGGTTTTTTTGTTTCGGACTTGTCTGTAGACGTGTTCGAGGTTTCGGGCTTTGCGGTCGTTGTTTCCGCTTTTGTTGTTTGCGTTGATGTTGCCGCAGTAGTTACTGCGGTGGTCTGAGGTGTCACTGTCTGGGGAATCGGGGTCGTTGACGATGTGGTCTGATTTTTTGGAGTGAAGTAAGGGGGATTTTCAATCGTTTTGGAGCAACCGCACATTCCTGCAAGAATTGATGCGGCGCAAATCAATAATAGTGCTTTTTTCATCGGTCTTTCCTTTCTTCCGCTTTTATCGGCGGATGTTGAAGAATATAGAACGGTGTGGACTCTATGGTAAAAAATTCAGCACATGACGGCATGATATAACGGAAGAACAGCGTGGTATTTTTTGTCGTAACAGTAACAGTATAGCCTTTTTGCTTTGTAAACAAGGTCATAGGCTTGTAGGTCACGTTTTCTATGTCCGAGTACCTGAAAATATAGGTATGGCGTTTGCTTGCTATACGCATAAGACGTTCATCGGCGTAGTAGCTGTACTGCTGTTCGCCGCCTGCAACTATGAGTATATACCATATCGGCAGTATCGGCAGAATTACAGCGAGAGCAATTTTGATTATTATGATTGATGTGTTATTTGATGTTGCGCCTCCGTTAAATAATACGTTGAGAGTATATGGGGCAATCATCGCTTCGATTATACACGATATGATTATTTTCAAATGTGCAAACGCAGACAGTACCCGAAACGTACCGCTCTGCCTGAATTCAAATCTGCCGTCAAGGATGTCTTTATCTGTGTAAGTAAAATGCATAGTGATACCTTTATCGGAATTTAAAAATAACGGGCGGACGTGCCGCCCGTTTCAGTTTGTAGAAAAAGTATGTTTTTTCAACAAAAGTGCTTGTCCTCAATCCCTATCCCCAAACCCCTTTCCCTCGGAAAGGGGCTATATTACTGGGGCTACCGCCCCTAGACCCTGTCGGGGGCTACGC
>ERZ825384.2055-NODE-2055-length-21685-cov-3.598798_pt1 | contig 21685 bp, 20 predicted proteins | sample MGYA00519931_ERZ825384 | MGnify/ENA primary metagenome ERZ825384 (study PRJEB31778, sample SAMEA3449200) | human gut metagenome | biome: human gut; feature: human-associated habitat; material: faeces | place: United Kingdom | collected 2010/2012 ...
ATCTTCTGGCTGGTCAAGCGTCAGATGCCGTACGACCTGATATAAACCGGCGCTCCGCTGCTTGGCGTTACAGGAAAACCTCCGACCACTGGTCGGGATTCGGAATGCTGCGCAGCGGGCCGGCCAACGATACGGCCAATCCCGCTACGGAACAGACCACGGCTACGGCCATCACCGCCGTGAAACCGAGATCTGGCTGTTGCAACAGCCAGCCGACCATCGCCGGGCATGCTGCGCCCAGTATGCCGACCGTGGTTTCAAATACGGCAGAAGCCCGCCCCTGCATGTTGTCGGGTGTCTTGCCGTAGAGAAAGCCCAGCAGGCCAGCGTTCAACGCGGGGAACGGCAGGCCGGCCAGAATCTGGCAGATCAGAATGGCCGCGTAGCTGTGCAGGAATAGCAGTGGCATCTGGCTGACCACGAACAACGTCAGCGCGCCCGCAATCAGTTTCCCTGTGGGAACCATATCGACTAGCTTGTTGGCCAACAGCGAGCCGACCAAAGTACTCACGCCCATTGCCGTGCCGAGCAGTCCGATCATGACCGCGTTGGCGCCACGGGCGGCCAACATGATCTGCGCGCCGGTGATACTGGCTACGCAGGCGATGTTCACAATTGCACCGAGTATGATCGCGGATAGGAAATTCCTTTTGGTCAGGGCCCATCGCCAGCCTTCGACCAAGTGCGTGGGAAATGGCACAACAGAAGTGCCGTGGGCCCAAACGGCGACCACGGCTTAGCGCGACGAGTCAACGCGCATTAGCTGTCTGCGAACGACACCAACACCTTGTGCATAACAATGCCCCTTTGCAAAAAACAAACTCCAATTATTGTACCAGTTCGAGCATAGAACCAGGCGCGTCACTGGGCACAACATAATCGGCCATCAATGGTTTCTCGGCTTCGAGGGGCTGATTTCGTCCGGTGGGGACATCTACTTGGCTTTCGAGGGGCTGCTCAAACGCCAAACCGCGAGTATAAACGGCTTTGCGGCAACGCCATTACGCCATTGTGGAGCCTTGTCTACTCGGGCATCAGCCCCTTGAAACGGAGATAGATCTCCGGCAAGTGCCAAATCAGCCCCTCGAAATCGAGTTAGGCGTTGTTTTCGCGTTTGCGCTGCCGTTCGAGTGCGTAATAAGCCGCGTAGCAGCAGGCGACGAACGGGATCATGCAATACAGGGTCGAACGCTGCGTATCATCGAGCACCACGAGCACCAGCGCGCCGATGCACATCACGATGGCCAGCCACGGCAGCACCGGGAAACCGGGCGCACGATAGCCGAGCTCATCGGCGCTGTGCCCATCCCGCGCCCATTCGCGCCGGAAACGGATATGGCACACGCATACGGAGAACCACACCACCAGCGTCGCCAAACCTGACACGGCGACCAACACCAGATACACGGTCGAGGCGGCGATCACGGAAGACAGCAACGCCAGCAGTGAGCCCGCCATGCTGAACAGCACGGCCCACACCGGCACACCACGGAAATTCGTCCTAGCAAAACGTTCGGGAATCAGCCGCTCCTTGGCCAGCGACCACACCATGCGCGAACACACGTACAGGCCGGAGTTCGCGGCGGAAAGCACGGCCGTCAACACCACGAAGTTCATGATGTCGCCGGCGAACGGCATACCGATTGACTGGAACACCAGCACGAACGGGCTCGTATCCACGCCGGCCTGATGCCAGGGGATCAAGGCCGCCATCACCAGAATCGAGCCGATGAAGAAAATCGCCAGGCGCAGCACCGTGGTGTGCACGGCCTTGGGAATCGCACGCGAGGGATCCTTGGTTTCGCCGGCCGCCACGCCCACCACTTCGGTGCCGGAGAACGCGAACACCACGGTCAGCAAAGTCGAGAAAATCGGCGCGATGCCGCTCGGGAACCAGCCGCCGGCCACGAAGTTGCCCAGCAACGGCGCGGAATCATGACCGGCAATCGGTATGGCGCCGAAGATCGCCAGCAGGCCGATCACAATGAACGCGATGATGGCGAACACCTTGATTGACGCGAACCAGAATTCCGCCTCGCCGTACAGCCGCACGGACATGATGTTGAGCGCGAACACCACCACAATGAACACGGCCGACCACACCCAGGACGGCGAATGCGGGAACCATCGCTGCATCAACAGCCCTGCGGCCGTGAATTCGGAGGCGAGCGCCACCGCCCAGTTCAGCCAATACAGGATGGCGATGGTGAACGCGGTGCCGGGGCCGATGAACCGCTTCGCATACATGTGGAAGCTGCCGGCGTACGGCATGGCCACGGACAGCTCGCCCAACGACACCATCACGCAGTAGACGAGCAGGGAGCCGGCCGCGTAAGCGAGGATCGCGCCCAACGGTCCCGCCTGATGAATCGCGTAGCCGGAGCTGACGAACAGGCCGGTGCCGATCACGCCGCCCAGGGAGATCATCGTCAGGTGACGCGACTCCATCTTCCGTTCAAGGCCGGTATCGTCCTTGGGTGTGCCGGCTGCCGCCATGCTCGGGTCTCCTTTGGTCGGGTGAACAGTTGTGTCTCGTGTCGGTTGTGCGGGCGGCGCTCGATGCCGCCTACCATATGATAGCGGTAACACGAACAGCGAGTGGAACACGAGGAGTTTGGAATGATGGAACTGTATATCGGATCGCATCTGTCGACGGCCGGCGGATGGAATGCGCTGCTGGAACGTTCCCATGAGGAGGGCGGTACCGCGTTCGCGTTCTTCCCGCGTTCCCCGTACGGCAAGCGTTCGAAGGCGCTCGACCCGGCCGGCGCGGCGGCGTTCGGTGCGCGTCTGAAGGCTGAGGGCTATGGGCCGTTGGTCGTCCATGCGCCGTACGTCTACAATCTAGCCGGCAAGGATGAGGCCAAGCGCACATTCGCGATCGAGGCGTTGGCCGAGGACATCGAGCTGCTGACCGCCATCCGCGAGGCCGGCCAGGAGGTGTATATCAATATTCATCCCGGCGCGCATGTGGGCCAAGGCACCGAGACCGGCTGCCGGCTGATCAGCGAGGGACTGAATCAGGTGTTCGAGCGTACGACCGGCGTCATGGTGCTTCTGGAGACCATGGCCGGCAAAGGCACGGAATGCGGGCGCAACTTCGAGGAGCTCGCCACGATCATGAACGGCGTGGAGAACAAGGCGAACGTCGGCGTCACGTTCGACACCTGCCATGTGTTGGATGCCGGCTACGATTTGGTGCACGACTACGACGGTGTGATGCGCCAGTTGGATGAGGCGATCGGCTTGGCAAGGGTCAAGGCGATTCATGTGAACGATTCGCAGTTCGGCCTCGGCTCGCATAAGGACCGTCACGCCAACATCGGCGAAGGGCAGCTCGGCATCCCGTTCTTCACGCGACTGGTCAACGATCCGACCATGGCCAAGCTCCCGATGATTCTCGAAACCAAGGAGCAGACGCCGACCACGCACCGCGACGAAATCGCGCTGCTGCGCGGTCTGGTGGACTGAACCACATCGGCAGTTCAGCACCACCACCGGCAGCAACGGCACCTACTGGTCCGCCTACCAACGGTGACATCGTTGTCATGCGAACTTCATGTACCACAATTCCACAATATAATTTCATAGTTATGACACTGTGATACATATATAGCAAGCATTGATTCAGTGACGATCTCTCGTCAAAGATGTTCCGTCAAAACAGGCGCATGGGCTCGGTCGAATCCAACGGCTGAATCAGGCGTTTGCCGTCGCCCTGCAGCGGGGCGACCTCGTGAAATTGCAAGCGGCGGGATAACGCAGTGCCTGAGTTCCGCACGCCGGCGAGCAAGGATGCGCCGTCGATTGTGCGGTCCAGCCACGGCGTCCCATTCCAAGTCGAGCGCGAAACGTCTGCACATGCGTGCCAGTTTATGCCAATGTTCTGCCTAAGCCGGAATCGCCTGCGAAAGCCCAAAATGTAGGACGGGTTCGGCAATCGGGACAGGACGTGACCTAGAGTGGCGCATGACCGAACACCAACAAAGGGAGGACCATGTCGGTTTTGGACGAACTGGTGGCGGGAGCGCTGGAGGATCAGCGCACCCGTGAGCTCACCGTATCGCTTGAGGATGTGAAGAAGGCCGCGCTGGCGGCCCCGGCTCCGATTGACGCGACACGATGGCTTAAGCGCGCCGACGGCATCCCCGTGATCGCCGAGATCAAGCGCGCGTCTCCGTCCAAGGGCCACCTGTCCGACATTCCGGACCCGGCCGCGCTGGCCCGCGAGTACGAGAAGGGCGGCGCAAGCGCCATCTCCGTGCTCACCGAAGGCCGCAAATTCCTCGGCAGCCTTGACGATTTCGACAAGGTCCGCGCCGCCGTGCACATTCCAGTGCTGCGCAAGGACTTCATCGTCACCGACTACCAGATCTTCGAGGCCCGCGCCCACGGCGCCGACCTGGTGCTGCTCATCGTCGCCGCATTGGACGACGCCCAGCTCAAGCACCTGCTCGACCTGGCGCACGAGCTCGGCATGACCGTGCTGGTGGAGACGCACACCCGCGAAGAGATCGAACGCGCCCGCCAGGCCGGTGCCAAGGTGATCGGCATCAACGCGCGCAACCTGAAGAACCTCAAGGTGGACGTGAACAAATACAACGAACTCGCGGCCGATCTGCCCGATGACGTCATCAAGGTGGCGGAATCCGGCGTATTCGGCGCGGTCGAGGTCGAAGACTACGCCCGCGCGGGAGCGGACGCGGTACTGGTCGGCGAGGGCGTGGCCACCGCCGACAATCATGAACTTGCAGTGGAACGACTAGTAAAGGCAGGAGCACAAGTGAAAGCATCCGAAACGACCCCGCTCAGCGAACATCAGGGACCGTATTGGGGCCAGTTCGGTGGCCGCTATGTGCCCGAGGCCCTCATCACCGCCCTCGACGAGCTTGAGCGCGTGTACACGCAAGCCAAGGCCGACCCCGAATTCCACAAGGAATTCATGACGCTCCAGCAGCGTTACGTGGGGCGCCCGAGCCCGCTGACCGAAGCCCCGCGCTTCTCCGCACTTGTCAAAGAGAAGACCGGTCTCGACGCCCGTATCTTCCTCAAGCGCGAGGACTTGAACCACACCGGCGCGCACAAGATCAACAACGCGCTCGGCCAGGCACTGCTCGTCAAGCGCATGGGCAAGACCCGCGTGATCGCCGAGACCGGCGCCGGCCAGCACGGCGTGGCCACCGCCACCGTGTGCGCCATGCTCGGCCTCAAGTGCCGCATCTACATGGGCCAGATCGACGCCCGCCGTCAGGCCCTCAACGTGGCCCGCATGCGTATGCTCGGCGCCGAAGTGGTCGAGGTGACCCTTGGCGACAAGATCCTGAAGGACGCCATCAACGAAGCCCTGCGCGACTGGGTCACCAACGTCAAGGACACGCACTACCTGCTCGGCACCGTCGCGGGCCCGCACCCGTTCCCGGCCATGGTGCGCGACTTCCAGAAGATCATCGGCGAGGAGGCCAAGCAGCAGCTCCAGGACTGGTACGGCATCGACCATCCGGACGCGATCTGCGCCTGCGTGGGCGGCGGCTCCAACGCCATCGGCGTGATGAACGCCTTCCTGGACGACGAGCGCGTGAACCTCTACGGCTACGAAGCCGGCGGCAACGGCCCCGAATCCGGCAAGCACGCCATCCGCTTCGCCCCCGGCACCGGCCAGCTCGGCATGTTCCAGGGCGCCAAGAGCTACCTGCTGGAAACCGACGAAGGCCAGACGCTCGACACCTACTCGATTTCCGCAGGCCTCGACTACGCTTCCGTGGGCCCCGAGCACGCATGGCTCAAGGACATCGGCCGCGTGAACTACAGCTGGGCCACCGACGAGGAGGCCATGAACGCCTTCCGTGACCTGAGCCAGACCGAGGGCATCATCCCCGCCATCGAAAGCTCGCACGCCGTGGCCGGCGCGTACAAAGCCGCCGCCGATCTGAAGGCCAAGGGCTATGACAAGGCCGTGATGATCGTGAACATCTCCGGCCGAGGCGACAAGGACATGGCCACCGCCGGCAAGTGGTTCGGCTACCTGACCGACGACCAGGCCGCCGCGCTCGATGTGACCGGCGCCCACGGCAATACTGTCGCCTGAACCAGAAGAGGAGATTTTTGATTATGACCAACGAAGCAACCACGCCGTCCGGCCAGCCGCTGGGCATCAGCCACAAGCCCAGCAAGTCGGTCGCTATGTTCACCAAGTTCAAGGCCGAGAACAAGCCCGCCTTCATCGGCTACCTGCCCTACGGCTTCCCTAACCCGGACGTCTCGCTTGACGCCTTCAAGACGATGGTCGAGTACGGCGTCGACGCCGTGGAAATCGGCCTGCCGTACTCCGACCCGGTCATGGACGGCCCGGTCATCCAGGCTGCCGCCTCCATCGCCCTGAACAACGGCGAGACCATCAAGCGCGTGTTCGAGGCCGTCGAAACCGTGGCCAACGCCGGCGGCGTGCCGCTCATCATGAGCTACTGGAACCTCGTGTACCACTACGGCGTCGAGCGCTTCGCCCGCGACTTCGAGAACGCCGGCGGCGCCGGTCTCATCACCCCGGACCTTATCCCGGACGAGGCGGGGGAGTGGATCGAAGCCTCCGACCGCCACGGACTCGACCGCATCTTCCTGGTCTCCCCGGACTCGTCCACCGAGCGCCTCGAAACCGTGGCCCGCAACGCACGTGGCTTCGTGTACGCGGCCGCCCGCATGGGCGTCACCGGCGAACGCGCCACCATCGACGCCTCGCCCGAACTCCTCGTGGAACGTACCCGTCAGGCCGGTGCCGAGAACGTGTGCGTGGGCATCGGCGTGTCCACCGCCGAACAGGGCGCCAAGGTCGGCTCCTACGCGGACGGCGTCATCGTCGGCTCCGCGCTCGTGCACACCCTGCTCGCGGACGACAACAAGACCGCACGCGACCCGAAGGAAGGCTTGAAGCTGCTCGCCGCCAAGAGCGAGGAACTGGCCGAAGGCATCCACAACGCCCGGTAAACACCCGGTGCGCCTCACGCGGGTTGTGCCGTGACACGGTAGGGTAGTCACAGAGCGTCAAGCACAACCCGCGCGTGGACACACACCATGAGCACCAGCAAGTAGAGGCACGATGAATCTGGCTTATATTCCCTCGCCGACCTTCTCCAAGTTCGAGATCGGCCCGTTCACTATCCACATGTACGCGATCTGCATCCTGATCGGCATCTGCGTGGCCGTATGGATCCTCGCCACACGTTGGAAGCGGTACGGCGGCACCTTCGACCAGATTCTCGATACCACGCTCGTCACCGTGCCCTGCGCACTGGTGGGCGCGCGCCTTTACCACTGCATCACCACGCCGGCCGACTACTTCCCGCCCACCGGCAACTTGGTCAACATCCTCAAGGTGTGGGAAGGCGGCATGGCCATCTTCGGCGGCATCTCCGTCGGCACCTTGGTGGCGTTCCTGTGGTGCCGCCACAAGCACTATCCGTTCGCGATCTTCGCCGATGCCATCGCCCCCGCGCTGCCCGTGGCCCAGGCCATCGGCCGACTCGGCAACTGGTTCAACCAGGAACTCTACGGCTGGCCCACCACGTTGCCGTGGGGCCTGAAGCTCAACGACGCGGACGCCATCGGCAAATCCGAAATCTGCTATTCCGGCGCGCAATGCCCGGACTACAGAACCACGCTGTTCCACCCGACGTTCCTCTACGAGATGATCTGGAACCTCATCGGCGCCGCGCTCATCATCTACCTCGGCCACAAGCTCGCCGACCGGCTCAAGGCCGGCCAGCAGTTCGCCATGTACCTGATGTGGTACGGCCTGGGCCGCACCTGGATCGAGAACGTGCGCATCAACTATTCCACGGTGATCCTGGGCCTGAGGACCAACGTGTGGACCGCGATCATCGTCTTCGTGCTCGGCTGCATCCTGTTCGTCGTGCTCTACCAGTACGGGCCGGACCCCAAGGCGCAGGCGCGCGGGCTTGCGGCGGTCACCGCCGACGAGCTCGAACGCCAGAGCATCGAAGAGGAACAGCTTCGCCAGAAGAAGCAGGCCAAGCGCACTAAGTGACACCACGATAAACAGCGCCGAAACAGCGCGAAACACGGGGCTCCAAGTCCCATTGCACAGATAAGGTAGGAAACCATGAGCAATATCGCAATCGCACCCAGCATCCTGTCCGCTGACTTCTGCAACCTCGAACGTGATCTCAAGGCCATCGCCAACGCCGACCTGGTCCACGTCGATGTCATGGACCATCATTTCGTGCCGAACCTGACCCTGGGCGAGCCGATCGTCGGCCGCATCTGTCAGGTCACCGATCTGCCGGTCGACGTGCACCTCATGATCGAGGACCCGGACCGTTGGGCTCCCGAATACGCCAAGCTCGGCGCCGCCTCCATCTCCTTCCACATGGGTGCCACCCACGCCCCCGTGCGTCTGGCCCGACAGCTGCGCGAGATGGGCTGCAAGGCCTGCTTCGCCGTGCGTCCGGCCGAACCGGTCGAGCCGATCTTCGATATCCTCGACGAGTTCGACATGGTCCTCATCATGACCGTTGAGCCCGGCTTCGGCGGCCAGAAGTTCCTCGACAACCAGATGGCCAAGGTCCGCCGCCTGCGCGATGAGATCACCCGCCGTGGCTTGAAGACCCGCATCCAGGTCGATGGCGGCGTGAGCCCCAAGACCGCGCACATCGTGGCCGAAGCCGGCGCCGACGTGCTCGTTGCCGGTTCCGCCGTGTACGGCGCCGAGAATCCCGCCCAAGCCATCGACGACATCCGCACCAAGGCCGAGGCCGCGTTCAAGGCCTGAGCTCCAAGCCTGAACCGCAATCCACCTTTCATCCATAACCGCAAGAAAAGAATCTGAATCACATGAAGACGTTTGAATCCCTGTTCGCCGAACTGTCCGAAAAGGCCCAGACCCGCCCCGAAGGCTCCCTGACCGTCGACGAGCTCGACAAGGGCACCCACTTCATCGGCAAGAAGATCATCGAAGAGGCCGGCGAGACCTGGATGGCCGCCGAATACGAGGGTGCGGACCGCACCGCCGAGGAGATGAGCCAGCTGCTCTACCACGTCCAGGTCATGATGATCAAGCACGGCCTGACGCTCGAAGACGTCTACAAGCACCTGTGAGAGGAACGCAAATGCTGAGAATCGCAGTGCCCAACAAGGGCATGCTATCCGAACCCGCGTGGAACATGCTGGCCGAGGCCGGCTACCGTCCGCGCACCAACCCTCGCCAGCTGGTCGTGCAAGATCCCGACAATGGCATCGAGCTGTTCTACCTGCGTCCGCTCGATATCGCCGTATACGTGGGCCGCGGCGCCATCGACGTCGGCATCACCGGCCAGGATCTACTCAAGAACTCCGGTACCGCCGCGCTCGAGCACATGCCGCTCGGCTTTGGTGCCTCGACCTTCCGTTTCGCCGCACCGAACGAATCCCCGATCACCACCCTGGAGGATGTTCAGGGCAAGCGCGTGGCCACCACATTCGATAAGCTCGTACACGACTATCTGGTCGAGCACGGCATCCAGGCCGAGACCATCCATCTGGACGGTGCGGTCGAATCCTCCGTGCAGCTGGGCGTGGCCGACCTCATCGCCGACGTGGTCTCCACCGGTACCACCCTGCGCAACGCCGGCCTGCGCGTGTTTGCCGAACCGCTCATGCACTCCGAAGCCTGCCTGATTCGTTCGCCGCGTCTGAACGAGCAGGACCCACGTCTGGCCGTGCTGACCCGCCGTCTGCAAGGCGTGCTCACTGCACATCAGTATGTGCTGATGGACTATGACATTCCGATCAGCAAGGTCGCCGCCGCCGTGGCCGTGACCCCCGGCTTTGAAAGCCCGACGATCTCCCCGCTGCACGACAAACAGTGGAACGCCGTGCGAGTCATGGTTCCCAAGGCCAAGGTCAACCAGCTGATGGATGATTTGTACGAAGTCGGCGCACGCGGCATCATCGTTACCGCTCTACAAGCCTCCCGCATGTAGACTGTTAGTCGATATGACCAACCAGAAAGTCAACACCAGATACAGTCCGGAAGCACGTGACATCTATTTCACCGTGCCCAATTTGATCAGCGCGCTGCGAATCATCTCGATTCCTTTCATCAGCGTGCTGATCTCCAAGCACGAGATGATTGCGGCGCTAGCCCTGATCGCCATTTCCTCGGCTTCAGACGGACTTGACGGCATCATCGCGCGCAGATTCAACCAAGTGAGCAAGATCGGTCAGATTCTTGATCCGATCGCCGACCGACTGCTCATTTTCTGCTCGATTCTGGCTCTCAGCGTCGCCGGCATCATCCCATGGTGGATGCTGATTATCGTGGGACTGAGGGATCTGTGGATGGCGATTCAGGTGCTATGGCTTGCCCAGTACGGTTATGGTCCGCTGCCCGTGCATTTCGTGGGCAAGGCCGGTACCGCGCTGCTGATGATTTCCATCGTCGGTCTGATTTTCGCCGATTTGGGCACCAGTACGTTCTTCCACTTGCTCTACATCGCCGCGCTGGCCGCCGGCATCTGGGGCATCGCCATGTATTGGCTCGCCGGATATATCTATACCAAGCAGGGCGTCGGATTGCTACGCAAGGAACTGGGGGAGAAGTATGGCGCTTGAGGCCACGGCCCCGGTCTCATTCCCCGTACCCAAGGAGAATGAGCCGGTACGACGCCGCGCCGTGTTCTCCCACTCAGTCCGAGGCGCGGAATCACATCATGCGCTTTCCCCGGATGACGCCGCCGCCATCCGCACCAGACGTCGCCGTAAAACCAACGACGATTCGCTTCAGCTCATCGATGATCTTGTCAATCGTCCGATGGATCCGATGTTCTCCGACTCACGACTGGTCCATGAGCATCGTTCGACCTTCTCCATCTGGTTTAATCGCATCGTCGTATTCATCATCTGCGTCAGCGTTGGCTTTGCCTGCAGCCTATTCGTGCAACAGTTGCAATCCGATCCGCGTAAGCAGGTACGGCAGACTTTGGCCACGCAATTGGAGAATCGCAACTCGCAAATAGACGAACTCACCACGGACGTCAATAATTTGCGCTCCCAAGTTGACGAACAGTCCAAGAAAATATCCGGCAGCGTGAAAAGCGATACGCTTATCCAAGACGAAATGGTCAATGGTGCCACGGTGGTCGAAGGCGAAGGAATCACCATGACGCTGGCCGATCCAATCGCGGCAAGCCAGTCGGATCAATCCTCCTCGACGAGAGTCGGCACCTCCACGAACATCCGAGTCATCACCGATCTGGATCTGCAGCAACTGGTCTCCCTGATGTTCCAAAACGGAGCCGAAGCCATTGCCATCAACGGTAATAGGCTCGGCGCGCAAACCTCGATACGCAAGGCCGGCGGGCATATTCTCATCGGCATGACCGCGATACAAAGCCCCTATACCATTGAAGCCATAGGCGATAAGAGCGCCTTGGCCGAAGCGATGGGGAAGAAGAAACTTGCAAGTCTTTACGATTCCTTCAAGGAAGCCGGTATCTACCCGCAGGTGAGCAAATCCAATTCGATTACACTTGAGGCAGCAGTCACTGGCGAAGTGAAGTACGCGGAAAGGAATGAATAATGGCAGCCGTTCTGGGACTAATCATCGGCGTCGTCATCGGCGTGTTCGTCAAGCCGGACATTCCGATCATCGTGCAGCCTTATCTGCCGATTATGGTGGTCGCTGCTCTTGACGCCCTGCTGGGTGCCGCGCGAGCCTATTTCGAGCGCAGCTTCTCCGACCGCGTGTTTGTGATCTCCTTCCTCGCCAACGTGGTGACGGCAACACTGCTCGTGTTCCTCGGCAACCAGCTCGGCGTCGGTTCGCAGCTGCAGACAGCCGTCATCGTCGTACTCGGCATCCGCATCTTCTCCAACGTGTCCGCGATCAGACGCTTCATCTTCCGAGGCTGACAAGGGTACTGACGTATGGCACGTAAAGCACAATCAGACAACATGCTGGAGAAAATGCACGACCAGCATGCACAAGACAAGGTCAACGACCGGATGGAAACCGGGTCGTTTCCCACGGTGCGTAAGAAGCCCCGGAAGGATCTCAACCGTGCCAGCAACAAATCACGGTTACTATCCTCGATTCTCATCGCTCTGATGTGCGCGTTGTTGGGTTTCGCCTACATGAGCCAGATCAATAACACTAAATCCACGTACGAAACGATGGACGAGAGTGAACTGGTAAGGCTGCTGAACGAGTCGAATACGCAAATCTCCAATCTCGAGCAGCGTAAAACCCAGTTGAACAGCCAGCTCAACTCGCTGAAATCGGCGGCTAACGAGCAGGAGCAGGCGCGTAAGATCGCCAAGCAAAACGAGGAGACCAGCGGCTTGATCTCCGGCAGACTCCCGGCAAAGGGTCAAGGCGTGACCATCCGAATCGGACGAGGCTTGACGACTAAAGTGGACGCCTCAATCATGTTCAACCTTATCGAGGAACTTCGCAATGCCGGTGCCGAGGTAATCGCCATCAATAACGTGCGCGTCATCACCTCCACCTACATTCAGGACGCCGAGGAAGGTTTGATCGTGGATGGCACCACCATCAAGCCCACATACACGGTGAAGGCCATTGGCAATCCGCAGGAACTGTCCAACGCAGTCGATATCGCCGGCGGTGTGGGCGCTCAGCTCCAGGTGAAATACGGGTCCAACGTCAATGTACAGCCTTCTGACAGCATCATTATCGACGAAGTACGCGAAGCTACGCAAAACCAGTATGCAAAGACGGTAGAATAGGGGATTATGACCAACCCGATTCCTAGCGCAGGCGAAACCACCATTATCGGCCTGCCCGCGATTAATGTACTGCCCATTACCACCACCGGCGATCGACCGCTGACTCAAGAGGATCTGGACACCATCACCAGATTGTCCGAGGGAACGGCATTGCTGATTTCCGCCAGGGGAGCGGTCTCAGGTTCTCGTTACTTGCTTGACGAGGATGAAATCACCGTCGGCCGTGATCCGCGAGCTGATATTCTGCTCGACGACTCCACCGTATCCCGTCAGCATGCCGTGTTCCGCAGGGTCAACGGTCAGTTCTTTGTGGTTGACGCAGGAAGTCTGAACGGCACCTACGTGAACCGTCAGCGTGTTGATCAGGCGACGCTGAAGAACGGCGACGAAATCATGATCGGTAAATTCCGCCTCGTGTTCTTCACGAAATCCGCCATTATTTCCCAATAGTCCACACCTAGCATGGGGTTAGACTGATTGCAGAAATTGCAATCATGTGATTACACCAGTGTGAGTCATATGCGAGACACGCATGAGTTAGGGGAGTGCCATGGGACAGACCGGGCTGCATCTTCATGTTTCGCTTGAGGACCGTCAGAATCTGAACGCTGACGCGATTCAGGGGGAGTTGTTCTCCAACGTCGATACTGAGGAGATCAAGCGCGGCTACCGTGGCACTGTGGCCTCCAAGGTGGCCGGCATCACGTACCGACAGCTCGATTATTGGGCACGCAAGCAGATTGTTGAGCCGTCCATTACGCCGTCTCATGGCTCCGGTTCACGACGACTATACTCGTTTAAGGATGTGGTGATTCTCGCTGTATCCAAGAAGTTGCTTGATGCCGGTGTGAATCTGCAGAACGTGACGGCGGCCATCGGATTCTTGACTCAACGCAGCACCGATCAGCTGGCCAATGTGACCATCATGTGCGATGGTCAAAACGTACATGAATGCACAACCAGCGAACAGATGCTCGAACTGTTGCAAAGCGGTAAGGCAGTGTTCGCCGTGTCGGTGGGTTCGTTGTGGCACCAGATTGAGACGGCCTTGGAACAGGAAGAATATGTTGATCTTGAGGCCAAGCCGCTGACGATTGCCACGGGCCGTCCGATTGATGAACTGACTGCCATGAGGATGCGCAAGAAGCTCGAGGCACAGCGCTTGCAACGCGCAACCGCCTGATACATGTATGGTTGTTGGCGACTTGCCGGCTTTGGTCGGCAGGTCGCTTTGTTGTATGTGTTGCTTTTGTTGCCTGCCATCTTATGTTTTTATATGTTGCGGTGATTATTATGACTGATTGGAGGACCGGGTGAACGGGATTGTTGTCGGATTGTTGCCGGGCGTTCTGTGGATGGTCGCCGTCATCTTTGCTGTGTCCATCATCACTATAACGGTCAGCCGAGGTCATCTGTTCACGCCGAAACGCCGGCGACCGCCGGTCGATCCGGTCGACTGGTCGATGGTGAAAACGCATTTCATGTCGTTTGCGGCGGCGCTGATCCCGTTTCCCGTGTTGACGTTTACAGCGGATCTGATGAATGCTCGCATGCTCGCGTTCTACGACCACGCGCAATTGCCCGGAGCAATCATCATATTCGCGCTGGTGCTGCTGGAACTCATCGCCATGTATCTGCAGGCACGCAACGCTTCGGAAACCGAAATGGACAAGCGTTTGGGCGTTGCTTCTCACCGGAATAAGGATGATGTTGCGAAGTAGCCGATTCTCTGCGGCGAGGCTAATCCGCAACTAGATACTACTGGTTCGGCTAAAATCACCACGTACTATTAGCCGATAATGTACGTTATGTCAGATTAGTTATCCTTGACAAGGATTCGGTCGCCTGTATCAACTAGTCCACGCATACCAAGGCCGACAGCCAAAGGAGCACCGGAGCATACCAGGCCGACAGCCAAAGGAGCACCGGAGCGACCACCGCAATTGCAAGAATCGCCGTGCCTTTCAGCCAATCCTTGTCATCTCGTTTCCAGTGGAATGCTCGCCAAATGAACCATATCAGCATGGGAATCTCATACAGCGACAGCAATGGCAAACCGATGAAAACCAGGTCGAAGCCCGCGGCGCAGGCTCCATCGCATCCCATCATGAAGAAGTCCTCGCCGTTGTGTTTCAGTGTGTTTGGAAATAACGGTTTACGGCTTCTTTGATCTGCTCGGGCTTCTCGATGATTTCGTAGGCACCGTGTTCTTCCATCTCACCGGCCGGAGCGCAACCCCAGCGGCAGCCAATGGCGTCCAGATTGCAGGCGTGGGCGCCGTCGATGTCGGTGTAGCGGTCGCCGATCATCACGGCCTTGTCCCCCGCTGCAGCATCAAAACCGATTTTGTCGAAGCAGTACCGAATCACCTGATCCTTGTCCAAACGAGAGTTATCCCTGGATGCGCCATAGATGCCGTCCAACAGCTCGGTCAGATGGAAATGCTCACAGATCGGAACGCATTGGTACTCGGGCTTGCAGCTGGCCAACGCCAGATAATAGCCGTCGGCACGCAGCTTGAGCAGCTGTTCGCGGATACCGGGAAACACGACGTTCACCAAGCGGCCGGGAACTTTGTTGCCGGGCTCGTTCGGATCATCGAACACGGCGCGATCCGCATAGTAGCTGCGGTAGATGGTGACCGCCCGGTCAAGCTCATCCTCCGGCACATGGTTGCGTCGCAGCGATTCGATGATGGCCGGACCAATGAAACGATGCAGCTCGGCATCGTCGGGAACCGGGCGACCCAATTCCTCGAACGTCTTGACGACGGAGGCGATGATGCCGCCGTCGGACTTGGTAAGCGTGCCGTCGAGGTCCAACAGGACCACTTTCATCGGATGCTGTGCCATTGAGATTCCACTCCCCTTTGTTCATGTCGACTGCTTTGAATGGTCGTCAAACGATATGCGACTTGTTCCAACAATGATTATGCCCAGTCGGGATGACTGGGCATCAAGTTCACGTGTTGTTCAGTAGGAGATCACTCGTAGTCAGGAATCCAACCGTCACGGTGCATTTGCAGGCGCTTTTCGAGTAGGGTGGCCAGTTCCTCTTCGCTACGGCGTTCCAGCAGCATGTCCCAGTGGGTGCGGGTGGGTTTGCTGATCTCGTCGCCCTCACGGTCGGCGTCGCCCTCACGGTGGGCCACGGAACCACAACGGCACTCCCACTCGTCCGGGATTTCGGCACCCTCGGCAAACGGCAGGATGGTGCGGTGGCCCTTCGGGCATACATACGCCACATCGTTTCGTGCGGCGAAATCGACGTTGTCGTCGGACTCCAGCGATTTCGCTCCGATGCTCATGCCCCTGAGGCTACGTTCTGCCATATCGGCATCCTCCTTGAAAGATCTTTAACCCTACTAATTTACGCAACAGTTCGGACTTGGCCGCTATTCCAAGCTTCCGACGTCGGCTGACAAACTCCCATCAAACGGCCCCCCGTCAGTCCACGCCGGAGTAGGCCACCACGCCACGATTGACCCGGTCGGCCGCTTCGTGGGCGAGGCCTGCCAGCCGCTCTCCCCCGTCGAACGGCAGCGGCTGGGCGACAGCGATCTGCTGCAGCACGTCAGCCAGTCGTTTGGCAGTGCGCACGAAGTCGCCGCCGGTCATGTCGGTGCCGTACAGGCACGATCCCAGCGAACCGCCATCCGCCCATTCATACATGATGTCGAGAATGCCGAAGTCCGGCCGCTGCATCTCGTCCAGACCGTGATCCTCGCACAGGATATCGATGTCTTCACAGATGCCCTTGAGCTTGGACGAAGCGATTGCGATGGGCCCGGAGATGCCGCCCGGGTAGTGCCTCGGTTCGCCGTCTCCCCCGCGTCTGGCCTCGTATACCAGTGAAGAGAGCACAGCGGCCAGTCCGTTGGCGTCGAGCTTGTCGAACGTGCCGGCGAGCAGCGCCTCGCACAGTTCCAGGTCATGTTCACTGTAGATGCGGCGCAGCAGCGAGCCTTTTTCGGTCAACGTCATGTCAATGTGGCCGGCCGCATTGACATGACGTTCGAGGTAACCAAGCCCGGTGAGAATATCGCAGATGCGATCGAACTGACGGGCCACGGACCCGGTACGGGAGTCGTAGCGATCGGTGACGCGCTGCAGTTCGCGGGTCTCGCGGGCCCAGCGGTGGCCCCACTTGAGGTGTTGCTGGAGGTCCGGGCAGTTGCGGCATGGATGCTCGTGTTCCGCCTTGCGCAAATCGCGAATGCGCTGGTCAAGGTTCTGGAAGGCGCGTGAACGCTCCTGATCGGTCAGGAACACTTCGTGCTTCAGTTTGCGGCGGCCTTCCTTTTCGATGTCGCTCAGCTCCATACGCAGGGTCATGAACTGTTTGAAGTCGCCGTGTTCGCATGCGAACGCCTGTTCGTATCCGGCCAGCGCGTTCTTCAGTGTGTTGATCTGCGATTCCAGCTGCCAGGCCGATTCGTTGGCCTCCCACTGGGCAAACGACTGGTCCAGGGTAACGCGCGCGGTCTCGTAGTCGCTGGAGTTGAGCAGGTTCACGGCCATGTTGAACGTGGGTCGGAAGCTCGAGTGCAGCGGGTAGACACGCTTGGATGACAGCGCGGCGGCCGTGGCGGGCACAAAACCGTGATGGTCGACCACGATGGCGTGGCCGATGGTGTCGATGCCGCGCCGACCGGCACGACCGGTGAGCTGCGTGAATTCGCCGGGCGTCAGGCCCACATGACCGGTACCGTCGAACTTCTCGAGTTTCTCTACCACCACGCAGCGGGCCGGCATATTGATGCCCAAGGCCAGTGTTTCCGTGGCGAACACCATTTTGACCAGACCTTCTTCGAACAATCGTTCGACTATCTGGCGGAACAGGGCAATCATGCCGGCATGATGCGAAGCGAAGCCTTCTTCCAACGCAAAGCGGAACTTGGAGAACTGCAGGGCTTTCAGGTCTTCCTGAGTGAGTTGCCCCTCCACCATCTCATCCACGATGCGGCGAATCTTGGTCACTTCCTCATCGGTGGTGAGCTCCAGTCCAGCGTTGATACACTGTTCCACGGCCTGGTCACAGCCGTTGCGCGAGAAGATGAAGTAGATGCCGGGCAACATTCCCAGAAAGTTAAGCTCGTCCACCACGGCCCAGCGGCGCGGGGTGTGGCGTTCCGCTTTCGGGGCATGGCCCTTGGCGCCTTTGCCGCCGCGGCCTCTGCCGAAGCCCTTGCGCTTATCGGGGCGTTCCTCGCCGCGCCGGCGTGCGGCCTTGCGGTCCAACTGGTCGAGCCGGTTGATGAGTTCGGCGTTGAGCTTGGTGGTCTGCTCGCCGTTGCCGTCGCGGCGATAGAGATCCAGCACCTCAGGCTCGGTGTGTTCGTCCGCCTGCACGATGACGTGCTGTTCCAAAGGCACGGGGCGGTGTTCGCTGATCACCAGTTTGGTGTCGCCTCGCACCGAGGCAATCCAGTTGGAGAAATCCTCCACGTTGGACACGGTAGCGGACAGGCCGACGATCTTGACCGTCTTGGGCAGGTGGATGATGACTTCCTCCCACACGGGCCCGCGGAACCGGTCGGCCAGATAGTGCACTTCGTCGAGAATCACGTAGCGCAGTGCGTTCAGCGTGGTGGAACGCTCGTAGAGCATGTTGCGCAGCACTTCGGTGGTCATGACCACGATGTCCGCCTCGGAGTTGATCGAGGTGTCGCCGGTGAGCAGGCCTACCTTGTCCGGGCCGTACACGTCGACCAGATCATGGTATTTCTGATTGCTCAGCGCTTTGATCGGTGTGGTATAGAAGGCTTTGACGTTGCGTTCCTGGGCGAGATAAATGGCAAAATCCGCCACTACGGTTTTGCCGGCACCGGTTGGGGCCGCGACCAGTACGTTGCTGCCGGCTTCGAGCGCGTCATTGGCTTCGGTCTGGAAGTCGTCCAGTTCGAAGGGCAGGGATTCGGCGAATCGCGCTGCTGCGGACGCCCGATGGCGCTGGACTTTTTGGAATGATGCGTACCGCTGCGAAGGGCTCAGCGTCTGGGAATCGGCATTGCCCTTATGGTGTTGGTGACGTGCCATTGCTGCTTTCCGTTAGTTGTTGAATCGCTTCCAGCGGGCCCATGCCTGGGTGTGGCGTTCGCGCTTGGCGGCCTTGCTGCGAATCACGTCCGCATGGGCCTCGGCATAACGATTCTGTGCCACGCTGAGCGGCTGAGTGAACAGAGGCGGCTCGCTGGTGTCGGCAGAGGTGCCAGACTCCCCCATCGCGGCCACGCGTTCACCGAGCTGGCCGCCGATGTCGGACATGTCTTTCAAGGCACGGATTCCATGAAGGGCTGCATAGATGAGTCCGGCAACAATCATGGCCAGCATGAACAGGGCCAGAATCAGCCATATCCACCAAGGCATGAAAGGCTCCTTACTTGTTCTCGCTGATGCTCAGTTCGCGTTCGGCGCGTGCCACGATCATGGTGCGCAACGTTTCCGGGGCGACCGCCGTGATATGACGCGCGTGTGCGATGCAGAAGGCCACGAACCAGGAGTCGGAGGAAACGGTCAGATGCACCTTTTCACCGGCACCGCATTGTTCGACGGTAGCGCCCGGCAATGTCTTGATGAATGCCAGATCGCGCTGATCGGTGATGAACACCGCGTCGGTACCGTTGTCGAAACTCCACTTGCGCAGTTCGCTCACCGGCATGTTCGGGATGTTGATCTGCTTGGTGGGCTTGACCAGTTCCGCCTTTTCGATACGGGCCAAGCGCAGCACCTGCCAGATGCGCGGCTTGCCGTTCGCCTTGTCGATGGTCTTGTCTTTGGAGACGTAGGCCTTCTTGTCCTTAGGGGCGGCGGAACCGACATCCGTGTAGACGGCGGCATAATACACGCCTTCGTCGATGAAAATCTTGGCGGGGGCCACCAGCTTGCGACGGGTACTACCGGTACCGTCGGAGTACTCCATGTCCAACAGCGAATCGGTGTTGATCGCGCGCTTGACGATGGAGAAGCTTCGGGGCTCCAGCTCATAGCCGGTCAGGCTCAGCCACGGGGTCTGGCCCGGGCTGACATGGCGGCGCAAACGCTCATACAGGGATTCGGCCTGCCCACGCTGCTTGTCCGGCAGTAACGGCGAATGCGCCAAGTAGCTGACCGAGGCGGTGAGCATGCTGAGGTATTGCGGCGAAATGCCGGCAAGACGTTCAAGGCCCAACGAATTGGTGGCGGAAACAATACCCTCGGCATCCAGCAGCGGCCAGTCGATATCGAAGAACTGGCTGCCAGCCATCTCACCATCGTCGGAAACGGTGGTCAGGGTGTTGATGTCCTTATGAATGATGTTGACGAATTTCTTGAGCTCGTCGTCGTTCTTTGGTTTGCCGATAAAGCGCTCGGCCAGCTCGCTCATCGAGAATTCCTCACCCAGGTGAGCGGAGAGGAACAGCATCAGACGCAGGCGACGATCCACCTCGCTGCCCGTTTGGAAAGCGGGGCCGTTCTTCTTGTTCTGGGCCTTGATCGACTCGGGATCACCCGGCTCACGAACATCGCGACTAATCGACGGGGAAACCACCGAGGCGCTTACAGGGCTGGCGGATTCGTCGGCCAAAGTGAATCGGCTGGCGGCGTGCAGGCGGCGATGATAGGCGTCCACAGCCTCCTGCGGGCTGACAATCGTGGCACCCGGATGCTCCAGCACAAACATGGCCAAATCGTCGGAATCGGTGTAGGCCACGTTCAGGTGTTCGCCGTCCACATCAACGGTGGCGGCAAAGCGACGCGAATCGATAACCTTGACCAGCGAGTCCGGAATGGGCTGCGTGCCCAAGCCAGGCGCAATCGAATCCAAACCGAGACCGGGAATAGGGGTCTGCGGCACACGCGGCGTGGTGCGCGACGCATGTTGGGCGAGCTGGGACTGATCCGGCTCGGAGGAAATCGACATCGAACGAGCCAGATAGTTGGCGGCGGCAAGCACCGGCATATCTTCCGGCTCGAACATCAGACGGATGCGCGGTTCGTCGCCCAACTGCAGACGGTAGGACGCGAAGTCCTGGCCTTCCGACTTGGACGAATACTCAGGCTGCCGTGATTCGATGGCGATGCCCATAGCGGCGAGCTTGGCGCGATCACGCTGGAACTGCTTGGCGAACGCGGCCTTGGCGGCCTGATCTGCCAGCTCTCCATACGAGTCGGCGTAAGCCTTGACGCGCTGCGCAATTTGGCGGGATGTGAGCCATTGCGGGAACGCGGATGACAACACAGCCAGTACGTCCAGCTCGTGCTTGCCCCATTTGTCGGAAAAACGCCGACGTCCGCTTGTGCCCTCTGCCATTAGTCCTCACGTATAGTTATTGTTTCGTTATAAGTGCGTATGAGTTTCCTCACACTCACTCTATCTTAGAGGCTTTTTCCGCACTTGAGCGCCATTTCACAAAAATAATATCTTTTTTATCGTTCGACCGTGTTGTAAATCACACCCAATCGTCCGGTTCGATGCCTTGCGGACCAACGTATTCGCCGTTCGGCACATAGCTTGGCTCGCCTTTATCTTCCAGTTTGGCGTCGGCGAACATCATGACGTCACGTCCGAATGTCCAGTCGCCCTGAATGGAAACCGAGTTGGCTGCGGCCAAAGATGGCACGGCGTAGGGGAACCGTTCGTCGAAATCGTGGATGTTCTTGTAGTATCGCGGATCAAGTTCGACGTTCGGGAAGATGTAATTGCCGTCTTCCATCTCATACGTGTCCGTCAGGTGGAATCGATCGGAACGCATAATGAACAAATCATTGGTGGTTTTCACCGGAAGGAAGCGCATACGATCCACTTGGACGCAGATGGAACCGTTGAACAGACCGATTGCGGCGCCCATGGCGGTTTCCAGCTGAATCACCTGTTCGGAATCCGGGTCCGTGGGATTCACGGTCTTTTTGTTACGAATCACCGGCAACGGCAACACACCATCGCATTCGGCGAGCTTGTCTTTCAA
>ERZ825384.2059-NODE-2059-length-21658-cov-32.422951_pt1 | contig 21658 bp, 15 predicted proteins | sample MGYA00519931_ERZ825384 | MGnify/ENA primary metagenome ERZ825384 (study PRJEB31778, sample SAMEA3449200) | human gut metagenome | biome: human gut; feature: human-associated habitat; material: faeces | place: United Kingdom | collected 2010/2012 ...
AAGGACGCTCCGCGGATGACCGACGCCCTGATGACGCAGATCGCAAAGGAGTACAAGCAGAAGATGGGCATCACCGATACGCAGTATCTATTGGTTCGCCATCTCGACCAGCCCCATCCGCACTGTCATCTGGTCTACAACCGGGTCGGAAATGACGGACAGACCATTTCGGACAAGAACATCAAGATTCGAAACGCCAAGGTCTGCCGGGAGCTGACCGAGAAGTACGGATTGTATCTCGCGCCGGGAAAGGACGACGTGCGGCGGGAGCGGCTGCGCGAACCCGACAAGACCAGATACGAAATCTATGATGCGATCAAAAGGTGTCTGCCCCGATGCGCCGGATGGAAAGGGTTGGAGAAGCAACTGGAAAAACAGGGCATCGGCGTCCGCTATAAGTATTGCGGAAATACTGACCGGAAACAAGGTGTTCTGTTCTCGAAAAACGGTTTCGAGTTCTCCGGATCGAAGATCGACCGGGCTTTCAACTTTACGAAACTCGACAACCGGTTCAACAATATTCAACAACAAACCCAACACCGGGCAACGCTCTTCGGGAACCTCTCGGCGGCGGCAGGCAATTACCGTTCAGCATTTGCAGGGTTGTTCGGCGGTATGGGTAGCAGCGGCACGCGCGAAGAGCCGTCATCGGTAAACCTCGGAAAGGCAGGCGGGATTCCACTGCCGCCGGCCGATTCGCCCGGCGGAGTGTCCGCCAAGCAGTTACAGCGCAAGCCGGGAGAAAGCCCCGAAAAGTATATAGCACGAATCACGGCACTGCTCAACGCCGCGGCCGAGGCGATGGCCATCGCTGCGATGGAGCACCGCCGCAGGATGGAAGAACAGAAAAGAAGAGCCAAAATAAAACTGTAACCGAATTAGAAAATCTCAAAAATCATGAACGACGAAAATAAGATCGGACTCTCGATCGAAATGTACGAAGACCTCAAAGAAACGCTCGTCAAGGCTGTCAAAAGCACCAAAGCCAACGCGGGTCTGGAGAATGCACAGCTGGAACGGATCGAGCGGCTGATAGAGGCCACGGAGCTCTCGCAGGGGCAGGTCGCACAGATGCTCGAACAACTGCAACGGCATACGGCCTTGCCGGGAGTAAAAACCGAGCAGGAGCGGGAATTTACCGACAAATACAACGCTCTGTTGGCGCAGTTAGCGGGTAGGCTGGAGGTGATCGACAAAGAGATCAGGCAGACACATACATTGATAGAGCAGGTGAGGCAAGCTGTCGAAGCAGCGGTAAAGCCCGAAAACCTGCCAGTGCGGGAGCACCGGCATACTTATACGCTCGATATCAGTTCTTCGAAAACATTTTTGACGATGTTCGTCATGCTGGGATGTATTTTCCTGCAAGGCGCATTCATTTACCGAATCTCAGAGAATAATCGGCTGTTAGCTGCGAACGACCTGAAATACCGCTACGTGAAAATGCGGGGTGAGATCAAGGAAAAGGAGCTAATGGAGTTGGAAACGATATTCAGGGATAAGCAGCACACGGCCATGCGCGATACCGTCCGAAACCAAGTCGAGTGGTACGAAGAAGCCGTAAGGCGTCAGGCTGAACGGTTGGAGCAGGCGACTGTTAAGGAGCGGAAAGCGAAAAAACTACTCGACGATGCTGAGATATTGCGACAACAAAATTAAAATAATTCCAGATTCAATAATCTCGATTTCAACAGTAGGTGGGGCGTAAATCAAACTGTGTTAAAGTTTGTATTCGGATCGATTTTGGGTGGCAGGAAAAATATTTTTCCATTCTATTGTATTTTTCATTTTATTTTCATACATTTAGAATGTTAATAAAATTAACGCTTTATGAAAAAAATTATTTCTTTTATTATGGTAATCTCTATTTTTTTCCTCTTGTAAAATAGAGAAAAATGCCGACTCTCAATTAACGACTACAGAGGCCAACATTGAGCATGTATGTATTCCGTTAACCGACGCACAAATTATTGGGTTGTATAACACATTAACTACTGTACAGACTCGTGCGGTTGTTTTAGTAAGCAGTTTAGAAGAATTTAAGAGCTATTTGAATACTTCTCTGGTTGCTGTCTGTTTTACAGCGACATGGAGTGGACCATGTAAAATGTATAAGCCCATTTATCATAAAGTATCAGAAAAATACACTGCCAGTGTATGTCGTTTCTTGGAAGTTGATGTGGATGAATCTCCAGAACTGGCAGAACTATTCAATGTTGCTAAAATTCCTACAACTATTATAATTAAAAATGGAGAGGTTGTGGCTACCTTTGTGGAAATATTGAGTGAAAAAGCACTAACAGAATTAATAGAAAGCTATAAAGTCAAATAATTATTTTAATTTTTTCAATTTATGAAGAAACTTGTCTTATTGTTAGGGATTATTCTATACCTCGTATCTTGCAAGGTCGAAGAACCGAAATTTGCAAACCAGTCAACATTTTTAGAAGCCGAAACCACTACAATCGAACACGTGTCAATACCATTGACAAATTCGCAATTACTCGAATTATTTCGCAATATGAGTCCTTTGGCACAAACACGAGTAGCCGTATTTAACCTCCTGACCGAGGGTGAAGTTGAATTCTGGTCAACAGAGGGACCTGGGGTATTGGTGATGTATTTTACAGCCCCATGGAATGGTCCATGTAAGAGGTATCGCTTAATATTTGAAAAAGTTGCAAATGATTATACAAATAAAGAATGTCATTTTGGACGTATTGACATCGATCAAGCAGGAGAAGATATTGCAACAAAATACGGTGTAAACACATTACCTACCACTCTAATTATTAAAAATAATAAAATTGTTGCCAAAGCAGTCGGTCTTATAAGAGAAGAAACTTTAAGAGCACTGGTAAATCAATACAAAGCATAAGTAAAATAAATATAACAAGAGACTATCTAACAAGTCCGGTTTAATGATTTCACCCTCGCCAGAACAAGCTCTGACGAGGGTGATTTCAATTTCAGGGACTTATTAGACAGCCCCTTGTTATAACGAAAAAGGCTGACTTATTCAGTCTCTCGCTCGAATGTAAAGGAAATATAAGGATAATATTGAGCGGTCGGTTTATTTTCTTCGTAATACAATTTATCAATCAAAAATGATTTTGAATCAAAATCAATAAAATACATCTCCATTTTATTGGCATCTCCATCCTTAAAACGGACTCCAATATAAGCTTCTGTATCTTGACTCTGCTCTATTGCAGAAAAATAGCGATTTACATTATCCAGAAGGATTAATTGAACCGGAATTTTCCCCGACATGCTGTATAATGTAAATTCGCCACCATTCGAGATACCCGAATTCTCCCGGAAGAAGTTTTTCAAGGTCGATTCAAGCGAGGTCGTAAGACCCTCTTCCGTGAAAATCAACCGGTCCTTTGCATTATATGCGGGTAAAGCAGCCATATCGGCGTCGAACGTAGGTTTGTCGTATTCAGAACTGCTTCCATTCAGATTGGCATACTCCATAGGATCATAATTACCTTCGGCACTCATTTTCCATGTACCTTCCAGTTTGCTGAAATACGATCCGAAAATCGTTACGGTAATCTCGTTATACTGTCCCCGGACGAATCCTTTGTTGTTCTCCAGTCCGGTTTTCAGAACGACCTTGTCTTTTCCGGTTTCCAGCGTGCCGGCTTTAAGGGTAATGGCACCTGAACTTTTACCCTGAGCGACAACCAGTTGTTTAGCCCCCTCGAACGTAAAATTGGTATTCTCGACAGCCGTCGAACCTTCGGCGATCTCAATGGGAATGACGATATCCTGCTCCGCAGTATATTTTGCCCCCGTAGCCGTATAAAGATCCAACTGAACGGAACCGGTCTCACCCATGGTCATGGATTTGACAGAGAAGGAATACATAATTTTACCTTTCACTCCCAGACTGATCTTCGCCGTGGCATTTTTCCCGGGGATAAAGTCAGCCACCGAGCCCAACGTCGCGACGATTTCCTTGGCTTCGTCGTAGTTGTCCAAAGCCGTTACCGTAATCGAAAGCGACTGATTGTTACCTCCCAATATGAATTGTTCGGCCGATACGGAATACTCGGAACCCTTGACAGCCGTACCCGAGAAAGCAACGGGAACGGTGACGGGCGACGCAAGCGATGATAAATCTACACCGCTGACTTGCAGATCCAGTGTTACAGAACCTGTCGAAAGCGCGAGCACCGGCTTCGCAAAAGAAAGCGTAGGCGTCGATTCATCGTTGTCATCCGAACAAGCGCCGAATAACAGCGGCGCCGCGAGCAATGCAAATAAAAATTTTCTCATAACCAAAGTTTTAATTAATAAAGGTTTGTTCAACAGTTATTTCGAACCTTCCAGAAAGGCTTCATATTCATCTTCTTCGCTTGCGATCTGCGCCCAATCCTCATTCCCGAGAAATACACCGTCGGGCATAATGTATTTCGTCAAATAATCCTTAGCCAAAGGCGGCGTCTCATCATAGTTGTCATCACAGCCACTCAGCGACACAACAGCCGCAATCGCTGCGACAAACGCAATCATTCGTCTTTTCATCGTATTGTTCATAATCCTGATTCTTTTATTCCATTTTATCGTACCCCGGATTTTGCTCCAACCCCTCGACCAATTGAATATCGGGAGCGTAAAGCGGGAAAGTATACATCCAGGAATAAGTCGTGTATTTCAGTCCCTGCTTGGCGACCCAGAATTCCGGACATCCGTTACGTTTGAGTTCGTACCAGCGATCTCCTTCAAGGAAAAGTTCCTTGCGGCGTTCGCAATGAATAGCATACAGCAGCGGAGTCAGCGCATTTCCCTTGGCATCGACCTGAATCAAATCGTCGTGATCGACCGGAGGCAGAGTCTGCATCGTGTAGTCCGAGACATCGGCAATGCGCTTTCGTCGCAGTTCGTTCAAAGCAGCAAGGGCCTTTTCGGGTTCTTCGCTATGATAGTAACTCTCAGCTAGAATCAACTGCAATTCAGCGCTTCGCAGGCAGGAAAGCAGGTTCTTAGCCGGCAGTCTTTTGGCATCGATCGACAGCGTGAAACGCACATCTTTTTCCTTTTCGGCGAAAAGATCGTAAAACAGGCGGGAACAAGGTCTGTTTTTCAAATAATTCTTTGAATTCGTCAGCGCTGTAGATTCCGAAGATCCAGCATAAATCTGTGCCTTGAAGATCATGTTGCCACTCTTGGCCATCTGTTCCCCGATCATCGCCTTGTAAGGTTCCGCATCGAGCAACGGATATTTTTCCAATAACTCCGAGGCATACTGAGCTGCCAAACGATACTGCTGTATCCAGAAATAGAGCCGGGCCAGATAGCCTTTGGCGACATCGGAATTGAAGCGGTAGATCTCATCCTGAATGTCGTATTCGATCGCTTTATTCAAATCCTCTTCGATCCGTTTGACGGTCTGGTTATAAGTACTGCGAGTAGGCTTCGCCTCCATATCAAATTCTGTAACCAACGGTACACCAGGCCCCGGATTATCCGGATTGCAAGCCTGACAGAAGTTGCGCAGCAAATTATAATAGCAGATACCGCGAAGGGCATACGCCGTACCGAGCACGTCCATCCCGAGCCGGCTGCTCCGGTCTTCGAGATAACCGATTATGATGTTGCAATCCCGAATCACCGCATAAAGATTCGTATACAGAGTTTGCTTAGCGGAAAGTTGCTCTCCTATGTAAAGCGAAATATAATTTCCTCCGGGATATTGAGTCAGATTAGCAGCCAGGTTATCGGCATAACACTCCAAATCGGCCATTTCCAATCCGTCGCCCATCACGACCTCCTCTCCGTAATCGATCTCGTCGAGATGCGCATGGAGCAACGCTGAAAATTCCTCGGCTGTTTCGGGGATGGTCTGTCCGTAAGGTTTTATATCCAAATAGCGGTTGCAGGATACGGCTAATAACACGAGTGCAATCACTGTGAATGTCTTTTTCATACTCTCTGTTTTGAAATTACCGTTTCGGAATTAAAATCCGATCGAAAGTCCGATCGAATAGGAGCGGCATTGCGGGTACACCGCACCGGGAGTTTCAGGGTCCAGCCCCGAGTAATTCGTGAACGTCGCCAGATTGTTCATCGTAAACGACACGCTGCAATTTTGCATGTGAAGTTTCTTCACCCACGCGCCGGGAAGGTCGTAAAGCAATGTCAGGGAACTGATTTTCAAATAAGAAACATTCTCCAGCAACAGACAGTTCGTAACTCTTGATTCGGAAGGAAGACTCTGGGCGATAAGATTGCCGTTCTGATCGTAAAGGCGCCCTCCGTATATGTCGATCAGACGCGGATAACCGTCCGTAACAGGATTATCCGGAGTCCAGCGATAGGTTACATCACGCACGACATTGAGATGGTTGACATAAAGGTCGTATTTGGAGTTGGGAATGGGCTCCTTATCCACACCGGTCATATTCCGGTCACTCACCGAACTGTAGGATGCGGGGGATACGATATCGTTCAGCACTTTGCCGTTCAACGAAAACACACCGTTCATACTGAGCGTAAGCCCCTTGTAACGAACGGACGTATTGAACCCGCCCGTCCAGGGAGCCGTCGATGTACCTACATAGAAAAGATAGTTTTGCATGTTCCGGTAGTCCGCGACTTCGTTTATTTTCGCATCGGGACGCAGTTCGTAATTGTAGAATCCCGTCGATGGATCGATGCCCGTACTCTTGCCCGTGATGATCATCCCCTGGGGATAACCTACATAATACTGACCATAGATACCGCTGTTGGGCGACACGTATTTGGTCAGTTTGTTCATATTGTAAGCCGCATTGGCAGTAAAATTCCACGCAAAATCCTTATAACGCAGAATCGTCGCCCCCAAAGTGAACTCGACTCCCCGGTTCACCTGTTCGGATGTATTATATCCCTGCGAAATAAATCCGACTGCCGAATTCACGCGCGAAGAAGTCACGAGATCGTATCCTTTACGGTTGTATGCTTCGACCTGCAATCGCAAACGATCCTTGAAAAATCCGATGTCCAGACCCGCTTTGATATCCCAGGTCTTCTCCCAGCTCAGATGCGGATTCGGGGCATTCGAAATAGTCCCCATCCGGTAGGAATCCGTATCGGAAATTCGAAACGTGTTATCGTATTTCATGATGATTACCGGATAGACCGACTTATTGACACCGCCCGTATAACCCGTGGCCAAACGGAGCGTCATCGAACTGATCACATCCGAGATTTTCCCTTTCATCCACGACTCTTCGTCTATATTCCAAGAAAAACCTGCCGACCAGGTAGCATTGAACTGCTCCTTGCTGCCGAAATTATTCGATCCGTCGGATCTTACCGAGGCATTGAAAACATAGCGGTTGAGCAGGATATAGTCGATCGTACCGTAGAACGAGGCCATAGCGTTTTCCGTAATAGCTTGCCCGGTGGAATTATCGAGGGTCTTCCCGAAACTGACAAGTTTATCGTAATCGATCACCGAATTGTTTCCGCTCGCAGGATAAAGCGGCGTCGAGTGGTTGCCCGTAACGGGGTCGTAGCCGTAACGTTTGGTAAAAATCGTCTTGGCGTAATTCCGGCTGATCTGCGCTCCGGCCAACACATTGAGCCGATGTATTTCGTTGAAAGTATGTCCATAGGCGAAATGTCCCCGTAACATATAATTGGTATTGTATGTCGAAGTCTGATAAATGGAACCATAGATTCGTTTCGAAGTCGTCGTATTGTTTTCGAACGGCCGATCCATCCATGCCGCATAGGTATTCTTTCCATTGATATTCTCCCCGTGATCCGAAATATAGGAGAACGACGCCAGACCCACGAACTTCAGATCCTTGGTGATATTGACCGTCGTATTTCCCGTCAGTGTGAAGTTTCCGCTGGTACTCTTGGCCGAAGTCTCATTGATCTCCCGCATCAGGTTGAATCCGTTTTCGGGAAGCGCTACCGTATAGCTTCCATTGATTTCACTCAAGGAAAAATAAGTCTCGTCAGCCCGATAGGAACCGTCGTCGTTATAAGGGCGTTCATAGGGATTGGCGAAATAGGCGTATTTGAACATATCCACATTGCTCGACGGTGCCTTGGATGTCTGATAGGAGAAATCCGTACTGATACCGAACGATACGACTCTGTTCGGTGTTACATCGATCTTGCCGTTGAAATTGTAACGGTCGTACGAGTTTTTCAACACAATGCCCTGATCGTTACCATATCCCATTGAGAGATAATAGGCCATTTTGGGATTACCTCCCGAAATGGAGAGATAGTGGCTTGTGGAAACTGTCGTCCGGAACAGTTCCTCGAACCAGTCTGTCGTATGGCTGCCCAGTTCCGCAATCCTGGCATCCTGCTCTGCGACGCTCAATCCCTTATATTTGCCGTATCCCGAACGAATCATGCCCACGATACCCACAACCGGATAGTAACTTTTGCCATCCTGAAGATTATTCGCATAACCGGCAGCTGCAAATTCGTCCCATAATTCCTGCTCCCAGGCCAGTTTCTCGCGTGAGTTCATCAAATTGGCAGACCGTACAGGCCGCGTCTGAATGGATACGGTTCCCGAATAGTTGACGTGCGTAGGTCCCGACTTGCCGCGTTTGGTCGTTACCACGATCACACCGCCGGCAGCCTGAGATCCGTAAATTGCGGCAGCGGCAGCGTCCTTCAACACGGAGATCGACTCGATGTCGTTAGGATTGATCCCACCGATGCCCGTAGCAAAAATATTCGAAAAGTCTCCGGAGCGAATCTGCGTGTTGGAAACAGGAGGTGTCGGGACCTCCTTCTGCATCGGTACGCCGTCAATGACCCACAGCGGTTCGGCATTGCCCGTGATGGTGCTCGTTCCGCGAATGCGGATCTTCACGGCTTCGCCCGGACGGCCGGATACGGATTGCACGCTCACTCCGGCCAGTTTGCCCTGCAACAGTTTGTCTACTCCCTCCAAAGGCGAAGTCTTGAGATCTTTTCCTTCAATCACGGCAACCGAACCGGTGCTTTTGCGAATCTCAGTTTTGGCAAAGCCTGTCACGACGACTTGTCCGATGTCCGTGGACTGCTCCTTGAGCGTTATATCATAACCGACCCGATCAGGCTTTATCTTGAGTTCCTGCGGTTCATAACCAATGTATGAGAATCGCAACGTAGCGCCGTCGGCAACTATGATCCGGAACGTACCCTTAATATCAGTATTCACACCGGAATGCGTTCCTACGACAACCACGGACACACCGACAAGCGGTACACCATTCGTATCCTTGACCGTACCCCACACCGGATGTTTGTTCCCCTCGCTCTCAGAAGCAGCGACGGCAGGAAGTATCGTTACAAGTAACAATGACGTAAATACGAATGGTAAAAAATTTCTTAAAGTTTGCTTCATACGCATTATCCATTAGTTGTGTTTGACTATATCGATCTCCTGCTGAGGCAACCCGAGAAGATGTTCCGTAAAATAATAGCGGATCAGATTTACATAATATGAGTTCCCGAGACCATGATCCGCTCCGGGAATGACCGTCATGTCGAAACGCTTGCGGGCCCGGATCAGCGCATCGGCCAGCCGGGCCGTAGATGCCGGATGCACATTGTTGTCCATGTCTCCGGTGATGAGCAGCAGCCGTCCGGCCAGCCGGTCGGCCAATTCGATGTTGGTCGGAATATGACATTCGAAATGCGGTTTCCCGTCTTTCCCCCAGGTCTGCTTTACTCCGTGGAAAGTTTCGCCCCACCACTGGGAGTAAATATTATTGTCATGGTTCCCCGAAGCAGCCACCCCGACCTTGTAAAATTCCGGATGGTTCAGCATGGCGGCGACCGTCATGAAACCGCCTCCGGAATGTCCGTAAATTCCGACTCTTTCAATATCGGCGCAAGGATAGCGGGCTGCAATCTGCCGGATCGCGGCCATGTCGTCGGCCAAAGCATAATCCCGCAGATTCCCGTAGCCGAACGTATGGAAATCGCGTCCGCGCCAGGGGCCGCTGCCGCGGTAGGCGAAATTTATGACGACGAATCCCAGCTGTGCGAGCGATTGATTGTAGTTGTCATCCAAGGTAAAGGCCTGCGGAACCAGATCGACATGGGGGCCGGGATAGACATTGCTGATGATCGGGTATTTCCGCCCGGGTTCCCGGTCGAAAGGAAGGTAGACGATGCCATAGAGCCGGGTCACGGAATCCGCAGCCAGCACTTCGACGACTTCCGGTTCGTGCCATCCGCGGGCATAGAGTTCCGAAAGGTCGCACGGCTCCAGTTCGATACGGCCGCGGCCTTTCATGTCGCAGACCTGATGCCGCGGGGCACGATCCATACGCGACCAAGTGTCCGTCAGGAAACGTCCGTCGGGAGAGAATGCCACCGAATGTTCGCCGTTTCCGGGAGTGAGCAAAACCGGCTCGCCGCCGTTGAATCCGGTTTTGTAATAAAAGCGGTAATGCGGATTGACACCCGGTTCCCGTCCGTAACCCTCGTAGACGATCGTCCGGGCGAGCGTATCGATACGTTCGATCTTTCCGGCGACGTATGCGCCCGAAGTGACGGCCCCTTGCAGGCGTCCGTTTCCATCGTACAGGTAATAATGACCGTATCCCGTTCGCTCCGACCACCAGAGGATATCGCGGCCTTCATTCAGGATATGGAAACAAAATTGCTGGTCATTCTGGGCCGGTTTGCACACCTCGCGGATAATCGGCTCGACACGGTGCGCCGCGAAATCGACCCGGCACAGTTCCACGCTGTCGCACGTCCGGCTGCGACTAACGAGCCAGGCATAACGGTCCGTATGAGCGATCATGCTGAACCGGGGAACTTCGACTTTCTGATCGGGCCAGCGGGCGATGTCGAGTTTCCGAATGCACATGCTGTCGGCATCGACCAGCCAGGCATCGTATTGAACGACATGCTCATCGCCAGGCATGGGAAATTTGTAGCTTTTAGCCTTGGGGCGCGGTCGGGCGAGGTTGTCCACCAGCGTGAGCTCCTCCACCTCGCGCTTGTCTTCGCGCACCAGCAGGTAATAATGGCTTTTCCCCATCCAGCGGCCGATGGCGGAGCTGCGCGCCTCCGGCCCGACGACGTTGTTCCCGCCGGTGGAGAACGAATGATAGCGCTCCCCGTCGTGGGTCAGCCGTACACTGTCGCTTCCATCTCCGCGAAAGAGCATGAGGTCATGACCGACAGCCGTAACATAATACGAGCTGTCGGCGGAGTAGCTGCGCCGATAGTCGCCCCGCGAGAAAAGATTCCCGCGGGAAGCATCCTGCCGGGGCTTTTCGCTCAGTTTGCCATTTCGGCCATCGTAGTGCAGCCGGTGCTTATTGAAATCGAACGTAAAACCGCGGGGATCGGAAGAATCGAATTCAAGGCCGTAGAGCCGTAACTCCTTCGGGGTCGGCATCCGTGATGAATCGGCGTATGCGGCCAACTGCCGCGTCATCGAGAAACTGTCGAACAGCGGGCGTTTCCGCCAGGTGCGGGTATCGACCAACCAATAACGGCGTGCATCGGCGTCATCCGACGTATAATGGAACCAACGGCACTCCTCGCCGATCCACTGAACCGAAACATATTGGTTACGGATCAATCCACCGAGCGAATCGGACGAAAAGCGGTCGGCCCGCGCCATATAGGATTCCTGAGCACAGAGCGGATAAAGACTCCATACCGTTAAAAATACAAGCAACCGTTTCATCGCTCTCCGAATTTGCTGATTTTCGACGCCTCTTTCATGGCCGCCTGCGCATTGAGAATCCCTCCACCGAGACAGACCTGACGCCCCTGGATCATGCGGGAAGTTTCGGATTTCCCGGGAACAGGCATCTCGTCCGCCGGAAAATGCGTAACGGTACGAATCAGAATTTCCCGTATCTCACGAGCCGAAAGATCGGGATAGAAACTCCGCAAGACCGCTGCGACACCGGAAACTATCGGCGCAGCGATACTCGTTCCCTGCGCCGTATCGTATCCGCCCTCGGGAGCGGTCGATCGTACATTTTCTCCGGGGGCGAGCAGATCCACATTTTCCGCTCCGTAGTTGCTGAAAGAAGCGACCCGTCCGTCGGGCGTCGAGGCCCCCACGACGATCTGGTTTTCCAGACGGCGTCCTTTCGTGTCCCGGCAAGTCGGAAATATCGGACGGACATCGACATTGACGCCGTCGTTGCCGGAGGCCATAACCAGCAATACGTCCTTGCTCCGGGCATATTTCATCGCAGCCAGTACTTCATCCCGGTGAGGCGATAGGTACTTGCCGAAACTCATATTCACCACCTCTGCGCCGTTATCCACCGCATAACGGATTGCCGCAGCTACATCGCGGTCGTATTCATCGCCTTCGGGAATGGCACGGACGGAGAGGATCTTTACCGGGCGCGGCAACTCCCCGGCCGTCGCCGCACACGCCGCAATCACTCCGGCAACCATCGTCCCATGATAGGGATCGTCGCCGATAAGATTGTTTCCGTAACGGAAATTCCGGAAATCGTCCGGGCGATTGCCCAATTTTATATGAGGATCGTCATTCAGGGAATCGAGGCTGGCCACACGTACGGCGGACAAACGATATTCGCTGTCGATCTTTTCCAGCGCTTCGTGCCACGGCATGTCGGGTGTGAACATAACGGGTGTGGAAGCCGCAATCGACAGAGGCAGCGCAAGCCCGGTCGTGTCGGCCAATTCAAGACGCTGAAAATCGGCGACCGTTGTTTCTCGATCACCGTATTTCAGGCGCATCAATGAATCGCAAATGCGGAAAGCATCGGAACGAATACGCTGATATTCGGTAAATTTGATGTAGGTATCGAGCCGGGCGGCCCGTTCCATCTGCTTATAATAGGCATATTCGGCCTTTGCCGAAAGAGTAAGGCGGCTTGTATCAGCGTCCTTGAAGCGAGGCCGAAGCCGTTTGTATTCCCGGAAAGGTTCCGTGCCGGCCCTTCGAAGACTCTCTCCAACAGCATTGCCGAGGAAATTCCAGCCGTGAATGTCGTCTACATAGCCGTTTTTATCGTCATCACGGCCGTTAGCAGCCTGTTCGCGTGGATTGGTCCAGATGAAATCCGCAAGAGCCGTATGCGAAACATCGAACCCGCCGTCGATGACGGCGACGATTATTTCAGATTTTTTTCGGGAGGGGGGGGGGAATTTTACCTCTTGCCGCACAAATCTCTGTCAGACGGACTCCGCATAGCGAATCGGAAGCGGACAAAAACCAAGGGGCATCCGTTTGTGCAGATGACGGTACTGCCGCCAACAGATACACGGCAGAAAATAATACTTTTGAATTCATATTGCAATAGATATCTGACGCGACAAATATAGTGAAAATCTGAATTTATTACATTTTTTATATACCTTAATGTCAAATTCAGTAATACATTAACACTTCGTTCCAAAAAGATAAAATTGTCTGCGGGGAAAATGCGGGGAAAACCCGAAAATTAAAAATCGCTTAACCTGTCATAATCAACAAATTAAGCGATTTTACTTGTACCCGGAGCCGGGGTCGAACCGGCACGACATTGCTGTCATTGGTGTTTGAGACCAACGCGTCTACCGATTCCGCCATCCGGGCATTTCCGCGAGCGTTACACGGCGAATCGGGTGGACAAAGATAGGTGATTTTCGTAACTTTTCAAAAAATACGGCTATTTTTCGAAAAAGGCCCTGATTTTTTTCGCCTTTGCCGCCCCGACCAGCGCCGAAAGTTCTTCGATGTTGGCCGCACGGACCTTTTCCACCGTGCGGAAATGGCGCAGCAGGGTCTGGACCGTCTTGTCCCCGACCCCCTCGATCTGCTCCAGTTCGCTGTGGATAAACGCCTTGCTGCGTTTCTGCCGGTGGAAGGAAACGGCGAAACGGTGCACCTCCTCCTGAATGTGCGCCAAAAAGTGGAACAGGGGCGAAGTGGGACGGATGCCGACCAGCACGGGCGGAAAGCCGCAGAGCAGTTCGGCGGTGCGGTGCCGGTCGTCCTTGGCCAGTCCGGCAATGGGGATGTCCAGCCCGAGCCGCTCCAGCACCTCGTGAATGACTCCCATCTGCCCCTTTCCGCCGTCGGCGATAATGAGGTCGGGCATTTCGGCCCCTTCAGCCATCAGCCGCGTATAACGCCGGAAGACGACCTCCCGCATCGAGGCGTAGTCGTCGGCCCCCGTCACGGTCTTGATGTTGAAATGGCGGTACTCCTTGCGGGAGGGTTTTCCATCCCGGAACACCACGCACGAAGCCACCGGATGAGCGCCCTGCAGGTTGGAGTTGTCGAAGCATTCGATGTGCCGCGGCTGTCTGTCGAGGCGCAGCTCCTTTTGAACGGCATTCATCAGCCGCTCGGTATACCGTTCGGGATTCTTGATTTCGAGGTTTTTCAACTGCTCGGCGCGGTAGATGCGGGCGCTCTTCCGCGAGAATTCCAGCAGTTCGAGTTTCTCCCCGCGCTTCGGGACCGTGAAAGTCACGCCTTCGAACAGCAGCGTCGTCGAGGGCAGCAGCGGCACGATCACCTCGCGGGAGAGTTCGCCCCCGGCGATGTTTTCGACGATGTGCTGGATGGCCAGCGTCAGCATGTCGCGCTCGTCGCCCCCGACGCCCGTCGAGAGTTTCACGGTCTGCACGCCCACGACCGAACCGTGGCGGATGCGCACGAAGTTGCACCAGGCCACGTCGTCGTCGGGCAGCAGCGAGAAAACGTCGACGTCGACGATCTTCGCGCTGACGATCACCGACCGTCCGGCATAGTTGTCCAGGGCGTCGAGCCGCTGTTTGTACCGCTGCGCCAGCTCGAATTTCAGCTCCCCGGCCGCACGCGCCATCTCCCCTTCGAGGTATTGGCGCACGGGACGCAGGTCGCCTTTCAGCACCGAAACGACCATGCCGACCAGCTGCGCATACTCCTCCTCGGACTGCCGCCCGACGCACGGGGCCTTGCAGTTGCCCAGGTGGTATTGCAGGCAGACCGTATATTTATCTTTGGCGATCAACTCCGGGGCGAGGTTGAGTTTGCAGGTCCGCAGGGGGATCACCTCGCGGATGAAGTCGAGCACGCTGCGTTGCATCATCACCGATCCGTAGGGGCCGAAATACTGCGACCCGTCGCGCGTCAGGATGCGCGTCGACTGCACGCGGGGAAAGTGCTCGCGCCGCACGACGATCCACGGATAGGTCTTGTCGTCCTTGAGCAGGATGTTGTAACGCGGCTGAAGGCTCTTGATCAGCGAGTTTTCCAGCAGCAGGGCGTCGGTCTCGCTCCCCACGACGATATGGCGGATCTCGACGATCTGCTTCACCAGCACACGCACCTTCGCGCTGTGCTCCTTCGACTGCACGAAGTACGAAGACACCCGCTTGCGCAGGCTCTTGGCCTTACCCACATAGATGATCGTCCCCGAGCGGTCCACGAACTGGTAGACGCCCGGCGACAGCGGCAGCAGGGCCACCTGCTCCTTGAGATCCGGTTTTTCCGTTTCAGCCATACGCCCTGCAAATTTAGCAAATATATTGCAAATCGGAAAGTCTATAAAAAGGTCGCATTTTTTGTTTAATTCGTCCGAAAATCATATCTTTGCACATCGCTATTTCACTACACGCCAAGCCTATAAGAAAACTTATCCTCCTGCTCCTGTCCGGCATGCTCTCCACCGCATGCGTGGACAAAGATTACGATCTGGGAAACATCGACACCGACAACATCGCCATCGGCGACGAAGGGTCGCAGTTCCGCATCCCGCTGGTCAAGGTGCTCGTCTCGAAGGACGAGATCAAAAACAACGGCGGCAACATCGAAGAGATCTTCCGCGAAGCCGACATCTGGTTTCCCTCCCAGCTGCCCGACGGCAAATTCGTCGACCTCGTCAAATTGCAGGACAAAGACGATCAGACGTATGTAAATACGCTGCTCCGAACGCTGCGCGAGGAGATGCAGGCCAGCGACGCCAAACTCGCATCGGTCGTCGATCTGGTTTGGGACAAATACGCCGCGGAATTTCTGTTGCTTCTCAACCTGACGGCTCCCGACGAGCAAACCTTCAAGACAGCATTCAAAACCGCCTACCGCAACGACGCATCGCTGCGCGAACGGCTCGCGGACGAAGTCAGCGCATTGGCCCGCACCTACCTGACCGGCTCGCTCGGAATAGACCAGCTCGAATACGAAGTCGGCCATATCGACATCAGCAGCGACATAGTGGACATGCTCGCCGACAACCTCGACCCCGAGGGCACGCCCAACGCCAGAAACACGCTGTTCCTCTACGGCCAGATCACCAGCGGGCTGCCCCTTTCGCTGCTCCTCGATCCGAGTTTTTCGCCCCGGAGATCACGTTCCAGGTCGGAGTCGGCGCAGACAAGGCATCGAACGACATTCCCCAAACGCAGCTTTTCGCCGAAGACCTGCGGCAGATCGTCGAGGGCATCACGATCCGGATTCCCGTGACGCTCACGGAATACTATCCCGGCAAAGGATTCAGCGACGACCGGTACCAGATCGTCATCAGCCTGAGCCTGCTCAAGAACGGAGGACTGAAACTCGACATCTAAACCGCACTCCATTATGAAAAAAATATACACCCTCATCGCGGCGGCGCTTCTGGCGACCGGCGCCGCAGCCCAGAACCCCACGGCCTATTTCATGGAGGGTTCGACCTTCCGCAGCCAGTTCAACCCGGCTTTCGCGCCGCTGCGCGGCTACGTCAACATCCCGGCCATCGGCGGCGTGAACATCAACGTGGGCGGCAACATCGCCGTGGACAACATCCTCTTCTCCCGCGACGGCAAGCTGGTGACGCTGCTCGACAGCTCCGTGTCGGCCGCCGACGCACTCTCGGGCCTCAAGCAGAACAACCTGCTGGGCATGGACTTCCGCATGAACGTCATCGGATTCGGCGCCTTTACCAAAAACCACAAGAATTTCTGGTCGTTCGACCTCAACGTGCGGGTCAACGAAGACGCCAACCTGCCCTACTCGCTCTTCGAATTCATCAAACTCGGCAAGGAGGGCCAGATCCGCAACTTCGGCACCTCGACGGACTCCTACCTCGAGGCGGCTTTCAGCTACTCGTTCCCGCTGATGGACGACCGCCTCTACATCGGCATCCGCGGTAAGTTCCTCGCCGGACTCGCCCGTGCGCTGGTCACCTACGACCGCTTCGACATCTCGCTCCGCGAAGACCGCTGGGCCGTTCTCACCCAGGGCACGCTGGACCTCACGGCCGCCGGGGCCAAAGTCGAAACGGACCCCGACAGCGAGACCTTCGAGATCGGCGATCTCGACTTCAAACCCACCAAACCCGCAGGATACGGCTTTGCCCTCGATCTGGGCGCCACGTACGACATCCTGCCCAACCTGCAAGCGTCGCTGGCCGTGACCGACCTGGGATTCATCAGCTGGAGCAAGAAAAACTCCGTCATGGGCGTCTCGACGCAGGAGACGGAATTCACGGGCGCCACGGTTCCGGAAAACGCCTCGGAGCCGGTTCCGGATTTCGACCTCGAAATGCTGAAATTCAACCAGGTCGACGGGCGCAGCACGACCAAGATGCTCCGCGCGTCGGTCAACGCCGGACTCGAATACGAAGTGTGGCGCCACAAAATCGGCATCGGCCTGCTCTACACGGCCCGCGTCTGGAAATACAAGACCATGCACAACATCACCGGATCGGTCAATTTCCACCCCGTGCGCTGGTTCACGGTGTCGGGAAGCTATTCGGTGATCGACAACCGCGGCGGAGCCGTCGGCCTGGCGCTGAACCTCTGCCCCAACTGGATCAATTTCTATCTGGCAACCGACGTGCTGACTTCGAAGCACACGCCGCAGTGGGTTCCCATCAAGCAGAGTTCGATGAACGTAACGCTCGGCCTGGGCATCCCCATCGGCAAGCGGAGCCACCGTATCGCGGCCTACGTCCGCGAAGGCGACAGACGCTGACCCCACCCCGCAAACAAGCAAATTCCCGGCTCGATGAGCCGGGAATTTGCTTTGCGAATGCGTCCCGCAGGCCGGACCGGGCACCCGGACAGGCGGCCGCAGCGCGAAAAAAAACGGATTTGCCACGCGAAAAAGGCCCGCCCCTTCGGAATTTTGGACGCACCCATATCACTTTCGGGCAAAGCGATTGCAAATCCGGAAACTTTCTCTATCTTTGCCCCGTAAGGAATCCGGAAATGTTTTCCGCCATCTCCTTCATCCTCGAATACATTGCGACGGCCCTAAAATCTGTGTGAAGTTGCGTCACTACTTTTGAATTCTTCAAAAACGGGCCGTCGCAATCTTTTCTTCGCTTTCAGCAAAAACCATACCGTTTTCACCGTCGGTTTCCAGCCGCTCCAGTGCCGCGCGCGTCGCCGCACGCCCCGCCTCGAGAATCTCCTCCGAACGGTAGAACTCGAACATGCCGTAGCTGTCGGCGGGCAGCCCGACCATGATGTCGGGTTTGTACAGACGGCACATCAGCTGCGTGATGCGCTGCTGCATGATCTGCGACGAAGCGATCAGCACCTTGTAATAATTCAGCGACGCATTGGCCCGGCGGACGGAATCGGCCCCGAACCGGGCGCTGACGTCCACGGCGACCAGCAGGTCGCCCTCCTCGCGCCGCACGCGGTTCAGCGGCAGCGGGTTGACCGTGCCGCCGTCGACCAGCACCCGGCCGTCGCGGTGCACGGGCCTGAAAACCGAAGGAATCGAGATCGAAGCCCTGATGGCGTCGTACAATCCCCCGCTGTCGAGCACCACTTCGTCGCCCGTCAGCAGGTCGGCCGCCACGGCGGCGAAAGGCACGGGCATCCGCTCGATCTGCACGTCGGGGACCAACTCCTTCATCGCCTCCATCACCCGGTCTCCCTTGACCAGCCCTTCGGTGCTCAACGCGAAATCGACCAGGCTGAAAACCTTGTATTTATCGAGTGCGCGCATCCACTCCTTGAACGGTTCGAGGTACCCCGAGGCATACACGCCCCCGACCAGCGCACCCATCGAGGTCCCCGCCACGGCGCTGATCTCGAATCCCTGCCTCTCCAACTCTTCGATGGCCCCGATATGGGCCACGCCCCGTGCGCCGCCGCCTGCCAGCACCAGCGCCACTCTTCTCTTTTTCATATATTCCCTCCATTAATGCGGACCCGGACCTTGTTCCACGCATGGGTCCCGAAAAGACAACTTGCACGCATCGTGCCGCACATCTCGCGCAAACGCGACATCGGCGCGACGAACCCCAGCTCCGAGGCGTCGACCCACGGACGCACCGAAGGGTCGAACAACGCCAGGAAGACGCTGCGTCCGCCCCGGCGGTTCTCCCGCACGGCCTGCGTCACGACGGCGCTGCATCCCGACCCGAAGGGCACGCACACGGCATCGTCGGCATTGTTGTCGTAAACGGCCCACGACACCAGTCCCGACAATATGTCGGGCGTGGCGAAAAACAGCGCCCCGTCGGCCGTACCGAAAGCCTCCGCGGCCTGCGGCGTATCAATGCGCGCAAAATTGAGCCACGCACCGGAGGCCTCCGGCACGCCGAGCCGCCCGATGAACTCCAGCACCATTTCGGGTGTCTGCTTGTAGTGCTCCTTCTGCGACACGAAGGCCGGCACGAAGGGCGGCATCGGTGCAAAGCCGGTGTAGAACTTCCCGCCCCCGCAGCCGATATTGGCGGCATTGAGGCTCACCGCCGACCCCTCGCGGGCTTCGGCCAGCGCCTTGAAAAAACATCCTTCGACTTTGGGCACGGCACGCACCGGCCCGTCCGAATACCAGAACAGCAGCGGCAGTCCCGCGGCGGGTCCGAACGCCTCGCCATAGGCGGAGGCAAACTCTTTCGCATCCATCATTCAATCCGTTATTATGTAATCCATCGCCACGTCGTGCGGCTCCGCAGGCAGCTCCCCGACCAGTTGGTGGGCAAAGCACACGCCGACTTTCACGGCGTGCACGTCCGGCCGGGAGAGGTATTTGTCGTAGTAACCCCGGCCGCGGCCGCAACGGGCGCCCGCGGCGGTGAACGCCGTGCCGGGAACGATCACGAGGTCGATCTCCGACGGGTCGCACGTCTGCGCCTCGGGTCCCGGCTCGGCGATGCCGAAAGCCCCCGGACGCAGCGTCTGCGGGTCGTATTCGCAGAATCGCATCACATCCCCTTCGACGCGCGGAACCACGATGCGTTTCACGGCGCTCCACCGCGCCAGCGTCTCCGCCGTGTCCGGCTCGTCGGGAAGCGAGCAGAAAACACCCACCGTCCGGGCCGCGCCGAAAGCCTCCAGCCGCCCGGCCCGGCCGAATATCCGGCGCGAGGCTTCGGCGCGCTCCGCAGCGTCCATTCCGAGGTTCCGCCGGCGCATCGCGGCGCGCAGTTCTTTTTTGGTCATAAAACCCTCCTTTCAGGCATAAAATTCCCGTCCGTTTCTATTGTTATTCCGCAAACAATGGCTATCTTTGCGTGCGTAAAATAAAAGCGCCGGAACACAAATCATTAACAAATATAACAAATTAAAATCATTATGAGCTGTTTTCTATCTAATTCCTCGCTTGGCAAGAAGTTAGTAATGAGCGTGACGGGCATGTTCCTCGTGCTCTTCATCCTCTTCCACATGTCGATGAACATCGCGGCGATCATCTCGCCCGAAGCGTACAACATGATTTGCGAACTGCTGGGCGCAAACTGGTACGCGCTGGCAGGAACGGCCGTTCTGGCGCTGGGCGTCTTCGTCCACTTCTTCTACGCCGTCATCCTCACGCTGAACAACTACAAGGCACGCGGTTCGCAGCGTTACGCCGTGACGGTGCAGGAGCCGGGCGTGGCATGGGCTTCGAAAAACATGCTCGTACTGGGCTTCATCATCCTGGGCGGACTCCTGATCCACCTGTTCAACTTCTGGTCGAAGATGCAGCTCGTGGAGATTCTGGGCGGGCACGAGAACTCGCTGGGACTCGACCCCGCGGACGGAGCTTCGCTGATCGCCTACACCTTCTCGCAGTGGTACTACGTGGTGATCTACCTCGTATGGTTCGCCGCCCTGTGGTTCCACCTCACGCACGGCGTATGGTCGATGTTCCAGACCGTGGGCTGGGCCAACGACACGTGGTATCCCCGCCTGAAGTGCATCGCCAACATCGTGGCCACGATCATATTCCTCGGATTCGCCGCCGTGGTGCTCGTCTACTTCTTCTGCCCCTGCATCGCAGGCGCATGCTAATCACCCCCTTTGTAGAATAATAAACACACAAACGATATGGCTTTAAAATTAGATGCTAAAATTCCTGCCGGTGCTCTGGCCGAAAAGTGGAGCAACCATAAGACAGCTATCAAGGTCGTAAGCCCCGCCAACAAGCGCAAGCTCGACATCATCATCGTCGGTACGGGTCTGGGAGGTGCCTCCGCAGCCGCTTCGCTCGGCGAACTGGGCTACAACGTCAAGGTATTCTGCATTCAGGATTCGCCCCGCCGCGCCCACTCGATCGCGGCCCAGGGCGGTATCAACGCAGCGAAGAACTACCAGAACGACAACGACTCGGTATACCGCCTGTTCTACGACACGATCAAGGGCGGCGACTACCGCGCCCGCGAGGCCAACGTCTACCGTCTGGCCGAGGTCTCGAACCTGATCATCGACCAGTGCGTGGGCCAGGGCGTCCCCTTCGCCCGCGAGTACGGCGGCCTGCTGGCCAACCGTTCGTTCGGCGGCGCGCAGGTATCGC
>ERZ825384.2071-NODE-2071-length-21578-cov-4.623008_pt1 | contig 21578 bp, 20 predicted proteins | sample MGYA00519931_ERZ825384 | MGnify/ENA primary metagenome ERZ825384 (study PRJEB31778, sample SAMEA3449200) | human gut metagenome | biome: human gut; feature: human-associated habitat; material: faeces | place: United Kingdom | collected 2010/2012 ...
CCGCCGGAAGTGCCAAGGAAATGAGTGCCGACCTCTCAGTCAGCCTGCGGCTGACAGCTCCCCTGGAAGGGGAGCTTTTCTTTCCGCTGCGGCGGAGGTCATTCCCCTTCCGGGGCAACGCAGAGGTCGTGGGTCTCGATGGAGTAGAACAGACCCACGGATGTGTCCCCTCTCTGCATGTCGATCCGCATGACCGTCCCGTCTGCCGCGAGATCGCGGCTCCAGACCGCGTCCGGCTCGAGCACGTCCCGGTATTGGGAAAACTCCACGAAAAAATCGGCCAAGGTCTTATAATAGTGCGGATACTGCCCTACGCCCCAGCCGTCGCGGTAATCTGCGCCCTCAAAGCTGCGGATCTGGTCTTCATAATCCGCCGTCATTGGCTGCTGCCAGCGTGCGTGGGCCAACCGCTGCTGCACCTGATAGCCGATCGTCTCCGGGTCGTCCGCGGGCAGGGGTGGGAACTCGATCATGTCAAAGCCGCCGATCTCGATCTCCGAACCGCCCGCGCCGCTGAGATGGTAACGGTAGTTCGCCTCATCATAGCTCGTGATGCGGTACGGCCCGCGCGGGTCGGCGTCGGAAAGCGTGTGCGCGCCCGTTTCATCATAATACCGCGCGCCGTCGACCAGATACAGGGGCGCGGTGCAACTCCACATGTTCCGCACTGTGTACGGCTCAGTCACATCCGCCCGGACCCAGCCGCGCGTGTCCGCCGGGGGGTCAAACGGCGTGCATTCGACCAGATACCAGAGCTGCCCGTCCACCGTCCGCTCGGTCAGCGCCTGGACGTATTCGCCCTCCTGCAGAGGCCAGCTGTCGCAGAGCTCCGCGGTGTCCGACGCGTCCTTCCGCATGGCGGTCTCCTGCGTGAGAAGAAGGCCAAGCGGATAAGAAGGTTCCGTGGTCGGGATGGGGGCTTCCACCACAGCCGGTTCCGCCTCCGGGGACTCGATGGTGAAGGAATGGATGTACCAGTTTTTGCCGTTCTTCACCAGTTTTAAAACGGCTTCGCCGGAAAAGAGTCCCGCTGTGCTGCCATATAGCCGCGCATATTCCTCCTCCAGATTCACCTCACCGCCAGTACATATAAAATAGCCGGGTGCATAGTCGCTGGTGGTGTTATAGAACGCGTCGGTGCTTTCCAGATAGGTATAGCCGGAGAACGGCTCCTGAATATCCTTGAGGTCAGCTAGGCCGATGCCCGCGAAGCGCTGCAGGACGGCCTCGACCGCCGACGCCGGATACCGGTGGATGGGCAGCGGGAAATCCTCCAGGCGTTCCGCCTTGAAGTCGGCCCATTTGTCCTTCAGCTGGGCAAACTCCTCTTCCGAAATATCCTCCTCGCCGCATTCGCCGAAATACGTGAGAAACTCCTTGAGGTTCAGCTCGCGCACGTCCTCATACGTTGAGGTGAAGAAGCCGTTGACCGCGAAGTGGCCGAGCGTGTCGTCGGTCGACAGCTCATAGTCGGCAAAGACCGCGTTGACCGCGTCGATCTGCTCCTGTGTGAGCGAGACGTCGGTCTTCAGGACGCTTTTCAGCGCTTCCTGATGCGCCGCTTCCGGGTCTTCGCCCCTGGCCGTCAGCTCTGCAAACGAGCAGCCGGTGGCCGTCACCGTGAGCAGCAGGGCGAGAACGACGCAGAGGACGCTCGTGCGCTGCTTTCTGGTGAGGAAGACGATGCGCTCCTTGACCGGCGGGCCGGCGAGGCTCAGCGCGGCCGTCTTGCGCGGGGCCTGCGCCAGAATGGCGCGCGCGTAGGCCACACGCTGCGCGGGCGCGAGCTTCACGGCGACAGCCTCGTCGCACGCCAGCTCCGCGTCGCGGCCGGAGACAAACGCGGCAAGCCAGACGAACGGGTTCCACCAATAGACCGTGACTGCCGCGGCGCGGCAGAACGACCAGAGGGGATCCAGATGCCGCAGGTGCGTCAGCTCGTGGCGCAGGACGAGCTCCGCCGCGTCGGTCTGCACCACGTCCTCGGTCAGATAGACCGCCGGGATCAGCCCCGCGAGGCAGGGCGAGGAAATGCTGCCCGCGGCGTAGATGCGGACGCGGCCGCGCCTGCCGAGGAAGCGGCGGCTCCTGCGCAGCCGGACGGTAAAGACCAGCCACGTAACGAGAAGCCAGAGGCCGAGCAGGACGCTGCCGCAGAACCAGATCACGAGGACCGGCTCGGTCACGAGCGGCATCGCTGCCGCCGGTTTTGCCGCCTCCTGCGGTTGGGAGGCGGGCTGCTGCGCGGGCGTCTGCGGCTGCGCAGCGGCCTGCGTGGGCTGCTGCGCGGCGGGCGCGGACTGCGCCGGTGTTTCGGTCTGCTGCGCCGCTGCTGTCTGTTCCGCAGGCAGCAGCGGCAGGGCGTATGCGGTCCCCGGCAGGCAGAGCTTCAGCAGCACCACCAGCCAGAGGGCGTAGAGCAGCCGCTTCGGCACGCGGTTTTTGAACGCCGCGCGCACCAGCAGCACGGCCGCGATCAGCGCCGAAAGCGTCAAAGCGTCTTTCAGCATGTCAGTCCTCCTGCTGCTCCGCAGCGTCCAGAATGGCCTTCAGCTCCCGGATCTCCTGCTCAGACAGTGCGCCGCGGCCGACGAGATTGGAGACCATCAGCCCGACGCTCCCGCCGTAGACCTTCGTGAGGAACGACGCCGTCTCCTCCGGCTCGACCTCGGCGTAGGCGACGGCCGCGCTGTACTGCTGGTATTTCCCGCTCTCGTCCAGCGAGACCGCGCCCTTGGCGATCAGCCGCTTGAGCATCATAAAGACCGTCGCCTTGCTCCAGCCCGTCGTGGGCGCGAGCGCGGCGACGAGCGCCCCCAGCGTCCGCGGCGACTGCTGCCAGAGCACCTTCATCAGCTTCCATTCTCCATCGGATAAATGCAGGTCTGCCATATCGTCGTCCTCCTTGGTCAACATTTGTTATACTCAGCATACCATATAGGTAAACATTTGTCAACCCCATATCTTTTGCTATGCTTTCCCGCAGAAAAGTGCTATACTGGGCGCAGAAGGAAAAGAAAGGGGAAATTCGCCATGTCAATCTTATCGCAGCTGAACAGCCCGGCGATGTACGCGATCTGCGGCGGGATCGTCGCCTTCGTCGCGCTGATCTGCATCGTATTTCTCATCCGCGCGTGGAGGGCCGGTCTTGCCATCGGGATGGACCGGACAAAGATGAAGCGCGTGATCGTCTCGAGCGCGACGTTTTCGGCGCTGCCGAGCGTCGGGATCCTGCTGGGCGTGATCGCGCTGTCCGGCAGTCTCGGCACGCCATGGCCGTGGCTTCGGCTGTCGGTCATCGGGGCGCTGCACTATGAGACGCAGGTCGCGCAGGCCGCGGCCGAGCAGGTCGGCATGAAGAGCCTGTCTGCCGCCGAGATGACGCCCGCGGGCTTCGCGACCATCGCGCTGCTCATGAGCCTGTGCATCATCTGGGGCATCGTGCTGTCGATCCTGTTCAACAAGCGCTATACGAAAAAGCTCTCTTCCGGCCCTGCGGGCGGAAAGACGGCGGCGGGCTTCGGCGATCTTGCCATGACGGCGATGTTCATCGGCCTTGTGAGCGCGTATATCGGCAGCTATCTCGGCGGCTTTATCTCCGCGAACGGCCGGTTCACCTTCTCCGGCGACTGGACGCCGCTGGCCGTGGCGGCCGTCTCGGCGGGCGTGATGGCGCTGTTTGTGTATCTGGCGGAGAAAAAGCACATCACATGGGTCGAGAATTTCTCGATCGCGGGCAGCATGCTCGCCGGCATGGCGGCCGCCGTGCTGATCGGGCTGGTGTAAGGAGGGCAAGGCTATGGAACAGAAGCAGAAGGACGCCCTCTGGGCACAGTACACGAAGCAGACGCACCGGCTGGGCCGGGTGCTGAGTCTGATCACGGTCGCGCTGCTGCTGGGCGCGCCGTTTGTCATCGGGGCGCTGCTCGGCGCGTATCCGGACCTCGGCGCGACGGCGCGGGGATTTTTGTCCGTGGGTCTGGTGTGGACCGTCAGCAGCGTGGCGGAATTTCTGATCTACACGCCGATGCTGGGCGCGGGCGGCGGCTATCTGGCGTTCATCACCGGCAATCTCATCAACATGAAGATCCCCTGCGCGGTGAATGCCCGCGATCTGGCGGGCGTCAGGACCGGCACGCCGGAAAACGAGATCGTCTCCACGCTCTCGATCGCCACGTCGTCTCTCGTGACGATCGTCATTCTGGCGCTCGGCGTACTCGCGCTCGTGCCGCTGCAGCCGGTTTTGCAGTCACCCGCGCTGCAGCCCGCGTTTGCCAACGTCGTCCCGGCGCTGTTCGGCGCGATGGCGTATCAGTATTACCGGAAAAACATCGTCGTGGCCATTGCGCCGCTCGTGGTGATGAGCGTGCTCTTTACGCTCGTGCCGGGGCTGATCTCGTCCACCAGCTTTATGATCATCCCCTCGGGCGCGCTGGCCATCGGGATCGCGTACACCATTTATAAAAAGAAGAAGCAGGAGGCGCAGGCATGAAATATCTGTTGATCCTGCCGGGCGTTCTGGTGCTGCTGGTGCTGATCGCCGTCGTCCGGACGCTCGTTTCCCCGCGGAAGACCTCCGACTATCAGCCGCCGCAGACCGATGAGGCCGAAGCGCTGCGGCTGGCCGGGAAGCTCTCTAAAATGATCCAGGTCGACACGACCTCCCACGCGGGCGGCGACGACCCGGCGCGCTTCCGCGCGTTCCACAAAACGCTCGCGGAGCTGTTCCCGCGGGTCTTTTCTCAGCTGGAGAAGACGGAGATCGACGGGAATCTGCTGTTTTATTGGAAGGGCCGGTCGCGGGAGAAGCCGATCCTGCTCATGAGCCATCAGGACGTGGTCCCGGCGGAGGGCGCATGGAGCCACGCGCCGTTTTCCGGCGACATTGCGGACGGCAAGGTCTGGGGCCGCGGCGCTTCGGACACGAAATGCTCCGTCATGGCCTTTTTTGAGGCGGCCGAGCAGCTGCTGGCCGAGGGCTATACGCCGCCCACGGACGTGTATCTCGCCTCGTCGTGCACGGAGGAATGGGCGGGCGACGGCGCGCCGAAGCTGGTAGCTGAGCTGCAGCGGCGGGGCGTGGAGCTGTTTCTCGTATGCGACGAGGGCGGCGCGATCATCTCCGAGCCCATCGGCGGCATCCCCGGCAACTTCGCCATGGTCGGCGTGTTTGAAAAGGGCAAGGCCGACGTGAAATTCACGGCGAAGTCCACCGGCGGCCACGCCAGCGCGCCGGGAAAGCACACGCCCATCGCGCGGCTGGCCGCGTTCGTCACGGAGGTCGAGACGCACAGCCCGTTCAAAAAGAAGCTCCTGCCGGAGGTCGCAGCCATGTTCCGGACGCTCGCGCCCTATGCCAGTTCGTTCGGTCTGCGGCTGCTGCTGGGCAATCTGTGGCTGTTCGCGCCGCTGCTCAAGCTCGTGCTGCCCGCCGTCAGCACGCAGGCGGGCGCGATGCTGCGGACCACCATCGCGTTTACCACGCAGTCCGGCTCCGACGCCTACAATGTCATCCCGCAGGAGGCAACGCTGGGCGCCAACATGCGCTTTATCCCCCATCAGGGCGAACAGGAAAGTCTCGCCATCATCCAAACGCTTGCCGAAAAGCACGGACTTTCGACCGAGGTGCTCCACGCGAATGATTTTACGCCCCCGGTCGATATCCATGGCGAGGCGTTTACGCTCTTTACGCGCGTCATCGGCGAGACCTTCCCGGGCCTTGCCGCGAGCCCGTATGTCATGACCGGCGCGACCGACGCGCAGTTCTACCAGCCCATCTGCAAAAGCTGCATCCGCTTCGCGCCCGTGATCTACGGCCCGGAGCAGATGCGGGGCATGCACGGGCTCAACGAAAATATCGAATATCGCTGCCTGCCCGGCGCGGTGCGGTTTTATCAGAACTTGATTCGCGCAGAAAAATGAGGAAGTCCCGGACGCGCTGCGGCGCGTCCGGGAAGTTTTATTTTTCCTGCTTGACGCGCTGGAGGAAAGGCTCTATAATAGGGAAGCTTTTCGGACTTTTTCAACTTTACGACGCAAAAAGAGGCTCGATTTTCATGTCCAGATCGCTTTCCGCCCGCGCGGGCGGCATCACGATGACCGAAGGGTCGTTATACAAAAACATCTTCCTGTTCAGTGTGCCGCTGATCTTCTCGCAGCTGCTGCAGGTGCTGTTCAACATGGCGGACGTCGCCGTGGTCGGCAAGTTTTCCAGCGCGACGGCGCTGGGCTCCGTCGGCTCGACGTCGACGCTCGTGACGCTGTTTACGGGCTTTCTCATCGGCCTGTCCAACGGCGTCAACGTGCGCGTGGCGCAGTACCTCGGCGCGAAGCAGGAGGAGGACACGCGCAACTGCGTGCATACGTCTTTGATCCTGTGCGCGCTCTCAGGGCTCGTGATCGCGGTGCTGTGCTTTTTCCTGGCCGCGCCGATGCTGGAGCTGCTCCGGACGAAGGACGATCTGCTGCCCGGTGCGGTGCTCTATTTCCGCATCTACGCGCTCGGCATGCCGGCGCTCGGCATTTTCAACTTCGGCAACGCGGTATTGAGCGCGAGCGGCGATACGAAGCGGCCGCTGGCCTATCTGACGGCGGCGGGCATTCTGAACGTGATCCTCAATCTGTTCTTCGTCATCGTCTGCAAGATGGCGGCCGACGGCGTCGCGCTGGCAAGCGTGATCTCGCAGTATCTGTCGGCTGTGCTGATCCTCATCCATATGGTGCGGCTGCAGGACAGCTGCCGCGTGGAAGGAAAGCGCCTGCGCCTGCACGGGGGCGAAGCCGGCCGCATTCTCGGGCTCGGCATCCCGGCGGGCATCCAGCATATGATCTTCGCGGTGGCGAATCTCTTCATCCAGGTCGGCATCAACTCGTTTGATTCCACCGTCGTCTCCGGCAACTCCGCCGCGGTCAACGTCGACAACGTGATCTACAACGTGATGGCCGCGTTCTATACCGCCTGCTCGACCTTCATGGGCCAGAACTGGGGCGCGGGGAACAAGGACCGGATGATGAAGAGCTATTATATCAGCCTCGGCTATTCGTTCCTCATCGCAGCGGTCCTCGGCGTAGGCTTTCTGCTGTGCGGCGAGCCGTTCCTCTATATCTTCACGAACGACGCGGACGTCGTGGCCGCGGGCATGGAGCGGATGCAGATCATGTGCTTCTCCTACTGTATCAGCGCGTTCATGGACTGCACCATCGCCGCCTGCCGCGGCATCGGCCGCAGCTTCGTGCCGACCATCATTGTGATCCTCGGCTCGTGCGTGTTCCGCGTGGTCTGGGTCTATACGCTCTTTGCGCATTTCCATACGATCCCGTCGCTGTATCTGCTGTATCCGTTCTCCTGGATCCTCACCGCGGCGGCGGAGATCCTCTACTTCATCCGCTGCTGCCGCCGTCTGCGCATTGCGCAGGACGCAGCCAAAGCCTGACCGCAATAAAAATACCGCCCATCACAGGAGCATCCTGTGATGGGCGGTTTCTTTTTCAGTTCTCCAGCGCCTGCGCCTCGCGGCTCTGGCAGGTGAACAGGAGGATCTGGCGGGAGGCCGCCTCCTGCTGCAGCAGCTGCAGGGCCAGGCGCAGCCGCGTATCGTCGAGCATGGCGAGCGCGTCGTCGAGCACGATGGGCGCAGAAGCCGGCAGCAGCAGCCGGCAGATGGCCAGCCGCACCGCGAGATACAGCCCGTCCGCCGTCCCGCCGCTGAGACTCAGCAGCCGGTGCATGACGGCGTCCTGCTCCCCGGCCTCCAGGTTCATCCGGCGGTCGACCTGCACGCGGGCATAGCGTCCGCCGGTCAGCGCCGCGAAGATCTCCGAGGCCTCCTGCACGAGCCGGGGTGAGAAGCGCGCGGCCAGCGCGGTATTCGCCTGCTCCAGCGCGGCTCTTGCAAGCTCGAGCGCGGCTTTCCGCTCGTTCAGCGTCTCCAGCTGCTCGCCGAGCGCCTGTTTTTTCGCCGTCAGCTCCGCCTCGCTGCCGAACTGCTCCAGCCGTCCGCGGCTCTGGTCGAGCTGAGACTGCACTGCAGCCAGCAGCGTCTGCGTCCGGGTCAGGGCGGCCTCTGCCTGCGGGCGGGTCAGCTCCGGCGGGTCGGACGGCGCGTCCGGCAGCTCCGGGAGCTCGCCGAAGGCCTGCCGCAGCGCGTCATACTGCGCGCCCGCCTGCCGCGCAGCCAGCTGCGCGTCGTGATACGCGCCGTAGGCGGCCAGCGCCTTGGCGATCGCGGCCTGTGCCGCCGCGGGCGTGCCGGCGTCCGAGAACATCCGGACGCTGCCGAGCAGCGCGGCGGTGCGCTCGGCCCGCAGGCGTTTGGCGGCCTCATACGAAGCGGCGTCCTCCGCCGCGCGGCTGCATGCCGCGCGCCAGACGCGCAGCGCCTCGCGCGTATCGGCGGCCAGAACGGCAAATTCATCCCGGCTGCGGTTGCCGTAGAGCGTCAGCAGCGCCTGTGCCTGATCCAGCTCCTGCTCGCGCCTGCGGTTGTGCCGCGCGTGCAGCAGGGCAAGCCCGACGCAGCCGAGCGCGATCAGCGCGCCCGCCGCGCAGATCAGAATCTCGTGCAGCCCAAACCAGCCGACCGCGGCCAGCGCAAGCCCGGCTATCGCGAAGATCCAGCACAGCGCGGACGAGCGGTATTTCTTCGCCGTCAGGCGGTCAAATTCCCGCATGTCGTGCTGCGCCTTTTCCATGAGCCGTTCCTCGTCCACCCCGGCGAAGGCCGGCGGGCAGGCGGGCTTTTCGGGCGCGGGGGCCGGTTTTTCCGGCTCCGGGGATCGCAGCAGGGCCGCAGCCTCCTGCGAGAGGGTCTGAAGCGTCCCCTCCTGCGGGAGCCGGGCGCACTGCGCGGCGGCGGCGTTTTCGCGGTTCGACGCCTGCAGGGCGGCGAGCTTCGCGTCGTAGAGGCGCTTGCGCTTCTGCTGCGCCTCGGCGGCCTCCAGCGCCCGCAGCTGCGCCTCGCAGCGTTCCTTCTGCAGCTGCAGCTGCTGCAGCTGCGCGTGCAGCTCCAGATTTTTCTGATGCTCGCCCGCGAGCGTCTGCAGATTCTCCTCCACGGCGGCAAGCGCCCGCTCGGCGTCCGGGATGAGGCCGGTCTTGTTATGCTTGACGCGGTTCTGCCACGTCTGCAGCCGCTTGTCCGCGGCGGCGTAGCTGACGGTCTCGTCGCCCGTCGTGACAAGGGCGGACAGTCTTGATTCCAGACTCTCGTCCGGCGTCAGCCCGAGCCCCGCCTGCCGGACGAAGGCGCTGCGCTGGTACACGCTTTTCGGCACACCCAGCAGCCGTTCGCCGCAGTTGGCCCCGGTCAGACCCTCGACCGGCAGGCCGGAGTCGGTATAGACGGCGGAAAACACGCTCATCGGCGCGCGGGCGGCGGAGGTGCGCGTCAGGGTGATGCGGCGGCCGTCCTGCTCGAGCTCGACCGTGCCCTCCATCGCTTTGCCGTTCCAGGGCTGGTATTTGGTCTTGACGGGCAGCACGCCCGTTTTTTCCCGCTCGGAGGTATCGACGCCGTAGAACATGGCGAGCAGGAATTCCGCCCATGTGGACTTGCCCGCCTCGTTCGGCAGCTGCAGCAGGTTCAGCCCGTCCGTCAGCGTCAGCGTCTCGTGGTCGAGCCTGCCGAAGGTCGCGGTCATGCGCAGAAGCTTCATGCGTCCATCTCCCTTCCGTCCATGGCGGCCGTGCCGAGCCGCGCGGCGAGCGCGATGGTGCGGCGCGCGGCGTCGTCCGGCGCGGCGTCATACTGCGCCTTGAGCGCCTGCAGGAACAGGCCGCGCAGCGTATCGTCCGCCGCATCCTGCCACAGGTCCTTCCGCGGCCGCGTCTCGTCGCGCACAGCGACGGCGTAGAAGCGCGGGGCAAGCGCCGCTTGCAGCGCGGGCAAGTCGACCGGCGCGGCCTCGCCGGTGAGGATCACGCGGTAGATATCGTCCTGCGTCCGCTCCGGCAGGGCGGCTTTGACAGCGGCCAGCGCGTCATCGCCCGCGTCCACGCGGAGGATCTCGTATTTTCTCCCGGGCAGCGGCAAAAAGTCCAGCTGTACGCCCGCGTCGGTGATCCGGCCGAGATACGCGCCCTTCTGCCCCAGCTCGTCAAAGCCGCGGCCCATGGCGCAGCCCGGCCAGGCATACGCCGTCCCGCCGGCCGTCAAAAGGCCGCTCGCCTGGTGGATATGCCCGAGGGCGAGATAGGAAAGGCCGGACTGCGCGATCTGCGCGGGCAAGATCGGGTTATACGGAGACGACGGCTGCGTCGGGTTCCCGTGGACGACCATGAGGTTCGTCCGGCCGTCATCCTTTGCCGCAAAGCCCTCCAGCAGCGCCGGGCAAAACCGCGCGGGAAAGCCCGCGCCGTAGACGCGCAGATTCTTTTCCGGCAGCTCCACGGCCTCGATGGTATCGGTCCTGAAAATATGGACGTTTTCCGGCCAGCTTTCCGTCAGATAGGCCGAGCCCGGCAGCAGGCAGTCATGGTTACCGGGGCTGATGAAGACCGGCGCGTGGATCGACGCCAGCGCCCGCCGGAGCGCCAGCAGCGTCTGCTCCGACGCGCTGCTGCTGTCAAACAGATCGCCGGCCAGCAGCACGACGTCGCAGTCCTGCACGTTGGCGGCCTCGGCCAGGTCGGTCAGCAGCGCCCGCTGCTCCTGCCGCCGCGCGGCGGCCTGCTCCGGCGAGAGCGCGGAAAACGGCGCGTCCAGATGCAGATCGGCCGCATGCAGAAATTTAATCAAGGATCCTCACCCTTTCCGCGCCCGTGCAGCGCTTTGCCGCGGCGTCGTAGGTAAATACCGCGCCCGTGAGCATGCACGGGCCGGGCGCGACCTCATACCGGGAGGTCAGCTCGCCGCGGAAGTTGGCAATGGACTGCTCCGGCCTCACGCCGATGACGGAGCGGACCGGGCCCGTCATGCCAAGATCGGTCAGATAGCCCGTGCCGTTCGGCAGGATCTGCTCATCGGCGGTCTGTACATGCGTGTGCGTGCCCCACTGGGCGGCGATCTTTCCGTCCAGCTGATAGGCCAGGGCGAGCTTTTCGCTCGTTGCCTCGGCGTGGAAGTCCAGAAAGACCGGCACCTCCCCCAGCTCCTGCAGGATCTTGTCCGCGATGAGGAAGGGGTTATCCGGCCGGAAGTCCAGATTGCACCGGCCGAGCAGGTTCATCACGCCGACCGGCCCGATCTTCGTCTCAAATACGCCCCAGCCGCGGCCGGGCAGGCTCGGCCGCAGATTGCCGGGCCGCAGAATATACGGGCAGTCGTCAAGATACGTGCAGATCTCCCGGCGGTCGAAGGAGTGGTTGCCGAGGGTGATGACGTCCGCCCCGGCGTCCAGCATCCGGTCCGCCTGTCGGGGCGTCAGGCCGGTCCCGCTGGCGTTTTCGCCGTTGACCACGCAGAAGTCCGCGCGGTAGAGTTTTTTCAGGCTCCGCAGATGCTTTTCCAGACACTGCAGCCCGCCGTCGCCGACCACGTCGCCGACGGCCAGAACACGAAGCTCCATGGGAAGCCTCCTTTTACGATTTTTTTCAGTATAGCATTTTCAAAAAACTTTGGCAATGCTATACTAGACAGGAAACCCCCCGCAGCTTTTTTGCGTCTTATATAGACAGACAGAGAAAGGAGTTTTTTATGGAGGATTCGGCGATCATCGACCTTTACTGGGCGCGGGAGGAACGCGCGCTCAGCGAAACGGATACAAAATACGGCGGCTACTGCCGCTCCATTGCCCATAACATCCTGCGAAACCGCGAGGATACCGAGGAATGCGTCAGCGACACCTGGCTGCACGCGTGGAACGCCATGCCGCCGCAGCGGCCGTCGATCCTGTCGTCGTTTCTCGGCAGGATCACGCGCAACCTGTCGTTTGACCGCTGCCGCAGGCAGAATGCGGAAAAGCGCGGCGGCGGCGCGCTGCCGTTGGCGCTCGACGAGCTGTCGGAATGCGTCCCGGCCCCGGGCCGGGTCGAGCACACGCTGGAGGAGCGCGAGCTGGCGGAGGCCATCGACCGCTTTCTGCGGACGCTGCCGGAGCGCGAGTGCAGCATGTTCCTGCGGCGGTACTGGTATGTCGACTCCGTGCAGTCGATCGCCGCGCGGTACGCGATCAAGGAAAACACGGCAAAATCGATCCTCTTCCGCACGCGGGAGAAGCTGCGCCGGTATCTGGCCGGGGAGGGTATCATCGTATGAAAGAACAGACGGAAAAGATCTTCCGCGCCATCGGCGATGTCGGAGACGATCTGATCGAGCGCGCGGACCGGCCGGTCAGAAAACACGCGCAGGTATGGGTCAAATGGGCCGCGCTCGCGGCCTGCTGCGCGCTGGTGATCGGCGCGGCGGCGTTTATCGTGCCGATGTTCCACGCGGGCTCGACCGCACCGGAGACGGCCTCCCTCTCCGTGGACGCCGCGCCCGCGGAGACTGAGCTGGCCGCGCAGGAGATGGAAACGGCGGAAGCCGCGCCCGAAGAGGCCATGGAGGAACCCGCAGCCGCGGAGGCGCCGGAGGCCAGCGAAAAGAGCACCCAGGCACTTCCGGGCGCAGACTGCTTCGCGGTCGTGCCGGAGAGCGTCACACGCATGTCGGCGGACTTCCAGCTGACGTGCGAAGAAGACGCCCCGCTGGCGCTGCGCAGTGAATGCTGGCTGGAGACGCAGACAGACGGCGAATGGCAGCCGCTGGACGCGGCGCTGCTCAAGACGCAGGAACAGACGGACGAGGCTGCGCCGGAAACGGCGGTCTGCACGCTGCACTACGACTGGCAGACGCTCTACGGCGAACTGGATGCCGGTGAATACCGTCTGGCCCAGCCCGTGATCCTGCCCGACGGCTCAGACTATACACTGTACGCGGAGTTCACGGTCGAATAACGCCCTCCAAAAGGCTCCCCTGGGAGGGGAGCCTTTTCCGCTGCGGCGGGGCATAAAAATTTCCCCGCCGCGGGGTTTTTCCTGCGGCGGGGTGTTTCTTTACCCGATAAAGCCGACTGCGCTGCGGCAGACGAAGTAGAACAGGTGGTCCTCGCTGTTGCCGAGGATCACGACATCGCCGATCTCGCCGAGGACGCTCGCGTTGCCGACGACCAGCGGCCCGGCCGTGACGGACACGGTCCCGCGGCCGGCCAGGTCATCCGACGAACGGTCGCACGGCGTGGGCTTGGCGGGCGGCGTCGGCGCAGGGCCGCAGCCGGCGTGCGTCGCCTGATAGAAGAGCTTCGCAAGCTCGTTGTAGGCAGCCTCCGCGCTGGGGAAATCTGTCGTTTCCGCCACGCCGAAGGCGACGGCGGTCAGGCTGCACAGCCGGACCGAGTCCGCGTCAAAATACGGACCCTCCGCGCAGCAGGGCGCCTCCGTTCCGCCGGTACAGAGGGGATTGGGGTAATAGATCTGGCCGGAAACCTCTAAATTCTCACACGAATTCGGCGTGATCTTGACAAATTCCCCATCCAGCGGCCCCGTCAGGTTGTCGTATGGAGTCGTGACGCTTGCCGGGCAGTTCAAAGACGAGCCGAGCACAAAATCCCGCGTCACGAAGGCGAACTGCTTATAATCCGTCAGCGCGGCAAAGCGCGGGCGGCACAGCAGCTGCAGCGCCGCGACGAGCCCCGGCGCGCACGAACAGCCGCAGCCGCAGCTGATATCCACCTCCGTCGCCGGGGCGACCGGCCGCTCACCGGGCGGGAACGGCGGGAAGGGAGGCGGATACGGGGGATAGGGCGGATAGGGCGCGGGTCCGGGGCACGGAGGCGGGCACGGAGGCGGGCACGGAGGCGGGCAGGTCTGGCAGGCCTGGCTTTCCTGCGCGTCCTGCACGCCGCCGGTCGTCGTATAATTGCAGGGTTGATTCATAAAACCCCTCCTTCAACCTTAAAGAATTGTTTCTGTCTTCCCTACCATATGCCGCGGCGCTTCATTTGGTGCACGGTTGCAAAAACCATCCAGATGCGCTATGATGCTTTCTGTCACGGGCCGTCAGGAACCGACGTCCGTTATCTGAGAAAAGAGAGGCTTGCATCTATGCGTAAATTCCGTACCGCCGCCGCGCTGGTGCTCTGCGCGGTCTGCTTGCTGCAGACGGCCGCGCCCGTCCTTGCCGCGGAAGACTACCCGGCCCCCGATGTTTCCGGCAAGACCGTCGAGGAGCTGATCGACGCGTTCCGCGCCGAGCATGACCTGACCGAGGACAATTTTGAGCTCAGCTACTACAACACCGTCACCGGCGAGAGCTATGATTTCAATGAGACGAAGATGCTCTACGGCGCGAGCACGTACAAGCTGCCGCTGAACCTCTATTATTATGATATGCAGCTGGCCGGCGAGATCACCGGCGACACGATGATCACGAAGGGCTCGACGCTCGACGAGGCGCATTACCAGTCGCTCGTCTACTCCAACAACGAGCTGTCCTACTCCCTCTGGCGGCGCATCGGCGACTGGCCGGAATACAAGCAGGCTATGCGGAAATATTTCACCATGACGGATGAGGAGATCCCGCAGAATTACTACTACGACCATCTCTTCTGCACCCGGATGATGATGGACACGCTGAAGGTCGTGTGGGACGGGCAGGAGAACTACACTGAGCTCATCGACGATCTGAAGATCGCCTGCCCGGACGCGTATTTCAAGACGTACATCGATGTGGACGAGACGCCCATCGCCCACAAATACGGCAGCTACAACGGCGCAGAGAACGACGTCGGCATCATCTGGGCCGCGCAGCCGTTTTTGCTGGCGGTCTATACCTCCGGCCTGTCCTACGGCGTGGGCGGGAACGTGGATAACGCGTATGCCGACGGGCAGAGCGCGGGGTCGGTGATCTGCGGGCAGCTGGCAGTTCTGTTCAAGACCTATGTGGAAGAACAGGCGCGGCTGGCACAGGAGCAGGCGGAAAAGGAAGCGGAGGCCGCCCGCCTCGCCGAGGAAGAGGCAAAGGCCGAGGCGGAAGAACAGGCGCGGCTCGCCGAAGAGCAGAAGGCCGCGGAGGAAGCCGCCGCGGAAGCGGCCCGGCAGGCCGAGCTCCAGCGGCAGGCGGCGGAGCAGCAGCGGCTGGCCGAAGAGCAGAAGGCCGCGGAAGAAGCCGCTGCGGAACAGGCCCGGCAGGCCGCGCACCGGAAGCTCCTGCTGCGCATCGGCGGGGTCGGGATATTCTCCATCCTCGTCATCGCCCTGGCTGTCGTGCTGATCCGGAAGCTGCATAAAGCGGGAAAATGCTGAAAATGTGCCAGCAGACACATCTAGGGTTCCCCTGGAAGGGGCGCCTGAAACAAGCGGTGCAGGCCAGCAAAGCTGGTCTGCACCGTTTCTGGTTTGAGGGTTATTCTTCTTCTGCCGGGACGTGCGTGACGACGGGATGGCCGGCAGCGTCGAGCAGCGGGGTCAGGCCGCCGGCGTTGCCGGAGGCGACCCAGAGGTAGTTGACGCCGGTCGTTTTGTCGACCCAAATCTCACGGTTCGTGGTCCAGGTACTGCCCTCGTTCAGCACCTTGATAAAGCGCTCGTCCTGCTTCGCCATATTACTTCGTCTCCTTTACCGTCTCGGCAATGCCGGAGGCCAGGCCCGCGAAGCCCTGCAGCTCGGAAGGGATGATGATCTTGGTTGCCTTGCCGTCGGCGATCTTCTGCATGGCCTCGAGCGCCTTGAGCTTGATGACCTGATCGTTCGGGGCCTTTTCGTTCAGCAGCGCCAGAGAATCGGCCATGGCCTTCTGCACGGCCATGATGGCCTGCGCTTCGCCATCAGCCTTGAGAATTGCCGCCTGCTTTTCGGCTTCTGCCTTGAGGATCGCGGCCTGCTTTTCCGCGTCTGCCTTCAAAATCGCGGCTTCCTTTTCGCCCTCGGCGACGAGGATCTGGCTGCGCTTCGTGCCCTCGGCCTGCAGGATGGCCTGGCGGCGGTCACGCTCGGCCTTCATCTGCTTTTCCATGGAGTTCTGGATGTCCTGCGGGGGCAGGATGTTTTTGAGCTCCACGCGGTTGACCTTGATGCCCCAGGGGTCGGTGGCCTCGTCGAGGATGGCGCGCATCTTGGTGTTGATGACGTCGCGGGAGGTAAGGGTCTGGTCGAGCTCGAGATCGCCGATGATGTTGCGGAGCGTTGTGGCCGTGAGCGTCTCCATGGCCATCATGGGCCGCTCGACGCCGTAGGTGTAGAGCTTGGGATCGGTGATCTGGTAGTAGACGACGGTATCGATCTGCATGGTGACGTTATCCTTGGTGATGACGGGCTGCGGCGGATAGTCGAGCACCTGCTCCTTGAGGCTGACCTTTTTGGCCACGCGCTCAATGAACGGGACCTTGACGTGGATGCCGACCTGCCAGACCTTCGAGAACGCGCCGAGACGCTCGATGACGTACGCGCGGGACTGCTGGACGATGTGGATGTTGCTGACGATGATGAGCAGCACGATGACTGCAAGGGCAGCAATCGCGATCAATCCGATGGGCATAATGGTTCCTCCTTCAGTTTTTCAGGTTTCTGTTCTTCTGTTTGTGGTTTATGCTTTCTCACAGGGCATTTCTGCCGGTTTTACGTAGAGCTTCGCGCCCTCGACGCGCTCGATGGTCACGTGGCGGCCTTTTTCGATGCGTTCGCCGGTCGCACATTTGGCCGTCCAGAGGACGCCGCTGACGCGGACCGCACCGGTATCGGCGCAGGCGTCGATGGTCTCGGTCACAATCGCGGTCTGACCGGCCAGGCGGTCGGCGTTCATGCGCTCGGGCTTTTTCGTCCATTTCTTCCGGGCGATCGGGCAGACGAACGCCAGAAGCGCTGCCGACACTGCCAGAAAGACCGCCAGCTGCACGGCCAGCCCCGCGCCCAAAATCGCCGCGGCGAGCGCGCAGACCGCGCCGCCGATGAACCAGACCGAGACCAGCGCGACCGTCGCCGCCTCCGCGGCGATGAAGACCACGATGGCGATCAGCCATCCGATCACTTCATAAGACATGCTCCACTCCCCCTTTCCTGTCTGGATCCAGTATAACGGATTCCTTCCGGCTTGTCACTGCAAATAAATATAAAGTTTTTCCTCATATTTTACAAAAACGTAACAGATACCGTTTGCTATTTGCACGCGGATTCCTTATACTTAGAGCAATACCGATATTACTATAGATTTTGGAGATCGAACATGGAAACTATGACTTTCTGCGTACCGTGTCTGTTCGGGCTGGAGGGGCTGGTCGGCGACGAGCTGCGGCGGCTGGAGCTTTCAAACGTCCGGGTCGAGGACCGGCGCGTTTTTTTTGAGGGCGATTTCGCCGCCATGGCGAAGGCGAACCTCTGCTGCCGCATGGGCGAGCGCGTGATGATCCTGCTGTCGGAGTTCGACGCGCACAGCTTTGAGGACCTGTTTCAGGGCGTCAAGGCCACGCCGCTCGAGCGGTTCATCCCGAAGGACGGGGCCTTCCCCGTCAAGGGCTACAGCTTAAACAGCCAGCTGCACTCCGTGCCGGACTGCCAGGCCATCGTCAAAAAGGCCGCCGTGACCCGGCTGGGCGAGAAATACGGCCTCGGCTGGATGCCGGAGACCGGCGAAACGTACCAGCTGCGCTTTTCCATCATGAAGGATCATGTGGAGCTGTTTCTCGATACCTCCGGCGTGAGCCTGCACAAGCGCGGCTACCGCCGCGAGGCCAATCTCGCGCCGCTGCACGAGACGATGGCGGCCGCCATGGTGAATCTGGCCCGGTACCGCGGGCGGGATTTCTTCTGGGATCCGTTCTGCGGCTCGGGGACCATCTGCATCGAGGCGGCGATGATCGCGCTGAACCGCGCGCCGGGGCTGAACCGGTCGTTCATGGCCCAGAAATGGTCCTGCGTGCCCGAGACCGTCTGGCAGCAGGCTAGGACCGAGGCGCTCGACCGCGAATACCGCGGGGAATACCACATCCTCGGCTCCGACATTGACCCGGCTTCCCTCGAGATCGCGCAGCAGAACGCGCGCAAGGCGGGCGTCGGCAAGCTCATCGAGTTCCGCGAGGCGGACGCTACGAAGATGAGCCTGCCCACGGACAAGGGCCTTCTCGTCTGCAACCCGCCCTATGGCGAGCGGATGCTCGAGCAGCGCAGCGCGCAGCGGCTGTACGGCGCGTTCGGCAGGCATCTCAAATATGCCGACGGCTGGAAAAAATACATCATCTCCTCCGAACCGGAGTTCGAGCATTACTTCGGCAGGCAGGCCGCCAAGAAGCGCAAGCTCTACAACGGCCGGCTGCAGTGCAACGTGTACATGTACTACTGATCGTCCGGATACTGATAAGACGAAAGAGAAAGGGGAATGTTCCGCGCTATGAAGCACGTTTTTATTGTGAATCCCGCCGCAGGAAAATCTGACCGCACCGAAAGCTACCGCAAGCTGATCGACACCGCGTTTGTGCCCCGCGGCCTGCAGTATGAGCTGCTCGTCTCCCAGGCACCCGGCGACTGCCGGAAGCTCGCGCAGCAGGCTGCCGCCTCCGGCGAGGAGGTCCGCCTCTACGCCTGCGGCGGCGACGGCACGCTCAACGAGGTCGTCAACGGCGTGATCGGCTGTCCGAACGCGGCGGTGACGCATTACCCGGGCGGCTCCGGCAACGACGCGATCAAGATCTTTGACGATCCGGCCGCCTTCACCTCCATCGAGCGGCTGCTGAGCGCCGAGGAAGCGCCGTTCGATCTCATCCGCTGCAACGATTCGTATGCGCTGAACGTGCTCTCCATCGGCTTTGACGCGCGGGTCGGCACCGACATCGCCCGCTTCAAGCGTCTGCCGCTCGTGACCGGCAAGGGCGCGTACGTGCTCTCGATCCTTTCCAATATGGTGCACGGGCTGTCGGCGGACTATACCGTCACGCTGGATTCCGGCGAGGTGCTCTCCGGACAGAAGACCATGATCTGCATCTGCAACGGCCGGTGGTACGGCGGCGGCTTCAACCCCGTGCCGGAGGCGGAGCCGGACGACGGCCTTCTCGACGTGCTGGTGGTCGAAAAGGTCAGCCTGCTGCAGGTCGCCTCTGTGATCGGCCATTACCAGAAGGGCCGCTACGCCGAATACCCGGAGCTGATCCGCCACGCCCGGTGCCGGTCGCTGCGCATCGAGTGCGCGGAGCGGTCGGTCGTCAATGTCGACGGCGAGGCCGTCTACACGACGGACGCGAAAATCGAGGTCGTGCCGCACGCGATCCGCTTCTTCTACCCGAAGGGGCTGAGCTATCACGCGAAAAATTCACAGTCTGGTCACAAATTTGCCGAAATTACCCCTTGACTTTTTCCCGCGTCCGGCTATTATATAGGTGTTAGCAGTCAGAAGCATTGAGTGCTAAAAATCGTAAAACGCGCTGCTTCGTGCAGCGACTGGATACTGGAGGTAATTGTTATGAAGCTGACCCCGTTGGCAGACAATGTTCTGCTCAAGCACATGGAAGCTGAGGAAAAGACCGCATCCGGCATCATCCTCTCCACCGCCACCAAGGAAAAATCCGTGATTGCAGAAGTGATCGCCGCAGGCCCGGGCACCGACGACGTCAAGGTCACCGTCAAGAAGGGCGACAAGGTCGTGACCGGCAAATACGCAGGCCAGGAGCTCAAGCTCGACGGCGAAGATTACGTCATCGTCAAGATGGCCGACATTCTGGCAGTAGTAGAATAATTCGTGATTGATTGAAAGGAAGCAATTCTTATGGCAAAGCAGATTGTTTATGGCGAAGAGGCCCGCAAGGCCCTGCTGTCCGGCATCGACCAGCTCGCCAATACCGTAAAGGTCACCTTGGGCCCGAAGGGCCGCAACGTTGTTCTGGGCAAGAAGTTCGGCTCTCCGCTGATCACCAATGACGGCGTGACGATCGCCAAGGACGTCGAGCTCGAGGATGCGTTCGAGAACATGGGCGCGCAGCTCGTCCGCGAAGTCGCTACCAAGACCAATGACATCGCCGGCGACGGCACCACCACCGCTACCCTGCTGGCGCAGGCCATCGTCCACGAGGGTCTGAAGAACGTCTCTGCAGGCGCGAACCCCATGGTCATGCGCAAGGGCATGGAAAAGGCCGTTGAGACCGCCATCGAGACCATCAAGGCCAACTCCGAGACCATCAAGGGCTCCGACGACATCGCAAGAGTCGGCGCCGTCTCCTCCGGCGACGAGTCCGTCGGCAAGCTGATCGCGGAAGCCATGGATAAGGTCGGCGCGTCCGGCGTCATCACCATCGAAGAGTCCAAGACCGCTGAGACCGGCCTGGAAGTCGTCGAAGGCATGCAGTTCGACCGCGGCTACATCTCCCCCTACATGGTCACCGATACCGATAAGATGGAAGCGGTCATCGACGACGCCTACATCCTGATCACCGACAAGAAGATTTCCAATATCCAAGAGCTGCTTCCTCTGCTCGAGCAGATCGTGCAGGCCGGCAAGAAGCTGGTCATCATCGCCGAGGATGTCGAGGCGGAAGCGCTTTCCACCCTTATCGTCAATAAGATCCGCGGCACCTTTAGCTGCGTAGCCGTCAAGGCCCCCGGCTTCGGCGACAGACGCAAGGAGATGCTGCAGGATATCGCCATTCTCACCGGCGGTCAGGTCGTGTCCTCCGAGCTGGGCATCGAGCTGAAGGACGCCACTGTCGATATGCTCGGCAGAGCCAGACAGTTCAAGGCCACCAAGGAAAACTCCATCATCGTCGACGGCGCGGGCGACGCCGCGGAAATCAAGTCCAGAATCGCGCAGATCAAGGCCGCCATCGAGGTCACGACCAGCGACTTTGACCGCGAGAAGCTTCAGGAGCGTCTGGCGAAGCTGTCGGGCGGCGTAGCCGTCATCAAGGTCGGCGCCGCGACCGAGACCGAGATGAAGGAGAAGAAGCTCCGCATCGAGGACGCGCTCAATTCCACGCGCGCTGCGGTGGAGGAGGGCATCGTCGCCGGCGGCGGCACCGCGCTGGCCGACGTCATTCCCGACGTCGCCAAACTGCTCGAGCTGACCGAGGGCGATGAGAAGACCGGCGTGCAGATCGTTGTCCGCGCGCTGGAGGAGCCGGTCCGCCAGATCGCCGAGAACGCCGGCTTCGAGGGCAGCGTCGTCATCGAGAAGGTGAAGGACGCCAAGAAGGGCGTCGGCTTCGACGCTTACGACGAGACCTATGGCGATATGATTAAGAAGGGCATCGTCGACCCGACGAAGGTCACCCGTTCCGCTCTGCAGAACGCTTCCTCCGTAGCTTCCACCGTTCTGACCACCGAGTCCCTCGTGGCAGACATCAAGGAGCCGGCTGCACCCGCAGCTCCGGCAGCACCGGACATGGGCGGCATGTACTAATGAAGAGCGCTTAAACCGCATGAAAACGTCATAAAACGTTGATCCCCCGCACAGGAAATTCCCTGTGCGGGGGATTTTTGTAGGAAAACACAAGTTTGTGCGATGAAATATGGGATTCCGCCGATTGACAATGCGGTGCGGTTTTGATACTATTATAATAGATAAATATTTAACAATACCGAGGCGGGTACGATTTCGGTACGTTCAAAAAAGCCTTGGTACGGCGGCTTTTTAAGCCGAAAAAAGGAAAGGTGATCGCATGAAAAAGTATGTAAGCTTGGTGTTGT
>ERZ825384.2077-NODE-2077-length-21514-cov-30.238688_pt1 | contig 21514 bp, 20 predicted proteins | sample MGYA00519931_ERZ825384 | MGnify/ENA primary metagenome ERZ825384 (study PRJEB31778, sample SAMEA3449200) | human gut metagenome | biome: human gut; feature: human-associated habitat; material: faeces | place: United Kingdom | collected 2010/2012 ...
GGATGGGCTGGATGGGCATCCTGTCCGCGTTCTTCATCCTGTTCTTCTACTGCGCTCTGGGCGGCTACTGCATTAAGTATGTGGTGCTCAATGTAGGCGACCTGTTCGGCGCGGGCTTTGGCGCCAGTGCCATCGCCGCCGCGTCGGCGGACGCGGCCAGCGCCTCTCTGGGCGACGCGGTGTTCGGCGCTTTCATGTCCAGCACCACCGAGGCCATTATCTATGGCTTGATTTTCGTGGTGCTGACTATGCTTATCGTTCTCGGCGGCGTCGGCGGCGGCATCGAGAAGGTCTGCTCCGTGGGTATGCCTGCCCTGTTCGTGGCTCTGCTGATCTGCATCATCCGCGCCTGCACGCTGGACGGTGTGGACACCACCGTGCAGGTGCTCCAGGCGGACGGCTCCCTGGTGGAGCACGTGATCCACGGCAGCGCCCTGGATGGCCTGAAGTACATGTTTGCCCCCGGCTGGGCTACTGAAAATGGATACTATGTTCCCGCCTCCGCCGTCATCGATGGCGTGAAAATGTCCGCGGTGGAGATCAACGGCGTCATGCAGCGCATCGTGACCTTCAAGCAGGAGACACCCGACGTCCTGACCGTGCTGGCTACCGCCGGCGGCCAGATGTTCTTCTCCCTGTCCCTGGGTATGGGCGCTATGATCACCTACGGCTCCTATCTGCAGAAGAAGGAGAACATCCAGAAGAACGCGCTGCTGATCGTGGTCATGGATACGATGGTGGCTCTGATGGCCGGCCTGTGCGTGCTGCCCGGTCGCTTCGCTCTGGATCCCTCCGGCGCAGTGGGTGGCCCGTCCCTGCTGTTCGTCACCATGCAGAACGTGTTTAGCCGCATGGGTGGCCTCGGCCCCATCTTCGGCATCCTGTTCTATCTGCTGGTGGTCTTTGCCGCTATCTCCTCCTCTATCTCCCTGCTGGAGGTCATCGTGGCTCACTTTGTGGATAAGGCCCGCGACGAGGGCAAGGGCGACAAGCGCAAGAGCTATACCCTCATCGCCGCCGCCTGTGTGGGCCTGGGCTGCATCCTGGTCTGCGCTGACCGTCTGGGTGCCAGCAGCTTCTCGCCTGCGGAATTGCTGAACATTGCAAATCCCAAGACCTGGGCTGCCGACTGGCTGGACTTCTGGGATGCGCTGTCCGAGGGCGTTATGATGCCGCTGGGCGCGCTGCTGATGTCTCTGATGATCGGCTGGGAGATCGGCCCCGAGTTCGTCAAGGAAGAGGCGGAGCAGTCCGGTCATGCCATGGGCAGCTACGGCTTCTTCAAGGTCTGCGTCAAGTTCATCACCCCGCTGTGCATGATCCTCATCCTGTACGGCCAGATCAAGGAGTTCTTCTTCTAAGTAAATGCAGAACGCCGGAGTATTGCTCCGGCGTTCTTTCTGCCATAAAAAGGCCGGGCGCTGAAAGCGCCCGGCCTTTTGTTTACTTAAGCGTAATGCTGTTTTGCAGCACGGCAACGCTGTACAGCAGCAGTACATCCGCCCCCTCCGGGAATTCCGTCACCCGTGCCAGCGCGTCTGTGGCCATATACCGGATATCGACCACATAGACGGTGCGGTAGCCGCCCGCCAGCAGCGGCACAAGGCTGCTGCCGAAGGAATCCCGGAACACGATCAGCGTCCGGTCATTGTTAGCCGCCGGGTTTTCGATCCGCAGCAGCGCCTTCGGCCCACCCAGAAACAGGTCGTAGGGCGCCTTCTCCGCTGCCGTCAGATCATACACGCCGCCGGTGCTGTCCGTCTCATAGTCGTACACCGTGCAGCCATCCAGCAGGGGAGAGGTGATATAGGACAGGACGTCCGCCGTCAGCGGCTCCGCCGTCTTGCCCCAGTAGCTGCCGTGAAATTCGCCCGCCAGCGCGCATAGCGTCTCCTCTGTCGTGTCCGGCACAGGCGCGCCCATGGCCTCCAGTATGGTCTGCGCCACGGCGGAAAGACGCTCCTGCTGCCAGTGGGGATCGGTACGGTAATAGTCCTCCAGCGCCAGCAGCGGCGCGATGTCGATGATCTCCACCGGCAGCCGCTGCGCCAGATAGTCCGCCGTCTCCTGGGCCCCGGCGGGCGTGTAGCCCTCCGGCGTCTCCATAAAAGCGGCCTTATCTGGGATCACGCTCATATATACGTGTTCCGACCCGGGGAAATATGCCTCCAACAGGTGAGAAAACCGTTTTACGGCGAAGTCCAGTGATTTCTCGCTCCACGGTGCGTCGGTGGCGGCGGCATAGCCACGGTACACATATACCTCCGGCAGCGTATCCTCCTGCACCCGCCGGGTGGGAATGGCGGCAGCAGCTATGACCATAGCCGCTGCCGCCAGCAGAAATACGCCTCGCTCTATCCAGCGCTTCACAGGATGGCCTCGTCGTAGACGGGCTGCACGCCGAAGATGCCGTTCAGGTGGGACATAAAGGTGTTCACAAGATCCTCGGCACCGAACACGGACACCACATACTCGCCCACCACGGCCACGGCAACCTTATCGGGGAAGCCGCACATCCACTGCCGCTGCTGGATGTTGTCCCGCAGGGCGGTGGCCAGCGCATCGGCATCATCGGTGCAGTGGTACGCCGCGGCGGTAAAGGTGTTCTGGTTCATCATATGGACCAGCGACGCGGCCTGATCCACCTTGGCCGTCTCCGGCAGGCCGAGGGCGCTGTCCACAGCGGCGCGGTCGGTCAGGTCATAGACGCCGGGGGCGTCCTCCTTGCTGTTCGCCTCGGAGTAGTCGCCGCCGGAGGCGGGGAACTTCTCGTCGTCGGTGTAGGTGCTCCACACCTTCTCCAGCAGGTCAAGGGCGCTGGCAGGGGTGGTGGGCTGATCGCCCTTGCTGTCGTTCTTCGTGCCGCAGGCGGCGAGACTCAGGGTCAGCACGGCGGCGAGCACAAGGGAAATGATTTTTTTCATCGTGTAGTTTCCTCCTGAAATAGGTTTCTGTCCATTGAGACGGAGCGCGGTGCGATTTGGTTCCATGAAAATTCTGCCGCTTTTACAGCCAGCTCTGGTCAAAGCCGTAGGGCAGCAGCTCCTTCAGCGCGAAGCGCTTGCTTTCGCCCTTTCCGTTCAGGCAGATCACCGTCAGGTCGGGTGCGAACTCCATCATCACCTGCCGGCAGGTGCCGCAGGGCACGCAGTAATCCTCGCTGCGCCCGGCGATCACGATGGTGTCGAAGTCCCTGTGTCCCTCACTGACCGCCTTGACCATGGCCGTCCGTTCGGCGCATATCGTGGCGCCGTAGGCGGCGTTCTCCACGTTGCAGCCGGTGAATACTGTCCCGTCCTTGCACAGCAGCGCCGCGCCCACCGGGAAGTGGGAATAGGGTACATAGGAACGCTCCAGCATGGCCACCGCCATATCACAAAGCTGTTTTTCCGTCATGGTGCATCCTCCTTTGATCTTTTCCGGTTTCTTCCTCGTTTATACCTCAGCTCAGCTCCGCCTTACCGGTGTAGAGCTGATAATACTTGCCCTTCTGCGCCAGCAGCTCCTGATGGTCGCCGCGCTCAATGATGCGTCCGTGCTCCAGCACCAGAATGGCCTGGCTGTTCCGCACGGTGGACAGCCGGTGTGCGATAACGAACACCGTCCGTCCCTCCATCAGCGAGTCCATGCCCTGTTCGATCAGGTTTTCCGTCCGCGTGTCGATGGAGCTGGTGGCCTCGTCCAGGATCAGTACCGGCGGGTCGGACACCGCCGCCCGGGCGATGGCCAGCAGCTGGCGCTCGCCCTGGCTCAGGCTGCCGCCGTCCCCGGTGATGACCGTGTCATACCCCTGGGGCAGGTGGCGGATAAAGCTGTCGGCGTTGGCCAGCTTCGCCGCGGCCCGTACCTCCTCGTCCGTGGCGTCCAGCCGTCCGTAGCGGATGTTGTCCGCGATGGTGCCGGTGAACAGATGGGTGTCCTGCAATACCATGCCCAGCGAGCGGCGCAGGGAGTCCTTCTGGATGTCCCTCACGTCGATGCCGTCATAGGTGATGGTGCCCTCCTGCACATCGTAGAACCGGTTGATGAGGTTGGTGATGGTGGTTTTGCCCGCGCCGGTGGAGCCCACAAAGGCGATCTTCTGCCCCGGCTTGGCAAACAGGGACACGTCGTTCAGCACCGTTTTCTCCCCGTCATAGGAGAAGGTCACATGGTCGAAGCGCACGTCGCCCTTCAGTTCCACCAGCGTGCCATCGGGCTTTTTCCACGCCCAGCAGCCGGTGCGGCGGTCTGTCTCGGTCAGCGTATCGCCGTGCTTTTCCACCCGGACGATGACGGTCTTGCCCTCATCCACCTCCGGCTCGGCCTCCATGACGGCGAAGATGCGCTCTGCGCCGGCCACGGCCGCCAGCAGCACGTTCACCTGCTGGCTGATCTGCGAGATGGGCTGGCTCACCTGCTTCACATACAGCAGATACGCGCCCAGGGAGCCCACGTCGAACATCCCGCCGATGGCCAGCAGCCCGCCCACGCAGCAGGTGACGGCGTAGTCGATGCGTGACAGGTTGGCCATGGCCGGCATCATGGCGCCGGAGTAGGTCTGGGCCGCCGTGGCGGCGTCCCGATAGCTGTCGTTCAGCCCGGAGAACTGTGCGATGGCCTTGCTCTCGTGGTTGAACACCTTGATGACCTTCTGGCCCTCCACCATCTCCTCGATATAGCCGTTCATAGCGCCCAGCGCCTGCTGCTGTGCCTGAAAGCTCACGCGGCTTCTGCCGCCAACGCCCTTGACCACCAGCAGCATCAGCACCAGAAAAGCAAAGGTGATCAGCGTCAGCACCCAGTTCATATACAGCATCATAACAACAATGCCGATAAACGTCAAGGCGCAGGACACCACACTGGCGAAGCTGGAGTTGATCATCTCCGACACGGTGTCCATGTCGTTGGTAAAGCGGCTCATCAGGTCGCCGGACTGGTGGGTGTCGAAGTACCGCAGGGGCAGGTCCTGCAATTTGTCGAACAGATCCTGCCGCATCTGGGCCACCGTCCGCTGGGAGATATGCACCATGATGCGGGCGTAGGCATAGGAGCACAGGCCCGACAGCAGGAACAGTCCCAGCAGCAGCGCCAGCATTTTCAGCAGGCCGGCGAAGTCGCCTACCAGAATATAGTCGTTGATAATAGGCTTGAGCAGATAGCTGCTCATCACCGAGCCCACGGAGCTGATCACCAGGCAGATGAACACCACCACCAACGCCGCCTTGTAGCGCCCGATATAGCGCAGCAGCTTGCTCACCGTGCCTCTGAAGTCCTTGGGACGCTGGAAGCCGTGTCCCTGGGGCCCGTGGCCGCGCGGTCCGCCGCGTTTTTGTTCAGCCATCGATGCTCACCCCTTCCTGCTGGGAGCGATAGACCTCCCGATAAATGTCGCTCTGCGCCATCAGCTCCTCATGGGTGCCTATGGCGGAGATGTGCCCATCGTCCATCACCAGTATCAGGTCGGCGTCCATAACGGATGTGATCCGCTGGGCGATGATGAGCTTTGTGGTGCCGGGCAGCGCCGTTTTCAGCGCGCCTCGGATCTTCGCGTCCGTGGCGGTGTCCACCGCGCTGGTGGAGTCGTCCAGGATCAGTATCTTCGGCTTGCGCAGCACCGCTCGGGCGATGCACAGCCGCTGCTTCTGTCCGCCGGAGACGTTGGTGCCGCCCTGTTCGATATAGGTGTCGTATCCGTCCGGCATTTTCTCAATAAACTCGTCGGCGCAGGCCAGACGGCAGGCCGCCTCGATCTCCTGATCGCTGGCGTTCTCGTCGCCCCAGCGCAGGTTCTCCCGGATGGTGCCGGAGAACAGCGTGTTCTTCTGCAGCACCATGGCGCAGCCGCTGCGCAGCGCCTCCATGGTGTAGTTCTTCACATTGTGGCCGCCCACATACACCGCGCCGCCGTTCACGTCGTACAGCCGGGGGATCATGCTCACCAGCGTGGTCTTGGCGCTGCCGGTGCCGCCTAAAATGCCCACCGTGGCCCCGCTGGGTACGGTAAAGCTCACGTCCTCCAGATTCCAGGCCTCCGCCGTGTCGTGGTACTTGAAATACACATGGTCGAAGCGGATGGAGCCGTCCTCCACCTTCAGCGCCGGGTCGGCCTGCTCGTCGGTGATGCGGGGTTTCTCCTCCAGCACCTCGGCGATGCGCTTGCCGCAGGCGATGGCCCGGGTCAGCATCATCAGTACCACGGATACCATCATCAGCGACATCAGTATCTCACTCACATAGGTAAAGAACGCGATCAGATCGCCGGAGAGCAGCGTGCCCTCCCACACGTAGTGGCCGCCGATCCACATGACCGCCGTGATGGTACCGCCCATCAGGATCATCATCACCGGCATGAACAGCACCACAAAGCCGAAGGCGCGCTCGGCCATGCTTCGCAGCTTCTCACTGCGCTGGGTGAACTTCTCCTTTTCCTGCGCCTCACGCACAAAGGATTTCACCACGCGTATGGCGTTCAGGTCCTCCTGCACCACCAGGTTCAGCTGGTCCGTGGCCCCCTGCAAAGAGGTGAAGAACGGACCTACCCGCTTGATGACGATGACCACCGCGATGACCAGCAGGGGAATGACCACCAGGAACACCTGGCTCAGCCTTGTGCTGATGATCAGGGCCATCACCAGTGCCGTCACCAGCATGGTAGGGGCGCGGACCAGCATACGCATCCCCATAAATGTGGTCATCTGTACCGAGGCCACGTCGTTGGTCAGCCGCGTCACCAGACTGGCGGTGGAGAAGCGCTCGATGTTGGCGAAGGAGAAGCGCTGTACCTGCTCGTACTCCGCCTTCCGCAGCGCCGCGCCGAAGCCCATGGACGCCTTGGCGGCCAAAGCCGCCGCGCCCACGCCGCAGCCCAGCGCCAGCAGCGCCATAATGACCATTTTCAGCCCCGCCATCAGGATATAGCCTCTGTCTCCGTTGGCGATGCCGATATCCACGATGTCGCTCATCACCTGGGGCAGCGTCAGCTCCAGCACCGCCTCTCCGGCGGAGCAGGCGATGGCAAACAGCATCAGCAGGCGGTAGCCCTTGGTATAGGGCGCCAATTTTTTTATCATGCTTCCTCCTCCTCGTCGGTCAGGTTCCGTCCCGCCCGCAGCAGAAACGCGGTGAACTGCGCCTTTTCCTCCTGCGTGAAGCCGCGCTCCAGCCGTTCGTTCACCTGGTGCAGCACGGTCTGGAAATCATCATGGAACCGCTGGCCCTCCTCTGTCAGTGCCAGAATGCGGCACCGTCCGTCCGTGGCGCTGACGGTGCGGTATACCAGCCCCTTCTCCTCCAGCCGGTCCACGATGCCGTTCACCGTGCTGGGCTTGATCATCAGATGGCGCTCCAGCGTCTTCTGGTTCACGCTGCCCTCCGCGTCGTGCAGGAACATCAGCGTCCGGCACTGCATGGGCGATACGTCGTAGCGCTTCAGCATCCGCCCCATCAGCTTATGCACCTGGTGATCGCAGTAGCCGAACAGCGCGCCGAAGTGCGCCGGGTGCTCGTCAAAGCAGAATTTCATGGCGGTCCTCCTTCTTTGCTTTTGAATTTTTAGCATACAAACTATTAGTGTGCTAAATGGTAGCACCAATATTTTTTGTTGTCAATAGGGAAGAGGGGCGGCTCTGTAAACGATCTGTGAACGGCGGGCGCGCTTTGTGAATGATTTGTTAATTCTTTATCAAGCCTGTTGACTTCCGCCCCGGATACGTGTATGATACGCTCATCCGAAAGGATACCCACCCATTGTATTTCTCTCTCCTTTTACCGAAAAAAAGGCGGCGCTTCAGCGCCGTCTTTTTTCGTGTCTGTCGTTTCCGGCGCGGCTGAACTGCGTCTGCGCCGCGCCGCCTGCCCTTCGGCCTCGTTTATATCCAATGGCTATGAGGGCATGATGAAAGCAAACGCAAAAAACAGTTGCCATCGCGGAAGAATTGTAGTAGAATATATCTCACGAACTTGTCCTCCGCCGTGAGCTGCGGGGCCGGTCTCGCGCAATGGATACCCACGAATCATGTCAGGCGGGGAACCGAGCAGCATTAAGAGGGATCATCCATGTGCCGCGAGGGTGCCGGCCCTGTGGCTCACGGCGGAGGACTCGTTTATTTTGTTTGTCGGCAGGGAGGTGTGCCCATGTACCAGGCGCTGTACCGCAAATACCGGCCCAAGACCTTTTCCGAGGTGGTGGGCCAGCAGCACATCACCGATACGCTCCAGCGCCAGGTGGCCGACGGTCAGGTGGGCCACGCCTACCTGTTCACCGGCACCCGCGGCACCGGCAAGACCACCTGCGCCCGTATTCTGGCCAAGGCCGTCAACTGTCAGCACCCCATTGACGGCGCGCCCTGCAACCAGTGCGCCGCCTGCCGCGGCATTGACGACGGCTCACTGCTGGATGTGACGGAGCTGGACGCCGCCTCCAACGGCAGCGTCAACGATGCCCGCAGTCTGCGGGAGGAGGCCGTCTACCCGCCGGCGGTGCTGCAAAAGCGCGTCTACATCATCGACGAGGTGCATATGCTCTCCCGCGACGCCTTCAACGCCCTGCTGAAGATCATGGAGGAGCCGCCCGCCCACCTGCTGTTTATTCTGGCCACCACCGAGATCCAGAAGGTCCCGGCCACCATACTCTCCCGCTGCCAGCGGTTCAACTTCAAGCGCATCCTGCCCCACGATATGGAGCAGCAGCTGCTGAAGGTGGCGAAGGCCGAAGCCATCGACCTGACCCCGGACGGGGCGGACCTGCTGGCCCGCATGGCTAACGGCGCCCTGCGCGACGCGCTCAGCCTGCTGGACCAGTGCCGTGCCGCCGGCGCGGTCGTGGATGGCCGCAGCGTGCTGGACACGCTGGGACTGGCCGGCAGTACCCAGACGGTGCAGCTCATGCGCCTGCTCCTGGCGCGTCAGGGGGGCGACGCTTTGGCACTGCTGGACCAGCTGTACCGGGGCGGCAAGGATGTGGGTGCGCTGCTGGGCGAGCTCAGCGACCTGTGCCGGGATATGACCGTTCTGGCCGCCGCGCCGGAGGGCGGCGCCGCCCTGCTGGGCGGCCTGTATGACCGCAAGACCCTCTCTGAACTGACGGCGGAGGTCCCCATGCGCCGCCTGCTCTATATGACCGATACCATCCAGCGCACCGCCGCGGCCCTGCCCCGGAGCATCCGCCAGCGAACGGATGCCGAGCTGTGCCTGCTGCGTCTGTGCGACGAGAGCCTTTCCAACGACACGGAGGCTCTGGCGGACCGCGTCTCCGCCCTGGAGGACGCCTTGAAGAAGGGCGTCGTCCCGGCGGAAAGACCCGCCGCCCGTCCGGCGGCTGCGCCGACTCCGCCGCCCCGCCGCGAAGCGCCCCCGATCCCGCAGGAGACATCTCCCGCACCGGAACCCGCACCGGTCCCCACGACCCCTGCACCTCCGGCCCCTGCGCCAGAGCGTACCTCGGCGGCGCCCGCCGCCGGCGGTGACAGCCAGGTCTGGGCCGCGCTTATCGAGCACTACAAGGGGCCCCTGACCATCCCCGACCGGGTATGGCTGAACCAGGCGACAGGTACGCTGGAGGGGGATGTGCTCACCGTTTCCTGTGCCAACGATCTGGTGAAGCAGCAGCTCAGCCGCAAGGCCATCGAGGACGTGCTCTGCGGTGTCACCAGCCGCCATGTGGGCCGTCCCGTCCGGGTGCAGTTCACCGTAGGCGGCGGCCCCGCCGCGCCCGTGCGGCGCGCCCCGGTCCGCCCCGCGCCCCGGCCAGAACCCACCCCACCGGCGGACGACTATGAGCGCCCGCCCCTGCCGGAGGAGGCGCCGCCCGCCCCGCCGGACCTGCCGCCCTGGGAGGTGCCGGCTCCCCACAGGGACAAGCTGGACGAGTTGGTGGAAAACGCCAAACAGCTGGACAATTTTCGCATCAAATAAGCCGACAGGTCATGCTGAGCGCACCGGTGTCTCACATGGAACACACCAATGTTACACAAAGAGCGCATCGGTATTACACATGGGTAAACCGATGCTGCACATAAGATGTCCGATAGTTTACACTGGCAAAATGAACAGATCGATATAAAGGAGAAACGAATATGGCAAAGGGATACAGCGCCCGCAGGGGCTTTACCGGCGGTGCCGGGATGATGCAGCAGCAGGCGCAGATGCAGCAAAAACTGCTGAAAATGCAGCAGGATATGGCAAAAGCGCAGGAAGAAGTTGAAAAAACGGAGTTCACCGCCTCTGTGGGCGGCGGCGCGGTAACGGCAGTGGTCACCGGCAAAAAGGAGCTGACCAAGCTGACCATCAAGCCCGACGTCATCGACCCGGAGGATGCCGAAATGTTGCAGGATCTGGTCATTTCTGCGGTAAATGAGGCACTTCGGCAGGCAGATGATGCCATGAACAGCTCCATGAGCTCACTCACCGGCGGGCTGAACATCCCCGGCCTGGGCCTGTAAATCGTGATAGAAAAGCGCCCGCCCTGCATAACGCAGGGCGGGTGCTTTTCGCGCAAAAAGGACAAAATATTCGGATATTTCACGCGATATATTGACACATTCGACAAGGCGGTGTATTCTGTGTATGTAGAAATTTTGTTAAATTTCTGCTTATCATATGGATAAAAAACGGGAGAAATACATCATGGAAAACGAGAAAAACGAGATGAAAAAGAAACCGGGAAAGGTGCTGCCGTGGTTGGCCGCTGTGCTGCTGGCGGCGGCCCTGGCAGCGCGGGCGGTGGTGCCCGTGCCCGCGGGCCTGGTTACGCAGATCTGGAACATCGGCACACAGCTGATCATACTGTTTTCCGGGTTGGTGCTGTTTTCGGCGGCGGCCAGAGCCGTATTTCAGAGAGTGTCGCCCAGCAGCAACCACGGCAAGACCGTGTTCACGCTGGCGGACAGCGCTATCCGATATCTGCTGATCATCGTGGGGCTGCTGTGGGCGCTGTCTATCGTGGGCGTGGATGTGCGGGCGCTGCTGGCCGGCGCCGGCGTGCTGGCGCTGATCATCGGCTTCGGTGCGGAGAGCTTGATCGCCGACGTGATCACCGGTACATTCATGCTGTTTGAACACCAGTACGAGGTGGGCGACATCATCGTGGTGGGCGACTTCCGCGGCACGGTCACACAAATCGGCATCCGTACCACACAGATCATGGACTCCGGCGGAAACGTGAAGATCATCAACAACTCCGATATCCGCAGTCTGATCAACCGATCCAACGACCTGTCCTTCGCCGTGTGCGACATGGCGGTCCCCTATGACAAGGAGAGTCTGACGCGGGCGGAGAAGGTGCTGGGCGAGGTACTGCCGAAGCTGCATCGGGAGCACCCCGACCTGTTCAGCAAGGCCCCGGCCTATCTGGGTGTACAGTCGCTGGACTATGAAAATCGCGCCGTTGTGCTGCGGGTGGCGGGGGAGACGCACGAGGAGAACATTTACAAGGCGCAGCGCCTGCTGAACCGCACGCTGTTCATGGCCTTTGAGGAGGAGGGACTCTCCTGCCCCGTCCACAGGGTGGAGCTGGATCGGGAGTAAGCCATGAACGACAAGGAATTTTCACCGGCACCCGCGGAATTTTCTCCGCCGAGGCCGGAGTTCTCCGCGCCGCCGCGGGAGTGGGCCGCGCCGGGGAACGAGATATCCCGCGACGACACCGCGCCGCCGCAGAAGAAGCGCCGCAGTCTTCCGGCCATGCTGGTGGCCGGGGCCGCGGCGGTGGCCATCGGCCTGTCGTGCTGGGGCGCCGCCGTGACGGACAACACGCCACGCGCCGCGCTGACGGCGGAGCAGTGCGCCTATCTGGACGCGGTCAGCGAGGCGCTGCTGGAGGAGGACATCCCCGGTCTGGAGGCGCTGGCGCTGGATCCCATGATGCGGCAGCTCTGCGAGGAGGTCATAGAACCGTATTACTACGACGTGCTGCTGCCCTACGACGCTTCCTACAGCGATATGGTGCGCAAGGACGAGCTTTATACCTACTACCGGGGCATCGATTATGACGGGAAAACGCTGGGGCCTTTCCGGGAGGGGAGGTCCATGTGGGACGATCTGCTTTTCGGCGTTGCCACCTCCAATAGATTCCAATCCTGGAATGTGGACTGGGATGTGTACTCACAACTGCCGTATGAGTACGGCGGCTTGTTCTGCGACGGCGATGGGGACGGTCTTCGCGATTTCAATTTTGAGAGGGTGAAGGAGATATCAGGTGCCGGCACGGGATTGTTCGGCGGGGCGGGGAGGCGCTATGTCTGCAAGTATTACTATGCGGGCTATCTCAAGGGCGTTTGCAGAGGCTCACTGACACAGGAGTGCGAGACCGGAGATAGTCACAAGGTGAAAGAGGCTTACGCAAACAGCACCGTGACGCTGCGTACCGGCGATGGGCGCTATGAGACAACATTCCCGGTCGTAGACGGACATCCGAAACCGGACGCTTCAAACCATGTGGAGGTCATTGAGAATTATCACGGAAATGATGCTGCTCTGCTGATCTGGCACGCGCCGTCCGGTGAGGATATAGAACTGCAGCTGGTAAACCTCTGACCAAACGGGCCAATAAAAAATCTCCCCGGAAGGGGAGATTTTTTATCCGAAATAGGCCACCAGCAGGTCCGTGACCACGCCGTAGCTCTTGCTGCCGTCCGTGTCGCCGTTGCTCTTGAGAAAGCCGTCATACACGGTGTCCGAGACCTTTGAGACGACGCCGCGGAACTGCGCCCAGTAGGCGTTGTCCGCCCGCAGGTCGGCCACCACCGTGTCCGGCAGTGCGTCCCGTATGGTCTGCCACGCCTCCCGGTCGGCGCTGTACAGAGCGTTGAACAGATACCCGAACCCCGTCAGCCAGCCGGAGTAGCGGTACCCTGCGTCCTCTGACCGGACAGCGGCCAGTATGCCGATGAAATTGCACTCCTCCTCCGCCGTGATGCCCCGCTGGTGCGCCAGCTCATGGCATACAGTGGCCGGCAGAAAGGCCGCCGGACTGTCCATGTTGACGTTCGGCTCGCCGGTGAAGGGGAAGTAGAACCCGGTGAAGCGCAGGGCACTCAGCGCCCGGGAGCAGGCGAAGCCCTTGGCACCGCCCGTTTCCGCCCGCAGGAACGGGAACTCGCCGCAGAGCACATCCAGCGCGGAGGCGCTCCGGTTCAGCACCGCCTGCCGGTCCAGCGTGCAGACACCGCTTTCATCTCTGGGGACGTCATCGGCGCAGGCGGCCAGATTGCCGGCAAAATAGGCCGTTACCTCCGCCAGCGTCTCCGCCGTGGAAGGCCGGGCATGGATGCCGCTTTTCTCCTGAAAGCTGTCGGTATTGTACCCGATGCCCCAAGTCAGGCAGAAGCCGGCATACACCGTCAGCACGGCGCAGAGGGCGGTGAGCGTCAGGCGCAGGGCCATGCCCCAACGGCGGCCCCGCGCGGCGATGATGCGCCGGGGCACATTGGCCAGCCACAGTATGGCGCAGAACACCGCCGTCAAGATCAGGACCTCACCTACGGAGAGCGTCAACCTCCCACACAGCCGCCCCAGCCACTGCTCCGCTGGCAGCACGGCGCCGTACCACAGGGCAGTCATGGCCGCGCGGCTGGTGCGCAGGGCGAAATACGCGGCAAAGAACACCGCCAGCGCAATACACCAGCGGCACAGGGCGCGGCGGCTCACAGGGGCAGCGCCCTGCCGGTGAAGCACATGACGCAGTGGGCGCGGACGATGACCTTGCCGGTCTCGTCGGTCATCTCGGCGGAGCAGAAGGCCAGCTTGCCGCCCAGGCGGTCCACCTTGCCCACGGTGGTCAGGGTGCTGCCGGCGGCCGCGGCGGACAGGTAATCGATGGTGGCGTTCACGGTGACTACCATCTCCTGCCGCAGCGTCATAATGGCCATGCCCATGGCCACATCGCACAGCGAGAACAGGATGCCGCCGTGGGCGCCGCCCCAGCGGTTCAGACTTTCGGTGTGCATGGGCAGCGTCACGGTGGCGGTACCGTCGTCCAGGTCGGTGGTCCGCATAAAGTTGTGGGCGAGAAACGGCTCCCGGTCGTTGCCGAAGACCATTAGTTTATCGTAGAGGTCTTTTGTCATGGGGGGTGCTCCTTTCAAAGAAAAGGCAGGCGGGCTGCGTGCCCGCCTGCCTGTTATATCACGCGGGGTCTTCGGGTTCGGGCGCGGGCGTATCCTCCGGCGGGGAATCCTTGGCCCGACCCACATAGGCGTAGGCCTCCGTGGGCATATTCCGCTTCCGCAGCCGGCGGTCCATCAGGAATTTCAGCAGTTCCTGTATGCAGGCGAACACCGGCACGCCGATGAACATACCCAGCACGCCGGCGAAGCCGCCGCCCACCAGGATGGCCACGATGACCCAGAAGCTGGAGATGCCCGTGGCGTCGCCCAGAATTTTGGGCCCCAGAATGTTGCCGTCAAATTGCTGGAGGATCACGATGAAGATCACGAACACCAGACATTGCTTGGGGCTGACCAGCAGGATCAGGAATGCCGACGGCACCGCGCCCAGGAAGGGCCCGAAGAAGGGGATCACGTTGGTCACGCCCACCACCACGCTGACCAGCGGGGTGTAGGGCATTTTCAGGATGGAGCAGCAGATAAAGCACAGGATGCCGATGATGAGGGAGTCCAGCAGCTTGCCGCGGACAAAGCCGGAGAAAATAGCGTTCACCCGCCGGGTGCCGCGCATGACCGCGTCGGCATTTTCCTCCGGCAGCGCGGCGTAGACCGCCTTGCAGCAGCGGGCCAGGCTCTTTTCCTTCATGCCCATCAGATAGATGGACACGATGATGCCCACGATCAGGTCAAAGGCAAAGCCCACTGCCCCGCGGATGCCGCTCCAGATACCGTTGGTCAGCGGCACAATGGCCTTCTGGGCCCAAGGCAGCACCTTGTCGGTCAAAAAGGCCATGCCGTCGGTATAGCGCTCGGTGATAAGTCCGGCCAGCCAGACACCGATCCCACTGTCGCTCTCCAGCAGGTCGTTGGCCCAGCGATAGACCTTGCGGTAGTAGGACTCAGCGTTGTTGATGAGGGTGGTCACGCTGTCCACCACCTGGGGCACCAGCACGCTCATCAGCAGATACAGCAGGAAGATGACCACGGCCTCGGTCAGCAGGATGCTCACCAGCCGCAGCGCGCCTGACGGCTGCTTCAGCTCTTTTTTGAAGAGCTTTTTCCACAGCGCCGCGATGGCCCGTTCCAGACAGGACATGATGGGCGTCAGCAGATAGGCGATGGCAAAGCCGTACAGCACCGGCGCCAGGATGGATGCCAGCTTGGACACGAACTGCTGCAGCGTTCCCGCCTGATAGAAGGTGTCGTAGAACACCAGCACGGCACATACGGTCAAAAAGGCCGTCAGTCCCCATTTGAAATACTGCGTTCGCTTCATGGCAGGACCTCCCACTGCTGTTTTTTCTATCATACCCGTATGCGCGGCGTTTTGCAACAATTTTCGAACACAAACACCCGCGGCGGAATGTGTATTGCAATCCCGCCGCAACTGTGGTATCATACTCGGACAACCCCGCGCAAAATGCGAGAATTACGATGGTATGGAAGGGTGTTCCTATGAAAAAGCTCTTGTTTATCGTCAATCCCCGTGCGGGAAAGACAAAATCCCGCGCCCCGCTGTTCGATGCCGTGGCGCAGTTCTCCCGTGCCGGCTATCTGGTACGGGTCTATATCACCGAGGCGGGCGGCCAGGCCCGCGATATCACCGCCCGGTGGGGCGGACAGTACGACATGGTGGTCTGTGCCGGAGGCGACGGCACGCTGAACGAGACGCTGTCCGGGCTTATGCAGCTGGAGCAGCGGCCCCTGCTGGGCTATCTGCCCTGCGGCAGCACCAACGACTTTGCCATGAGCCTGCATCTTCACACCATGCTGCCCGCGGCGGCAGAGGCGGCCGCCACCGGCGCGCCCTGCCCCCTGGACGTGGGGCGGCATAACGACCGCTATTTCGCCTATGTGGCCTCCTTTGGGGCCTTTACCCGGTCCTCCTACTCCGCCACCCAGGCGGCCAAGAACGCCCTGGGCCATTTTGCCTACATTCTGGAGGGGTTGGGTGACCTTGACTCCCTGCGGCCCTACCGCTGCGCGGTGGATGCCGATGGTGAGCGCTTCGAGGGGGAGTTCATTTTCGGCGCTGTGTGCAATTCCACCTCCCTGGGCGGCCTGGTGAAGCTGGATCCCTCCCGTGTACGGATGGACGACGGAAAATTCGAACTGCTGCTGCTCCGTATGCCAAAGACGGCACTGGATCTGCAGAACCTCATTACCGCCATGACCCGTATGCAGTACGACTATCCCGGCGTGATACTGCGCCATGTCCGGCGCGTTACCCTGACCACCGAGGAGAACCTCCCCTGGTCCCTGGACGGTGAATACTGCCCCAGTGCGCCCCGCGTGGAGATCGAAAACCTCCCCGCCGCCATTCAGCTGGTCCGCTGAGGCCGAAACAAGTTGAAAAGACCCGCCATCGGCGGGTCTTTTTCTATACACGCTGCAATTGTGCGGTGAAAATATACGGATCGCGATCAGAAGGACACCATCTCCGGGTCCGGCTTGGTGGTGGCGGCGATGGAGGTGACGTACAGCACGGGGCCTTCGCCCTGATAGGCGTCACAGGCCTCCTTCTTCACTGTGGCGTGTATCTTCACCCACTGCTTGTCCTTATACTGCTCCAGCCCTTCGCCGCGGCACACCAGGGCCAGGAACTGCATATCCTTGTCGCAGCACACCATGGCGAAGCGTCCCGGGCAGTGCACGCCCTTGAACTTTTTGGAGTGGCACATCAGCGCCTTGAAGGACACCTCCACGCCCTCGTAGCGTCCCGGGTTGTCCATCATGTCCACATACCAGATGCCGTAGTCCTCGTCCGGCACCTCCAGCTTGCCGCCGGTCAGGTCGAAGGGCGACATCTCCGGCGTGACGTACTCCTCGCTGGTGCCGTCCTCGTTTTCCAGGTAGATATCCGCCCGGCGGTTGGCCATCCGCAGGTTGCGGCTGCGAAGCTGGGCGCGCAACTGCTCATTGCAGCGGTTGAAGATCAGCATATCGCAGTTGGTGATCTTCTCCATCATCAGCTGCCCCATGTTCTTCAGATACATCTCGAAGGTCGTGGCGTCCACCAGGCACATGATCTGATAGAGTATCCAGTTGGCGGGCAGTCCTTCGCGGTACAGCTTCTCCATGCTCCACATGCCGTTGTACTCCACGATGACCTGCTTGGGCCGGTACTGCTTTTCCAGCTTCTTCAGAAAGTCCGGTGTCAGTTGGTCCTCGTCCTCCACGGTATAGGTGAATACGTTGCCCAGTACCTTGGGATCATAGCCGTTCTCGCCCTCCTCGCAGCACAGCAGCAGCGTCCGGTCCTCGGCGGCGAAGCCGTCCCGCAGGATGCCGTTGATGAATTCGGTCTTACCGGCGTCCAGAAATCCGGCGATGAGGTAAACAGGAATATCCATGTCAGCCACTCCTTACAGTCCGAACAGCTGAGAGAGCTTATCCTCTTTCAGCTGGGAGCCGATCACACAGATACGGCCGGTGTAGTCCGCCGGACCGCGCCGCACCTGGTGCTCCTCGGGCACAAAGTCATAGTGCAGCCACTGGCCGCCGTCGGCGGCAGCCACGATACCCTTGGCCCGCAGGATCGCGCCGTATTCGCCGCTGTCCAGCGCCGTCAGGATGTGCTCCAGCTCCGCTTCGGAGTAGGCCTTCACCGTCTCCGTGCCCCAGCTGGTGAATACCTCGTCGGCGTGATGATGGTGATGGTGGCAGCCGCAGTGGGGATCATCGCATTCCTCGCCGTCGTGGTGATGGTGGTGATGATCGTGGTCATGCTCGGCCTCATCGTGGTGATGATGGCAGCAGTGCTCATGGTCGTGGTCGTCATCATCGTCATCGTCATCGTCATCATCATGGTCATGGTGATGGCAGCAATGGTCATGATCGTGCTCATCCTCGTCATGGTGGTGCTCATGCTCGTGCTCCGCCTCATCCGCCTCGTGCTCAGCGCGCATATGCGCCAGCAGCTCGTCCGCCAGAGAGACCTTTTCGATGGCGCTGAGGATGGTCATGCCATCCAGCTGGTCCCAGGGTGTGGTGAGAATGGCGGCATTGGGGTTCTTCTCCCGCAGCAGCGCCACGGCGGCCTCCAGCTTCTCCTGGCTCAGCCGTTGGGTGCGGGAGAGGATGATGGTACCGGCGGACTCGATCTGGTTGTTGTAGAACTCGCCGAAGTTCTTCATGTATATCTTGACCTTGGTGGCGTCCGCTACGGTCACAAAGCTGTTCAGCTTCATGTCCGGTACGTCCTTCACGGTGTTCTCCACCGCCACGATCACGTCGCTGAGCTTGCCCACGCCGCTGGGCTCGATGAGGATGCGGTCAGGGTGGAACTGCTCATGTACGTCCTTCAGCGCCTTGTTGAAGTCGCCCACCAGAGAGCAGCAGATGCACCCGGAGGACATTTCACTGATCTGCACGCCGGAGTCCTTCAGGAACCCACCGTCAATGCTGATCTCGCCGAACTCGTTTTCGATCAGTACCAGCTTCTCGCCGGGGAAGGCCTCGGCCAGCAGCTTCTTGATAAGGGTCGTTTTGCCTGCGCCCAAGAATCCGGAAACGATGTCGATCTTTGTCATAGTAAAAACCTTCTTTTCTCTGCCGCCCGCTGCGGCGTAAATTTTGTTCCGAGCCCCGCGTTCGCCGTTCAGAGGACGAAAAAAGGGGGCGGGGACGTTTTTCACCTATATAATATCCCATTTTTTGAAAAATGCAAGTCCTGCCGTTAAAAACCGCGCGGCGGACATCCTGTGCCCGCCGCGCTTTTGTCATTCGCCGATCCGATTCAGGATCAGCTGACTGAGCGATGCGGCCAGTGCCCGGTCGTACCGCCGCGTCTCCACGGTACCGTCCATCTGTCCGTCCTCATCCGCCCGGCCGCTTTCGGTGCGGCCGCCGTTCAGATCATCTTTGGCGCTGCCGGTGTCCGTACCGTTGGTGTCCGGCTGCGTGGTGATGCTGCCGTTGGGTGTGGTGTCCGGCGCGTTGCCGTTTGTCTTGTCGTCTGCCGCGCCGCAGGCCGCCAGCGTCACCGCCAGCATCACTGCCGCCGCCAGTGCAGCGAGTCGATCTGTCATATCTTTTTTCCTCCTTTTCCCATGTGCGTCGGCCGATCCGCGCAAAAACACGCGCACATGCGCGGAGAACAGCCGCCGCCAAACGTAGGTTTTGCCGCGGGCGGTTTTATAGCCCCGACACTTTTTGCCTTTTGCATCATTTGCACAGGAGAAGCCGTATCTTTTGTGGCGGAAGTATTGCATTTTCCGAAAAACCATGATATGATTTTCTCTACCTCAGCGATGGGTAAATGTTTGATTACGAACCGTGTTATTTGCTTAGGACATAACGACTTGAACATAGATGGAGGACGATATATCATGCAGAAGCTGGAAAAGCAGTATCATATCCACTGCGCCGAAGGCGACGTGGGCCGCTATGTTATTCTTCCCGGCGACCCCGGCCGCTGTGAAAAGATCGCGGAGCTGTTCGACGACGCGCATTTTGTTTCTCAGAACCGTGAGTACACCATCTATACCGGTACGCTGCTGGGGGAGAAGGTCTCCGTCTGCTCCACCGGTATCGGCGGGCCCTCCGCCTCCATCGCCATGGAGGAGCTGCACAACATCGGCGCTGACACGTTTATCCGCGTAGGGACCTGCGGCGGAATCGAGCTGGATGTCCGCAGCGGCGACGTGGTGGTCGCCACCGGCGCGATCCGCTTTGAGCATACCAGCCGGGAATATGCCCCCATCGAGTACCCCGCGGTGGCGAACTTCGAGGTCACCACCGCGCTGGTCCAGGCGGCCAGGGCGCTGGGCAAGCGCACACAGGTGGGCGTTGTCCAGTGCAAGGACGCGTTCTACGGCCAGCACAGCCCGGCCAAGATGCCTGTCTCCTATGAGCTGCTGCAAAAGTGGGAAGCGTGGAAGCGCCTCGGCGTGCTCGCCAGCGAGATGGAATCCGCCGCGCTGTTCGTCGTCGCCGACGCTCTGAAGTGCCGCTGCGGCTCCTGCTTCCATGTGATCTGGAACCAGGAACGCGAGGCTGCCGGTCTCGATCAGGATATGAGCGAGGATACCTCGTCCTCCGTCCGCGTTGCGGTCGAGGCGCTCAAGCTCATCATCGAGCAGGACCGCGCCGCCAAGAAGTAAAATTTCAGGAATATTCCCAAGCTTGCGATGCCTTTGCATTGCAAAAAACGTCGGAACAAAGCTGCGTTTCCGGCGTCGAACCAATCGGAAGGAGGTGGGATAGTTGAGACGTGCATGGTGGACGGTCTGGATCAAGGTCGCCGTTCTTGTGGTGGCGCTGTTTCTGGGCTATCGCTTCGCAAAGGGCAAGGTTGACGGCATACTCTCTCCCTATCTCACGGATCAGTCGCCGTCTGAGACGACGGAGTCGACGAGCGGTGCGCTCGACGACCCCGAGACTGACAGCGGCAGCAAATCCCAGCAGCTGATCGATCAGGCGGTGTCGTTTGCCGAAAAGATCGTCGGGAAAAAGATCGACTATGAAAACCTGATCTTTGATTATGCCAATGACTACGCGCATAAGATGATGGACGAGTCTGACGAGGAGCGCAACGCGATCACCGACAGCCTGTCCTGACGTATGCCGCAAGCAGAAAGCCTCCGAGCACAAACAGGCTCGGAGGCTTTCTGGCGTTTATACTGGTTTTTGAATCAAACCGGGGACGGCTGCAAGCGCCTCGAAAGGCACGCTCTCTGCCACCGCAGACTTGCCCGGTCAGTCCAGCGAATCCAAGTATACCGAGAGCAGGCGCATCGCAGTCTCGCGCTCTTTTGTGGTACAGAAGTTCAACCGCCGCAGGAGCTGCGCCTCCTGCTCCTGCTTCGCCGTGTTTTCTGTAACCAAGAGCACATCCGGCGTGATACAGAGAACCTTGCAGATTTTCAGGATCGTCTCCACCCGTGTATTAATCGTGCCGCGCTCAATTTCCGCATACGTTCTGTCGGATATTCCCGCCGCCTCAGCTACCTCGGCTTGTGTCAAGCCCCGCCGTTTGCGCACCGCAAGCAGCTTATTTCCAATGCGGTGAAAATCAAATTGTAGCATTTTCCTTCCTCCGTTTTCCAAGATATAGGAATTATACTTCCTAAACCTATTGACATACAGGAAGTGTACTTGTATAATTACTAGAAGGATGTTTCCTGTCCCGGGACATCTCCGCTGCGCAGGGATATGTAATTAATTAAGAAAGGGAGAATCAGAAATGGAAAATGAAGTGCAAACAGCAGCGAATACTGCGCAAAAATCAAAATTTTGCAAGCACTGTGGTGCTGCAATTCCAATGAGCGCCGTAATTTGCACGCATTGCGGGTGCCAGGTGGAAGAACTCAAGCAGGCGCAATCCGCAATGCAACCAAGCATCGTAATCAGCAACACAAATACGAGTACAAACGCCAACGTAAATCCGAATATGATGTACGGCAAAACCCAACGCAACAAATGGGTCG
>ERZ825384.2084-NODE-2084-length-21419-cov-4.320212_pt1 | contig 21419 bp, 20 predicted proteins | sample MGYA00519931_ERZ825384 | MGnify/ENA primary metagenome ERZ825384 (study PRJEB31778, sample SAMEA3449200) | human gut metagenome | biome: human gut; feature: human-associated habitat; material: faeces | place: United Kingdom | collected 2010/2012 ...
CTTCCTCTGCCCCTATTCCACATCTTATCTTCCGCCTTATTAGCATCTCTACCAATACTCTTATCATAAACCTTCTGAAACTCTTCAAAAAGCTCATCCCCATCCAGCTTTATCTTCAACCTTTTCATTACTTCCGAGAACAACCTTATGCTACCGCCTACATCGGCAATATCTAATCCGAATATATCAGCCTTATCAGAATCACTGACATTCCCATAACCACCAAGCTCTGATATTCTCCTGACAATCCAGCCAGCTTTGTCCACAGATTCAGTTTCTCTAGTTTCCACAAATTCACTTTTACCTGTTACATCAGCAATACTTTCGCCAACTCTTGCCACATTCGTATCCGATAGATTATGGATTTCCGAAATTCCTATACCCTCTAAATCAATCTGCTGTTTTCTAACTCCATCAGTTGGCTCTTTCTGTCTGCCTATTTCATTTTGATTATTGTTAGGATTCATCACCTCAACATTTGCATCAGGCTCAACAACTACTGCCACTATTTCCTCAACCGCAGTATCCTCTTCCATCCCCGGTATCTCAACATCCCTGTCAGCAACAATCTCCTCCTTCCCCGACACCGCATAATAAGCCGTATACAAATCTTCTTTTATAATGTCATCAGCAAGCTGTATCTGCCTCTTAATTTCCCTTTTCTCCTGCTTCAGTTCGTCCAGTTCTTCCTGCACTTCCACATGCCATATCTGATATTCCCGGTACTGCTCTTCATTCTTTATATTGCGTTTCCGACTAGAGCTTTCTCTGTATATCTCATGCTGTCTGTCCTCAATCTGCTGAATCTTTTCTTCCTGCTCATTTATGAAATCCACAAGATCAACAACACTTTTGATGTCATTATTTACAATCAGCAGATATTCGTCCTGTAACTGATGAAACCGCTTCAAATCCTCTGTATACTTTGCTCCACCGACTGCAAAACGCTTCTGCTCTACAATCCTTAATCTGTATAGCTTTGCATAAAACTTCTTCTGGAATGGTGACAGCTTCGCCCTGTGCAGCCCCCTGATATCCGACGAATAAAAGTAAGGCTTTGCCATCTAGGGCATATCCACATAATGCCGTAACATATCTTCTGAAAACATCTCGTCCAGCTTTGCCAGTTTATGATAATACCGAAATCCCGGTGCCTGTACCTCCATCCACGCGTCTTTTTTAAATACATATCCAAGTCTTTTCATCAGATATTTAAAATGCTCCACATTTCCGGCTGCATACGCACACATCTTAGCATCACGAAGTATAATATCCTTCATGGACATTTCCTTTTCCCACTTGTCCCTGCTGATATTCTTTGCATTTCTGCTATACTCTGCCGGCATTATGGAAAGTCCAAGCTCATCACAATATTTATTTGTAATCGGCTGCAGATGATTCTTCCAATTGCCTTTAGGTGAATTATACTTCTTGCCGGTTGTCATACTCACACTATTCCAGATCAGATGCCCATGCATATGTTCCCTGTCAGTATGAACTGCATACACCGCCTCATAATCATTGCCAAGCACATCCTTTGCAAAGTGCTCCAGCACATACATTGCCTGCTCTGCCGTCACTTTTTCTTCCGGTGAAAATGATATGATCAAATGATAGCCCTGCCTTTTACCTGTCTTATGAAATATATTCTTCGTCTCCTCCATCTGCTCAAATGCCGTATCCGGCAGGCAGTTAATACCGCCCACCAGTACACATTCTTCTGTCTTATCCGGATTCTGGATATATTCCAAAGCATTCTTCAGGTGTGATGCTGGATTTCTACCTTCTGACTCTTTTATATTTAAGATCTTTGTAATCGCCATACTTCCAGCACCTCCCCGAATGTTTTCTTTACATCATCCAGACTGTTCTGCAATTTATCAATATCGCTGTAATACAATCTCCCCTGTGAATTGCCAAGCTTTACCGTCTGATTAATATTATTTGCAATACCTGCTATGATACGGATTGCTTTTGCCCTGTCCTCAGGATAACTTGTATCTATGTTACCGCCCGTCCGGATCAATTCTCTTATATAGGCACTTGCTGTCATTCCCGTCCGGTTAAGTGCCGCTTTTAGAATATCCATATCTTTCTCCGACAGCTTCACAGATACCTTATGATCTTTCCTGTCAGACTTGTATCTTCGCTTTCCATCTGCCATACGTTTCTCCCCTTTCGTAGTTTTCTAATGCTGTATCAAACCAATCTCTTTTTATCTGTACCATTGCTTTTTTCATCCTTTCCAAAAGTTCTGCTTATAGGTTTTGCAAGATGCGGAAAAGGTCGGACCTTTTCCCGAAAAAATATAAACGCCATCAGCGTTTACATAATTTTTCGTCTTGGCAGGAGCACCTGCACCCTGTATATGATATGTGGTGGTTAATGTACCACCACAATTACTGATATGGTGGCACTTTTCGCCATCACTTTACTGTTTTAGTGGCGTTTTCCGCCACCACTTTTCCATTTTGATGGCACTTTCCGCCACCATGGCTTTTTTCTCGCTTATCTGAGTGGTGGCGCTTTTTGCCGTCACTTTGCTGTTTTGACGGCGCTTTTTGCCCCCACTTTTGCATTTTGACGGCACTTTTTGCCCCCACACTTTTTTCACTCTGATTTGAGTGGTGGCGCTTTTTGCCGTCACTTTGCTGTTTTGACGGTGCTTTTCGCCCCCACTTTTGCATTTTGACGGCACTTTTTGCCCCCACACTAATGAAACTGCATCACCACATCCATAATAACGATTTCCTCTGCCATCATCCTGGTCTGTGTCCTTAGCTGTAACTGTTCTGTAAAGGAATTTGGATTCTTTGGCTTATGCTTTCTCAGCCACTTAGCTTCAATATCATCGAGCAACTCGTATGCTGTTTCATTGACTTCATTTGCTCTCTCTTCAAGTTCTCCGAACCGCACCAGACTCTTATATCTCATCGGATATTCTTCCTTGATATATTTAATCCACATGCGACCATACTTTCCTGCATCTATATCTGCCTTCTCTGTTCCTGCAACAATAACTGGATAAAAGATTCCATCCCTTTCTTCATATGGAATACCAATCTTTTCAAATGTTGTTTTACTCATAACGATTACCGCCTTTCTCATCACTCTGCAGGATATCAAGCACATGCTTTAATGGAACCAGCAGTTCTTCAACATCTATACTTCTGTCAGATTCATCTAATAACTGTAATTCTTCCAGTATCGTATCAAGATGAACCTGTACTTTCTTTGCCACCTTCATTCCACCAACAACCCTGATTTCATGCTTCAGCAGACATTGGATGATATAATCCTGTTTAGATAGTCCGCTGAGTGAAACCTTCACATTCAGCTCTTGTGCTTCCTCCGGTGACATCCGAAATGCTACCACAACATTTCTCCATCTGTTCTTGGCATCCAGCCTTTTCTCGCTCATAATAATCTGCTCCTTCCAATATAAAATCTATTCTTTTAATTCCTACTGCTGCATATATCCTGCAAAAACTTGTACCGGCATGATTTATAATGTTTTGCATCACATTATCAGACTGCCTTGTACTTATCAATGCTTATAATCTTTTCCGCAGCCGCATCCATATCAAGCATAGGTGCTGTTTCCTCTACCTGCATAACGTCTACATCTTCATCCTGCTCTTCACAATCCTCAAAGCTTGCATTGACAGCATCAAGTCTGTCCACCATTGCCACCTGCTTTGATGGAAACAGATGCGAATAACGATATGTGATATCAATGCTCTCATGACCAACCCTGTCAGCTATTGCAACTGCGGAAAACCCGAGGTCAATCAGATGTGAAATGTGCGAATGCCTTAGATCATGGATTCTGATTTTCTTCACACCGGATAATTTGCATCCACGCTCCATCTCATGATGAAGAAAGCTCTTTGTCACCAGAAAAATCCTGTCTGTTGGTGTCTGGTCATATAACATTGCAAAATATTCCTGCATTTCTTCCGCAAGGAATTTTGGCAGCTTGATTGTTCTGTTGCTCTTAGGTATTTTCGGTGTTGTAATAACATCCTGCCCCTGCAGCCGCTGATACGATTTATTTATTCTGACTGTGTTCTTTTCAAAATCAAAATCTTCCATTGTAAGTGCAAGCAGCTCACCTAATCTCATTCCTGTCCAGTACAGCATTTCAAATGCATAAAATGAAACCGGTTTGTCAATCACCGCTTCTGAAAACTTCTTATATTCCTCCGTTGTCCAGAAAAGCATTTCCTTCTTTTCTTCCCTGCCCATATTTCCGGCCTGTCTTGCCGGATTTGATTTCAGATTATAAAACCTGCACGCATGATTGAATATCGCACTTAAAATGTTGTGCATTGTCTTCTTGTAAGTCTGGGAATAACTCTTCCCATTTTCATTACGGAATGCAACCATCGCATTCTGCCACTTGCGTACATCTCCCGGTGTAATCTCATTCATCTTAAGATTCTTGAAATATGGAAGTATCTTTGTGTCCACAATGTGTTCTTTGGTAAGCCATGTGTTGAGTTTGACATAATTTTTCACATCCTCTGTATACAGCTTCCAGAACTCTCCGAATGTCATATCCAGATTATTCTCCTGCCGTATTTTGTAATTACGCTCATAATCCAACGCTTCTCTTTTTGTTGCAAATCCTCTCTTCTTTATCTGTTTGTTTTCCCCGGTCCAGTCCTTACAATAGAATTTGACGAACCAGGTGCCTGTCTTACTATCTTTATAAGCTGGCATATTCATCATCTCCTTCTTTTCATATGCAAAAGCAGATGCCTAAGCCGATATAACTTTTGCACCTGCCTCTGTCTCAATCTTCTTACCTGTTGCTTATCCTGCATCACTCATACCATAAATGCGTTCTTCAAAATATTTTCTGCTTACTTTTCCACGGATTACAATGTAGCCCTTCTTTTCAAGTTCACTGTTAATCTGTCTCATAAGCTTGTATGCTGCTGATCTTGAAATTCCAAGAATCCGCATCACATCTCCTACTTCTAAAAACTTTTCGTTCATGCCTTTCACCACCTTTCCATTAAAATTTGTTTTGGCGTTTCTCCATACCAGTTCTGCTGATGTCACAACCAGCCTCCTTACCTGAGATAATCTCCTGTAATACCGCCCGCTCCTGCTCGAGGTACTCGGTCCGCTTGGGGGAGCGTCTACATTCGCTCGATTCCTATGAATGTCCTGGCAAATGCCTGTTAGATTTCTGATACCGCTCATTCAGTTATTTTTTCAATACCATATCGTATAGATAATTGAATTGACATTATTCTATACCGTGTGGTATTGAATTGCCAAGAAGTTTTTCTAATGTTTTTGTATAGAAAAACTTCCATTTTCATTTTTTCCGTGTTATACTGTCTTTAACAGTCCATCAGTGACAGATAAACGGAGGTAACTACACTATGACAATTGGTGAAAGAATAAAGAAAATACGGGTATTCCGTAAAATGACAATGGATGAGCTTGGCGGTGCACTTGGATTTGAGGGCAAAAATATGTCTGTCCGTATATCCCAGTATGAAACCGGTGCCCGCATTCCCGGTGAAGATATGATTCTAAAGCTTGCTGATGCTTTGCACTGCAATTACAAGGCAATCTCTGATTACAGCCTTGGTGCTGCTGAAGATATTATCGAAACACTTTTCTGGCTTGAAGAAAGTGCCACGTCACTTCCTGCACGTGGAAAAGGCACAAGATTTCCAGAGTATACAGCTCCCGGCAACCTGATTCATCTGACTGCGATGACACCTGCTAAACCTTCCGAGACTGCCAGACCAACTTACAATGAAGATGATTATGACAGTTCAGGCTCACCTGTCGCATTAACTTTTGAATATGGATTGGTAAATGATTTCCTTTCGGAATGGTGTGAAATGAAAACGAAATTAAATAATGGAGAGATTTCTCCTAACGAATATTTTGAGTGGAAAATAACATGGCCTCATGCGTGAAACATAATGCCATCCGCTGTGCACCATCTCGATGGAGGGCGTTCGCCCTATAGGAATAGAAACCTGCTGTCTGTGGAATGCAAGCATTCCAAGCCATCAATTTTCTATTCATGCACAGCTCACTTTAGTACCAAAATAGTACCACAAGGCAAAAAACAAGCTCGCAAATGCCCATTTTACTAGGCTTTGCGAGCTTTTGAAAATTATTCAAACTCTTCCCAAGGGAAGTATCACCAAATCAAAAATGCTGATTTTATGCGGCATTCCACCTCATCTATTTCATCTAATGTTACTCTTTTCATGTCGTTTTCAAAAACTTTAGTAGCAAATTAGTTGCAATGATTCAATATTGCATCTACGAAATCCATGGCAGATATAATCTACTTTTACTACTAAAAACGAATAATCAAATGTGGATTGCGGGTGCTTAACTGTGCCTGCTGCCACACCCACTATGAAAGGAGCTTTACCATGAGCAATCAACACAAACATCCAACTATAAGTTTTAGAATCAGCGATGCTGAACGCAAACAAATCGAAGCCCGCATCCTTACCAGCGGTATGATGAAGAAAGATTACTTTGTCCGTTCCTGCATCTATAACCGCATCTGCGTTGTCGGCAAGAAAGAAACCATATATCCTCTTGTACAAACTGTTAATGCACTATATCTGCAATTACTTGAAATGCAGAAAGCATTTATTGAATTCTGTGAACCCCCAGCTTTAAACAATCTTCCTACAAGTGATGAAATCAAAGAACTACAGACCGACTATAACAATATGCTTACAGCCATCATTGATCTGCTTGATGGTGCTAAGTATCTGTGGGAAGGAGAACACCATGAAACAAAATAATCCTTGTTACCTGTTTGGTATGTATGAACCTGATACTGATTCAGTTATTGTTAATGCCATCAATGATACATATACAGGCACGCCTCTTACTATCAATTGTGAAAAATGCAATTCGGCTGTCTTGCTTGATACACCTGATGATATTGTGTATCTATATCGGCTGGCACAGGAAAATCCTCTGCTATATGCTGAATTGGCTTGTAAACCTGATGGATTACAGGAATATGTGGATGCTATGAATGAATTCAATTAACCCCTAAAACAGTCCTTTCACACAACTTTGTTAGGACTGTTTTTTACTCGCAAATTACATTCTCATATTTATGATATGTAATTGAAACCCCTGTCATATCTTCTAAACTATATGTACCCTTTTTTAAAATAATTGTTTCGTCTTGTATTTCACAACTCATAACCACAAATTTACCATCATAATTTGATACTATAGCTCTATTCTGTTCAATAACCTCATACTCTTTCTTATCAGCAATTTCATAGTTAATTTTTATTGTAATCCCGATAGCTACATTTAAAACATATAGTATCAACGCTATTGCTAATATTATCTTTCCGCACACACTATATTTCTTATTTTCCCAGAAGAAATTCCTTATGATTATAAAATAAGCTATCACTATGTCGACAATTAAAAACACGCCAATTGTTGCATAATTATCTATAAATCGTCTCAACCATGCCCAAGGAATAATTTCTATTAGGTTAATCGTATAAGAAAGATTTTGAAAGAACATAATATATACCGTTATAATAAATGTAAATATCACATATAATTTGCTATTCATTTTTTTATTTATGTATGAAAATATAAATGGGTAAACAAACAATGCCAATGCACAAAAAATAAAAATCAATTTATTCTCGAACATTTCTGTTCCATCAAAGTATTTTCCATCTATTCCATAAAAATTCGAACACGAAACAGAAAAGTTTTTTGAAATCACCAAATTTATCATTTCTACTAAAGTTATACTTGTAGCCAAACCTGTACTCAAAATATTCCATATATTATCTTTCAAAAATTGTTTAGTCTTATTATCTTTTATACTTTTAATAACATTTCCTTGACTGTCAACTATGTCCCTGTTTTCTTTATCCTGCATATCTGCTCTTCCTTACACTTGCTTCATCACCCGTAATAATACTCAAGAATATATGAATGTTATAAACAAATTTAACTAATTTCTTGAAATATCATCCCTGTTTCAATTCTATATCATAATAAATAATTTAACTTGAGACAAGGATATTCATTTCAATATTCTAATACTGTAAATTCACAAATCTTTACTTTCTAACACAATGTTCTTTTACTTTTCATTCCATTTCTGTGATATTTTCTTATTCATTATCCATTGGCTATAAGTATAATAATTTTCTTTTCCAACAAGTTCCATTAAAAATTCTTTAAAAGTCTGATCTATAGGAATCGTCACAAAGAAAAATAACCGTTTTCTTGGTCTTGAACAACAAACATAAAACAAATTACGATTTCGTTCAAAAGAAATCTGCTTCCCACTCGGAATGGAAGCCTTTCCAGTTATCATAGGTGCATATGTTTCAAACTGGTACATATTCCAGCCCCTACTAATGACAAAAATAACATTGTCATATTCTTCTCCTTTGACTCCATGTTCTGTGGAAAATAACGCTTCAGGATATAAAAATTCTATTGCCGAAATGAATTGCGTATAATCCAACTCCAAAACTGCTTGAATTGACGCATTAGATGAATATATTGTTCCCGGTGCATTACGATACAAATGATACCATCCATCCAATTTAGGTGGAAAAGGAATTAATTTTGTTTCATTTATAACCTCAATAACATCAATTGCTCTTTTCTCTCTTGCTTCTCGTAATTTCTCTTGAAAAATTTTCCACTTCTCTTTCTCCGATTTTTTAGTAATTGGATATCTCTTAATTCCTAAAGTATCAAAAAGCAACTGCATATTTAACGTTTCTAATGCATGGTAGATTGGTTCAACGGTGTCCATAAAAAACAAAAGAAAGGGATCTTCCTTGTCACGTAAACCATCGTTAATGATACTTAAAAGTCGTTCATATCCCTGTTGTGCAGCCAATACTTTATGTGTAATCATTAAAATTTTTAATGTATCAGAATCCGCTGTATTTTGTTTTATTTCTTCGGAGATTTTATTTAAACGTATTTTTAACTCTTCTGGTGGCAATTCGCCTTGAAAATTACGATCAGTACGACGTTCTCCGTCATAATCCTCACATGTTATTACGACTACTTCACCCTGAAAGTTATCTATCGCAGATGTTTGTGGCAAATCTGGTCGTATATCATTCAAAAGTTGAACAATTCTTGGAGAAGATCTAAAATTTGCACCTTTTTTTATCACTTCTAAATTTTTATGTTCTATAATCCCACAAGCTTTATTTGACTGATAAATAGTTTGCCACGCATCTCCGAAAAAGGCAAATTGTGGAGATTTCTTTTCAGCAATAAAATATTTAATAAAGCGTTCGATAATCGGTTTATATGAGTCTTGATATTCATCAATCAGAATCAAAGGATATTTATCAGAAAATACACGTCGAAATTTTGCATTATCCAAGAGTTTACAAAACAGCTTAAGAACATCATCATGATAAAGGTACTGAACTCCATTTTCCTTATATCGATGTCCTAAAGTATATGTAACTTCATTAACCTTAAAAAAGTCACCTTCATCTGGCAAAAAATCAGGGTCTGTTGTTACAACATCCACAAGATAGCTTTGATATTGTTTGATTGCATTCCAAGCAAACGAATGAATTGTAGATGGAATAATAAATGAATCTGTTGATAATCTTTCTGTGATAACCTCTACAGCAGCGTTCGTATATGTAATACAAACTACATTTTGCTTTTTTCGACTATATTTAGACCACATATTTTCTTGTATCCATTCAATGACTCTATTAAGCGAATAAGTCTTTCCTGACCCCGCACCTGCTTCAACACGAAAACTATGTCCATCCCGTAATGCTTCAATAATTTTCTCGTCTACTTTATCAGCTTCAGCTTTTGCTAATTCATAATTTGCACCATGATAATTTTCACACATAATCCATCATCCTTTTTATTCAAGTACCTTTTGGTTATTAAGCCATATTAATCCAGATTTAATGTATGTCGGAATGTTATAATCAGTACACTCATAAATAAGTTTAAGTGCAAAATCTGTTTTACATTTTCCAGAAAACTCCAGATCATCTTCGGTCGGGCTATCACTTAATCCATAATGTGAACGATTGACATTCCGAATAGCTTCTTCTAAAGAATGTCCACATAATTCATTCTCTTTTGTTTGAAATTCAATATGACATTTCCCTCTGGTTTTATCGTCAGAAGACATTGATATTATATCTGCCAAATCAATTTGGGTTTTATCATCGTTCGACAACCCTTTATTCTTTCGAACCCACCATTTTAAAGTTTCATTAGATGTTGTTTCACCACACGAAACCGGAACAGATTTATAATATATTTGTCCATTTTTACCTTCTTGCCCCAATACAGAATCTACATCCGTAAATATAAGACACGGAATACCTAAAAACTCAATAAATGGAATAAACTTATAAGCATACGCACCACCGATTTCAATTAAAGTATAATATTGAGCTGGTAATTTATATTTCTGTGAACTAAAATCTCCTGACTTATCGCACTTATCTATCATATCAGGTATTAATAACCGTTCTGATGCTCCTTCAACCAAAATTGCTTTATCCGCAAAAAACAAATCACATTTGGTTAATGTAAGATATTTTCTAATAAAATCACTATTATCTGGATTCTCCTGTGCAAATGAATTTAAATTTCTATAAATAACTCCTTCTTTTGTTTTTTGTGCATATCGAACTTTTGAGAAAGCCATAGTATTAGCAACTTGAGCAGAATGTGAAGTTAAAAGAGTCTGAATTCCTACAGAAGTAATTTTCCCAAGAAACGCTTCTAAATATTCCGCAAAAGCATGCTGCATCTGTGGATGCATATGAGATTCCGGTTCCTCAATAAAAAGTAATGGTATACAAGCATTTCCGCACTTTTCTATCTTCTTCGCAAATGCCGCAAGAAGAAACTCCATTTTAATTAGATTTTTATAGCCCAATCCATTATATGTACCTGGAAGACATTCGCTACTTGTACCTGCTGTGTATGAAAGCTGAGTTTGATTTTTTATCTGATCATCAATACTTAATTGAGTAGTTACTCCTAGTTGAAGTTCTTCTCCGTTTGGATACCCAAACCCAACCGAATCATTTACAAGTGAACTTAAAATGCTATCACTTTGTTTCTGAACATTTTTATTTGCTTTCTCAACAATAGCACGCAACTCCTTGACTTTTTCTGCAACACTTGGATCCAGTTCTTCTTCATTCATTTCGAAAAATTCTGAAATAAGCGAAGAAAGAGAACTATTCTGTGTTCCATCCTCTCCAAGAAGACGTTCTGCTGGAATAATATGAAATGGGAAAAGTTCTTCCAATTCTTTATGTTTCTTTATTTGTGTTTCCTTTGGATTTTTAGGATTCACTGCATAAATTACTAATTCAAAAAGTTTTGAAAAATTAGTACTGATAACATCCCTAGCCTCATCTGATGGTACAAAAACACCATTTGGGTAATAGCTTTCTTCCAATGTTTTCCATAACACTTTTTCATCTGGCTTTAACCGAAATTCCACACGAATTAATGCAGTGGTAGTATCTACATCCACATCTATAATAAAAGGCGATAGTGCCCCTAAATTATCCTCTAAATCTTCTAAAGAATAATCTACAAGGAACTCTATAGATATTGGTTCTAATTGCTCACATAACGATTCAAAAGAAATTTCTTTCGACATAAATGAAGCTATTATTTCATACAATGTTTTTCTTTTAACCAACGGATAGTCATCAAAGGAAAACGGATGTCCATTCAACACATTTTCTATACATGCCAAACATGATGTCTTAGCTGTATTATTTCGACCAACAATTAACGTAGTCTTAGCATCAACTTCTAATTCAGCATCTATAAGCAATCTGTAGTTTTTTATTTTTATTTTCGATATATACATATTTGCATCCTTTCCACTGATACACGCAGAAGTAATCTGTGTACTTTCTTCATCTCAAAATACTTTTTAAATCAGAAATATCCAGCCTTATATTTTTTTAATTAATATGTGGGAAATCACAAAAGAACGTATTTCCATTGTGACTTTCCAATATTACAGCTCAATTTTGATATTCAATCAACTTCACTTCTCCAGCCAGTACCGGAGCAATCTCCTCATCCAATTTTTTGACCATTTTCTCATGAGTTGCAATTGTATTAAGGAAATTTAAAAGTTTCTTCATATCATCCCGATTAAACTCACAATGTGTAAAATCATAAGAATTGAATTTTAACCATACTGACTTTATAACATCATATCCAGATATATTTAACCTCTGCAATGATAAAGGACATTTAATTCTTATTGTTTCTTTCCCATCCGTGAGCAATAATTGTTCATTTTCGGCATCAAATGGATGTGCAATACTCTTTAATTCAAATCCTACCGGCACTTCTTCCATAATTCGGTCATAATCATAGTTCAAAATATTCTCCGGAACATAGTTTACTTTTTCTAGTTCGGCAATTTTTTCTCCAATTCGAGCAATTTTAAGAAAAATATCCTTATCAGCTACAACAGGGACTCTTGCTCGCTTATCTGACTGATTTACAGTGAAAAGTGCCCCTTCAAATTCATCAAGATAAACTTGCGAACATAATACTGCGTAGATATAAAACACCAGATTTCTGGCACTTTCATGCTCATTCTTTCCAAGCATCATCATAACCATCTGAAGAATATCAGCAGATATATTGGATAACATTTTTCCACTTTTTTTATCTGGATATTGATTCACATAAACATGAGAATTGCCACGCGTACACATATCATTATCTGGATAATACCAACAAAATGAAACAAACTGTGACAATGTAGGATTCAAATCTTTCGGAGCATGTGCCATAGCAAATCCAATTGTATCTTTATGACTATATGCACTTATTATTTCCGGTCTAAGACGTGTTCCGCCACCTCCGATATGGCTATACTTAACCAATAATTCTTTCCATAACAACACATTAGATGTAAAAAATGGTCGAAATGAATATGGCTTTATATTATCAGCAAGGGTCTTGTCCATCACGCTTCTATTCTCGCACTCATTCAATGCATTTTCAAATGCTATTATTTTTTCAATTTTAGGTGGTTTATCCTGCTTTGCAAACCATGCACTTGCCTCTGTTGCTCCATTTATAGCTATATCACGACTCCGTCTTTTTAGCATAGGAGCCTTAACATGCGTAAACAGTGCGGTCGGTGCAAGCTTTATTCCAGAACAGTGATTAATAAAAATTGCTGCTTGCTTTTTTTCTCCACTAACAGGCCAAAATTTTTTATACATTTCCGTATTAAATGGCTTTGTTGGAGAAAATGCGAATGTATCATTAGCAATATCGTATGTGTAAAATCTCGATACAATTTTCTCAATACTCTCATTTAATAATTGTTCTTTATTTATTCGCATACAATGCGAATAATCACAATAATGAAGCTTTGTTATTGATGTATCATCTCCATATTTTCTCGTCAAAACAATAACTGCACGCCCTTGAAGTGTGTGAAATAAACTATCACTTCTGGCTCCTGTTCTCGCATCTGCGTCTACAGATACAATCCATGCATCAGAAAAATTTTCACATAAATATTTTCTAGCATATTTATATGATTCTGCTTCCAAAAAAGACAATGGCACAACTAATGAAAGTACCGAATGATTCGGTGAATCCAACAGTTTTTTACAACTCCATCTTAAAAATTGCATAAATGGATTATTAATCTGTTTCTGAATATTTTGTCTACCTCTTCTCAATTCTTTTGGTGGTCTAAAGTCCTCCATAAGATGATTTATAATAGAAAAGTCTTTATCTGTATTATCTCTTATCGTATCCGAACATGGTGGATTTCCTATAACTAATTTCAATGGCATATTAGAGATGCGACTTGCTTTCAATAATTCTCTACCTTCAATAGAATCTTTATTTGCGTCTCCGTTAAATACACTATTACTCAATGTATTTGCCAGTAAAATGTGCACGCTGTTTCTTTTTGTTCCATCTTGCTTTTTCAAAACAGCCATTCTATAATTCGCCAACATATATGGTGCTGGAAGAATTTCTATTCCGCAAAGCGTATACGCACCATTTCCTAGATCATGGTTAATCACTTCTTCCATAAATGATCCTGTTCCACAACAAGGATCTATAATGGTATTTCCATCATCATAAATACTTTTTCCCGGAAAATTCTTTGATACAACATAATTTGTCAATTTAACCACAAAATCTGCAAGTGCTTTAGGTGTATAATAAGCACCAAAATCGAATCTTGATTTTGCATCGTATTTTGCCAAGAACAGCTCAAACAATTGATGATAGTCTGGATTAACTAATTGCTGATCTGTCATTTTTATAAAAGACAAAAACTTAATACATTCATCTATCCGTTGATTAATAAAAAAATTTTTATCTGAATGATCTCTCAAATAAAGCATAAGATTTCTAAATGGTGTTAATGCTTCACCCTCTGATAAATCTTCTTTAATATAGGCTATAATTTTCCTTTCTTTTTCAGCCGGAGTATCTTCTGGTAAACACAAAACTCTATGAGCATATAAAAGACAGAACATAATAACTTGTGCTGTAAAATCAGCAAATACGTCCGATGTTCTTAACTTCAAGTCATTATGGTTATAAACCAATTTTCGCATTTGTTGAAGCAAGATAATAACTTCCCTTTCATTATCGTTCATTGCTTCCTCAACCGGAATATTCGCCAATTCTAAAATATCATCTGCCAACATTCTTGTTCTTACAGCAACTAGTTCTACCAATTTTGCTTCGTTCATCTGCTGTGCTGATGGATTTTTGAAGAATTCTCTCATGTAAACTTCAAAACGTGGATTAAGCGTTTGAGCTGACCAATCTTTCGTATGCATTTTTTCTTTTTCTATAATAGATATAACAGTTGGTTCACTGTTCTTACTCATACAAAATACAAATTCCAACCCATCAGTAATAATAAGCTTATGCCCCAGTGTAAGATATTTTTCTATTTGTGCAGTATAAGGTTTTGTATCAAATTCTTCCTCAGAAAGTCCTTTTCCCTCAATGTATCCATATATTCCCATAGTCTGTTTATTATGGATTCGCCAATCAGGACGGCCAACTCTTCCCTGTGTTGTAGGCTCAAGAATAACATCTATCTCCTCATTTGGATTGAATTCTTTAGCTAGTGCTTTTTCCATTGCATCCAGTGGCATTCTATAAGATAACTCTGCAGTGTACTGGCCACTATTTATAGCATTTTTATATTGATTCTGAAGTGCTTTCAAATACGCCTTCATAATAGTACTGTATGACATTAGCTTTTACCACTCCTTTTATAACAATCAATAATACTAGTTCCAATCTGTTTAGCAAGCAATGGCGGCACTGCATTACCTATTTGTCTTGCCATATCAACTTTACTTCCAGTAAAAAGAAAGTCTTTAGGAAAGGTTTGTAGCATTGCACCTTCTCTAAGAGAAATACTTCTGTCCTGTTCTGGATGGCCAAACTTTCCTCTTGTAAAGCTATCAAATCTTGCTGTAATAGTTGGCGAAACCTCATCCCACGCCATCCTTCCATAAACATTTCTGTATCCAATCACAGAACTATCTATTTTATGGCAATCAGCTAAAAGCTCTTTAGGAAGATACTCTCGTCCTTGTCCCGGTTTTAGAGCTCTAATCCTTTTAAGGTTAATTTCAGACAACCTATCACGCCTGTGCAGCGAAATACCCGGATAATCACTTCCATCTTCAGGCGGCTCTGGCAAACTTCCTATAACATCTCTAACAGTGTAATGTTTTTCCATTTCTTTCGGATATTCGTAATTTACTCCCATATCACCTCGTTCACCAATAATAATATATCTTTTTCTTCTTTGTGCAACTCCATAATTCTGGGCATCCAAAAGCTTAATATGAACTGTATATCCGATTTTTTTTAGTTTATCAAGAAGTTCCTCCAGAATTGTTTTCCCTCTTTTTCCCGCAATTCCTGAAACATTTTCCATAACAAAATATCGAGGATATAATTCATCTACCAGTTGTGCATACTTAAAAACAAGCTGGTTTCTCGGATCCTCATCTGCACCTCGTCTCTGCACCGAAAATCCCTGGCAAGGTGGCCCTCCTGCAAGAAGAAATAATTCTCCTCGTTGCATTTTGCAAATATTCAAAGCTCTTCCATCCAACATATCATTTATATCTGCAGTAAACGCTGGATGGCTAAAATATTTTTTATTTGCTTCTATTGTTTTAATGCACCGATTGTCAATATCAAAGCTCAAACGAATATCAAATCCCGCTTGCTGTAAACCAAGCCCCAAACCACCAGCTCCGCAAAAGCTATCTATACATGTATATTTAACCATATAGTTCCTCTTTTCGTTTTGTTTTTATTCCTGCAATAACACTTGAGTAAGAACTACTGACAGGTTTCTCTATTGATTGCGGACCTTCTTTCAATTGTTGCTTTGTTGGCTCTACTGACAATATTTCTATTAACATGTCTATCGCTATCCCGGCTGAAAAAAAAGGGGGAACTGCTTCTCCTATCTGGCGATACACATCATCCGATTTCCCTAAAAATTCAAATCCAATCGGAAAACTCTGAAGCAATGCCGCTTCCCTTGCAGTAAGTCCTCTATCCTGTTCTGGATGTGTATATCTTCCACTTGCAGGATTACGAGCATAATGTGTTATAGTAATTGATGGTCGATCCCAATACAATCTCCCATAGGTATCTGAAAATCCCTTTGTGCGATCAAGACACGCTGGACCAACACCTGCTGGTCTGTTTCCTCCATCATGAGGTACCTGTTTTAAAACGGCAATGGTACTTTTTTTATGTGCTGCACTTTTATGCATAGGATCCAATGGATCTGCAACTCCCGCAGCAACAGGTTTTAATGCTCCTATCGCCTCTCTAACAGTTTTATAATTTTTAGGTTCCAAATATCCTTCTGGTAATATAAATTCTTTTTTCATTCCTATTACAACAGAGCGGAATCTTTCTTGTGGAACTCCAAAAGATGCGGCATTGTATATATTTTCTTTAACAATGTATCCTTCCTGTTCATATCTATTTTTTGCTGCATAAAAATATTTCCAATATCTATTTGATAAGAACTCTGGTACATTTTCCATTACAAAAGCTATGGGCTGAATAAAACTCACAATATCAGCAAACACATTCACAAGATTGTTTCTATGATCATCTTCTTCATTCCAATGCTTTTTTCTATGAGATGTAAATCCTTGACATGGTGCACAACCAATTAAAATTGTTGGTTTCATTTTATCATATCCTATGGTATCAAGTACTTTGATTAATTCTTCCTTATCTTCTGCCAATTCAATAATATCTCTATTTATAACAGGTGTATCAAAATTATGTGCATAACTTTCTGCCGAAAACTTATTTATATCACAGCCCCCCAAAAAATCAAATATGGGGATAATGGCATTAACCGCAGCAAATCCAAGTGAAGTTCCTCCTGCCCCACTAAAAAAATCTATAATCTGTATCTTGTTACCCGAATACATTTCTTTTGTTAACGGTTTAAATTTCTTTTGTTCTTGCTGTGCCCTAAGTAAAAGATCTGTCTTATATGATCTAAGATCTTCCGTTTCCCATATTCCAGTCATCGCATACTTTTGGAGAAACTCAATGTTCATCATGATGTCCTCCATTCGTATTTTCTTCACCTTCAACAATCTCCATCACATCTCCAACATCACAATTAAGTGCACAGCATATTTTATCAATTACATCTGTTGTCACTCTTTCATTTTTTCCTAATTTAGCTAATGCATTTGTACTAATTCCAGAAGATAAACGAAGATCTTTTTTCTTCATATCTTTATCTATAAGAAGTTTCCAAAGTTTTCTATAGCTAACAGCCATCGATTAATCCTCCATTTCAAAAGGCGAAAACCGCCTTAGTATAACTTATAAAAGTATATCTTAATTTTATTGTTTCGTCAATTTTAAATTGCAATCTGCAATTTATCCATCAACTAAAAACAAATTTTACAACTATAAATTAGGGCTTTTACCTCCATTTTTTTAATTCTGTTTTTTCTAATCACCTCCCTATATAGTCAAGTCTTTTTTCCTTATTTTTCAAGGGATTTTTAGTTCCATATCTCAGATGAATGAGCCAAGAAGATGGACATTTCTCTGTATCTGGTACGAAAATAGAGGGGTTGGGGTACACAAAATAAAACGTCATCATTTTCGTTCTACATGGCCTTGTGTATACCCTCCCATCTACGGCAGCGAACCTCCCGTGTCTACCAGGATCACCCGCATTTCTGCTGGGTCCTAACTTCCTTCGTCCCGCCTGTCCATAACCAGGGTGTCAGCTTAGCTCCTCTACAGGGTCATGCCCTATGGTGATTATTCCTGCCGACTACTGGCTCATTCTTTTTTGTTTTAAGTCTTACTGACCTGTTTAAGTATCAATACCTCACGGCACCTTACGGCGGACGTTTTCCCGACTCGGTCTTCATACTTCTCAGCCTTCCTGTCACAGCTGAATTCAACTCTCCACAGCTATTTCTGAAAGTTCAATTCAACTGTGACAGAACATTACCTGTTTGTCTCTGCTTACTACGCTGCCTGCAACTGTGGCCTTCTGATATCACTCATCAGTTTCATTGGGTCATAATCCACACCCTTTGTCAGGATTGTGTAGAATACCCTAATAATCTTACATGCCACTGCTACTACTGACTGCATCTTCTTTAACGGGTTTTCTTTACGGGTTCGATAATACTCATGTATTTCCTTAAACTCAGCATTCTTCCCCACCAGTGATATCGCAGCTTCATACAGCACATATCTCAGCCGTTTTCTGCCTCTGTAGCTGATCCGGCTCTCTCCATTGTGCTTTCCGGAATCATTTGCCACGATTGCATATCCCGCCAGCTTCTGCAGCTGCTTCGGATTATCAAAACGTCCAATGTCACCTACTTCTGCAATAAATCCGCTGACTGTAATCAATCCGATTCCTTTGATTTCCATCAGTTTATCAACATATGGAATCGTCTTCAGTTTTTCCTCTATAGTTTGGAGCAGTTCCTCCATCCTTGACACATATACATCCATGTCATTCAGCAGATTCTTCAGTTCAATCCTTGCCGCTTCCGGTGCTTCCTTACTTCCAACGCTATGCTCTGCAGCTGATACCAGGATCTTTGCCCTCTTCATTCCAGTGCCTCGCAGCTTCGCGTTTCTCCAAATCTGGTTTACACCGTTCACTCCAAGTATTCTGATATCCTCCGGCAATGGAGCTTCCTTGAGTATCATTCGTCCGCTGACTGCCATTAAATCCCCATAAACGTCTTTATATTCAGGAAAATAAATGGCAAACCATCTAGCGATTCGATTCTTGATTCTTGTTAGCTCTTCCTGCGTCTGGAAACGAAGATTCGATAAGCTCCTGATCTCCGCATAAATACCGGTTGGTATGTAGGGATAAGAGAAGCGTCCTTCATTGACCAGTGCCGCAATCGTCTTTGGATCCTTACGGTCATTCTTATTGGGATTGTTGTCATCCAGCTCTTTCGACTTCTTGACATGGTGCGGATTCACATGTACAGGCTTCATCCCGCTGTCCTGCAGGAATTTCCCCAGTGCAAACCAGTAATGACCGGTCGGCTCCATTCCGGGAATTACAGCTGTTTTACCTTGCTTTTCTGCGATATCTTCCACCCATGCCTTGAACATCATGAAACCCGCCTCAGTATTACTGAATTCCAGCGGTTTCTTTGTATATTTATAGTTCCGCCAATCAAATGCCCTGGCAAAATGAGTTTCACTGCCGACATCAATTCCAACAATCAAAGTTTTTTCAGTTATGGATGCAATTTTTGCGTTCTGTGTGTTACAATTCATTATAGATACCTCACTGTTTTAATAAGATTTTTTACTAACCGTCCAAAGTCAGTAATCTTATTTTACTCTGAGGTATTTCTTTTTCTCAACCTTCTTTCTTGGAATTCCCTATATTTGAATTATACAGGAAGCTCCTCTCTCGTTTTTATTGTTCAGTTCATTTTTTGTACTGTCAATACCATTTAACAAAAAACATTTCATTTTTGCACTGTTAGTGTTATACTATACATAGTTTGAAAAGAAGGAGCTTTTGTAATGGGCGATAAATTTACCAGCCGAGTAGGCGTTTTAATCAGAAACTTCCGAATCGCAGCCGAACTTACCCAAAAGGAATTGGCTGAGCGATGCGGACTTAATGAGTCCACAATCCGAAACTACGAATTAGGAAACCGTTATCCCGACGAAGCAACTTTGCTTAATATTGCAAATCGTCTTAATATCAGCTTCTTTGCATTGTCAGATCCGGATGTGGCAAACATCTTCAGTGCACTCCATGTGTTGTTTGATATGGAATGGGCCTACGGATTGCGACCTACCATAAAGGATGGCGAAGTAGTATTAAAGTTCGAAGAGCGGCTTCCTAGTGCCGGACCTCGTCCGCAGGAAGATTTAGATTCATTCAAAAAGATGGTTGAATATTGGGCAAGATTAAGAGATAAGCTTGAGGACGGAGAAATCACCGAAAGCGATTATTACAAGAAAGAAATCCGCTTCCCGGCAAATCCGATAGATAGTGATGCATCTTACTCGGTATCTCTTAATTTAGCAGATGATGACCAAATGATGGTTCAGGAGATGCTTGAAAATGAAGAAGTTGCAGAAGCATTGAAAGACTTGTTTCCGGATTTCTCTTATGTGAAAAGGAAAAGAAAACCGAAGAAGGAATAATTGGGTGCATTAAACATTCAAATATTGGTACTAAACCAAAGACTATTATTTACTAAGGAGTACTTATCAAATGAAAAAATTTACAATTCAAATTTGCTTACTTGGTTATCAACGGTATCTTGACAAAATAGAAAAACTACAAAATTATTCTAGCAATTTAAAAAACTGCTTTTTTACAAAATTATTGATTTTGCAAAAGAAAGACCTATTTTATCTCTTGTCATCACTTCAATCAGTACTATTATAATAAACGTATTATCATCGTTATTATATGAATTATTGAAATTACTTTTTTAAATTAATGCGAATACAAACCAAGAAAGGATCATAATACATATGAGATTTTGCGATTTATTTATCAGCTATAAAATTGAATTAAAAAGCATCAAAAGTACTATTCCCTTTACTAAACTGCCGCTCTACCGAAAGGTTTTTATAATCATTCTTCTTGTCGGTGCCACTTTTAGCGGGATTTTGTGTTTAATTAAACAAACTTGGGCTTCATATATTCCAATAACATTAAGCCTTCTTTCACTTATAGTATTCTTTATAATTGATTCACGAAAAAGGAATCTTGAGTTAATGCTTAGGTCAGTTTACAAGGAACTACACGCAGACCGTGAAACGGGCTGCTGACAACA